>JAEEGJ010003131.1_pt1 | contig 67320 bp, 59 predicted proteins | sample 8958761 | NCBI WGS metagenome assembly JAEEGJ01 (sample SAMN16246546, study PRJNA631951) | gut metagenome | biome: gut microbiome; feature: rumen; material: RS-attached | host: Bos | place: Iran: Karaj | collected 2018-10 | reverse complement strand
CGGTGAGCTTTTCCCTTAGCTTTACCAAAGCTCGGCTGCTTCGCATACGGACAGCTTCGGGAGACATGGATACCATCTTGGATATTTCCTTTGAGTTTTTCATAAAAAAGTACTTCTGCATTATTATTACGGAGTCGGGTTCGCCGAGAAGCTCCACACATTGCAGTAGCTTTGAACGTGTATCCTTATTATCAACAATTTCTTCGGTATTATCAGGTGATTCAAGCTCTGCGGCTTCTTCGAATTCAACAGATAACTTACTTATATTTTTATGAGTAAGCCTGTTGAAGAGATCAGTAGCCTTTCTTCTTGCAATTGTGCCGATGAATCCAGTGATATCACCGTTAAGCTCCTTGCTCTCGTCGTAATATATGTAGATATCAGCAAAGGAGTCGCTGACGCATTCTTCAATATCCTCACGACTTGCACAGCTGCGAAGCTTGCTGAAAACAATGGTATATACGTAGTTGAAATATTCATTGAATAGAATACGCTGTGCCTGTTCCTTTGAGTCAAGGGAAGCTTTTCGGTATTCTTCATGTGTCATAGTCTCACCTTCTTATTGTAAAGCTTTTATAATGCATTGTATCGGCTTTCATTCTATCTATTCCGGTAACAGCAGAGAAGTGTAACGGGAAAAATAATATATTTTTGTTTTAACTAATCATCCTAAGATAGATATACACTTAATTATACAATTTACGGGGCGAAAAATCAAGAAAAAAACAGCCGATACAAGCGTATCGGCTGTTTAAAAACGTCAGGTCGTTTCAAGCTGTGTAGCTGCTCCGATGAATAGCGGAACATTGTTCTTGTCAACTATCATGTAAACGAAAGGTCTGTCAAGGTAGATATATACTTTTTTCTTTTCGATAGGAGCTGCTGCGCCTGCACCCATTACAACAGCTGTTGCAGCTGCTGCCTTAGTACCCTTTTCAGTTACTTCTATCTTTGTCTTATGGATTACGTCGTCAATATACAGCGGGCGCGAATCAGGAACTGAAAGATCATTGATTTTTGTGAAATCAGCTAAATCAGGATTGAAAGCGGTTTCCATACCAAGCTCGGGGAGTATCTCCTTGAGGGACTCACCGTAATTGTACTTGAATTTCGGAATCATAACGTAAAGATCTACAGTATTTGGATCCTCGCACTCTTTAAGGCCTTCGGCAAGAGTTGCTCCATCAAGATTCTTGATATACTCATTGAAGTCAACATCTTCATGGGGAAGAATTCCAACAAAGCTGTAATCGCCGTTTTTATAAGGCTTCTTAAAAGCGTCTGCATTACCAAGATCAAAGTATTGTCTCTCCATGCTGTCCATCTTCTGGATAGGGGTTTGGGTGCCGTCAAGTCCTGTGAACTTGCCGTCTGTTGTATGAAGGTAGGGACTTGACCATTCAGCTTCGAAGTACAAAGTGTTTACGAGCATCATCATAGTGTTATCCTTGATGTTGGCAGGTGAAATAAGAGAGGGGATCATTCCCTTCGTGTTCTTGTTAACCCAACTGTTAACGTCGTTTACGATTTCGTCAGGCACAAAGTCACTCTTGTATATTTCTGCATTATAGAACTTCTTGTTTGTTTCAAGGAATTCATCGTATACTTTGAATGTCGGATCGTTCTTGAACCATATTGAGTCTGCAAGATATATCTTTTCCTTCTGCTCGTCGGGGAGATTACTTATGTAGTATGCCATATACTCGTTTATTTTTTCCAGTGAGAGACCGTTTCCGAGCAGCTTTTCCATTTCCTTGAGAGTTTGACCATCAGCGCCGTTTGCAGTCATTGAAAGAGCGGCTGAAATGGAAAGAGGAGAGATAAGCAGATTCTTCACGCTGTCCGACTTTTTATCATAGCATTTTTTGAGAAGATCAACGCCGAAATTCATTTCTGCTCCTGCGAATTTTTCATCAGTAGCCACACCCTCGGAAGCCTGCACATTTACAGTATTATCTAGGCGAATGCTTCCAATATTTGAAGCTCCGTTGAATGCCTTTTTTACGCCAAGAGTGAAATCAACTACTTGTTTCAGATCTTCTTCATCTATAACGGTATCAAAATTGATATCAGCATTAAGGAACTGATCGCTTGTGAGCTTGCCTGAAAGAGTTCCTGCGATATACTTTTTATATGTGAGCACATCGAAGGAATCAACAATTCCATCATCGTTTATATCACCGTAGAAATGCTCGGTGGGATCTTTTACGGAGACTACTTTGTCCATGTAAATAACTGTATCTCTTCTGCCGTAGCCCCAGTAGCCTATCTTTGTAATATCGTCATTCTTCTCGGTAGAAGCGAATTTGATATTAACTCTCTGCTCGGGGACAAGATCCTTGACCAGCTCGTAGCTTGAAGTGTAGTCATCTGGATAAACACCGGTTGAACGAGAATCGCGCAGCTCTATTTCCTTGATGTTATCATAATAAAAGGTATTGTTGCCCATTGATGGTAGGAGATCAATATTAACCAAATATGGATCAGCATGGATATTGTAGATATAAGCGTCAATGAACTCATATTCATACATTCTTGTATTTGAGTTATATGTGACACGGATATACTCGTTTTCCTCTTCTTCGCTCTCTGCTGCAATAACAGGAACTGTCGGAGGTTTTATACTGCCTGCAAAGCCGAATACAAGAGCAGCGCTCATAATTCCAGCTGCAATACGTTTGATTTTTTTCATCTCACCCATAAAAAAGACTCCTCTCATGTCAAATCACGGATATAACTATCCATATTTTCAGTATAACACCGTAGGGTAGATTTGTCAATAAAGAATGGGGATTTTCACTAATATAAATTATATTTTTACAATTATTTTGTCAATTTGTTAAGTGATGGTTTTTTATCATACAGGTATTTTTTACAATACTTCATTTAAAAAGGGTGGCCGGAAAGCCACCCTAACTAAAGAACTGATTACTGTTATTCCTCATATTGAGAATTAATTTTGAAATACTCCTCCAAAGTGAGACCGCTGTTGTAAATAGCGTATGAAAGATCTGTACCTACATAACGAACATGCCATGATTCGTACTGATAGCCTGTTATGTTTTCTTTGCCCTGTGGGTAGCGAAGAATGAAGCCATATTCGTGACAGTGGTCAGCAAGCCATTTTGCCTCGGGAGTTATAGAAAAACTGTCATCTATGGAGTTTACATCGATAGCAAGTCCAGACTGATGCTCAGAATACCCCGGACGTGCGGAATAAGTATCAGCTAAAGCTTGTCCGTCACGTGCAACGTAGTCATTGTATATCTGAGCCTGATAGTCATATGAACGGTAGCCTGAAGCAAAATAGATATAAAGCCCTCTCTTTGCAGCGTCTTGTGTCATCTTGTAGAATTGGTTTTCACAGGTCTTGTCAAGTCCCGGAGCGAAATCAGCAGGGAGACTATATGTCTTGTTTGCTATAAGAGTATCGCCTATATAGGTTATTCCTTCTCTTTCGTACTTTGCTGGTACAGGAGCGTAGTCGGGATCTTCAGGAGCCGGTGCTTCTGTTTTGATGATGTCTTCAGTGGGAGCTTCACCGCCGGCAGCAACTGCGTCTTCTGTTGTGGTTTCTTCTTCTGTTGTAGTCTCTTCGGTGGTTATTTCCTCGCTTTCTTCCTGATAAGCTTCGGTCGTGAGTTCTGTTGACTCAGCTGCTACAGTTGAGACTTCTGTGTCAAACTTTCTGCGTGATGTTGCAGTTCCTCCAACGACTTCTCCGCAGGCTGTGCAACAGAGCGCAGCTGCAATCACTATTGTTATAAGTATACTTCTTTTCAATTTGAATCCTCCTCAAAATTATGTGAATCCTGGTTTCTGTAAAAAACAATCGTGACAGGTAAGACGAGTGTAACAAAAATACATTATTTTTATATTTTGACTAAATGTGTCCCCTGCACATTTATTTTATCATATCCTGTAGAATAATGCAAGTCTAAGCAAATGTGTGTTTGCACTCATTGTTTTTTTGATAGGATTGATGTATAATAAGAATAAGTATTTGATTCGGATCAACTTTATTAAAACTACTAATATGGAGAATGACAATGAATATACTAGCCTCAATTATTCTTATGATAGTCAGCACTGAAAAATGGACAAAGCTTATCCTACTGTTTACACTTATATGGTTTATTACAACGCCGATAATCAAGAAAGTCACAAAAAGCAGTACAAAGAAACGTCTGATACGAGGGTGTGCAGGATTTTTGCCATTTGTATTATGTATCATCTATGCGGCTATGAATATACATCCTGCAACCTACCAGTATTTTATTATGAGGGGAGGCTTGCTTTGTCTTATACTGTTGATGTTGTCGGTAACGATGTGGATCCCTGACAGCAAAAAAGAAGGAAAATTCCATATCTCAAATGTAATAAAGGGCTTAATGGTGGGCGGCGGAGTTATTACATATTTTGTTGCTATCATCTTATTAGTGCAGAATACTTACGTTACTGACTATTCAAATCTTGGATGGGCAGAATCCTTTTCTTGTATGATAGATTCAATGTCAGAAAGCTACGTCAGCAGGGATTATAAAAATATCAACTTTGAAGAACTGAAAGAAAAATTATTACCTGTGGTTGAAGAAGCGGAGAAGAATAATGATAAAACAGCATTTGCAAAGGCACTTTTAGAATATCAGTATGAGTTTTATGACTCACATATCTGGTTCGAACAAAACAGAGACGTTTTAAATCAGGCAGAGGAAGAACTTTCCGGGAATGATTATGGGCTGAGTATGTATAAGATAAGCAACGGAGATACCATTGCAATTATGGTCAAAAAAGATTCTCAGGCTGAGAAGGCAGGTATCCATAATGGTACTGTAATCAAAAAATGGAACGGTGTTGATGTTAATGAGGCAATGCATGATGTACGATGTCTTGATTATTGGTATCAGTTTGAGGTGTTAGAAAATGAAGCCCTGATGAAGCCTATATTTCTTGCAGGCCAGGGCGGAGAAAACGTTATTGTAACTTTTATTGCGGATGATGGCAGTACCAAAAGTGTTCATCTTGATTCTATTGGAAGCTATAAAACAAGGGAATCGATAGTGCTGAGCCGTTTTTACAGTATAAACAGAATTTCAGGTGAAATTTTTTCATGTAGAATGCTGAATGATGATACAGGTTATCTTCGAATAACAAATGAGCATTATGGAGATCATATGGACGCCATTCTTACATATTGCATTGGTAAGCACAAAAAGGTTCATGAAGAACTCAATGCCAAGTTACAGGAGCTTTCAGACAATGGAATGAAATACCTTGTTATAGACCTGAGAAATAACACCGGAGGATATGTGCAGGTAGGCAATGCAGTGGCGTCCTTGTTCGCTGACAGAAAACTGACAAATAAAGCAGCCATTGAAAGATATGGTCATATCATACCGATGAATACATTTCATACTTTTGATGAAGGAAAATGGAAGGAATTATCTGTTGCAGTGATTGTTAATGATGCTGCTGTCAGCGCGGGTGATGATCTCACGCATCTGTTGTCTCAATGTCCAAATGTAACTGTAATGGGAATCACTTCTTCTTCTAATTCTGTACAGACAACAGGTGGGATATGTTACCTTTCAGATGATATATTTGAGGTGTATTATCCCATAATTTACTCCCTTGATGAGAATAATGATATCCTTGAAGTAACTGCTGACCGTCAGGCAAGAGTTGGTTTTGATTTACGGATACCTGTAGATTATGATGCGGCTATGAAGATATTTAGTGATTCAGAAAATGATTACGAAATTGAGTATGCTAACGATTATTTGCATCAACACAATAATAATTAATAATTATTGTGTTTCTTAGGATTGAACGTTATATGTACGAAACTGGCAAAGTTCAATCCAAAATTCATTTTTATTATTATATGGTACCGGAAGAAGTTGAAATCACAATCGGCGCTGATATGAACGGTATTCAATATAAGAAACATACTGATGCAGATAGAAACTGTTTGATTGAAGCAGAATTTCCCGCAATCCAGCAAAATGAACAATGCATCAGCGAAGTTATAAGTGTTATATTTCCGAATCCTGTCTACAATTGCAAAAGAAAGGGGATGTTCTTCACTGATTTGTTAATATTATAATCAAAATACATGTATATTGATGTGTCTTATACAGGCTTAAGTGTTATAATAATCAAAAAACTGAAGGAGGATTTATAATGGAAGGACTTGTTATAAAGCACAACGAACTTAAAGCAGAGGAATTTATAGAACTGTGGGAAACTGTTTGGGGACAGGGACCATCTCTGGAACAGACAAGGCTTGCTATGGAAAACACACTGTTCAGGGTATCAGTTTTCGATGGCGACAAGATAGTGGCTATGGCGCGGGTTATCGGCGATAAAGGACTTGATTACTATATTAAGGACGTAATCGTTCGACCAGAATATCAAAGCAGAGGAATAGGACGCATGCTGATTGAGGAGCTTCTTAAATTTGTAGAAGATAACGGTGTCAGTGGTACAGATATCTTTGTTGAGCTTTGTGCTGTGCCTGATAAAATACCCTTCTATGAGAAATTCGGATTTGATTCTAATGATGCAAAGAGACTGAAAATGTTTTATCACGTTAAGTAGATTGAAAATCCCCGAAGCATTCATGCTTCGGGGATCGCTGTTATAGAACGTTCAGTCAACAAATTCCATTGTAAAAAGCTTTGAGAGAATGCTGCCTGCATATGACTTCATAAGAGCCACATATTCTGAGCCTTCAACGTCACCGCCTGTGCCAAGTATCTCATATGTTACCTTTCCTTCGCGGAGTTTCTTGTGGAGTTCCTTGAAGCCGTTCCTTATATAGAAATTTCTTCGTTTGATTCTTTCATCGTAGTTCTCAGAAGACTCCTCAAGCTGCTCGATAGCAAGGAAAAGCCTTCGTCCTTTGTATATCTTCTTGGCATTCTGCAATATTGCGCTGCCGATACCTTTTCCGCGGCATTCCTCGGAAACTGCAAGGTAAAATACGTAAGAAAGGTCACGGTAGTTTACGATATACAGCATTCCTGCCCATTCGTCATTACAGTGTATGGACCAGAAATCCACGTTTTTTTTCTTTGCTTTAAGAACAAGCATGAGGAAGGGAGCACGCTCATCGTCTGGGAATGCTCTCATGTAAAGTTGCTTAATCTTACGAAAATCTGGACTTTTGGTCTTAAGCTTAGTGAAATTGAGTTTCATGGCGTACCTCCTGTTCAGCTGTTTTTTTCTATGCAGTAGCACACCTCGCCCTCAGGGAATATGCCCTGCCTTTTGAAACGTTCGACGTTATCTGTTATTATCATCGCGGACTTTTCAAGCACTCGTCCAGATTTTTGGTTCTCAGCGCGGTGATATGCTTCAAGTCTGCAGAACTCTGTTGTCTTGAATATCTCTGAAATAACTGCGGAAAGAGCTTCACCTGCATAGCCATGTCCCTGAAAAGCTGAACCTATACAGTATTCTATCTCTGCGGTTTGGATATCCTCGTATACACGGCAGAAAGCTATCTGCCCGATGTTTTGTTCACTTTGCTTTTCAATGACAGCCCACCTATAGAAGCTTTTGCTTTCATATCCGATGATGTATTTATCAAGAAGTTCCTTTGCTTGTGTGGCATCTGAGTAAACAGGCTCTCCGTATTCGGTTTGTACTGCTGGGTCTGCCACCCAGTTGCGAAGCATATCATCGAGGTCCTTTTCTTCAAATCTTCGTAATAACAGTCTTGGAGTATTTATAGTATTTGTACCACTGTGTTGCAAGGGAAATACCTCCTGGTAAGTGTTTATAGTATAATTATAACATATAAATGTTAACAATTCAAGCATTATAAGCGCTTGACGTTCTGCTGCTCATATTGTATAATTAAAATGATATAATGAAAAGGAGCAATTAAAATGATACAGGACATTTATCCAAGCAGGCTTGATAATAGTTTTCGCAGGGTAACACCCTCGGAATGTCCGGAGAAAAGCTTTGCAGTATGCTTTAAAGATGGCAGGATTCTTGCTGATACAAGCGGCAGGGACGTGATATTTCCACGTGTTTCGCAGGTTTCAGTCAATGCAGAGATTATATATCTTTTTGCAATCGATGATGAGAGCTTTTTCCTTGTGCGTAAAAATGAGGATTCAAAGGTGAAAAATGGCAGTTTGGGTTACTATACCATCCGTGAACTAAGAGATAAGTGCAGGGGAAAGTATCTTTTTGCAGCTTTTACAGCTTTTCATCTTGCAAAATGGTATGATGATAACAGATTCTGCGGAAAATGCGGAGGAAAAACAGAGGGTGACGACACTGAAAGGGCTCTTGTGTGCATAAACTGCGGAAATAAGGTTTATCCGAGAATTAATCCTGCGGTCATCGTTGGTGTCATCAACGGTGATAGAATACTCATAACACGTTACAGGAGTGGCTTTGCACATAATGCTCTCATCGCTGGTTTTACAGAGATAGGTGAAACCCTTGAACAAACTGTCCAACGCGAGGTTATGGAAGAGGCTGGTTTACGCGTTAAGAATATACGTTATTATAAGTCACAGCCTTGGGGAATGGCATCCGACATTCTTGTAGGATTTTACTGCGATGTTGATGGGAAAGATACCATAAAAATGGACGAATCCGAACTTAAATACGCTGAATGGGTCAGCAGGGAGAACATTGAGCTTCAACCATACGAGCATAGTTTGACCAATGAAATGATGAAAATTTTTAAAAATGGAGAGGTTAGTTAAGAAATTGCTATTTTTAGTTCCGGAAAAAAATGCGTTTTATGTAATGATATAACCAACATAAGCCAGTATATCAACTATAACAGCATATTTATCAATTTAGTTGTTTTTGGTTGACATTTTTGGTGAAAAATGTTATAATATAAATGTGCTATAACAATTGAGAGTATATTCATTCTTTTTTCACAGGGGGGTGAAAATATGTTTGTGAATACTGACTTATATCTCGGCACATATATGCCTGTAGGCGATATTATAGTGTTATCCTTATGCATTATTATGGGGATATTGATTAAACAGACTTTCGTTGGAAAATATAAGAACGGATTTTTCATTATAATGCATATACTTATGTTTGCATTTATTTCTTCGGCTCTAAATATAATTTTCCAGACTCAGCTCCAAAAGCAGACGCTGAATCTTCCGCTCATATACATAATCAGGCTTGTCCATCATGTCCTGTTCATGTTTATAATGATATTTTATATCAGGTATTTACAGGGATCGTTATGGATTACCTCAAAGGATAAGAAAAAGACTCGCCTTTTAATTATTGTATCGATGAGTCTCTTGGTACTTTTTGATGTTATTGCGTCATATTTTAGATTTGGTTTCTATATTGATAATAATGGTACTTTTATTGAGGGACTTGACTTATTTGAGGTAATGTACCTTGTATTTATGATAAACATTATTTATCTGTTGATAAAATACAGGAAAAGACTGCTTATGAAAGTTTTTACAGGAATTGTCAGTGTTCTTGTGATTTCCAATTTGCTGATTGTGATTCAGGCGTACTATAATCAGATATCCTATACCTCAATATGCTGTTTCCTTCCTATTATCAGCATTATTTTCTTTTTTCATTCAAATCCTTTCGATGTTGATACGGGAGCAATATCGGGAGAATATTTTACGAATGAGGTAAAGGAAAACCTTGCAAAGGGAAATAAACTTGTCATTATGACCTGTCATATGCCTGGCTTTTCCTCAAAGATAACGAAATCTCCTGAACTGAGAACAGAATTTTACGATTTCTTTCGCAATAATGTTAAAAAGGCGATACTATACAGTTTCCCTAACGACAGCTTCGCAATGACGATAGTTAAGCAAAAAAACAATGAAGCAGACAAAACAGTCATTAAAATGCTTGAAGATTTCAAGAAGAGCTACACAAAATTCAATATTGACTATAAAATAATCATTATGGAATCATCCGACAGCGTTATCAATGTCGATGATTATCATAATATCATTGATTACACTGATATGAAAATGCAGTTCAATACCATAGAGCGTATCACTTCTGATGATATAAAGGATTACTACGACAAGCACTATATTCTCAGTGAGCTGGAGGATATCGCGTCTAAAAAAGATTTGTTTGACCGTCGTGTTCTCGTTTACTGTCAGCCTGTTTATAATCTAAACACAGGGCAGTACGATACAGCTGAGGCACTTATGCGACTGAAGCTTGATAAAACGGGAATGGTATTCCCGGATCAGTTCATACCGCTGGCGGAGCAGTACAACCTCATACATAATCTGAGTATGATAATCCTTAATAAAACATGTTTTGCGTTGCGTGGCTTTCTTGATGAGGGGTATATAGTAAAGCGTATTTCCGTTAACTTTTCGGCTATCGACTTAAGATACGATACGTTCTGTGACGAGGTTAAGAGCATAATAGAGAGTAATAGTATTGACTACGGAAAAATAGCCGTTGAGATAACCGAGAGCCGAAGTGATGCTGACTTTAATCTCATGAAGCAACGTGTTATCCAGCTTCAGGATTTGGGAATAAAGTTCTATCTTGATGATTTCGGAACAGGTTATTCAAACTTTGAGCGTATCATGGAAATTCCATTTGATATTATAAAGTTTGACCGCTCACTGCTTATTGAGTCGCTGAAAAATTCTTCATCACAATACATGGTAAAAACCTTTGCTAATATGTTCCACGACCTTAAATATTCCATACTTTTTGAGGGCGTCGAGACAGAGTACGATGAAACACGATGTAAGCTTATGATGGCGCAGTATTTGCAGGGATACAAGTACTCAAAGCCAATTCCAATTGAGGAACTAAGGAAATTTCTTCTTCATGCATAATTTACAAGGAGAGCGATAAGATGTTTCTTATCGCTCTTCTTGTATTCTTTTTATGTCTTTTTCGGTCATAAGCGGAAAAAACATTGACCTTATTGTCAAAATATGATATGATTATAAATATAAAAATAAAGACTCTCGGAGGAGGAGATAACAAAATGAGCAAAGGTAAGAAAATAGTAAAACGTATCGTGATACTGCTTATTATACTCTTAATAATCTGCGGTATAGTATTGTTTGTGAGAAGCGCAATTCGCGGAGCTACACAGAGTGTTATTACCCGCTCTGATACCTGCGGTTTCGTAAAGCGTCAGGATCTTACGAGTTATTCAAGCTTTTCTGGACAGATTTCCAGCAGCGACAAGCTTATGGTAACAGCAACTGATCCTACGCTTAAGGTAAGCAAGCTTAACGTAAAGGTGGGTGACAGTGTCAAGGCTGGTGACATACTCTGCGAATTTGACAGCAAGAAGCTTCAGGAAAAATACGATAAAATGGTGAAGAACAGTGAAAAGGTGCAGGGAGCTTCACAACACAGTCATGACCTTATCGTAAGAAACTATGATAAGGCAAAGTCCGAGCGGGAGACGATGATATCAAAGGCACAGTCAGCATATAATACAGCTGTTTCAAAGCGTGACAGCGCTTATGAGGAATTCAACAGAATGATAGATGAATACAACGATCTTTACGGCAGACAGATTGATGCATATAACGCATGGGCAAATACCGAGGAAGGCGCTCATGACAAGGAATATAAAAGACAGGTGTTAGACGACCTTTCCAAGGAGTGTGCCCTTGCCGAAAAGAATCTTAATGCTTTGGAGAGCAGCCTTCCAGATCTTGATTCTGCTGTCAGCGCTGCAAACGAAGCTTATAGCGCGGCAGTTGAAAAGGGCGACGAATTATTGCAGTCGGCTCAGGATGCTCTCGACGATGAGAAGTACTCTTTGGATGACGACTTCGATGACAGCCAGCTGGAGGAGCTTCGAGAGAAGATAGAGAAGTGTACAGTGATTGCTGAAAGAGACGGAGTCGTTACAGAACTCAATATTTCCGAGGGAAGCGTTCCAGAGTCTGGCAATATCATGACTATCGAGAATACTACTGATCTTATCGTTTCAGGTAAAGTCAGCGAGGCTGATATCCTCAAAGTAAACGAGGGCATGGAAGCTGAAATTAAAACAAGCGCTACTGAAGACAGGATAATCAAGGGTAGGGTAAAGCGTATTGAGAAAATAATCTCCTCTGGTCAGGCTAAGTATGATACTGGCGGATATACTGTGGAAGTAAGCGTAGAAGAAAAGGACAGCGGACTCCTCATAGGAATGTCGGCGAGCGTGAAGATTATACTTGACAGGCGAGATAACGTGTTAAGTGTTCCATATAACGCTATCCGCGGAGGAGAGAACGAAGGTTATTTCATCTATGTGGCAATTCCTCAGGAGAATGACATGTATTCTATTTCAAAGCGAAAGGTATCAAAGGGCTTTGAGGGAGATTTCTATACAGAGATCATATCCGGGGATATTGACGATGGAGATATTGTTCTTACTGATCCTATGGGCGTATCAGAGGGCGACCTTATTCCGCTCAGTGTTCCTGAGGAGTAATGCCGATGAAAACAATCATCTCTATGCATGGGATAATAAAGAAGTTCTACATTGGAATGCCCAACGAGCTTGAGATACTCCATGGACTCAACTTCAAAATACACGATGGAGAGTTTGCGTCCATAGTAGGTCCTTCAGGTTCAGGAAAAAGTACTCTTATGAACATTATCGGAGCTCTTGACCGTCCTACTGAGGGAATATATATGCTTAACGGCATAGATGTAGCACAGCTCAACGATTCCGAACTCAGTGCTATCAGAAATAAGGAGATAGGCTTCGTTTTTCAGAACTTCAATCTTGTTTCGCGTACAAACGCCATAGAAAATGTGGAGCTTCCCATGTTATATGCGGGAATAGGTAAGAGAGAGCGTAGAAAGCGCGCGGAAAAGCTGTTGGATATGGTGGAAATGAGTGACAGAGCTACTCATAATCCTAATGAGCTTTCTGGTGGTCAGAAGCAGAGAATAGCTATAGCGAGAGCCCTAGCAAATTCACCTTCCATAATACTAGCGGACGAGCCTACTGGTGCCCTTGATTCCGTAACGGGACATATGGTAATGGATATTTTCCATAAGCTTCATAAGGAGGAGCATAAGACGATAGTCCTTATCACTCATAGCAAGGAGCTTGCTTCTGAAACTGACAGGATAATTACGTTGAAAGACGGAAGAATCGTATCAGATACAAGAAAGGCGGGTGACCAAAGTGTTCTTCTTTGAAAATATTCGCCTTGCCATAGCTTCTCTCAAGTCAAATAAAATGAGAGCCATTCTTACCATGCTTGGTATAATCATAGGTATAAGCGCAGTAATAACTATTACAACTCTCGGAAATTCATTGAAAAAAACTCTTTCCAATTCTTTCAATAAGCTTGGTGGACAGACTTTTGACGTGGAGTATCGCTTTAAGTATGATGAAAATCAGGATGAAGACGGTGTGACCATGTACAGACCAATGACGGAAGACGATTACATAAGTGATGATATGCTCAATGAGCTTGAGTCGCTGTATCCAGGCAGATACCTTGTGAGTCGCTCTACCGATCTTGGTAACGGAAATGTCAAGAACAAAAAAGGTGACAAGCTCAAAGTTACTATAAGTGGCGTAACAGAGGGATATATGAAAGCAGATACCCTTAGTAAGATACTTAGGGGAAGAACTATAAGTGATGACGACAACAACGGAAAAAAACACGCAATAGTGGTTTCTGATGTTTTTGTAAAGCAGTATTTTGGTTATGATGACGCAAATGCTGTGGGAAGTGACATAAGTGTCGACATTGAGGGTGTATGCGATACCGATTTTACTATCGTTGGAGTTTACAAATATCCAAAGATATATGAAAAGTATCAGCAGTCAACATCAAATTTTATGGACAGAGAAACGCCCGTGATGATCCCCTTCAGCACCGCTAAAAAGATATCACACTCGCTCATTGATGATGGACGCGACTGGTATATGACATTTGTTTTGAAGGATATGTCGGTAGACAGAGAGCAGGCGATAAGTGACGTCACAAAATTCTTCAAGGAAAAGTACAAGAATAACAAGTACTGGGGAATAGAGATTTATGATCCCCAGAATGAGCTTGGTATAGTAAACAAGGTTCTGAATATCGTTACGCTGGTAATATCTATTATCGCTGCTATATCGCTTCTTGTAGGCGGTATCGGAGTTATGAATATCATGTTGGTTAGTATTACCGAAAGAACTCGTGAAATAGGTGTAAGAAAGGCACTCGGCGCTAAAAAGCGCCATATAAAGACTCAGTTCATAGTTGAAGCTATTATTCTATGCCTCATAGGCGGAATAATAGGTGTGCTTTTAGGAATATTCAATGGTTACCTTATAGGCTATGTTGCAAAATACGCTTTGGGGCAGATGCCAGAGTATCAGGACTTTGTTGCTCTTTCTGTGCAGCCATCGATAAATGCGATACTGTTGTCACTGGGATTTTCAATGCTTATCGGAGTATTCTTCGGAAGCTACCCTGCAGGAAAAGCTGCAAAGCTCGATCCTATTGAGGCACTAAGATACGAATAATATATACATAAAAGAAGCCGATGTCCAAATTGTGACACCGGCTTTTTTCATTTCTTAATGCGAACAAAATAGGATTTATTGTCCTCATGATGGATATATCCATTGTTTTTCAGCATAGCCTTGAGAGAGGCGGGATTGTTCTTATTGACTCTCAAGTATATCTCTTCCTCGGGAACTACATTACGTGCGATATCTATAATAAGTTTGAGGCCTTCTGTGCCGAAACCCTTTCCGCGGTATTCAGGAGAAATATAAAACCCGATATGACCTGAACCATTTATGAGTGATTCACAGAGATATTGTCGAAGATCGAGTTTTCCGACAATAGTATCGTTGTTCCATAGAAAATAAGATGTCATAGGGACATATCCCTCAGGAAGCTTTTCTCCTCTTGAGTTTGCTATGATAGTATCGAGTGCATTGTCAAAGTCTTTTCGGCTGATGCCGTAATATTCATTAATATATCCATTTTCGTCAACTGGAATATCACGAACGAAAAGGAATTCCTTTTCGATGTCATTAGTGTTTGCTGGTTTGAGGTAAAGCAGGGTATCTTTTGATATTTTTTTTATTTGGTTACAAAATGCGATTATTTCAGCTCTATGTCTGTTTACATCTTCTTTATACTCTACGGAGCAAAGTCCAAGATGACCGCAGCATTCTATCTCCATATGGCCGTAGAAGTGCTCGATAGTCCCGATTATTTTTTCACATTCCTTCATATTCGGACCGGTACGCAGGGCTACGGAATAGCCTTTTTTACCGCTTTTTAATCTTGCGTGAGGTTCATGTGTATTGCACCATGGCGTACATCTGTCGATAAACGCTTTGAACTGTGCAGGAACATCCGCCCAGTAGGATGGGGCGACGCATACTATGATATCAGTGTTTTCAAATTCCGCGATGATATTGCCGAAGTCATCATTCTGCACACATTCAGCAGCCTTGTGGCAGCTTCTGCAACCATTGCAGAAGCCGAAGGAATAGTCACTTATACATATAGCCTTTGCCTGAAAGGTGGCATTAAGCTCATGATAAATAATACTGACAATCTCTGCGGTAGCTCCATTTCTTACAGGGCAGCAATTGATAACAAGTGCATTCATAATGATTCCTCCATAAGTATTAATAAGTGTTATTTTATCACAAAAATCAGATAGTGTCAAGAAAAAGACACTTCCGAACTTTTTCACGGAAGTGTCTTGCTGATTATTGCATATTAATAATACTTATAGGATCAATGAATTGTCCATTTTTGGTGAGCTCAATATGCAGGTGGGGAGCGATATTGCTTTCGATGTCCGCAGTTTCACCAACGCAACCGATTAAGCTGCCGCGTTCTACCTTATCACCTTGTTGGACAGCAAGATCAGCTCCGAGACCGCAGTATTTAGAGATATAACCGTTATTATGATCTACTGTTACTGAAACACCCCAAAGCGGATCGTTGATGACGTTTTTTACTTCACCGTCTGCAATAACGTAAATCTCCGTCCCAACTTCCGCAGCGATATCAGTGCCGTTGTGGGTCTGCCATGTGCCTGTGGTAGCATTTTTCACAAGCTCACCGTTGCTGAAATCAGCGAGAACGGAACTCATATCAGCTAGTGGTGCTACAGCTCCCGAAAGGTCTGCAGCTACGGTTTGTACCTGTTCTTCAAAGCTGTTTTCGCTAAAGGGAGCGTTAACGGTTATTTCTGCAGCAGGCAGGGTATGAGATGGTATTTCTGTTATCCTTGGAGCAGTAATTGCAGTTGTTGCGGTATATGCATGAGAAGCGGTAGTTTTGGGTATGTTTGTGACGTGCCTGTCAACGGGAGCTTCATGCACAATATTGTTTTTTTCAGTAGAAGGCTTTACCTGAGATATTCTGTCACCCTGCTTATGAGCGAAAAGGCATGCAGCTCCTATCATAACGGCACTTATTACTAGCGCGGCATAGAAGCCTTTGGAGCCTTTTCCGTAGTACTTGTCGGTCAGTTCGTTTTTCTTCACACTAACACCTCCGACCATATTATTGACAAATTAGCGTATTTTATACGCATTATTCGTATTAATCATTACAGTATTAAGCTAGTTATTCGTTTCTTAGATTACTAAAACAACGGATAATATGAATATACAGTAAAAAGAACTTATTACTTATACAAAAAGGGTGTGAACAAGTCACACCCTTATCTATCAGTTATTGTCAGGCTCCTGCGAAATTTCAGGAGATAAGCCGCTTGTATCTGTTGAAGAAGCTGGCGGCATAGTAGCAACCGGTACTGTCCAAGGTTCGGTTGCCTGAGTTATCGGCTCTGTGGGTTGAGTCCATGGCTGCTGATATGCAGTTGATGTCTCTGGTTCAGGCTGTTGTTGTGTAGCTACTGATGTTACAGTAGTTTCGGTAGTTATAGACGTCGTAGATGAAGTAGTAGTTGTTGTTGTAAGTACTGGACGTACTTCATCAGGAAGTTTGGGTTTTGTGGGACCAACGCCGTTAAGTCCATAGCACTCCTGATAAGCAAGGAGAATATCCCTTATCATATATTTTGAGTATTCACCATGCTCTACAACGCCTGCAAATGCTATCTCAGGATCGTCTGCTGGAGCAAATCCTATGAAGAAGGAATTTTGATCAAGAATGTTTTCACCGACCTGTGGAGTACCTGTTTTTATGGCAACATCGAAACCAAGGTTTGTAAGTGAATACTTTGCAGGCATACTACGTGAAGCGTCAATCATACCGCCTACGATATAGTCATAAACGTCAGGAGTGGTCAGCTCAATCTGATTAGCGACAACAGGTTCAGTCTTTTTGATAAGTTGACGTGAACCATAGGAATAGTAGCTGTCAACGATATATGGCTGATATCTTACGCCGCGGTTACCGATAGTGCTTGCGGCTACAGCCATTTGCAGGGGAGTCATACCGCAGTCCTGGTTACCGATACCTGCCTGTATAACGCAGCCGATAACCCATTCCTGACCATGTTCTTCAAATGTCTCAGGGTTACATAAATAACCCTCTGCATCGCCTGTTTCAATGCCGGTATGAGATCCGAGTCCGTACATTTTTGCGTATTTTGTGATATTGTCAATACCGAGCAGACGTGACAACTCATAGAAGTAGCAGTTGCAGGATACTTCGATAGCATGGCGCATAGTGATATTTCCGTGAGTGCCCGTACAGGAGTAATGTCCCCCATAGAACCAATAGTCATGACCGCAGAAAAGAGGAGTTCCACCTGTTACAATACCTTCGTTAAGACCTGCTGTAGCAGTGATAGTCTTGAAGGTCGAACCTGGACGGTACAGACCGTAGGTACAGCGGTTTACAAGCGGAGAATCTTCTGCCTGTAAAAAATATTCATAATTTTCAACGTAATCCTTGAGGTTATATGTCGGTGCTGTAGCCATGCCCTTAACTGCACCTGTTTTTGCGTCAAGTACACATACGGCTCCGCATTTTCCCTTAAGAAGGCTTGGCATTGGGTTTATTGCTGGAAATGTATAGGTTAGGAAGTTATCGAGGATATTTTGTAATTTCAGCTGGAATGCTCCGTCTACAGTGAGCTTTACGGTTTCACCTGAGGTAGCTTCAGCTATAGTTTTGACATCTCGTACAACCCCGTCCTTTACAGCTATTTGTGCCTCACCATTGAGACCTCTAAGAGGTGTCTCCATAGCGGATTCGATGCCGCTTTTTCCTAGGGTATCGTTGTAGCTGTAGCCCTTTGATTTTAGTTCGTCGTATTCCTCAGCATAGATAGGACCTACAGTGCCTATCTCATGTGGTAGGATATCACCACGGACTATCATTCTTTCGGAAGCATCAACAGCTTCAATACCGCGGTATAAATTGCTGAGTTCCTTGAGCTCAACAACAGTTTTCTGATCCACGTTTTTAGCAAGGAGAAGGTCGTTGCTAAAAGAGAAGTCCTTGTCTATCATCTGATAGCGCATACCTGCGATGATACGTTTTTCCTCAGCTGTATACTCGTCAGATATCTCATAATCTGATATAAGTTTATCTATGCAGTTATCTGCAGTAGCATAAATGTTCAGATTAAGGTCGGAAATAAGTTCGGAAACGTCGCTTTTTTTGAAATAATAAGGCTTCTCAAAGGAAACAGGGATGCTTTCTTCGAATTTATAGCCGTGCTCGTCAAGGGCTTTGTAAATTCCCAGAAGTACCTTATTTCCTTCAGCAAAATCGGTAGGGAAGAAAGCCATTTGCAATACAATGTCTGTACGTGCATCATTGGTAACGATAGTGTTGCCGTTGAAGTCGATTATTTCTCCTCTGGTAGCCTTTATGCCCTTCTTGTAGGTAAGGGTTCCTGGTTCATACTGCAGGGGAGTTTCAATAGTTGCGTCACCCATGACCTGTATTTTCATAAGTCTCAGTGAGCTTAGAAGCGAAAGTGAAACGACTAGCAATATTATAATGATAGATTTGAGATTTTCCGCAAATCCTTTCAAGGGTCTGCCTCCTTTATGATTATGACCGCACCTGCGGTGCGGTCTGAATTTTTCATCTTCTGTTTTCAGGCTGAATGTTTGTGTTCATAGCTTCCTCAATGGTCAAATGTTCCTTTGGCATGAGCAAACGATTCACGAGATTCAGCACAAGATATATAAAGACAGCTGATATAACAGTGTAGATCCAAACTCTAAGTGAAACCTTTACGAATATACGGCTCACATTTTCATAGCCCCACATCTGATAGTAGAACTTGTAGTCAAGTCTGCACTGTATGTATGAAACAACGGTAGTTATTATCATAAAGTTGATAAATCGGTTTCTAAGGTAAAGCTCGAAAACGAGATTGGCGGCAATACAGAAAAAAGCAAGTATTACTGCATTGTACCCAAAAAGTTTACTGCAGCTTATATCAATAAGAAAGCCGCACATCGCACCAGTCACCGCCGCACCGTATATATTGTTGTTTATGGCAATGCCAATAGCAAGCGGAACAAGGAGTATCGGTTTATAAAGAGTGCCAGATGTCATTAAGATGAAGCTCAGAAAAATAAGCAGATAATACACGATCCATCGAAGAGTGGTCTTAATACGGAGTATATTCTGCTGATGGGTAGTTTTAATCCTCATCTTCGGTTGCCTCTTCTTCTTCCTGATTCTTGCCGCTGAAATCTGTAATAACGATAACAGATGTTAAACGAGAAACGTCAACGCATGGCTGTATTTCAGCGCATACGGAAAGGCCATTTGAATCGAAGCCGGTTTCTATGATTGTGCCGATTGGATAATCCTTGGGAAATATACCGCTGGAGCCTGCGGTTATCATAAGATCTCCGCGTTTGAGCTTGTTCTTTTTCGGAACGTGTATGAGTTTGGTATGACCGCTCTCAGATGAAAGCACATTGCCCTCAATTATGCCCTGATCAGCATTTGAAGCTGAAGCAACGGCAGCTACAGAAAGATCAGGAGAGAGAATAGTTCTCACCGTGGAAATGTGTTTCGACACCTCAACTGTTATACCTACAAGTCCTTCAGATGTAACAACAGGGCAGTAGGTGAGAATGCCATCTGCCGAGCCTTTGTCGATAGTAAAAGACTTGAAGGGGTCGTTTGTAACATAGCCCAATACCTTGCAGGGTTGAGAGAGTTGGTAATCCTCGTGATCCTGTTTAATGGTAACGAATTTTCTCAGTTCTTCCACTTCAGCCTTAATAGCGTCGTATTCTGTGAGCTGAGCGTTGAGCTCACCAATCTGTTTTCTGAGCTTTTCGTTTTCTTCGAAATAACTGTCCGCATTTTTGAGCTTATCCACGGTATGTTCCATTTTCATACTAATACCGTTTGAAGCAGCGCGGAAAGGTTTTGTGAGAGTATTGATAAAGGAAGCTCCAGAAACGGAATAGCCGCCTTTAGTAACGGCATAGACCATTATTCCGACGAGAAAGGCGAGAAAAGCAAGCAGAATCTTGAATCTGGTGCTTTTTATGAAATCGCGCATGGAGCTCCCCCTTTAATAATACTTGACGTTTTCTGTGAGAGCGTCCTGATAATCGTTGATATTCTCAAGTATCTTGCCTGTTCCCTCTGCAACGCAGTCAAGGGGAAATTCTGCAATATAAACAGGCATACCAGTTTCGCGGTTTATAAGCTTGTCCAGTCCGCGAAGCAATGCTCCACCGCCTGCAAGCGTGATACCATGGTCTATGATATCAGCAGAAAGCTCAGGTGGAGTTTCTTCAAGAGTAGACTTTATGGCGTCAATAACTCTAGAAAGTGGTTCAACAAGAGCGTCACGTATTTCTGCAGAAGTGACTGTAACGTTCTCGGGAAGTCCGTTGAGAAGATTTCTTCCTTTTATTTCCTGTGATTCTTCCTTTTCGCTCGGGAAAGCTGATCCAATATCAAGTTTGATATTTTCGGCAGTTCTCTCACCTATAAGAAGATTATATTTTTTCTTGATATAGTTTATAATAGCGGCATCAAATTCGTCGCCTGCACATCTTACTGAACGTGAAGCAACTATGCCTCCCATTGATATAACAGCAACTTCGCTAGTACCGCCGCCGATATCAACTATCATGCTGCCAGCTGCTTCATTAGTAGGGAGACCTGCGCCGATAGCAGCAGCCATAGGTTCTTCAATTATAAGGACGTTGTTTGCACCTGCCTTTTTGCAGGATTCGCGGACTGCACGTCTTTCAACTGCAGTAACGCCCGATGGAATACAGATTATAACGTTTGCCTTTGTGAAAAAGGTACCCTTCAGAGCTTTTTTTATAAATTCCTGAAGCATGGTGGTTGCAATGTCGAAATCGGCGATTACGCCATCCTTAAGAGGTCTCACAGCGACTATCGAGCCTGGAGTACGTCCGATGACGTCCTTTGCCTCCTTACCGACATAGCGGCATTTGTCCGTTCTGGTATTTACGGCAACGACTGAGGGCTCTCTTATTATTATACCCTTTCCTCTCATATATACGAGAGTATTAGCAGTGCCGAGGTCAATGCCAATATCTTTTGTAAACATTTTGCAGCTCCTTAAATGCAATGATTCTTTATATACACATATTATATTATATCACCAACGGGAAATATGTACAAGATTTTTCTCCGAGAAATTTCCATGTATGCAAATTTTGGTACAATACGGAAACTAACGAACCCGAAGGCGGTAAAAAACTGTCGAAAAGGACGATAATTAGCGATTATTTATCAGGAACTACTTTGGGGGCTGTCTTGATATATGCATAAATAGCAATTATTATGCAGATTATCTGTGCAACATTTATATTGAAAGTAAAGCCGAATGTTATACTGAAGAGTTCCATTGAAAAGGTGCTGGGAGAGAGGCTTATTCCTCTAGAATAGCCTAGCCATGCGAACGATCCTGATGAAACATTTCCGATAACTCCTCCGAGAATGCAGGCACATACAAAAAGAAGCAGAAAATAGAGTGTCTTTTTCATAAATAGTATCTCCAATCTTTTGTTTTATATGATTTATTTAATTCCCGATGAACCGAATCCGCCGTTACCTCGCTCTGTTTCAGAGAGCTCATCGCTTATCTCGATTTCGGGCATTAATATACGTGTTGGAATCATCTGAGCTACGCGCATTCCGTGTTCAACGGTAAAGGGCTCTTTTCCGTGATTTATAAGGGGAACGAACCATGCGCCGCGATAATCGCTGTCCACCACTCCAACGCAGTTTGCAAGTGAGACTCCATACTTAGCGGAAAGTCCGGAGCGTGGGTATATTAGAAGGGCAATATCGTCTGAATCAGGCTCTGCCGTGATACCTATTGGAATCATTTTTATCTCACCTGGAGCGAGTACCACAGGGGCTTCAAGGCATGCACATAGGTCAAGGCCTGCGCTTCCGGGAGTAGCACGTGAAGGGATAACAGCACGTGGATCAAGTTTTTTGAAGATGAGTTTCATGTTGATATACCTCTGTAGTAAAGTCCGCGGGTAATGTTTCCCTGCGGCTTGTGTCCGCTGAGAATAGCGCGTGTGCTGTCGGAGTCTTCGTCTGAAAGGTAGATGATGCCGTATGTTATACCGTGTATTTCGTCAAGCCTGTCAAGCATACAAAGTCTGTCAGCATTGAGTATCTCCACATAGTCCTTCGAGCATACGACGGGGAGTTCTCTGCCTGTGCGATCAATCAGCTTTTTTGTGCATTTGTCGCAGCCGATTTCGTTCCTGATAGGGCAGTTCCTTGTGAGCATGAGAGGAAGCTTGCCATATATGACAGCTCCAAGCGGAAGCTCAGTGCATACTTTGGCTAACTGAGTGAGAGTTGCCTCCACAGAGAAAACACAGTCTTCAACGCCAAGATTACGCAGGTATTCTGCGCTGTATGAGTTGAAAACGTTGAGAGTAAAACTTCCGTGCAGCTTAAACCTAAGTTTCCTGCCGATAGCTATACAGTCCGCGGTATGGCAGTATAACCTGTTAAAGCCTTTAGCTTTAAGCTCTTCGAGCTTATTCGCAAGAGCATCCTCATTGACTATGAAGCGCGGTGGTGAAATAATAATTCTATTTATATCCACGCTGCCGAGTATATCATCACCGAGCAGTTCAATAGGAACAATAATGTGTTCCGACAGATCTGCGGCAGCGATTGCCTGTTCGATAGTACGGCAGAATGTACGTAGTTTCAAACCTACGCCAGTATTGCTGCTACGTGGGCATTCAATATGCGGAACGTAGTCAGTTATGGTATATTTATGTGTGTTTTCGGCAATAATTGCAGTTGTCAGTTTTTCTGTTATCTCACGGCGAAGCTCATTGATCTTTCCCGCGGGGACTATAAGTCCATCATCGATATCTGCAGTAAGCTTTCCAAAATTGAATACAGTGTCTCCAAGTTTTGATAGCTGCTTCTCAAGAACTGCTCTATCTGTGGGACGATTCAAAGCCTTTTCGGGTACTTCTCCCATTGCAGAAACAGTTATACCATTGCATTCTGCAGTTATAACTGTAGGCTGTCCCTCTTTTATGACCGTTTGAAAATCGATCATATAAGCTTTCCGTTCAAAACGGTAAAGCTCATGTATCATAGGTATAAGCTCTTGGGCAGATATGACATCGTCCTTTTCACGGACTCCGAACATGTCTTGCCTTTTCCCTGTAAAATATCCGTCTGTGAAGCCGCTTCGTGAGAACACTCCGCGCAGTAGCTTCATATCGGGGGGATTGCCTTCAAGGGAGGCTTTCAGCTCATGTACAGAGGAAGCCACATATTCGGGGCGTTTCATGCGTCCCTCTATCTTGAAAGAATCAACTCCCATATCCACAAGCTCGCGGGCGTTTGGTAGAAGTGACAGATCTTTCAGTGAAAGTGCAGCTTTGTTCTTATTGCCGATGGCAGAGAACGGAAGCCGACAGGCTTGGCCGCAGCAACCGCGGTTAGCAGAACGTGAGCCTATCATTGCCGACATGTAACACTGTCCCGAGACTGACATACACAGTGCACCGTGTACGAATATCTCGGTTTCGATACCAACTTTGCATATACGGGAAATAGTTTTCCTGTCAAGTTCGCGTGCAGGTACTATTCTTGTATATCCGAGACTGCGAAGCAGAGAAGCGCCTTCGGCTGTATGAACTGACATCTGCGTAGAGCCGTGAAGTACGGCATCAGGTACACAGCGTCGAATAAGTTCGGCACAGCCCCAGTCCTGAACTATGAAAGCGTCAACACCATTCTGTGCAGTAGCTTTTATGTACTCGCAGAAATCGGCTGCTTCATCGTCAGATATCACTGTATTTACAGCAAGATAAAGCTTTGCACCATATCTATGACTTATGGTGGCTGCTTCATATATCTCGCTGAGTGAGAAATTTGCAGCGCTGTTCCGTGCAGAATAGCGCTTTCCTCCTATGTACACAGCATGTGCGCCTGACCTGAGAGCCGCACGAAGTGTTTCCATGCTGCCTGCGGGAGCAAGTATCTCGGCTTTATTCATCAAATGCTGTCACTGAGCTGCTTTAGCTTGACCATATTTTCAAGCTGTGTTATCTTGGACTTGAGCACTTCAATCTCTTTCTGAGCAGCATCACGCTCGATACGTGTTCTGCCAGCCTCGTCCACGTACTCCTTAGTCTGATCGCGGATATTGTCAAGGCGCTGATTAGCCTTGTTGAGGTCGTCGAGGAGAGCCATTGCGACCATTATTGAAGCAGCATAAGGTGAAGAACCGCTTGCTGCAGTAATTTCGTTGATCTTTGTCTCAAGGGCTCTTGCGAGTGCATAAACGTAGTTCGGAGCTTCGGCAGTTTTTATCTTATACTCCTTACCACATATTATGACCTTAACTTCATTAAGCATTTATATCGTCCTTTCCATGGCGTATTATTAACCACTCTACATTATACACTATTTCTCTCAAAAAGGGAAGTGTTTTTTGAAAAAAATTAATTTTTAGTGATTAGTTGTCAGTAATTGATTATTAGTATAGGAGGGCATTCAGAGTATGCGATTATTGTTTTGACCAGTATTTGATATTGCTGCAGGCGCGTTCTATATCGTCCATATCATCGTTGCCTAGAGTTCGGTCGAAAGCCTCGGTTAGTTTGCAGCGTATATAGGCAAGTCGTTCGCATACTTTAAAAGTGTCGATAAAATCGGTGGTTTCTTTTTCGTATTCCTGCCTTTTCTTATCAATGTCTTCAGCGTAAAATCTGCCAATATCACGAAGCGATATGAGAAAATAATCAATCTCTTTCAGGATATTCAGTATATCCTCGCCTTTATATGAAAGTGTTTCATTTTCTGGCCTCAGCATTATTTTCTCACCTCATATCTTTCAACTGCTGAGCAGCTTTTTTACTGATCAGTAATACCTTTTCAAGCCTATGACTTTGCCGAGAATTTCAACTTCATTTACAATTATTGGTTCCATAGTATCATTTTCAGGTTGCAAACGGTAATGACCGCGTTCTTTGTAGAAGGTCTTTACTGTAGCGTCTTCATGACCGATGAATGCAACGACGATATCCCCGTTTTCAGCATAACTCACGCGTTTTACGATTACAATATCACCATCGAGTATGCCAGCATTTATCATACTCTCACCGCGTATTTTTAGGGCAAACAACTCCTGCGGATTGACTCCGGGAGCTTCAAAGCCTACATATCCGGTGATATCCTGAATTGCAGTGATAGGCTGTCCGGCGGTGATGGTACCCATAATGGGAACAGAAGTTGTTCCACTGTTTGGAAGGCGGAGAGTACGGTTAAGATTACCTGTTTTCTCGATAAATCCCTCACGGACAAGAGTCTCAATATATCTGTGTGCTGTGGATGTAGACTTGAATCCCATAGCGTCCATTATCTCTCTAACAGATGGTGATAATCCGTCGCTAAGACGTGACTTAATATAGTTGAAAACAGCTATTTCTTTGTCTTTCAGCATATTTTTACTCCTTTGCAAGCTTTTCCAGTATCATTTTTGCTATCTTGTAGGCATCACCACAGCCGAGAGTTATAACAAGGTCACCTGATTGAGCGTGTTCGCATACATAGTCGCATATCTGTTCAAAGTTGGCATATTTTCTTTCGTCTGTCCACTCTGCGTTTTCGTCCTGTGGGAACCAAATGCAATCAGGTATCTTTTCGGCAAGGTGACGAGTGAAGATGCCGTAGGTGTTCTTCTCTCGGCTTCCCATAATGTCGGTGAGTACGGCATGGTCTGGTATTTGAAGCACTCTTGCAAAGTCATCAAGAAGCAGCTTTGTGCGTGAGAAAGTGAATGGTTGGAAAACCGCCCATACGTGACTGAAGTTCATCTCCATAGCCGCATTAAGTGTAGCTTCAAGTTCTGTCGGGTGATGAGCGTAGTCGTCCACAACGGTTATTCCCTTTTCGTATCCAAGTTTCTCAAAACGGCGTTTAGCTCCGCGGAAGTCCTCAAGTCCCTGTTGTATGAAACTGAAATCAACTCCAACATAGCGCGAAGCAGCTACAGCAGCAAGAGAATTCAATACATTGTGTATTCCAGCAACGTGGAGAGTTATAGTACCAAGTTTTTCACCCTTGTACATTGCATCATATGTGGTTAGAAGTCCGTTTTCGTGTTTTACATTCTCTGGATAATAATCGCATGAGTTGTCCTTGCCGAAAGTTATTACTTCTTTGCCAGTGATTCCTTCCAGTGATTTCATTGAATTTTCGTCAGAACCATTGACAATTATACATTTTGATGTGTTTTCGTTGAATTTATGGAATGACTTTATGATGTTTTCGAGAGTACCGAAGTAGTCAAGGTGATCGGCGTCTATATTCAATATAACAGATATATCAGGGAAGAATTTAAGAAAATGATCTTCAAATTCGCATGATTCGCAGACCATTATATCACTTTTTCCAGCAACTCCGCTTCCGCCTATACAGGGAAGCTTGCCACCAATATACGCGGAAAGGTCAACACCTGCGGTAAATAGTATCTGAGTTATCATTGAGGTAGTGGAAGTCTTGCCATGAGTTCCGGAAACGCAGATAGCGTTGTCATACCAGCTCGTTACGATACCAAGGAGATCGGCACGTTCAAGTACAGGAACTCCACTAGCTTTTGCAGCCATGAGCTCAGGATTGTCAGCCATAATAGCGGCTGTGTGGACTATAAGATCGGCTCCCTCAATATTCTCGGCTCTTTGACCGATGAAAACAGGTATGCCCATTTTTCTTACAGCATCGAGAGTCTCGGTCTCGTTATTGTCCGAACCTGTGAGAAAATAGCCCTGTGAGTGGAGTATCTGTGCCAACGGGTACATTCCAGATCCTCCGATTCCAATGAAATGAATGTGTTTTTTGCCTTTTAAGATGTTGATATCCAAAATAATCACCTTTCTTGAATAATGATAATAACGGAACAGGCCCGAATAATGCTCTTTGAGAAGCTTAGGACATTAACCGTGAATAATAGTTATATTATTTTATCGTACTTTTCGTATAAAATGCTTGCATTTTTACGAATTCTGAGTTATAATAGTTTATAGGTTTACTTTCTACTGAAATTTAATGTTATAAATATAAACCATTTCAGTGTGCGTACCGTTAGTTACAAAGACTAATAAGGAGGAAAACTATGGAAATTACAGACGTAAAAATCAGAAAGATCATGTCTGACGGCAGGCTTAGAGCGGTAGTTTCAGTAACTATCGACGATATGTTCGCAGTACATGACATCAAGGTGGTACAAGGCGACGAGAGACTTTTCGTTGCAATGCCGAGCAGAAAGGATGAGAACGGAGTTTTCCGAGATATCGTTCATCCTATATCGGCTTCTGCAAGAAAGTTGTTCGAGGAGACCATACTTGAAGCATATGATAGGCATCTTGCTGTTATGGAGACTGAAGAAAAAGAAGAGATTGCATGATTAAATAAGATATTCAGACCTGCATTTTGCAGGTCTTATTTGTTATATTCCAAGAATACGCGCAGCCTTTAGAACTGCAATCTGAGTCTTTCCATCGCGGATAGTTCCGTCCATGACTTGCTTTACAGCTTCTGATAAGGGTATTCGTTCAACATCAAGAAACTCGTCAGGATCAAGATTCTGACTGCTGAAAGTCAGTCCCTTTGCAAGATACATATAAGTTATTTCGGTATTGTAAGCAGGAGTTGGCAACATTTCACCGAGATAGATATATTCGGAACAGGTATAGCCTGTTTCTTCGAGAAGCTCACGCTTTCCGCATTCTCTGTGATCTTCACCTTTTTCCAGCTTTCCTGCGGGAACTTCACGGGTGACAGTTTGAAACGGATATCGGAACTGTTTAACAAGGAAAATCTCATTGTTTTCGGTTATGGGTATCACGCACACCCCGCCGTGATGGTGAAGTACGTCGCGGACAGCTGTCTTGCTGTTTTCAAGCTCTGCCTTGTCATGAGTTATGGTGAATATAGGTCCCTCGTAAATGAGGTTGCTGGATATGGTTTTTTCCTGTAGATGCATTATCATTTCTCCTTTTTATTGAAAAGACTATCGCAGTACGTCTGGGCAGTCTTTATTTTCTCACATGATGTGTAGTTGTAATAGTGACCAAACCTAAATGTATCGTTTGCGCTGCCTTTTTTTCGGGAAAGAATGAGAAAAAGCGCAAGTGCTATAGCTGCACAGATGCTAATTATTATTCCCTCTATTAGGTATGGCGTTCTGTATCGGAATACAATGGTATTCTTACCTGAATCTGCCTTGACAGCCATAAATCCCTCATTAACGCGTTCGATATCGACTTTCCTGCCGTTCACCTCGGCACTCCAACCACTGCTGTAGGGAACGCTGAAAAAGACAAGTTGCGGTTGCTGGAGTTTAATTATCGAGCGGAAGCTGTTTTCGTCGTATGAGAAACTCTCAGCGCAACATTGTTGCTTTTGAAGACAGAAAAATTCATATGTCTTGCGGTTTATGCTTGGATAGTACTCAGAATCAAACTTCGTAAGTATATCATTGTATTTCTCTGCCTGTTCGTCGGTGAGAACAAGTGACTTTATCATGATGACTTCGCGCTGAATAGCGTTTTTTTGTTTTGCTTCTTTCTGAGTTATATATGAATCGTAAGCCCATCCCATAGGGATGAAGAGTTTGTTTTGATATATCTCGAAATTTGCTGTTTCTCCTGCATATTCAAAACCAGTTAGCTCGTCAGGGATTATGACGTTGCTGATATCTTCTTCCTCCGGGTCATTGCTGACATTTCTTGCTTGTACGGATGGAGCCTCCGAAACAAGACTGCTGTAGCTGTTTCTGCTGGATTTCTCCTTGTAAAAATATTTTACAGAGAGGAGACCCCTCAGACCATAGTGGTGTAGGGAGGGTCTTGAAGCCACATCACGTCTTATACCGATAAAGCTGTAAAAATCCATAATTGATGGGGTAACAACACTATGAAAGGCTCTTATAGATGGAAGCCCCCATATCATAGAAGCGTTTTCAGTGTTGAATCCAGTATCTGTACGGAAGAAGCTATTATTATCGACAGCTTCATATACCTCGTCTTCATAATCTATGAATGAGTCGATATAGTGCTCAGCGGAGCTGACACTGCTTGCAGCATATAGAGTTGTGGTAAATATACATATTATGGATGCTGCAGATGTTACAAATACCATGAACGCTGTGCTGAGCGTGCCATTTTTCTTTCTTTGCAGTATATGATATGCACAGATTAGAAAAACTGCCGCAACTGCTATTGTGATCCAGAAATAGGGGATATCCTCGGGCATTGAGAAGAGCTTTGGCTTTTCTCCGCTTTCCGGTTTTCGCGGAAGTATGCCTACCAGTGCAAAAAATGCAAGGATTATGGCACTGGCTTTAAGACCGATGAAACCGTCTGAGGCTTCATCGTCAAGAGTATGAGCAGTCATCATTGCCATTATCAGTATCGGCATATAGAACCATCGCGCATAATAGTATGAGTTGAGTGCCTGAAACAAGCTGTTCAGCACAGGCACAAATGAGAATAATATGCAAATCGCTGTAAGTTTTGCAGCCCAGTGTTTTTTTCTAAGCTGCATGAATGATATCACGCCTGTCATTGAGAATAATGGGAGATATCCTCCTACTGAAGCCCACATTTCGTAGTTTTGACTGAAAAGGATTGGGTATCCTGGAGGATTACATGGCATGAAGAAACTCTGTATTATATACGGAATCAAAGTTCTGTCGGCGTAGGATATCATATCTGTTCCGTAAAGCCGCTCGTTCAGTCTGTCATTTCCCATAAGAGCCATTGCAGAGGGGAGAAGTATGAATGCAGCAAGGAGAGTTCCAAGAACGGCTTCGAGGACAAGTAGCAGAAATCTTCGCCATGTTATGTGAAAATCAGGACTTTTGAATCGGCAGAGGCAGTAAATAACAAGAAAAACTGCCTGACCAGCAAAGAAATAATAGTTTATACATGCCATAAGCGCTGTTATCAGTGCAAAAGTGCCTCTGCGTTGGTTGTTCACGCACTCCTCCAGAGCTATTAACATGAGTGGAAAAAATGCGGTAACGTCCTGAAAATGGTTAAAAAAAACGTTGTATATCTGAAAACCAGAGAATGAATAAAGCAGTGCCCCAGTCAAAGCGGCATTGCAGCCTCGGACAAAACGGCGAATATAGGCGTAGGCGGTAAGGCATGCAACTCCGTGCTTTATGGCAAGTATTACTGGCATTGCATACAGCATGAGACTTCTTGGAAGAAGGGCTGTGATCCAGAAAAACGGACTACCAAAGAGATAGAACGAATAAGATGTCATAAAGTCAGAGCCGAGGTCGGTGAGCCAGTTCCAGCCAAACTGACCGCTACGTACTGTCGTGTTTGCTAGGCAGTAAAATGGTATCTGCTGTGCGTTATAATCACCATAATATATAAAATACCCTTGCTCTGTCAGCATCATAGGAAGTAGCGAGAACAGCATAGTTCCGAAGCCTATGAGGAATGCTATCAGGTATTTGTCTTTTGTACATCCCGGTCTCATGAAGCTCCTTTTCACAGCAGTTTTCTCCTTTAAAAATAGATATACATATGAATTATAACACAATCGGTTCGGAAATGCAACTAAAAATCGAATATATTTTCGATTACATTGGCATGGACGAAACAAATACTATATAATTATGATATATTTGTTGACTTTAATTACTGATTATGGTAAAATATAAACGGAATTTCTTATTTCATTCAGTATATCTTGTAACATGTTATGGCATGCTACTTTTGTAATGATGTACCTTATAATTAATAATACTAAAAAAGGAGTAATGAACTATGAACAATCTTATCAAACGAGTTTGCAGTGCTTTATTATCGCTTCAGCTTGTTGCATGTGTATCTGCATTGCCAGCGATTGCTGCAGGAAGAGCATTAGGTGAAGCTTACGAACTCAATGATGTTGATCCGCAGGATTCAATAATCAAACCTACACTTTCACTTTCAAATGTTCAAGGAACAGCGGCCTCTGTTGTTTCGGTTGAGCTTTCAGTCAGTGGTGCTGATGAAAAATATTGCAACACATCAATCCATATCAAGTATGACTCAAGACTTAAGCTTATTGACAGAGATTATGAGTATGCTGAAAAGGGTCCTGCAGGAAAAAAATTAAGCTATACACAGGAAAGCGTGGGAGATAACGGAATACTTTTAACAACTGCAGCTGATGCTGATGTAGGCAGAGACGGTGTTCTGTGGATAATGGATTTCCAGCTTCCTGCAGATGCTAAGGTAGGAGACCTCTATCCAGTTTCTATTTATTACGAGTCAGGTGACTGTTTTACAAATGTTGATAACGATGCTACTGGAAAACTCATGGAAGCATGGGTGTTTACAAACGGCATTGAACAAGGTTCTATTGCAGTTGGTGATGCGTTTGATACAACAACTACTACAGCAAAAACTACGACTACAACAACTATGACTACAACTACAACAACTATCACTACAGCTCCGATAACAACAACTGAAGCGCCTGAATATGTTAAGCCACAGATATCAATTTCAAAGGTTCAAGCTGCTCCAGAGGGAGGTTCTGTAGTAAGTGTCGATCTCAGCGTGAGTGGTGCAGACAAAGAATATGCAATGACTTGTTTCTGTGTGAAATATGATGAAAGACTTGAGCTTGTTGACGGAGAGGCTAAAATTGGACCAGCAGGTGAGGAGCTTGAATATGGTCAAGCCCTGTTTGATGAGCCTTACCATGAGATTGCTCTTTGTACAGCAGGTCTTGAGAATGCTGGTAGAGACGGCGTTCTGTGGACACTTGATTTCAAGCTTCCCTCCAATGTTAAATCCGGAGATAAATTTGAAATAGAGTTTGATTTTGATTCTATGGGGACAAACTTTATTGGTAACATTGAATTTGATGATAGCACATATTTCATGAGTGAATGGGCTAAAGACCATGCTGAAAATGGTTATATTGAATTAACTGATGAGATTGAAGTAGAAGAACCTGTTTACACAATTGGTGATTTAAATGGTGACGGAGAAATTAATACAGCTGATGTTGTATTGTTATTGGCTTTAATGACAAATCCAGGCAGATTTACAGAAGCTCAGAGAATTGCGGCAGATATAAACTGTGACGGAAAGGTAAACTTTGCAGATTATGTACTTATTCTGGTTTACGATATAATGCGCAGATTTTTATGATTATGTCGTGAATAAATATTTATTATGCGGAATGCTCCCTTAAAAGGGAGCATTCTTGCTATTATACACCGGTTGCTTTTTTTTAGCATATGTGGTATAATAAAAAGAATGTTGATTACAAAGGAATTGATAACGGAAATGGAAGTTTACCTTGACAATGCAGCGACCACCAAGCCATGCGCGGAAGCTGTTGCGGCGGCTGTGGAAGCTATGACTGAAAAATACGGCAATCCCTCTTCGCTTCACCGTGTGGGACTGAATGCGCAGCTTCTCGTTGATGATACTAGAAAAGCCTTAGCTTCTGCAATTGGTGTGGAAAGCGAGAATATTTACTTTACTTCTGGAGCTACTGAGAGCAACAACCTTGCACTCCGTGGAGCATCAGCTGCTTACGGCAGAAAAAGAAAAAAAATAGTCATTTCAGCTGTGGAACATGCTTCTGTTGAGGAAACTGCTTCAGATCTTGAAAGAAACGGATTTGAAATCGTGAGGATTCCTCCACGCGAAGACGGAAGGTATTATGCAGCTGATTTTGTTAATGCCTGCGGTGACGATACCTGTCTCGTAAGTATGATGTATATAAATAATGAAACGGGATACATTCTTCCTGTTAAAGAGGCTTTTTCGGCGATAAAACGCAAATTTCCTGATATTATCACTCATACGGACTGCGTTCAGGCTTTCATGAAGCTGCCCATTAAGGCGAATGTCCTTTGTGCAGACCTTATTTCACTGAGCGGTCATAAGATACATGGTGGCAAAGGCGTGGGAGCACTTTACATTAGAAAGGGTGTACGTGTTCTTCCTGTAATTACTGGCGGAAAGCAGGAAAAAGGTATACGTTCCGGTACGGAGAGCGTTCCTATGATAGCGGCTTTCGGAGCAGCTGTAAAGAAGTTTTCTCAAACTATTACAGAGCGATATGAGAAGGTTAGTATGCTGAAAGCGTATCTTCTTGGTAAGCTTGGCAGCATTGATGTGGTTGTGATCAATTCTCCTGAAGACGGTTCACCATATGTTGTAAATATTTCGGCAGAAGGTAAGCGTTCAGAGATAATGCTCCACTTCCTTGAAAGTAAAGATATATATGTTTCCAGCGGTTCTGCCTGTTCAAAAGGACAGCAGAGCGGAGTTCTCGGACAGTTCGGCATTAAAGATAAGCGTGCAGACAGCGCACTGCGTATCAGCATGACTGCTGAAACTACTGAAGAGGAGATTGATATATTCTGCGAGGCTCTCAGTGAGGGCATAGAAAAGGTTAGAGGATAACAGCTTATATATATATAATAGTATAGGAGAAAAGATATGAAAGAGTTGATACTTGTTAAATACGGAGAAATGGCACTCAAAGGTCTCAATAAAAAGACCTTTGAGGATATGCTCATAAAGAACATAAAGCGCAGACTGAAACCTCTTGGTCACTTTCAGATGACCAGCGCTCAGTCCACGACATATATAACTCCACTCGATGATAATATCGATCTTGGCGAGGTAGCAGACAGAGTTGGTAAGATATTCGGTATCGCCACATACTGCCGCGCCTGTGTATGCGAAAAGGACTTTGAGGACATTTGCAATAAGAGCTATGACTACCTCGAGGACGTTCTGAGCTGTGCAAAGACCTTCAAAGTCAACGCAAAGCGCTCCGATAAGGCATTCCCGATGAAGTCTCCTGAGATATGTATGGAGCTCGGTGGAAAGCTGCTGGATAAGTTTCCTCATCTTTCCGTTGATGTTAAAAATCCGGAAGTGACTGTAACTGTAGAGATACGTGACGAGAATGCTTTCGTACACGCTGAAAATATCAAGGGTGCAGGCGGACTTCCTGTTGGAAGCAGTGGCAAGGCAATGCTTCTGCTGTCAGGAGGTATTGACAGTCCGGTTGCAGGCTATATGATGGCCAAACGAGGAATTCATATTGCTGCAATTCACTATGTTAGCCCACCATATACTTCTGATCGCGCACAGCTCAAGGTAGAGCAGCTCTGTCAGAAGCTCACGGATTACTGTGGTGGTATCGCATTCTACTGTGTTCCGTTTACTGAACTACAGGAAGCTATAAAGGATCATTGCCCTGAAGAGTTCTTTACTATTATCATGAGAAGGCTCATGATGGAGATAGCTCAGCGTATTGCTGAAAAGGACAACTGCCTTGCACTTATCACTGGTGAGAGTGTCGGACAGGTAGCCAGTCAGACAATGGCGGCTATGGTATGTACGGATGCAGCGTGCCGTATACCTGTTTTCCGTCCATGTGTAGGAATGGACAAGACTGAGATAATCGAAATTGCACGTAAAATAGATACATTCGATACATCAGTGCTCCCATATGAGGACTGCTGTACAGTATTTACACCACGTCATCCAAAGGTAAAACCTATGCTCAGTGATGTGGAAAAAGCTCAGAATAGTTTTGATTTCGAGCCCTTGATACAGAAAGCAGTTGAGGGAACTGTAATGAAGACCTTCAATTACGGAGATTAAATTTTTGAGTTTTTCACAAATTAATCACATCATTTTTGTGAGATATTAACTAAAGCAAGGACGGCGATTTAGTGGTAAGCGTTAAATTTTCTGAAACTGATACCGATAAACTTGACAAAACAGTTGAAAATGTTGTAAAATTATTAGAACGAAAAAGTCTGACTATTGCTACAGCGGAGAGCTGTACAGGAGGACTTCTTTCAGAGCTTATAACATCAGTATCGGGCGCGTCTGCGGTGTTTGAGCTTGGAATATGTACTTATTCTGAGCGGATCAAGACCGAATTTCTGGGAGTTCCTGCCGAAACAATTCGGGCTTTCGGTGTTGTGAGTGAACAGACGGCATTGAGTATGGTCAGAGGGCTGAAAAAACGCTCTGGGGCAGATGTGTGCGTTTCCGTTACAGGTATTGCAGGTCCATCGGGCGGAACTGCTGATACTCCTGTGGGAACGGTATATATCGGTTTCGATATTTGCGGCAGAGAATTTGTAGAACTGCCGGAGCTATGTAAGCTCAGCGACATGAGCAGGGCGAATATAAGAAAATGCGCTGCTGCTTATGCCTTTGAAATTGTCGAAAAAATGCTGATGGAGGAGATTACAGACTGATGAGCGACAAATTCAATGAAGAAAGCTCAGAGGCTCAGCGCAGAGCTGAAAAAATTAAAGCAATCAGAAGGTCGATTCATAGTGAAGCGGAAGTAGCTCCTACGACCTATGATAATAAAAATGAGACAGAACATACTGAGAGCATATCTGACCGCATATTAAGAGCCAAAGAAAAGAAAATGGCTACTGCGGCAGACATTATCGAAGAGCTCGACGCTGCAATTGCTTACGAAAAGGCAAAGGCTGAAAGAATGGCCGCAGAAGCTGCCAAAGCTGCGGAGAAGACATCTGAAGAGTCTTCACCTGATATATCAGATCTGCTTGATGGACTTGAGACCCCCGCACACGAGGAACTTAAAGAGATAGCGGAGGAGGTCGCAGGCGACTTTACAGAAGTTGCTGATACGGTCACTGATAAGGTTGAAGATTTTACAGAGATTTCCGGTGAGGCAGAAGAAGCAGAAGACCTTGAAGAGATCTTTTCAATAAAGCCTGACGAAGAACAGGAAGCAACAAAGGTGCTTTCAAACGTAGACATCGTAAGAGCGGCAAGAGAAGAAAGTGTTCAGAATACAAAAATAGAGTCTGCTACAGAAAATGATTCGACTGTCGAAAAAATATTAATGCCAGAGCGTAGCAGACATGAGGCACAGCATAGTGAGTATGCTCCTAAATCTTTCGGAAATATTTCGGAAGAAGCTGTGTCACCTGAAAAAAAGAAAAAACACAAGAAAAAGAAGAAAAAAAGCTTTAAACAGCGACTTATTGATCTTGTTCCACATAAGGGAGACAGCGTCGGCGAGTGCATAAGAAAAGTTGTATTTCTGTGTTCGGTTATTGCAATAGTTGTTTGCGGGTACATGGTGGGCGATTACTACTATGACCTGTGGTCAAGCAAGAACAAGACCGAGAAAATCATGGAGATTTATGATAATGCAACCGAAAAGAAAGCACCTCCTGTTAAGGAAAAAGAGGAAGATAAGAGAAAAAGGTATACTTTGCTTGAGGGGGCGCGAAAGCTCCTTGAGATAAATCCAGATATCGTTGGAGTAATCAGTATACCTGACACATGTGTGAATAATCCTGTTTTACAGGCTGAAGACAATACCAAGTATCTTTCTATGAAGTATGACCTTACTGAAAACGTAGCTGGAGAATTATTCCTCGACTACAGAAATTCATTTGATAAAGTGGATGAAGAAGGTTATCTAAAGTGCAAAAATTCCGATAATCTTGTGATTTATGGACACAATATGTATGATGACCAGATGTTCGGATGCTTAAAGTATTATTACAGAAATGAGGAATATTACGGTCTTCATCCTATTATAAATCTCAGTTCTAATTACGAAAACTACCAGTATAAGATATTTGCTTTTTTCATACTCGACGCTAACGATGATACAGATACAAAGTTTGAATGCTGGAATTATATCGATTTTGACGGCGAGGACGATTTTTACGATTTCGTCAACGAGGCTAAGAAAAGAACTATCCGCATCAACGATGTAGACGTCAAGTATGGAGATCAGTTGCTTACACTTTCTACCTGTAATGTCATTTTCCCTGATGAAAGAGGCCGCCTTATGATACTTGCAAGACAAGTAAGAGACGGAGAAGATCCTCTCGAGGGTACTCAGAACAGTCAGCCAAATCCGAACATAAAGTGGCCGACAATCTATTATCAGGATCATCCTAACGAGCATTATGATCCTAATGCAGAATTTGTTCCTTACGGTTCAAAGGGAGGAAAGTGATAAGCCATGAGCAAAGCTATTAAAATCATTTCTGCCTGTGCCGCCTGTGCAGCGGCGATAGGGCTTGGAACCGTTGCTGTTTTGCTTAACAAGGATAAAAAAGCAGTTCCTACTCCTGTAAATGTACAGCTTACTACTGCTGTTACCGAGCCGCTAGTCGAACTGCCTGAAAAATTGTCGGATAAATATACGTATGTTCCGTCAGAAACAGGCGTAAGCGAAAGAACAAAGTCTCTCAAGAGACTTAACAAGGATATTATGGGATATATCAAGATCGACGGTACCCAGGTGGATTATCCTTTCGTACATGATCCCGGTGAGGTACCGGCAAACGATCCGTACTACGGACCAGATGCATGGCCTCCAAATATGTTCTATCTTGAAAAGGATCTTTTCAGACAGTACTATGACAGAGGAACGCTCTATGCTGATTACAGGGACGTTTTTGGTAGCAACGATCTTGAACACTCTGAGAACTTGGTCATCTATGGTCATAGCTGGTATGACGGAACTATGATGGGCTCATTGAGAAAATATCGTGCAGGCTTTGATTTCTATAATCAGTATCCGTTTATAAAGCTCAGCTCCAATTACAGGGATTACGATTATGTTATATTCGCTTATCTTGTAACGAGCGGCACCTACGATGCTACAGACTTTCATTACTGGAATATGGAAGAAATCGACAGTGAAGAGGAGTTCAACTTCTATATCGACTGTTGCAAGCGCACGTGGGGCATTGATACGGGAATAGATGTAAAATATGGTGATAAACTGCTGACGCTATCTACTTGCTATGCAGACTGGGATAATTCAAGATTCCTTGTTGTGGCAAGAAGACTGCGAGAAGGGGAGGTCGCAGGAGACCTTAACTCCATTCAGCATACGGAAGCCTTTATCCAGGCTCAGAAGGAGGCGGCAGAACAAGCCGCAGCCGAACAAGCCGCAGCTGAACAGCCACAGCAGTAAGTTCTTTACTAGATAATAAAAGGAGATCGTTATGAAGGTACAGACAATGCTTAAAAGAGCAGCAGCTGTCACTTCGGGAGCGCTGGTGCTCTCGACTTCTACGGGGATCACTATTGCGGAGGACGGTACAAACGACGCTGAGACTACTTCCGCCGTGACCGAAACTAACGTGACTGATACAACGTCCGAATTGACGGAAGCTGTTTCTGAAATCCTTGATGAACACGCGGAAGAGAAACAGAATACGCCAGTTGACTGGGAAAAAGCTGACATCAGCGATTACGATTCCAGTCTTACACTTATCAGCTATGAGCTCGCTACTCCTGAAATGGCAAAAGTTGGCGAGCCTGTTGATCCATACGCTAACCTTTCCGAGGAAGAGCGAAAGGCTCTTGAGGAGACGGTTGTAAAGAAGAAGAATGCACTTAGAAAAGCTACTCCAACTCTGTCAAAGAATGCGGCGATAAGCCGATCTAAAATACCAACTGCGGTAGAGCTTGTAACTTCTGGAGCTACTGTGGGAGATATTCCGTCCTCACAGCCTGATCCTACTCTTGAAGCTAAGCCGGGTCAGTTTGCATTTGTTACATATGGTTGGGGACATGGTGTAGGAATGAGCCAGAATGGTGCTAATTTCTATGCAGCATATGCAGGATGGACATACCAGGATATCCTGTATCATTACTACCCGGGTACTGAGCTTATGAATACAGGAGAGACTGATGAGGAGGAGCTTACAATAGCTCACAAGCCCGCAGGTGATACTCTTAAAGTGGTCTCGGAAATCGTAAATCGCGAGGTCGGAGGAAGCTTTTCATATGAAGCAATCAAGGCTCAGGCAGTTGCCGTATATACTTTTATGAAGTATCATAACGATGACTCAAGCGACCTTAGAGCTAAACCTGATCCTCCACAGATTGTTATAGATGCCTGCAATGAGGTTCTGGGCGAAGCTCTATTCTACGACGGCAGTTATGCACTTACAGTATTCTCTGCGTCAAGCGGTGGTTGCTCGGCAAACTGCTATGAGGTATTCTATGAAGACCGTCCGTATCTTAGAAGCGTAACCAGTGATTATGATGCTGCGTTTGATCCGCACTGGGGAACAGTGACATATATGGATGCTACTGAGGTAAAGAGTAAGATTGAAAAGGCTTACCACCTCACGCTCTCAGATGATCCTGCAAACTGGATACAGCCTGTATATTCAGAGGAGACAGGCTATGTAACAGAAGTCAATATTGACGGACAGAAAACGATAAAGGGTTATCCGTTTTCATTGACTCTGGGACTCAAATCCTCAAAATTCAATCTTACATATACAAATGATTGATAAATGGCTATAAGCCAATATAGATACAGTATTACAGAACAAAAGAAATAAGTCTTTGGATAGAAAAGAGGCATAGCCTTAGTGTATCCGGAGGCTTATTTCTCCTTTTGGGTGATGAAAGGTGAAGCTGAGAGGTGAAAAAAACCTTAAAAATACTCCAAAAGGTGAAAAAAGGTGAAAAACTTAGCAAAATAAATTAACAATGACAAAAACGTTTGTTCTGCTTTAGGTTAATGTTTGAACAAAATCAACAAAATATCGCGGATTATCGCGTTAACTCTTGTAGAAAACTCCATCTTGACCTCAACTCTGAATAATGGTAAAATATGTTTAGGGTGAAAAAAGGTGATTGGAAGTGAAATTTTCCAAATTAGGGTGAAACAGTCCTAAGAGTTTGCAAGAAAGAGAGGCGAAGTTCGATGGCAGATCTGTTGTGCGGTACTTATTATCCAAGCATAGATCAGAAGGGCCGTATGAGCTTCCCGACAAAGTTGCGCGAAATACTCGGTGCAGAGTTCTTCCTCTGCCAGGGACATGATGACGCCTATATCGCCGTATACTCGCCAGAGGCATTTCAGGAATATTGTCAGACTCTTAATTCCATACCAGGCAAGAAGGGAAGCGACATAAGACGTAAGCTTCTTGCAGGTGCTGATAAGCAGGTCCCAGATAAGCAGGGACGTATCTTTATCACGCAGCAGCTCAGAGATCATGCAGGTATAACTGACGAAGTAGTCGTTATCGGTGCAAACAGAAGAGCTGAGATATGGAATAAGTCCAGATGGGAAGAATTCAATAGCAATATTTCGCAGGATGAGATCAACGATGTGCTTGCTGATCTGGTTCTGTGATCAGACGTTTTTGTCTTTGTGTCCGATATACATCGGAACTAAGGAGAGAAATATCTAATGGAATTCAGCCACATACCTGTAATGTTAGAGGAATGTATGGACGGGCTTGATATACGTCCGGACGGTATCTATGTTGACGGTACCGCAGGGGGCGCAGGCCACTCCTCTGCAATTGCTGCCAGATTAAATGAAAAAGGCAGACTTATCGCTCTTGATAGAGATCCTGACGCAGTCGCAGTTGCGACAGAACGTCTATCTGTCTATCCCAATGCAAGGGTGTATCACAGAAATTACTCTGAGATAAGGGCAGTCCTCGATGAACTTGATATAGATTATGCTGATGGTATCCTTATGGATCTTGGTGTATCTTCATTTCAGCTTGACGAGGGAAGCAGAGGCTTTTCATACCACTCCGATGCTCCGCTTGATATGAGAATGAGCAAGGAGGGCATGAGCGCAGCTGATGTTGTGAATACCTATTCTGAATCCGAGCTTGCAAGAATAATATTCGAGTACGGGGAAGAAAAATTCTCCAGAAGAATTGCCTCGAATATAGTCATCGCAAGAGAGGCTTCTCCGATAGAAACAACATTACAGCTTGCAGATATAATAAGAGACAGTGTTCCTCAGAAGGCTAGAAGAGAAAAAAACCCTTGTAAAAAGACCTTTCAGGCAATAAGAATAGCGGTAAACGGAGAATTTGAGCACCTTGAAAAAGGACTCGAGGACGCATTCTTCAGTCTGAGAGTGGGAGGACGCCTTGCAGTTATTACCTTCCATTCCTTAGAGGACAGGATAGTAAAGAAAAAGTTCGTGGAATGGTGCAGAGGCTGTATTTGTCCGCCTGATTTTCCCCAATGTGTATGTGGACGCAAGCCACTGGGAAAACTTGTGAACAGAAAGCCCTTAGAGGCAAAAGAACAAGAACTTGAAAGAAACAACAGAAGCAGAAGCGCAAAGCTCAGAATAATAGAAAGGAGTGCGGAAAGCAATGGCTGAAAACACTGTACGCTATTATTATACGGATGAAAGCTACGACGGCGCCAATGATGACGATACCACTGAGAATGGCGATGTTGTGCGCGATGATGCTGAGCGTAAGCAGGAGATACGTATGACAAAGAATGAAGCCCGAAGCGGTTCATTGATTACGATTATTTTCGTATCTCTCTTAGCTGCCGCACTGCTCGGTTCGGTTATTTACTCGCTTGATAGACGTAACACGATGTATAATAAAGTGTATGCTCTGAACGAGAAGCTTGAAAATGCCGCAGCCGAAAATGTAAGACTCCAGTCTGAACTTGAAGGTAAGGTATCTGCCAAGAGGATAGAGGAATATGCAGCATCCCTTGGAATGGAGAAGATAAACTCTTCTCAGATAAATTACATAAAAATACAGACGGGTGATGTCGTAACTATTCCAGAAAAAGAAAAAGGTCTGATTGCGAAAATAAAGTCCTTTTTCGATAAGTGTGTGGAATATTTTAGAGGGTAGTACTAATATAAATATAAAAAGATGGACTGCCCCGTATAAAATGAATACTATCGGCAACCTGAAAAATATATAACTGCCGAAGTCATATGTAGAACAAGGAGATACAGCGGGTGATCAATTAAGGAATGGCAGTTCCCGGGCTCTGTGCGTGAAATTGAGGGTTCGGGAACGGCGGTTCCACGCTTGAATAGCGATAAATCCTTCGTCGTATCAAAAGAAAAGGACATCCGGAAAGAAAAATAAGATGTTCAGAGGCGGGGCATACAAAAACCCTGCCTTTCTTTATATATATATACTGTTAATCACGGAAGGAAGAATTTTCAGTGATAAATACAAATCCGTCAAATGCAATGCGGTTCAGAACCAAATTTGTAATGACTGCTGTTTTCAGCATTCTTTTTACGGCAGTTGCCGCGAATTTCTTCAAGATATCGGTTCTTGAAAACAAGGAGTATCAGGAAAAGGCTAATGATCAGCATTTTGCCTCAATATCCATAACGGCTCACAGAGGCTCGATATATGATAAAAATGGAGTTGCCCTAGCGAAGAGTGCAACGGTATATACGGTCTTTGTAGATCCTAAGCAGTTCAAAGAGGACAAGAAAAGACTTTCAAATCTCATTGAAAAGCGTAACCTTGATAAAGCAAACGGAACTTATGAACCAAAGTATGATGAGGAAGGCAAAGAGATTGACGCTCTTCCTGCATCTATAGATGAGGTAATAGACCAAGTTACCGAATTTGTTTCGGTAAAACTTGAGATTTCTCAAAGAAAGTTCATAGATGCAATTGAAAAGGAAGGACAATACGTAAAGCTCAAAGAAAAAGTGGAAAAGAATACAGTTGATGAGATATCTCAATATTTTGATGACTTAGGATTCATTTCCATAGGATATGATGAGGATACAAAGCGCTATTATCCTCAGCAGGATCTCGCAGCAAGCGTTGTTGGTTACACAAACGGTAACGTTTCCTACGGAGTAGAGGCATATTATGACGAATACCTTTCAGGTATCGATGGAAGAACTATTTCTGCAAAAGATTCTCATGGAAACGCACTTCCGTACAAATATTCAAAGACTTACGATCCAAAGGATGGTTCGGATGTATACCTCACTATCGACAGAGAGATACAGTATATTCTTGAAAAGCATCTTAAGGAAATGTCTGACGAACATTATATCAAAAACCGTGCATGCGCCATACTTATGAATCCAAAAACAGGTGCTGTAATGGGAATGGCAACGTATCCTAGTTACGATCTCAACAATACTGGAGAACTGAATACGGATATGCTCCTTGAAAAGATATATGCCGAAGAAAATAAATACAATCCAACGGAAAAGGAAACGGAGGAGTTTGAAGCCGAGGCTCTTGAAAGACAGAAGAGAAACAAGTGTATTAGTGAGCGCTATGAGCCTGGTTCTGTATTTAAGGTAATAACCGCTGCAGCTACTCTTGAAGAAAAGACCATTGATACTGAAAAATGGTCACATTACTGTAGTGGTGTTGAAAGACTTATGGATGGAAACAAACCCTTTGATATACATTGTCATGAAAGATATACAGGCCACGGAGTTGTGAACTTCCAGGATGCACTTACCAAATCCTGTAATCCTGCGTTCATGGAACTGGGAAAGATACTTGGAGCAGATAGGTTCCACAGTTATTTCGAGGCTTTCGGCTTCCTTGAAAAAACAGGTATTGATCTGCCTGCTGAAGCTTACGGCGATATTCCACCGCTTGTAAAAACGGACAGCAGAGAAGCAATGTCACATATTGATCTAGCATATTCATCATTTGGACAGTGCGAGACTGTTACTCCTATAGAGCTTATTACGGCGTGCAGTGCTGTTGTCAATGGCGGATATTTACTCAAGCCATATGTAGTCGACAAGGTGGTTGACGGTGACGGAAACATAGTCCTTAAGAATGAGCGTACTGTAAGACGTCAGGTAATATCCGAAGATACTTCAGAAAAAATGCGTCAGGCTCTCGAAAATGTTGTTAATGGTAACAAAACAGGCAATGTTTATATAAAGGGTTACGCTATAGGTGGAAAGTCGGGTACTTCAGAGCGACGCAGCGAAAAAGAAGTTATGCGTAATGATATCGATAATAACGATACTGAGGGAACAGGAATGGAGTACGGAGCTTCATACATGTGCTTTGCACCAGCGGATGATCCTGAACTCATTCTTCTTGTTCTCGGTGATATGCCATATGCAGGCAATCAGCAGTACTACGGAAGCAGTGTGGCTAAGCCTTGCGCTGCAAACATTCTTGAAGAAATTCTTCCATACCTCGGCATAAACCCTGAGTACAACGAGCAGGAACGTGAGAATCTTGATATCAAAGTTCCTATACTTACTGGTTCAAGTATTGATGATGCTATAAAGCAGCTTGATGAAAAGGGTATAAAGCACAAGGAGTTCGGCAATGGTATCGAAGTTGTTGAGCAGTCGCCTATGACTGGTAAATCTATGGCCAAAGATGGATGTATATACTTGTATACCGAAAAGCTAAGCGAAAGCGAAAAAATGGTTCAGGTACCATATCTTATAGGAGTTTCGCCTCAGGTCGCTAATGAATCTTTGAGTGCCTATGATCTCAATTATGTGGCAAAGGGTGTTCTTAGTGCACAGGACGGTACAGCCGTCAAAAAACAAAGCTATGATGGCGGTACTTATGTTCCGAGAGGAACTGTTATCGAGCTCGAATTTGAGACTGAAACATTTACCGACTAACGTATAAGAAAAAGCGATAAATACCTGATAATTACTGATAAGTGTAAAAACATGAAAGGAAAATACTGAATAGAGTATGAAAGTACTAAAAAGATATTCAGTTTGACAGCCGCGGCCGTGATGTGCCTGCTGATGTGTTCGTGTGATAGAAGCGATTCGGACAGCAGTACAGACATTTTAAAAAACGGAGCCGAAAGCATAGTGCCATCAAGAGCGGAACTGATCGATAATACCAAAGATGCAGGTTATACTGTAACTGAATTTAATGATATTTATGATCTTAAAGTCAGCGGAGAAAGGGTACTTGCGGAAAAAGACGGCAAGTTTATAGATATATGCTATGGGCTGAGCGAGGATGATGCAAAAGAGGTATTCAGATATTATGAGACAAAATACGATCCTCAGATCAAATCTCAGGAGTATTATATGCTTTCACGTAATCAAAACTTTGTCTATTTTATAAGTGACAAATCCACGTTTAAGGTAAGCGGCTTCAAAAGCATTGATAACGACGGTGAACAGTACATTTGCAAAGAATAAAGCTCTTATCGAAACAGATTTGCGTTTTTATACACAAAAACAAAGAGACATATATAAAAGAAAGAGAAACAGAAAGACAGGAGGCAGACAAAATGAAATTAAGTGATCTTATCGAAAATAACGCTGTTACGGCTATCGGCGATGCTGAGATAAGTTCTGTGACCGATGATACGCGCAAGGTGACTGAGGGAAGCCTCTTTGTCTGCGTAAAAGGCGGAAGCTTTGACGGACATACTGCAGCTGCTGAGATGCTTGAAAAAGGTGCGGTTGCAGTAGTCTGCGAGCGAGATCTTGGACTTGGTGAGCGGCAGATAATTACAGATAATTCGCGAAAGCTCTATGGACAGATTTGTTCTGCATGGTTCGGCCATCCTGAGAGAAAAATGAAGATGATAGGTGTAACAGGCACTAACGGTAAGACTACGATTACAAATGTCATCAAGCATATCCTCATGAAAAACGGTCACAAAACAGGACTTGTGGGTACTATTCAGAACGAGATCGGAGACGAGGTACTTCACACAGATAATACAACGCCAATGGCATATGATTTTATGGCATTGCTCGCAAAGATGGCGGATGCAGGTTGTGAATATGTGGTTATGGAAGTCTCTTCCTTTGGCTTGTGTCAGTATAGGATAGGTTCTTCGTATTTCGATGTTGCGGTATTTACAAACCTTACACAGGATCATCTTGATTATCATAAGGACATGGAAGACTACTATCAGGCTAAGAGAATGTTATTTGATATCTGTGACTGCGCTGTGGTAAATATTGATGACGATTACGGAAAGCGTCTGTTTGGTGAGGTAAACTGCAAGAGGTACGGCTTCAGTGTAAAGGAAAACGCCGATATTTATGCAGACGGTATAAAGATAAAGTCCACAGGTTCAAGCTTTTGGTTCTGTCGTGACGGTAAATCTCACCTTATAAAGACAAAAATGCCTGGACTGTTTAATGTTTCAAATTTAACAGCGGCTATAGCTGCATGCCTCGAAGAAGGACTCACTATCGAAAGCATTATTCCTGCAGTCGAGGATTACAACGGAGTTAAGGGGCGCTGTGAGATAATACCAACAGGTCGCGATTTTACTGTTATTTGCGACTATGCTCATACTCCAGATGCTGTCGAGAACATACTCAGAAGTGTAAAAGAGTACACTGATAACGACCTTATCTGCCTTTTTGGCTGTGGTGGAAACCGCGATGCGGCTAAACGTCCGAAAATGGCGCAAGCCGCTTCAAAATATGCCGACAAGCTTATAGTTACTTCAGATAATCCAAGAAATGAAAAGCCCGAAGCAATTATTGATGACATTCTTGCAGGACTCGATGGAATGTCCGTAAACTATGATGTTGTTGTTGACAGAAGAGAAGCTATATATCATGCCTTGAAAATTGCTGAAAAAGGTGATATAATAGTACTTGCTGGCAAGGGACATGAGGATTATCAGATCCTTGCTGGCATGGAGCACATCCATTTCGACGAGCGAGAGGTCGTTGCTGATGGACTCAAATTGCTCGATCAATAAGAAAACTGGAGTTGTTAGAAAAAAATGTCAATATCTTTCTGGATAATTAATGTTGCTACAGTACTTTTATCCTTTGTGATAGCAGGAGTTTCAGGCATATTTCTTGTTCCTTTCCTGCACAAGATAAAGTTTGGTCAGCCTATCAAGACTGAGGATGGACCTAAATGGCACGCGAAGAAACAGGGAACACCAACTATGGGTGGTTTCATGTTTATAATCTCGACTATTATTTCGGCGATAGCAGGCTACTGGCTGTTTAGACTTAAAGTAGGCGTTGATACCACAGATAAGGAGAGCTTCAACGCATTCTACCGCATGCTGAGCTGTTTAATTTATGCGGCTTCATTTGGTATCATAGGTTTTATTGACGATTTTACAAAGATAGCAAGAAAGAAGAACGACGGACTGACTGCATGGCAGAAGATAGCCCTGCAGCTCTTGTTCTCAGTCGGTTTTCTATATGCAATACGCTGTTTTGGCGACAAGTCTACAAAGATAGACTTAGGCTTCTGGACCAGCCCATCACTTGGCATTTTCTATTATTTATTAATGATGGCTGTGATCATTTACCTGACAAATGCGGTAAATCTCACAGACGGTGTTGACGGTCTATGCGGTTCAGTAACATTTGTGGCAATGCTCATATTCACAGTGGCATGTGCAATATTGAAAGAGTATGAAATGACTTGTCTTACGATGGCTCTTGCAGGCGGATGTCTTGGTTTCCTCCTGTGGAATCTGAATCCTGCCAAGTGTTTTATGGGCGATACCGGTTCAATGTTTCTCGGTGCAGCAGTAACAGGTATCGGACTTGTTCTCCATAAGCATCTTCTCATTATTCTTATTTCTATGGTCTATATCCTCGAAGCTCTTTCCGTTATGATACAGGTGCTATATTTCAAGTATACTAAGAAAAAGTACGGAGAGGGCAGACGTATATTCAAAATGACGCCTATACATCACCACTTTGAGATGAGCGGCTTCAGTGAGTACAAGATAGTGATTACTTTTTCATTGGTCGGCATTATTTTCGGAGTTTTGGGAATAATTACATTGCTGGCAAACTAATACAGCCAAATCCACAGGACCATAAGGAGAAAAAATGGCTTCAAGCAAAAAAAATACAAAAAAGCGGCTTGCCATCTCAAATCCATTTTCGGGTGGCAGACGAGGAGACCTCAGCCTTTCGTTCTTTGCTTATGTTATGATACTGCTTGTAGTTGGTATCGTAATGATGTCCTCCGCAAGCTATGCGTGGGCATACAGCGAGCACGGCGGCGATGGTCTTTATTATGCGAAAAATCAGGCGAAGCACGCTGTTATCGGCTTTATCGCCATGATTTTTTTTATGAAGATGGACTATCACAATTTCAAGAACATAAAACTGCCTATACTCAAGAAACTTAATATTGCAAGCTTAATGTATTTTGGCGGAATAGTGCTTCTCGTTGCAGTTCTGCTCATCGGTAACGATGAGGGTGGTACAATGGGCGCAAGAAGATGGATAGATATCGGACCTCTGAATTTACAGCCATCAGAGGTGGCGAAGCTCGCCCTTATAATCTTCTTTGCGTACAGTATGGAGCGTGACGGCAAGAAAATGAATACTTTCAAGACTGGAATATTGAAATATTCTCTCATTCTTGGAGTCTATCTTGGACTTATCGTTCTTGAAAAGCACATTTCTGGTTGTATTCTTCTCGGAACTATTGCAGTTGCTATGATACTCTGCGGTGGTGTTAATAAGAAGCATTTTCTTGGATTGGGTGCAGCTGCTCTCAGTATCGCAATAGCATATATTTCGTGGCAGGCTCAGGTTCCTGGAAGCTACGTAAGCAAACGTATCCACGCATGGAGGATGCCTTTTGAGGATAAGCTAGGCGATTCATGGCAGACAGGAAATTCCCTTATTGCAATAGGTTCTGGCGGCCTTTTCGGTCTAGGTCTCGGAAACTCACGTCAGAAATATCTTTATCTCCCCGAAACCAAGAACGATTTCGTTTTTCCCATAGTATGCGAAGAACTAGGTTTTGCCGGAGCTCTCGCGATAATAATCGTATTCTTCCTTCTTGTAGTTGAGGGGTATTCCATAGCTGTACGTTGCAAGGACCGCTTTGGCATGCTCATTGCTGTTGGTATAACTACTCAGATTGGAATTCAGGCAGTACTGAACCTTGCTGTTGTAAGTAATCTTGTACCTAATACAGGTATAAGCCTGCCGTTTTTCAGCTACGGCGGAACTGCACTGATAATGCAGTTGGCGGAAATGGGAATAATGCTGAATATATCACAGCAAAGATATTATCCCGACGAAAAGGTGAAAGCACTCAGGAAAAATAGAACAAGGCACAGCGCGAATAAAGCTGAGCCAAAAGGAGCATGATTATGAAAGTGCTTATCGCGTGTGGCGGAACAGGCGGACATATCAATCCGGGTCTTGCCATTGCTGATATAATAAAAAAGAAGTACCCAGATGCTGAGTTCCTCTTCGCAGGTACTCCAAAGGGTATGGAATCTAAGTTGGTTCCAAAGGCTGGTTATAAACTTGAAACTATCAAAGTTGCCGGTTTTCAGAGAAAGATATCACTTGAGAATTTTGGCAGGAATGCAAAAGCTCTTGCCTATCTTGTAACATCTGGCAGGAGAGCAAAGCAGATAATAGAGAACTTCAAACCTGACATTGCTATAGGTACAGGCGGATATGCGGCAGGACCTGTAATACGAAAAGCTGCAAGAATGGGAATTCCTACGGCTATTCACGAGCAGAATGCCTATCCGGGAGTTACAAACAAGCTCCTTTCAAAGGAAGTTGACTATGTAATGCTTACAGTCAAGGAAGCCCTTGACTTTATGGATAAGACTAAGTTTGAGTACAGCGTGACTGGACTTCCCGTAAGGAGTAATATTAATACGATGAGCCGTGAAGAAGCCCGTAAAAAACTCGGCTTCGATGACAGCTTTACCATTCTTTCCTTTGGCGGAAGTTTAGGCGCAGGTTGCATAAATGATACTATGACAGAGGTATTAAAGTGGCATACGAGCAAAAAGCTTGACATAAATCATATTCACGGTTATGGCGGTATGGGAAAGGAAACATTCCCGCAGGCTATGAAAAATGCTGGAATACCGTTTAAGTCAGACAGATTGAGGATAACCGAATATATAAATGATATGGACGTATGTCTTGCTGCGGCAGATCTTGTTATTTGCCGTTCTGGAGCATCAACACTTGCTGAGCTTGAAGCGGCGGGCAAAGCTTCCATACTTATCCCATCACCAATAGTTGCAGGAAATCATCAGTATCACAATGCAATGGTGCTCGTAAATGCAGGTGCGGCAGTTGTCATCGAGCAGAAAGATGTGACCAACGAACGAATGATAGATGAGATAGAAAAGCTTTACAATGACACTGCAAAAGTAAAATCCATGTCTGAAAGTGCGGCGAAGCTTCATCTTGCTGATACAAATGACAGAATACTTGCGGTTATTGACAAGCTTATTGAAAAGGCAAAAAAATAAACTTGTAATATATTGTTTCGGTAAACCGGATGGAACTAAATGCATATTCCAAATAAGATGTCGGAAACATTTGAAAGGTTTCTGACTTCAAATAACATATTTAGAGTAACATTGAAATGCCCGACAGCATACAATACAAAAAATGCTGTGGGGTGGTATAATGCAGAAATTCATAATAAACGGCGGCAGGCGGCTGAGAGGCGAGCTTGATTTGCAGGGGAGCAAAAACAGTTCCCTGCCAATAATGGCTGCGTCGCTGTTGTGCTGCGGAGAATGTATGCTACGCAACTGTCCGAACCTGACTGATGTTTACGCAGCTTCAAGAATCCTTAACTGTGTTGGTTGCAGATGTAATTTTTTTGATAACAATGTGTCTGTAGACTCTTCTGTTGTCGAGGAAACGACAGTAAGTGAGGATCTCATGCGTGAAATGCGCTCGTCAATAATCTTCATGGGAGCTATGCTTGGCAGGACAGGGGAATGTACAGTAAGTATACCCGGAGGCTGTGAGCTTGGACCGCGCCCTATAGATATGCATCTTGCAGCTCTTAGAAAAATGGGAGTTGATATCCGAGATAATGGTGGCAGTATAGTGTGCAAAGCTTCTTCAGGCAGGGCAAAGGGAGCAAAGATAAACCTTGCTTTTCCGTCAGTTGGAGCTACTGAGAACATAATTCTCTGCGCTGTTACAGCAGATGGCGAAACGGTTATAAACAATGCTGCGAGAGAGCCGGAGATACGTGATCTTTGCGATTTTCTTATGAATTGCGGAGCTGACATAAGGAATGATGGCGAAAGCCGTATTATAATTAACGGAAAACAACAGCTTCACGGCTGTGAATATACAATAATGCCTGACAGGATAGTGGCAGCAACCTATTTATCGATGGTAGCTGCGACAAGGGGCGAGCTGATACTTACAAATGCCTGTATACCAGAGATAGAACCGTTCTTATCTGTTTTAGAACAGACGGGCTGCAGTATTTATACATCTGAAAAAAAGATATATCTTCGCAGCGGTTCAAGACTAAGGGCTGTAAGGGACAGGATACGGACAATGCCTCACCCCGGATTTCCTACGGATGCTCAGGCTGTGTTGATGGCAGCAATTTCAGCAGCAGATGGCACGAGTGTATTTGAGGAGAACATTTTTGATTGCCGCTACCGTCATACGGATGCGCTTATAAAAATGGGAGCTGATATACAGGTACTCGGTAAGGTTGCTGTTGTCAAAGGCGTAGAAAAACTCCATGGTGCGAAGGTTGAAGCAACTGATCTTCGCGGAGGAGCTGCAATGGTAATTGCGGCATTGTGCGCGGAGGGAAACTCCGAGATAACAAAAATATGTCATATTGACAGAGGCTATGAAAATATGGAAAAAGCCGTTAGTCTTCTAGGCGGAGATATTCGTCGGAACTGAGGCGGAAAGTTATGGAGAAAATATGAAAGACGTTGAAAAGACCAGTGTAGAAAGGCAGAACAGCCGAAAGCGTATAAGAAGGCGCCAGAGGTGGACTAATGTCTATGGACTTGTGGTTATATTACTTGTCCTGACTGCAGGAATAACTATTAGTTATACGTTTTTATTCAATATAAGCGAGATACGTGTGGCCGGACAGTCTGATATGTATACTGCGGAGGAGATAGTTGCTGCTTCGGGAATAAAAGAGGGAGAAAATCTCCTGAGACTTGACTGTAAAAAGAGCGCACAGCGTATACTTGATCAGCTATTGTACGTGGAGACTGCTGACGTAGACAGGAAGTTCCCGTCAGCACTTGAAATAACGGTAACGCGTTGTATTCCCGCATTCAATGTCAATTACGGAAGCGGAACTCTTCTTGTAAGCAAAAAAGGAAAAATATTGGCGGATAACGGCTTTATTACTCCAGATCTCCCAATAATTTACGGACTAGACCCGGCTGACAAGACTCCTGGGAAAATGACAGCTTCAGAAAACAAACACAAAAACGAGGCATTCGAGGCACTTATCGCAAGTATTGTGAAAATGGGCGACGATAAGATAATGACTGTAGATATGAGTGATGAGCACTCTATATTAGTGAAATACAAGAATGAAATGATTTTTAAAATGGGTAACTGGAACGATGTAGAGTATAAGTTAACCCTTGCAGAAAATGTCATGAATACCGAAGATGTAAAGGGGAAAAAAGGCTATCTAACTATGATTGGAACCAATCAGTGTAGTTTCCGCCCAAGTGACGGACCAGTTGTTGTGCCGGGAAGCCCCGAAGCAGCTACAGAGCCTATTACTGATGAATATGGCAATCCTATCAAAGGAGAGCGTGATCCTAGTCAGGAGGCTGAATTTGAGAAAAGAAACAGTAACCGCAGGACAGAGGTTCAGACAACGGCTCCTAATTATGCTGGCTACAGCGATGATCAATGGTCAGATTACAGTGGTAGCCAGTGGTCAGATGACAATAGTCAGCAATGGACGGATTATAGCGAAAATCAGTGGACAGACAACAGTTCTGGACAGTGGAGCGAAACTCCTACTAATCAGTGGTCTGACAACAGCTCAGGCGGTTACGATAGTGGAAGCCAATGGAGCGGTGGAGACGATAGTGGATACATAGCTGATACTACGGCATATAGCGGATATGAGGATGGCGGATACGTTCAGTAAACAGACTGGTAATAAAACAAATCAATGTACAAAACGCTGTATTTATACTGCTCGTTCTTGTTAAAATCGCTGAAAATAAAAAATGTTTAATTAGGACTTGAAAAAATAGCCGTATTATGCTAAAATATAAAGTGTATTTATAGACTGATATAAAAAATTAGATGAATTAAAGGATAATATAAATTGTAGGAGGAGATCAAATGTCAGATTTCAATTATGAAGAAACACTTGAGCCCGATGTTAACATTAAGGTCATCGGAGTTGGCGGCGGTGGTGGAAACGCTGTAAACTGTATGGTAGATTCAGGTGTCAATAATATAGAATATATTGCAATCAATACAGACGCTAAGGCACTTAACAAGTCTAAGGCTACTACAAGAATACCGATTGGTGCTAAGCTCACAAAGGGTAGAGGCGCAGGAAACAAGCCTGAGATCGGTCAGCGTAGTGCTGAGGAGAACCGCGATGAGATTGAGACACATCTCAAGGGTGCTGATATGATCTTCATTACTGCTGGTATGGGCGGCGGAACAGGTACGGGAGCTGCTCCTGTAGTTGCAAAGATCGCTAAGGAAATGGATATACTTACTGTAGCAGTAGTTACAAAGCCATTCCTCTTCGAGAGAGAGCAGAAAATGGCTCAGGCTGAAAGAGGTATTGCTGAACTCAGAAAGTATGTTGATTCTCTTATTGTTATTCCTAATGAAAGACTTCTTGTTGGACTTGACAAGCCTCTTACAATGCTACAATCCTTTGCTCTGTCAGATGACGTGCTCAAGACCGGTGTAAAGAGTATTTCAGACCTTATCGTTGAAGAAGGTTACATTAACCTCGATTTCGCTGATGTTTCAACAATCATGAGAAATGCAGGTTATGCTCATATGGCTATCGGTCACGGTACAGGTAAGGACAAGGCAAGAGACGCTGCAAATGCTGTTATCTCCAGCCCGCTTCTTGAGACATCAATTTCAGGTGCTAAAAGACTTCTTATCAATATCGCAATGTCTGAGGATATTCTTTCTTCCGATGTTGATGCAGCTACAAAGATGATTACAGATACAGCTGCTGACGGAGTTGAGTTCATCTTTGGTACAGCATTCAAGGAAGATATGCAGGATGAGATGACTATCACAGTTATCGCTGCAGGCTTTGATGATATGGATTCTGCAAACGATGCTGCTGTTGCAGCTGCTGATTCTTCACTTGAGAGTCACGAGGAGGACATTATTCCGATTGATAATCCTCTTATTGATGGACTTGGTTTCGGCGCTCCAAGCAGTGCTCCGAGACCTGCATCAACACAAAATCAGGATTACGACCTTGACGACATCTTCAAGATGCTCGGCAACTAATAGAAATATAAAGCGGTTCGTTATGAGCCGCTTTTGTTTTATGCTGAGAAAGCCGCAGAATGGCTTGAAACCGGTTTGCCAAAAGGTTTTGACAGGGCATTTCCTGCGCCTGCAAAAGACTTTTGGTTGAAAAGATGTGCCGTGTCTGCTATGATGAGTTCAGACAAGGGAAGTACCCTTGCGGAAAGGAGTGAAACGTATGGAGCTTAGCAGCAGGATAAAGAAACTTAGAACCGAAAAGGGCTGGTCGCAGGAGGTGCTGGCACAGCGGGCGTATGTCAGCCGCCAGACCATATCCAACTGGGAGACCGAAAGGAGCTATCCCGACGTACACAGTCTGCTTATCCTCAGTGACCTCTTCGGCGTTTCCCTCGATGAGCTTATCAAAGGAGATGTTGATACTATGAAAGAGGAAATTACTAAAAATGACGGAAAGGAAATGAAAAAGCTTTATAATCTTGCAGGTATAGAATGTCTTGCAGGTCTGGCTTCGGCGGTGCTTGTCGGTGCGCTGGAAGTTGATGTGCTAAGATTGTTGTTTGCAGTGCTTACAGGGGTGTTTCTGACAGCCGATTTTATGACATTCCGCAGAATGGGGCAGATGCAGGCGGAGCACGATGTTCAGACATACCGCGAGGTCATTGCGTTCATGAACGGCGAAACTCTCGATGAGATCGAAAAAGCCGCGGAGCTTGAAAAGCGTAAGGTACTGAAGAAGAAACGCATTGTGGCTTTGATATCGGTTTTAGGTATAGGCTTGGCGATCGAAATTATCGTTTTTTCGGTTTTATACCTGATAAGCCGCGGATATTTTATTTAAGCCCGAAAGGTGAGGAGCCCTTCGGGCTTTCTCCTTGATGTCTGTAAAAGCACATTATGTATAGCTTTTGTGTTTCTAAACTGTAACTAAATATATTGTTCTAACTCATAAAAGTAATGATGTTGACTCTTGAAACCTAAATGAGCAGTTTTTACCGTGTTTTTATAGTAATTTGCACTAAAATCAATTCAAATTTTCTACATTTCAATAGTTGAAATAATATAATAATTATGTTATAATTTACATAAGGCAAAATCATCAGAACCTGTATTCATGGACTGTGAAGGCTTTTTTATATGCATTATCACTAAATCCGCCTTCATAGCGCTAGAGTATGGGTTCTTATTCCTTAAATTTTTACCTCGGTCTGACCGAGGGGAATGGAGAGTACCATGAGCGAACCAACACCAACCGTATTAAGAGAGACCAAGATCGGTCAGAAGGGATTTATCAAAGAGGACGTTATTACTTACCTTGATGAGCTTAATTCCAAGATAGTTGCCCTCGAAGAAGAAAACAAGGCTTTGAAGGAAAAAGGAGGACAGGCTGATTCAGAGGAAATTAATAAGTATAAGAACCAGATTGAAAACCTTCAGGAAAAACTCAATACCTCCAATAATGCTCTAAGAGCTGCTAAAAAGGAAAATGAAGAACTTCAGAATACAATAAACCAGCTTAAGGCACAGGGAGGCGGTCAGCAGGTTGCTGCTGCTCTCGAAGCTGCAAAGAAGGAAATAGATTCACTTAAGGAAAAGCTCAAGGTTGCAGAGCAAAAGGCTGCTGCTGGTGCTGCTAATCCACAGGCAAATGCACAGACGACAGCTGCACTTGAAGCTGCAAAGAAGGAGATCGAGGATCTCAGAAACAGACTCAAGGCTGCAGAGCAGAAGGCTGCTACAGCTAGTGCTGCACCTGTTGCTGGTGGCGCAGCTGATGCAGAGTTGGCAAGAGCTAAACAGGAGATTGCTAAGATTTCTGATGAGCTCACTGCTAAGACTAAGGAAATCTCAGATATTACAAGCAAGCTCGAAGCTAAGACAAGAGAAGTTGCTGACAAGGAAGCTGAAATTTCCAAACTCAATGACGAGATTGTTGACCTTAAGGAGAATGCAACTCCTTCATTTGATATGGGTGCTCTCTTCACAGAGGCTCAGAAGAATGTAACTCAGATCCAGAATAAGGCTAAGAGAGATGCAGAGGCTGTTACTAAGGAAGCTAACGATAAGGCTGCTCAGGTAATCAAGGACGCTAACATTGAAGCTGAAAAGGCGGTTGCAAATGCAAATGTTGCTGCTGAGGCTTGCATCAAGGAAGCTAACGATCAGGCTCGTAATACAGTTAATGAAGCAAATGCACATGCTGATAAGGTTAATGCTATGTCTAAGACTGTACGTGAAATGCTTCTCACTGAGATAGAGAGCATAAACAGCAAGTTCACAGATATTGCTTCAGTACTTAATAACCTCACAGGTCAGTGCTCTGGCAGAATGAATGATGCTCAGAATATCATTAGCGAGGCACGCAAGGCTGTTGATACTCAGAAGAACGAGGGTGTTGTAAAGAGATCAGAGCCGCCGAGAGCTGAATTCAAGCCTTCAAAGGCACCTAAGGGGGATATTTCCGAGCTTCCTTCAGCAAAGATTAACGAGGTTAAGAATGACAATAATGCAGACTTAAACAAGAATAATAACTTCAATAATAAGCCTGCACAGCCGACTAATCAGGCAAATGGACAGAATCAGCAGAATAAGCCTGCACAGGCTGCAAACAAGAGCGCAAGCTTCAATTTTGATATGGCTGAGCTTCTTAAGGCTGCTGAGGAAGAGGCTGCTAAGGACGGCGAAAACTAAAAAATAAACTTATCCGTATCCCCTCGGCTCGTCCGGGGGGACGGGTGATAAATCATAATTATCGGATATGCAGATTGCTGGGTGGATATCTTGCTTGATTTGGATTTCAATTTGAATGAACTTAACAGTAAAACGGATGAAGAGCTTGCTGTTCTAGGCAAGACAGATAAAACGGCTGCGGCTGTGCTTATCTCTCGTTTTTCAAGGCTTGTTTTTATTAAATCGGAAATTTACGCAAACTCCGAGACCGACAGCGATGACCTGCATCAGGAGGGTATGATTAGTCTGCTGAAAGCCATCGAGGCTTATGATCCTCACAAGGGTGTGAAGTTTTCAACCTTTGCGGAGGTGTGTATAGTCAACCGTCTGAGGACTCTATCAAAGAAATCAGTTAGGGATCTCAGTTTTGCAGAAAGAGTTGATGAAGAGGCAGTTGACGTATTATCTGTCGAGGAGACTCCTGAAAGCATTTATTTTTATAAGGAATTTTTTTCCGAGCTTTGGAAAGACATCTGTTCAGTCCTTTCTCTTACTGAGTTGAACGTTCTTACACTTTGTGTAAAGGGCGATAGCTATAAGAGTGCTGCGGAAAAACTGGGGATGACTGAGAAATCAGTTGATAATGCCATGCAGCGTGCAAGGAAGAAGATCCGGGCACTTATGCATGACTCAAATTGAATATGACCGTGTAGCTCAAGCCAGCAGAGCGTTGTTTTACAAAGATGTGGGTGGAAATCCAACCGTGGTCGAAAATAATTAAGCGAGGTATAGTACTATGTACGAAGACAAGACATTAGTTTGCAAGGAGTGCGGAAACGAGTTTATTTTCTCCGCAGGCGAACAGGAATTTTATGCAGAGAAAGGTTTCGTTAACGAACCCCAGAGATGCAAATCATGTCGTGACGCAAGAAAAAACGCAGGTAAGGCTGAGCGTGTAATGTACACAGCGGTTTGCGCGTCATGCGGCGGCGAAGCAAAGGTACCTTTCGAGCCAAAGGAAGGTAGAGCAGTTTACTGCAGCGATTGCTTTGCAAAAATGAATGAGTCGTAATTAATGAGACCGAAAGCACAGTCGGAAACGGCTGTGCTTGGTTTTGTATATGCGTACTGCTATGCGGTGCGCTATTTTGTTTATAGATGAGGTGCGGAAATGCTTGATAACAGACTAAAAAAGATAGCTGAGCTCGTCAGCGGAAAAGGAACTGCAGTAGATGTAGGAACTGACCATGCATATCTTGCGGCTGAGCTTATAACAAGCGGAAAGTGTAGCAGAGTTATAGCTTCAGATATTAAAGAAGGACCTCTGGAAGCTGCTCGTAATACCGTTGAAAAGTACGGAGTAAAAGACAAAGTTGAACTCATACTTTCCGATGGACTTGAAAAAGTTCCGCTTAAGGACGTTTCTGATATCATAATAGCCGGCATGGGGGGAGAGACTATAGCAGCAATTCTCGGAAAAGCCACCGTTTATGAGCACGATGACATCAGGCTTGTACTCCAGCCTATGACAAAGGTGGAGCTTCTGCGCCGAAAGCTCTATGAAATGAGCTATGAGATAACTGAAGAGCATATAGTTGCGGACGGCGATAAAATGTATGTTATAATCGTCGCTGAGAATGCTGGCGACTGGCGCTTGCTGACCGAGTTTGAATCGCTTTACGGCTTTTTTGCAAATGATGAGCTTGGATCTGAATACCGCAGGAAAGAGGCACAGAGGCTTCTGAAAGTTAGCGAAGCACTCAATGACTGTGGAAATGCTTATGGAGCTCAGCACTATGCGGCTCTTGCATTTAAAATGGAAAATGGCAGCGACAGCGTAAAAACAGATGATATTTACAGCTATCTTGACACTCTTTATCCCTTTTCTTCCCAGGACAGCTGGGACAATTCGGGGCTTCTCGTGGAAAACTATGATATGGAGTGCAGTAAGATGCTACTTTCGCTCGATATCAGCCGAAAAGTGGTGCGTGAGGCTTCTGAAAAAGGCGCGGAGCTCATTATTTCACATCATCCTGTGATATTTGAACCGCTTAAAGCCATAACCCGCAGCAGTACGGTGTTTGAGCTTATCAACAGCGGTATCGCTGCAATATGTATGCATACCAATCTCGATATCAGTGAGGGCGGCACTAACGGAGTTATTCTAAGTGAGCTTGAGAAGAAGTACAAGCTTAAAGGCGAGCCTGAACCCTTTGAGGAAATAGGCGGTGGAAGGCACTACGGTTGGATAGTTCAGCTTGCAGAGCCTATTATTCCTGCGGAACTTGCAAAAGTGCTCAAAGAAATATTCGGATGCGAGTATGTCCGAATGAGCAGACGCAGACACAAGGTATCAAGGATTGCTTTCTGCTCGGGCTCTGGCGGATCAATGCTGGGAGAAGCTATTGCAAAGAGATGCGATGCGCTTATAACCGGCGATGTGAAGCATGACGTGTGGATATCCGCTAATAATAGCTGTATATCGTTGTTCGACTGCGGACATTTTCACACTGAGAACATTGTCCTTTCAGAGTTACGTCGTGTTCTTGAGGAGAAATTCCCGCAGCTCGATATCGAGATTGCTGAGAAAAGCGTTGATCCATGCGAGTACGTCTGAGGTGATGCAATGAGTATATTTATATGTCCTGTTTGCGGCGAAAAACTGGAAATTTCAGGAAGCTCCTACATATGCCCGAAGCACCATAGTTTTGATAAAGCAAAGAGTGGATATGTGAATTTATTGCTTACGAAGCACATGGGCAAGGCTGTTCACGGAGATAATAAGTTCATGATACAGGCAAGGCGCAGCTTTCTGAACAAAGGTTATTATGAGCCGTTATGTACAGCGCTATGTGATGCCGTATGCACATATATAAACGGTAAGTCAATTCTTGACGCAGGATGCGGTGAGGGATACTACACGGCCGCAATGATTGAACAGCTTCATCAGCAAAATATTGCTGCAGACGTTTATGGAATAGATATATCCAAATCTGCTGTTGAGTACTCCTCAAAGAGATGCAAAGAAGCAGAAATGGCGGTGGCAAGCGTTTTTCATATACCAGTAGCTGATAAAAGCTGCGAAATGCTTGTTACAATTTTTGCTCCATACTGCGGAGAAGAGTTCATTAGAGTTCTAAAGGATAACGGAATAATGATAATGGTTATTCCTTCTGCAGATCATTTATGGGAGCTAAAGCAGGCAATATATAAAACTCCTTACAAGAACGAGGTTAAGCCTTATGAACTTGAAGGGTTCGAGCTTATTGATAAAAAGCGAATAACCTACGATATGCATATTGATAATCAGAAAGATATAGATGCACTGTTTTCAATGACGCCTTATTACTATCGCACCTGCAGGGAACAGCAGGAGAGAGTGTCTCAAATAGGCACAATTATCACAAAAGCTGATTTCGAATTGCTCGTATATCGCAAATTTTGATTAGAATAGAACCGTATAAAGTGTTATAATAATATTATAGAAGAGAATGTGTGGTCATAAGAACGTAGTAACCATCTAAACATGGCTATGCGTTCATTTTTTTGAAAAGGATTGATAATATGGCTCTTGACGGAGCTTTTCTGCACGCAGTCAGACAAGAGCTTCTTCCCCTCATAGGCGGAAGAGTTGAAAAAATACATCAGCCATCACGAGAAGAAGTAATAATATCCATACGTACCCGAACCGGAAGCAGCAAGCTTTATATTTCTGCCAATGCTGGCAGCGCGAGAGTACATATAACTGAAAACAGTGTGGACAATCCACAGACTCCACCTATGTTCTGTATGCTTTTGAGAAAGCGCCTTGGCAGTGGTAAACTGGTGGATATACGTCAGGACGGACTTGAAAGGATACTTTTTCTTGATTTTGAGTGTGTCAATGAGCTAGGGGATATTGTCACTGTTACCCTTGCTTGTGAGATAATGGGACGTTGTTCAAATTTAGTAATAATATGCGGTGGAAAGGTTGTTGACAGTATAAAGCGCGTGGACGAAGATATGTCACGCGAAAGGCTTGTTCTTCCTGGTATGAATTATACAATGCCGCCAAGGGATGAAAGGCTTAATTTTCTTGAGGCCGATCCGGAAATAATAAAAGAAAGACTTGCAGATACCGAACCCAAGGAACTATCAAAGGCTCTCATAAGGATATTCGAGGGAATTTCTCCTATACTTGCAAGGGAATGGGCGTTTTTTGCAGGTAGAGGAGTTCATATCGAAAGCAATTCCATCAATAATGAACAACTTGACCGATTGTTATTTGCGATAAAGCGTTCACGTGAACAGCTTATCGGCAGAGAATGCTGTTTTTCAGTGGTAAGCGACAAAGAAGGTCAGTTGAAGGACTTCTCCTTCATACGTCTCTCGCAGTTTGGAACTCTTATGTATACAAAGGAACTTGGGAGTGCTTCGGAGCTGCTTGATTATTTCTATTCTGAGCGTGACAGGGCAGCGCGTACAAAGCAGCGCGCAAACGACTTGTTCAAGCTGCTTATGAATCTTACAGACAGAACAGCGCGACGAATTGCAGCACAGCGTGAGGAACTTGATGCTTGTGCAGACAAGGAACATGCAAAGCTATGCGGCGACCTGATATCTGCGAATATGTATCGCATTAATAAGGGCGACAGTTCGGCTACAGTAGAAAATTTCTACGATGAGAGTTATCCTCAGATGACTATATCTCTAGATGTAAGGAAAACTCCTGCCCAGAATGCACAGCATTATTATAGTGAGTACAAAAAGTCGGTAACGGCAGAAGAAAAGCTTGCCGTTCAAATACAAAAAGGTGAAGAGGAACTGCAATATCTGGAAAGCGTGTTTGATTCTCTCACAAGAGCTTCGTCCGAAAACGATATAATTCAACTAAGGTTGGAGCTTCGGGAACAGGGCTATGTAAAATATGCAGGCGGCAAGGCTAAGCCGCCGAAGGCTCTTCCACCTGTGGAATATAGGTCGAGTGACGGATTTACTATCCTGGTGGGACGCAATAACAAGCAGAATGATCAGCTTAGCCTGAAATTTGCCGAGAAATCAGACATATGGCTTCATACACAGCTTATAACTGGTTCTCATGTGCTTATACTTACTGACGGAGCCACACCGCCTGATAAAACTATAGAAGAGGCTGCGGTGATTGCTGCTGTTAATAGTAGCGGCAGGAGTTCTGGACTTGTTCCTGTAGATTACTGCCTTGCAAAATATGTGAAGAAGCCTGCGGGTGCAAAACCAGGAAAGGTTATATTCACCAATTACAAGACTGCTTTTGTCAAGCCAGATACAGAGCTTGAGCAAAGCCTGAGGGTGTGATATGAGCAGGCGTATTCCAGCGGAGTTCTTTCACCGTGATGTGCTTGAAGTAGCTCCTGATCTTGTGGGGAAGATATTGGTACATAGGCTTCCCGACGGTACAGAACTGCGTGAGCGAATAGCGGAGACGGAAGCCTACCGCGGAGAAGAGGATAAAGGCTGCCATGCTTCAAAAGGCAGAACAAAGCGAACAGAGCTCCTTTACGGAGAGAGCGGTTTGATATATGTCTACCTTTGCTATGGTATGCACTGGCTGATGAACGTTATAACGGGCGAGGCAGATCAGCCACAGGGAGTTCTTCTCAGAGCCGGAGAAATATATAACGGACCAGCTAAGCTTACGAAGAATATGAAAATAGACGGAAGCTTCAATGGTATATCTCTGCTAGGAAATGAGGAGATCTGGTTTGAGGACGATGGTAATTGTCCAAGGATAAGAACGGCGTCGCGTGTCGGTATAGACTACGCAGGCGATTACTGGAAGGAAATCGAATGGCGTTTTATCGCCGACAGGGAGTGATAAAAATGAACATACGCTGTTTAGGCTGCAACTCCGTTTACGACAGTAATTCTGTGTTTCGCAGAGGGGCGACAGGTGAGAATATGCTGATGCTGACTAAAAGCAAGTGTAGATTCAGCGTAAAGGGACTTGTTATGAAAGTACCTGCGGATACCTTGATAATATTTGATGGTAAGTATCCTGTGGAGTATGCGGCTGAAGGTTGTCCTCTGGTCTGTGACTGGATATGTTTTAACGGAGAAAAGGAACAGGAGTTCCTTGATTCTCTGGAACTTAAGTACAATAGTCCGATATGTACTGCAGATACAGAGTTAATTTCTGATCTAATCAGAAATATAGGTGATGAGTTTTATTCTTTCGACACACGCCGTGTGAAAACTATTGACAGCCTTATGCATACCCTCCTTGCAAAGGCAAGGGACATCACGGGAGAGGATGAAGATTTAGAAAAGAACTCAGTACCTCATTACGATACTTTAATGGAGATAAGGAAAAAGATATACCTTAGTCCCGAAATGAAATGGAACGTGAATACTATGGCAGCTTGTGCGAATATGTCACGTTCGTATTTCCAGCATCTGTATCATGATACTTTCGGAGTGTCATGTATCACTGATGTGATCAACGGTAAGATAGAAAAAGCAAAGAAGCTTCTTGGCGAGACAGACAGTACCGTTTCGCGTATCGCGTCAATGTGCGGTTATGAAAACGAGGAGCACTTCATGAGACAGTTCAAGAAAACTGTTGGAGTTACCCCTTCAGCTTTCAGGAAAAAACTTGTCAGCGTATAAGTTTCTGATATATAAAAACTGTAATTATAAAACGTTTTTATACTATTGGTCAAAAATTGCTGTTTTATAACTAGACTATTCATTTTATGCCATTTTTTTGATTAACTTAAATAATATGGTAAATAAGTGGAAAAACACTTCCTTGTAAAACAACGAAATATCGATAAAAAACAATATTTAATTAAAAATAGCTCCTTAAAATATGAATTTTGGGTGAAACCAAACAGGTTTAAGACTATTTTAAGAAACAAACGTTATACTATAATCAAATGATACGAAAGGAGTGTGAGACTCCGTGCAGTTTACACTGTGGCGGAGGCAGTTATGGCAATTAATACATTCGCGCGTAAAGAAATCAAATTCCTCCTTAATATGGATCAGTATCACGGACTTATGGAGGTCATATCAGAATACATGAATCCTGATAAGTTCTGCATAGGTGGAAAAGAATATGGAATCTACAACATCTACTACGACACACCAGACGACTATCTAATCAGAGAATCCCTTGCTAAGCCTTATTACAAGGAAAAGATCAGACTTCGCAGCTACTATTCACCGGCTGCTCCTACTGACACTGTTTTCCTTGAGATAAAGAAGAAGATAGGCGGTATCGTAACGAAGAGAAGAGTTTCCATGACTCTTGAAGAGTCTGACGCTTATTTCCGTGACCGTTCCAAGCCTGAATTTACAAAGTATATTACACAGCAGGTTTTTGGAGAGTTGGACGTATTTCTGGACAGCTACCCTATCGCACCGAAACAGTACATAAGCTATCAGCGTGAGGCTTTTTTCGGTAAATATGATAATGATTTCCGTTTGACATTTGACAGAAAGATTACTGAGCGCCGTTATGATCTCGGACTAAATTACGAGAGTTACGGCAATTACATAATCGGTGCTGATCAGAGACTTATGGAGGTCAAGGTCTCAAATGCAATCCCCGACTGGCTGGTTAATAAGCTTTCAGAGCTTCAGATATATAAGACAAGCTTTTCAAAATATGGAAGAGCGTATCAGAATTTTGTAAAGAGCCAGATAGAGGACGGTCAACTTGCTAATAATGGCGGTAGACGTATCTATATCTCGGGAATATCAATGGTAAATAATCATATTATGATGAACAGGAGCGTTTGATTTTTATGTTTGAACATGGATTTTTTGGAAATGTGCTGTCGAAGTACTATGAGTCCGGTGATTCTGTGATCAATAACAGCTTTTCCATTCTGAGCACTATCAAAGCGGGAGAGTTTTTCCTTTGTGTTGGCACGGCCATCTTGATAGGCTTTCTCATAAGCATTATATATATGCTTACTCACAGAAAGGAAGGTTACTCACAGAGTTATGTTCTGACAATGATAATGCTTCCTACGATAGTTTGTGCAATTCTTCTCATTATCAATACCACAGCAGGCGCGCTTACACTTGCAGGTACGCTGACGCTCGTAAGATTCAGGAGCGTTGCTGGTGATCCGAAGGATATGGCTTATATCTTCTTCGCAATGGGAACAGGTGTTGTTTGCGGAGTTGGATATATTGGATTTGCACTCGTTTTCTTCGCAGCACTTGCCATTATTCTCTTTGTTCTCAGCGAGACTGATTTCGGTGGATGCAAGAAGAGACATATGACTCTTAAGATTGCTATCCCTGAGAACCTTGACTATCAGGGAGTATTTGAGCCTGTACTTGCAAAGTATACTACATTCTATAAGCTCAGAAGAGTTAAGACTACAAACTTTGGTACGCTTTTTGAGCTTATTTACAGTGTTGATGTTCTTGATAACATCGATCAGAAGAAGTTTATAGATGAGCTTCGTACCCACAATGGAAATATGACCATTAATCTTGTATTCTTCAGATACGATGACAAGATTTATGAGAATTAAAAATCCCTCTCAATTTAGATAAATACCCTCTCAAACTTTGCCGAACTTGATTAGTCAGATTAAGTTCGGCAAATTTTGCATATGAGGAAATAAGGAGATATGAATATGAAGTATAGAAGGATTTTGGCGGCCATTTCAGCATTTTCACTATTAATTACAGTTTGCTCATGCGGTAAGGATGACGAGATGAAATCCGATGCAGAGAATACTTCTGTTTCGGAGGAGGTAACAGAGAGCGAAAATGGAAGCAAGGGCAGTGAAAAGGAAACAAAGAATGCGGTTGAAAAGAAAACCACAACAAAAGTAGCAGATACATCAGACAAAACGACTAAGACAACAAAAGCGGGGGAGAAAAAGGCTGATGTGACGACTACTGCAAAGGAAAGCGTCACTTCTTCAGCGACTAACGCTCCAAGCGGTGAAAACAGCAGTGATAGCAATAATAATAACAGTAATAACGGTACAGATAACAATAATGGTGGCGGAGAAGTTAATGCTGACAACAACAATGATGATCCTGAGGTTAAGGAATATACGGCTGAGATAGAGCTTGGATCTACTCCGAAGGTAACAGGTACGCAAGTTAGCGTAAGTGGTTCTGTAGTGACTATAACTGGAGGCGGAGATTTCAGATTCCATGGAACTGTCGGAGACGGTCAGATATGCGTCAATACTGCTACAGAAGAAAAGGTAACTGTTATCCTTGACAACGTTAATATATCCAATTCAAATGGACCTGCAATCTTTATAAACGAGGCTAAGAGATGTACAATAAAGTCCCGTGAGGGAACTGTGAATTATCTGAGCGACGGCGGAAAAGACAAGCAGAACAACGCTGTTATTTTTTCAAACGACACTGTACGCCTCAAGGGCAACGGCGAGCTGAACATTACAGCAAATAATGCACATGGAATTTCAAGTGACGACGACATTATAATAGATAATGGTACATATAATATAAACTCTGTCAAGTCAGGGCTTATTGCTCATGACGATATAACTATAAATGATGGCAGACTTATTATAAATGGCGGAACAAACGGAATAAAATCCAAGGGTACACTTAATATAAACGGCGGATATTCAGTTGTTTCTGGTGGTACAAAGGAAGAGAAGAGTTCAATCTACTCTGAGCAGAGCTTCAACTATACAGGCGGCTATGTCTATGCAGCTGGCAATTTGGTCACAGTTCCATGGTATAGTGAGAATCCTGGTGTTGTTGCAGCTTTTGGCAATTCATTTGATGGTGGAAGCGATGTTAAATTATATCTAAACGGTAGTGAGATGGTATCATTCCAGCCTCGAAACAGTTTCCGTTGTGTAATGATGCTTGCTCCTGAGATTAGCAGCGGAAGTAGCTTTAGAGTTTCAGTCAACGGAAAAGGAAGCGATGATGTCACTGTTGAAGATGGATGTAAACAGTATTCAGTTAATCTTTCAGAATAAAAATGACAAATCTTTTTGCTAAGTATAAAATGTAATAAAACAAAAATGAAACGAATTGTAAATAAGAGAAATCAGAAAACATATTCACAAAAAATTAACTCAGAAAATAGTGAAAAAACAGGTTAAAGTACACGATATTATATTTTTGTGTATTAATGTATATTGAAAAGTACGTAGATATGCAATATAATAATATCAGCAAATGAAGATTATTGGTATTCAGCATCAAGTACCCTCCCCTCTCATGTGCTTGATATTGCTTATTAGTTTCATTT
>JAEEGJ010003130.1_pt1 | contig 67346 bp, 54 predicted proteins | sample 8958761 | NCBI WGS metagenome assembly JAEEGJ01 (sample SAMN16246546, study PRJNA631951) | gut metagenome | biome: gut microbiome; feature: rumen; material: RS-attached | host: Bos | place: Iran: Karaj | collected 2018-10 | reverse complement strand
ATCTGCATGGGACCTAATAACAACTTCAATAAGCGGATAGATGAATTCTTTTCATATTTTCACAATTTCGAACTTCTATACGAAGATGAGCATGACGTGACAAACGAATACGACTATACTGCGAAGTATTGTATATTCGCATTGAATAAGAAAAAAGACTATTTTGATTACGATGATAATATGACCGTAAATGAATTCTTTGAACGGCACAATGTAGATAAGAAACTTTTTATAATAAAGACAAAAACAAATGACAACGGGGAAAAATTTAAAGTTGTAGGATTCGCTAACGGTAAGAAAGATAAAGACGGACATGTTGCATACACCTACTTTGTCTTGTCACGAAAAATCGAGTTTGATAGTAATGTGGAAATCAAGAGCTATTTAAAGGCTCACAAAAAAGATGTTCGACTTGTCGAACCACCAACAGGGTATCGTTATGGTATACTTTTTGTTGAAACAGAATTTGAAGAATGGGATGAATTGTGATACAAAAGAGAATAAGTTCTATCTTATGCAAACACAGAAAGTCAATATAGTAATAACCTTATTTGTATCAAGACCAAATTGAATGGCGATATGGAGAATTTAGATTTACTTGTAAAAGAACTCTGCAAACTCCCAGACGAAACGGGATGGGTGGAGTTTAAGCATAACAATGATGAGCCGCACATGATTGGTGAGGACATCAGTGCATTGGATACTATCTGATAAATGCGTAACGTTATAGAGATATGGACAAGAGTGACATAAGGAAACTGTTACAAAAGGGCGAGCGGTTGACACTGGAGGCTAAACTGGCTAAAACAGATGTGCCTAAGTCGGTTTGGATGAGTTACTCAGCTTTCGCAAATACGATGGGCGGAACAATTCTGTTGGGCGTTTTGAGGATTTGAAGGAGAAAGACCCGTCAAAGAGGTTTCGGATAGAAGGTGTTGATGATGCCGAAAAGATTCGTAAAGACTTCTGGAATACCATCAACAGTAATAAGGTGAGCGACAATATTCTGTCGGATAGTGATGTGGAAGTGATAGATGTGGATGGTAAGCATGTTGTATGTATTCATGTGCCGATGGCAGACTGGCATGTAAAACCTGTCTATCTGAATGAGAATGTATATAAGAATACGTACAAACGTAACCATGAGGGAGACTACCATTGCACGGAACAACAGGTGAGGGCAATGATTCGTGACTCCTACGAGGGAGGAAACGACGGAGCTCTGATGGAGCATTACGACATGGATGATGTTGATCCTGACACGCTGCGTAGATACCGTACATTGTTTCAATTCAGGAATGAGGGACATGTATGGAATGAAGTGGATGACAAGACCTTCCTTAGGAACCTTGGTGGCTATATCGTTGACCGTGAGACAGGCAAAGAGGGATTGACGATGGCAGGCCTGATGATGTTTGGCAAGGGACTGTCGATACAAGAGCGATTTGCAAACTTCAGGATGGACTATATTGAATTCTGCAATCTGATAGGTGAAGAGCGTTATAGTGACCGATTAACCTACGATGGACGATGGGAGAACAACTTGTATCAGTTCTTTAGTCGCGTGATTCCCAAAGTGACTTTCGATCTTCCACGTCCATTCCGCATGGAAGGTATTCAGCGAATAGATGACACGCCCCTGCATAAAGCAGTGCGTGAGGCATTTACGAACGCTATTATCCATGCTGATATTATGCAGGAGGCGGGGGTGCTGCGGATTGAGAAGCATGAAGACCGACTGGTTTTCCGCAATCCTGGGTTGTTGATGCTGCCCCTGAAGGACATCTATGAGGGCGGCGTATCAAAAGCCCGTAACCCCAAGATGCAGAATATGCTAAGGATGATTGGCTATGGTGAGAACCTCGGATCTGGCTTCCCAATGATACTTAGTGCTTGGAAAGAGGCTGGTTGGGGTGAGCCTATTTTGGACAACCGCTTGGATGTGGATGAGGTCGCCTTGGTGCTCCCCATTAAACGAATAAAGGGCAGTGCCCCCAAAAGTGCCCCCAAAAGTGCCCTCCAAAACAGAAAAAGTGGCCCCATAAGTGGCCCCAAAAGTGGCCCCATAAGTGGCCCCAAAAATGGCCCCAAAAATGGCCCCAAAAACAGAAAAAGTGACCCCAAAAAATTGTCGCCGCAAGAACGGCTTGATATGATTATAGCTATTATCAAAAATAACCCGCGAATTACTCGTAAGGATATTGAAGATATGCTTGGTGTAGGGCATACTACCATACAAAATGACCTCCGTATTTTGAAAGAACAATATGGTGTACACTACGAAGGCCCCAGCAAAACTGGCAAATGGGTTATACATAAATGAAATAGTAATAAATCACCACTCGTAGCCGGTATCCTCACGGTCGAATGTCAGATTCCCTTTCCAACCGCAATTGCGGGCCGTTTCCTCGATGACTTTCAGCACAGACGGAGTGATAGCCTTTTCGCCTCTCCGGTATTTGTAATAGGCCGTTCTATTCAGATTCTGCTCCAGGGCGTGGCGAATGGCCTTGGCCTTCGGTTCGGGGATTTCTTCGTAGAAACGGGTCATTCCGTAATAGACGGTCACCTTCTCCCGCTGGCGGAACATGTTGCAGCTGCCGTCGCGAGTCATGGGGTTACGCGGATTGATAATGGTGAGCGTGGTGGCATCGATTGATGCATACTGCCCCACCAGCCAACGGAGGCATTCTTCATGTCGCGGACAATGGTCAGCCAGACATACGAGATAGCTCTCCGCCTTATTTTTGAAAAGTTCCTGTTCGTTCATCTTTTTGATTAAGTTCCGAAAACTGAATACAAAAATACTGCTTTCATTTGGATCAGCCAAATTTGAGGCAAGGAAAAGAACGCCCCCAAGTGATTTTAATCATCACTTAATCACTCGTTATGCGACAGTTTTGGGCAAGCATCGCCGTTTTTGTCGCGAAATCAGATATGTGTCGCAAGCTTTTGGGGCGAAAATCATCCTTTTCTGCTTTTCGTGTCCGGAATCGTCGTAACTTTGCATCGTGATTCAGAAACAAAGTATAAACATCATAAACAGAAAAGATTATGGCTAAGACAAGAGTGATGACCAAGCAGATGCCCATGAGCATCGCTGCCCTGATGAGTTTAAGAATGACACTGGTCGAACTGGTAAAAGACTTCAACCGCGTGACAAGCATCGGTGGCGGATTCGTCGGAGACGGCAAAGCATCTGCAGAGTTAAAGTAACCGTTATAATATGGTATAATATTAACTGAACACAAAGACTCAAAGTCACAAAGTTTTTTTCATGGCACCGCGAGTAGCCTAATTCTTTGTGCCTTTGAGTCTTTGTGTTTCATAAAGTTCCCGTGATTGTAGCATTTTCTTTAATCGCGAGTTTCTCCAAATCTTCATTGTTTTCATTTTCACCTTTTCTTTTCTCTTGTTAATGCTACTACCATTATAAACGTTGCGAAGTGGGAAATCTTGCATCACGGGGCATTTTTCATTAGAATGCGCCCCGTTGGGCCGGGTGAATTGACCCTAAAGTAAGGAAAGACAGCGTCGGCACTTAAGGCCGACGACTGCCTATCGGAACGAGAGAGATTTTTATAGTCAGCCTAATATCCCATTCGCGAGGTATCTACTGCCTTCTTCTGCTTCTCCTTGAAGTTTCCGATGCGGTAGATGGCGGTGAAAGTATAGTTCGTGTAGGGCATCCAGACGCGCATGCTGTAGTCTTGGTTAGCGATGGTGGAGCTGGTGCTGATATGAGCATTCAGGATGTTCTCGCCCTTGGCCACGAGGCTCCACTTGCCGTTCCTTGAGGTGTAGCGGAGCGTGGCATTGAGCCGCAGGAAGGGGTCGATGTCGTAGAGGCCTTGAATGGACTTGGTCTGGAAGAACGGATTGAGGATGAGCTGGATGTTGTGCCGCTGAGAGAACTTGACCACAGCCATGCCGCCGAGGATGCCTGAGAGGCGGGTGCGGTCGATGGGCAGGTCGAAGAATTGTGTCTTGTCGTGGCGATAGAGGGCAGTGGCATTAATGTTACCGTTGAGCCACTGGCCGACACGGAACTGCACCGAGGCCTGCAGACCAAAGCAGTTGGAGTAGTCGAAATTGGTCTCTTTCATGATGACGGCCATGCGGTCCGCAGGCTGATAGGCCATCTGCACGAAGTAGTCGGGCTCCAGCATAGCGAAGGCGGTGAAGGTATATTTGCGGTTGAGTTGCCACATCAGGTTGATGTCGTATTTCGACATGGGCTTCAGGTCAGGATTGCCCCATATCTCGCTGTAGGCCGAGGCGTAATAGATGCTGCTCATGGTGCTCCAGTAGCTGGGATAGATGGCTTCGCTGCTGAACGAGAGGTTGAGCATATTTTTCTCGTTGATGTTCCACATCGCATTGAATTGCGGATAAATACGCCACTCGTTCCACTTGGTGGCATGGTATTGCATTCCCGGGCTTTGCCCGCCTACCCGTTGCCTTTCAGCCGTTACGGAGGCCTCAAGGTTCAGCGCCTGTCCAATCTGTTTACTCACACCAACGTAGGCATTCATGATACGCTCGTCATAATCCACATACGAAGTAGCATCGGGCATGGGTTGTCCGCTTGCATCGAGTGTGGTCTGATAGCTGTTGTTATTGGTGAACTGTGCCTTGCCGCCATAACTCAGTTCCCAACCTTTCGGCAGCGCGTGGGTCTGGTCGGCAGTAAAAAGCCACTTGCTCACTTTCTGGCGGCTATCAACTGAGAGATTGCGGCTGATGTCGTTCAGCCGACCGTCCAGATGTTGCGTGCGCGGCTCCTGATAGTTGGTGTAGGATACGCCCAGCTGCAGACCGAAGGGTGCAACGTAACTGGCATCCACATTGTGCAGATAGGTATGTTGGCGCGAGTTCTGGGTGGACTGCGCCGTGCCCGTCGTAGTGTTGGTGGACCGAGTGCTGTTCCACTGTCCCGTATAGGCCAGACCCAGCCGATGGTTGTCGCTGATGGCATAATCCATGCCGATGTGGTAGTCATGGTCGGTGCCATCGCTGCGGTTACGGGTCTTGTCGTTGTATGGCACGCGCTGGCCGTCAAGCGGATGGTTAGCCTCATGCTCCACCTGTCCGTAACCCGTACCATGGGTAAACCTGTACGAAGCGTCGATGCCCAGTTTGCCATGATTATAAATGACGCTGCCGCCAGCATAGCCAGTGCCGTATTTGTGCTGTCGCCAGCCGCCCATCAGCTGGCCGGAGAACTGGTTGGTCCCTGCAAAGTCTTTGGTCACGATATTGATAGCCATGCCCCTCACATGGTATTTCGCAGAAGCCGACGGCATCACCTCGGCCTTGGCCAGCATGGCGGCAGGCATCTGGCGAAGCCGCTCCACCACTTTGTCGGCACTCAGCGTGGTGGGTTTGCCGTTGATGATGAGCGTCACGGCCCGACCAGAGAACATGATGGTGCCGCCCATCTCGCTCACGCCGGGAATGCTGGTCAGTGCATCGTAGGCATTGTCGGCTGGATAGGCTTCCAAAAGCATGGACATGTTATAGACAAGATGACCATTCTCAGCTTTGACATATTGGCGTTCACCTTTTATCTGGACACCACTTAGGGTGTATTTCTCGGGCTGCATCCGTATTGTTCCCACTCTTGGTTGGCTGCATATCTTATAGACGGTCTTATAACCAACGTATGAAATGCGGGCAAGAACTTTATCTTGTTCGTAGGGGATGGCGAAATATCCACTCTCGTTGGAAACTCCACCACCGAGCAACGTTGAATCGACTGGGTTAAGAATAGCAATGTTGGCGTATGCCATGGGCTGATCCTTTTCGTCGATGATGGTGCCTGTCAGGCGTCGGTCGGTTTTGTGGATACACTCCACATAGATCTCGCGGTCATCAGGCTTCACGGTCATGCGGACGGGATAGAAACCTATCATCTGCTGGATGGCATCGGGCAGACGCTTGTTCTTGATGGTGGCGGTGACGCGGAAGTCCTCCAGTTCGTTATAGAGGAAATTGATGACGTATCCCGTCTGCTCGTTGTTCAACTGGAGCAGGGCCTCGCTGAGCGACACATTATTATAGGTATGGCTGACACGCTGCGAAAAGGTATCGAGAGGCATCCAAAGGATGCAGGCCATAAGGGTTAAAGTATATAGCGTGCTTCTCATCTTACTACCAGTTTATTATCTTCCATGCCGATATTCACGGCCTCGAAGGTGTTCAACTTCTCCACGACACGCGAGAGACTGTCTTCACGCTTCCATACGAAATGGAAACGAAGCAGGCGGGCCGCTTCATTCTCGAACTCCACACCGACACCGTGGGTAGCAGTACCGTCTTCTCTGCCGCCTCTATCTGTCCGTCGGCATTCACCACAATCTCCGGCAACGACTCTGTGCGAATACTGTCCGTCTGTGCCTGTGTCTCTGTTACCACGAGGCACGCCATTGAAAATAGAATCAGTCTTTTCATTTCTTCTGTTATTGATAGGTTGCTATCAGTATATACACACTTCAAAGCAAACCGTTCACTATTATGGCTGCAAAATTACATAAATCATTCCAGACAGCAGAGAAATCTCCCTGACATTTGTCTGACATTTGCAGTTATTGATGGGATAGCGTCGGCACGGAGGCCGACGGCTGCCTATCGAAACGAGAGTGATTATAGTCGGTTGCGCTCGCTTTGTCCGGCGTGGCTACCCTTATATCTGCTCTTCGTGGCATTGAACCGCCAAGATACATTGAACCCGATTCGACGGGCATCGCGATAAAGACGAAAGATATTTCTGTACCCTATACCGCCATATGCCGTTCCTTCGTCGTATTTAGTGCGCAAGATGTCACTGGCGACGAGGGCTACATTGAGGCTTTTGTCCCGCAGGAATTGTTTGCTAAGGCGGAGGTCGAGACTTCCAGTTGTCTTGTTTATCCAATAGGCTGACTTCTGATAGGGCGTGATGCTTCCCGTTACATTCAGCATCCATGCGTGAGGCAGGGTAAAAGTGTTGTCGAACGTGAAGTCAGTCATCAGTCCGTGCCAGTTGTGGGCTATGCCCAACTCCCCGTAATCATGGTCTTGCACAGCGAACTCAACTGAATAGTTCATCTGCCAGATGCCGATTTTGGGTGTGGCGTTGAGGACTATCATGTAGTACTGTGTCTTTGGAACGGTGCGGAAGTCGGTTAGAATCACACCAGGATGGTCGACATCGTCGTAGGTAGAACGTATAGAGTGATATACATTTTCCTGATACCCGTAAATGGCTTCGGCGTATATCCACTTCCACTGCGATTTCCACGCAACACGATGGTTGGTTTGGGGCTGAAGGAAAGGGTTGCCACTATTGTATTCATACTTACTGGTATAGGTGACTGCCGATGACAGGATGGAATATGGCGGGTTGTTTCGTGTACACTGGTAGGAGAGTGAATGGGTCCAAGGTGAGTGCTGATAACTGATGGACAACCGGGGTATCAACACGTGGTAGTTAGGACTCATCTCGTCGTTGCGCACACCGTCAAGTTCGTAACGGTTGTGCTCATTCTGCCAGCGCAGCCCTGCATTGACGGAGAGGTTCCCCACTTTCAGCGAGTAATTGGCAAAAACGCTCCAGATAGCAGTTTGCTGTCGGATGTGGTTGTCGGCAGAGAAGCCGCTTTGGGTGAAGTCGCTGGTGCGGTCAACGGTGGATGCCTCCTCTCCAAAGGTTAGCTTACCAATGGGAACAGGGGCTGTGATGACCAGTTTCTCGGCAATCAGTTGGTTCTTCGTGGCCGTACTGCTGCTAACGGGTGTCTCGCCCTCTGTGCCTCCGCTCATCTCGTTTTGGGAATGGGCATTGTAATAGTCTGCACTGAAATCCACCTTCCACTTCCCGATTTCTCCGATATAATAGGCATTGATACTATGCTTTAACTTAGGCTTAGTCAGCGTCGTTGCCGTACTATGCCCTTCGTCCACCATCATACCGTCCTGCATGGTTTGCATGTCATTGGCGCAGATATACTTTCGGTCGCCGATATAGTTGTTGGCCGTATAGGTAAAGCCAATGGAATGGTGGTCGTTGATTTCCCAGTTCCATCCGAGGTCGGCAAAATAGTATTTCATGTGATACTTGTATTCCTCTTCTTTTCGATGGTTCCAAATGGACGATGCCTGCAATTGTTCGTCTGTTGTTTTTACCGTCTGTGTGTTGTTGTCTGTCAGGTAACCTCGAACGAAGAAGTCCATACCGTTCCGTAGGCGATAGTTCAGGGCAGCATTGGCACTCTCATAATGTTCGTGCCCTTGTCGGTAAGCACCAGAGAAGTTGCCGCTCCAGCCTTCGCCTGTGCGACGGACAGTCTTGATGCGGATTACCGACGAGACAGCGGCGTCATATTCAGTTCCTGGCTGTGTGATAATCTCTACCGACTTGACCTCATCTGCTCGCAGACGCTCTAATTCGTCCTCTCCTCTCACTTTCTTGTTGTTGATGTAGATTTCGGGCTTTCCATGACCTGCTATCTCGCCGTTGCTCATCATCAAGGGCAGATGGGTGAGCATTTCGTTGGCAGAACCGAATTGCTCCAAAGGAGTGCCTTGAATCGAGACCTGCAGGCCCCTGTCTGTTGAAGTATATAGCAGCCTATGACCTTTAACGGTAACTCCTTTTAATGTATAGTTATCTGGCTGCATCCGAATTGTTCCCACCTCGGCCTTGTCGCAGAGTCTGTAGACGGTCTTGTAACCGACGTAGGAGATACGGGCGATCACGGTGGGCTGTTCGTAGGGAATAGCAAAGTAACCGCTTTCGTTGCTGACACCACCGCTAAGCAGCGTGGAGTCGGCAGGATTGAGGATGGCAATGTTGGCGTATGCCACAGGCTGTCCTTGCTCATCAATGACGGTTCCCATCAGGTGGCGGTCGGTCTTGTGGGTACACTCCACGTAGATTTCGTGGTCATCGGGCTTCACGGTCATACGGACGGGATAGAAGCCTATCATCTGCTGGATGGCATCGGGCAGTTTCTTATTCTTGATGGAGGCTGTGATGCGGAAGTCCTCCAGTTCGTTGTAGAGGAAGTTGATGACGTATTCCTTCTGCTCGTTGTTCAACTGGAGCAGGGCCTCGCTGAGTGATACATTTTTATAGGTATGGCTAATGCGCTGCGAAAAGGTATCGAGAGGCATCCAAAGGATGCAGGCCATAAGGGTTAAAGTATATAGCGTGCTTCTCATCTTACTACCAGTTTATTATCTTCCATGCCGATATTCACGGCCTCGAAGGTGTTCAACTTCTCTACGACACGGTCGAGGCTGTCTTCACGCTTCCATACAAAGTGGAAACGGAGCTCACGGGCCGCCTCATTCTCAAACTCCACTTGCACCCCATAGGCGGCAGCAATGGCTGTGAGCATGGAGTCGAGCGGCACATTGTTGAAGACGTAAGGCTCAGTCGTAATGGTGTCAGCCTCAACCGTTTCTACGGGCAGGGAAGTGACTGGCTTGATGTCGGTTGTTTGCTCCGTCGTGGGCTGTTGCGGTTTGGGTGTGCTGATGTTTCGCACAACTTGGATGGCTGCAAAGGCAATGCCCGAAACCAGGAGTACGCCGATGAAGGAGGCTGCAACTTTGTGAGTGAAGAGGTGAGCGTGGAAACGGGGCTTTGCCTTTACTTCGTCATGGGCATCCAGTTGACTTTCGTCTTCTTCCTCCTTGCAAGGCATAGTGCAAGCAAGCTTGCCCTCTGCCCTTGCTGCGTTCGTCAGTTCATTTGCATGGCTGGCTGCAAACTTCTCCCATTCGGCATCCACGTCCGGGGTGTCGTTTTTAAGTGCGTCGTGCTTGAAGGCACGCTTCGCAATGCCAAGTTGCTGTACAAGCTGGCGCATCTCGTCGTCGGCGAGTATCTGTTGCAACTGTGCGTCGGTCAGTTGCTCGGGGTGGTCTTGCAATTCCAGAAGCCACTCTATACGCTGTTCATCGGTCATCATATTGCTTTTGAGTTTGAATTGAAATTCGTCGCCGCAGTATTGCGCGTAGCGAAATACTTTCTGATTTTCTCCAGGGTCTGCCTCAGGTGGGTGTGAACGGTCTGGCGGCTGACGTTCAGCGCTTCAGCCACTTCCTGGCAGGTCATCTCTTGCAGATAGCGCAGTCGAAAAATCTCGATGCTCATTGGCGGCAGACAGTCTTGCAAGTAGCGCATCAGTTCTTCCATCTGCATTTGCTCTTCCACTGTATCTTTGCAGATGAGTGCATCGCTTTCCTCCGTGAGCAGACGCGCGAAACGCTCTTGCACCTGCTTGTGTTGCAACACATTCAGGCAGCGGTGGCGCACACTTGCCAGCAGGAACGCCCGTGCATTGTCTGTTCTCACAATGGTTCTGCCACTCAGCAGATTGGAGAACACCTCGCTCACCACGTCCTTGCTCTCAGCTTCGTCAAAGAGCAGCGTAAGTGCCAGATGATGCATCTCGGTGTAGTGTGTCTTGAACAGACTTTCAACATCTTTTCGTGTCATACACTTATAATACAGTTCAGACGAAGAAAGTGTAAAGCGGAGATGCGATTTTTTTCAATTCAAACTCAATTTTTACTCTTCACTCCTCCACTTCGCAACGCTCGAAGCCCATCTCGCGGGCTTTGTCGGGACGCATGCAGAAATAGGTGGCCTGACCCTCCACGCAGATTTCGCCGGCGGAGTTCTCGATGGTGACATTCACAAAGACAATGTTGCGCTTCTGCTCGGAGATGTGGCCGCGGATGGTGAGTTGCTTCTCCAGCGTGGAGACGGCCTTGCGATAGCGCACGTCGAGATGGGTGGTCATGCCGCTGGTCTGCAGCTTGCGGAACACTACCCACCCGGCGGTCTCGTCGATAAGCGTGGAAAGGATGCCGCCGTGCATGGTGTTGATCCATCCCTGATAGTGCTGACGGGGCTGCCAGAGGCTCACGATGTCGTCGCCATCTTCAAAGAACGTCATGTGTACGCCGTAGGGATTGGTGGGACAGCAGCCGAAGCAGTCGTAGCCTTCGCGCTGTGTCCAGGGGTTGAGTATTCTTTTCATGTGAGTTGGTGAGTTTAAAAGAGTAGTGTGAGCAGGGGGATGGTGACGACGGAAAGGACGGTGGTGAGGAGCGTGCCCTGCACCATGAGCGTCTCGTCGCGCTGGTATTTCAGGCAGAACATCGTGCCGAAAGAGGCCACGGGCATACCGATGAGGATGGTGTTGATACGGTTGATGGTCTCGTCGATACCTATCAGTCGGAAGAGGAAATACACGCCCACGGGAATGGCCAAGAGTCGGAAGGCCGAGGTGATATAGATAGATGGAGAGCCCAGCATGTGGCGACGGTCGATCACAGCCATCGAAGAACCGATGATGAGCAGCGAACCGGGCACCGTGATATTACCCACCAAGCGCAGGGGCTCGCTGATTTCCTTGGGAATATTGTCGAGCCCAAGGAGCACGATCAGGATGGATATATAAGAGGCTACGAGACCGGGGCAATAGAGCACGCGCCAATTGAAGCGATGACGGCCTACGGCATCGGGGCCGAGAATGAAGACCACGCCGCAGACAAAGACCGAGAGCGTGTTGGCCACATTGAGCAACGAGGCATAGAATACGGCTTCGTCACCGAAGATGGATGCTGCCACGGGGTAGCCGATGAAGCCCACGTTGCCGAACATCAGCATAAAACTATACAGGCCGCGGACCGATGGGTTTTTCACATAGAGACGGGGCAGCTGACTGCACACCACGAAAAGTACGATATAGGTGAGGAAGCCTGCGAGCAGCAACGGCAGGATGAGCTCGCGCTTCGGAAACACATCGCCCATGACGGACGAGACGATCAGACAAGGGCAAGTGAGATTGATGACGAGATTCGACAGCTGACGGTCGAAGGAATCACCCATCAGCCGAAACTTCTGTGCCACAAATCCCACCAAGACCACCAGCAGCATGACAAGCATCTGCGAAACAACGTTATCCATCTACAATCGGGGCTTATTGCTGGCTGGTCAAGAATTCGAGAATCTGCTCTGCGTGAGACTTGGTCTTGATTTCCTTGGGCAGGAATACCTTTTCGATAACACCCGCCTCATTTATAATAAAGGTGGTGCGGAAGGTGCCCATATACTTGCGGCCGTACATCGACTTCTCACCCCAAACGCCGAAGTCCTGCACGAGGCGGTTCTCCGTGTCGGCTATCAGGGGGAAAGGAAGTTGGTTCTTCTCGATAAACTTCTGATGCGACTTGGCATCCTGCACGCTTACACCCACCACGGCATAACCTAGCTTGCGAAGGGCGCTGTAGTTGTCGCGAAGCGAACAAGCCTCAGCCGTACAGCCGCTCGTAGAATCCTTCGGATAGAAGTAGAGCACCAATTTCTTACCTTGGAAATCGGCCATGCGGATTTCCTTTCCATTCTCGTCGAGGCCCAACAGTTCGGGCGCTTTGTCACCTGCTTTCAGCATATCTGTGTGTATTGTTTGTTATTCTGCGATGCAAAAGTATGAATTATTTCCCAAACAGAATGCTAAATACAAAGATTTTTTGTAACTTCGCCCCAAGAAATAAAACTCAGTATTATGGCACAACATAATGAATTAGGCAAATGGGGGGAAGAACTGGCTGCAAGATATCTACAGGAGCTTGGTTATTCCATCATCGAGAGCGACTGGAAATCAGGCCACCGCGACATTGACATCATCGCCATGGACGGTAACGAGGTGGTGTTCGTGGAAGTGAAAACCCGCAGCAATACACATTTTGCCGAACCTATTGATGCCGTGAACTATCACAAGATGATGAATCTGAGGCGATCGTTCAACCACTACATCAAATTCCATCGCGTGAACAACCCTATCCGCTTCGACATTATCGGTATCGTGGGTACGCCGGAAGGGGAATCGCCTAAGATAGAGCATTTCAAGGATGTACGTATTTATTAGTTTCAGGTTTCAAGTTTCAGGTTTCATGATTAAAGGTTAAAGGGGCAGATGACAAAGGCAACAGATATTATTGCGCTCATGGAATCGATGCGCAACGAGCGGCAGCGAGAGGTGCTGATGCGCTTCTTCAAGACTGGTGAGGGAGAATACGGCGAAGGCGACGAGTTTCTGGGGCTGAAGGTACCTCAGACGCGCCAGATTGTCAAAGAGGCTAAAGGCCTGCCCCTTGAAGAGGTGCCAGAATTGCTGACGAACCGCTGGCATGAGGTCAGGCTCTGCGGCCTGCTGATACTGGTAGCCAAATTCGAAATGCTCAGCAAGAAGAAGCTTGCGGAGGACAAGGAGGCGATACGAAAAAGAGATGAAATCCTGATGCTATATCTGGACCATGCAGAATATGCCAACAACTGGGATCTCGTGGATTTATCGGCTCCGAAGATTCTCGGACGATGGCTCACGCTACCCACGAGCCTCACCCCCACCCTCATGTCGAAAGACGACAGGGACATACGACAGCAAACCATTGACGCGCTTGCCTTTAGCGACAATCTCTGGAAGCAACGCATGAGCATGGTTTGCTCGTGGATGACATCAAGGGAGGGAGATCCTTCGTGGTGTCTGCGCTATGCAGAAATCCATCTCCGGCATCCTCACGACCTGATGCAAAAGGCCGTGGGATGGATGCTCAGGGAAATGGGTAAGAATGTCAGTATGGATCTGCTGCGGGAGTTTCTGCGGCAGCATGTACACGAAATGCCACGCACAACCCTTCGCTACGCCATTGAGAAGATGGACGATGAGGAAAGACGCTACTGGATGGAGCGTTGATCCTTATCGCCCTTAGACAGGCGGACCTGATAGCTGGCCCCCAATTCACGTATTTTGGCAGTCACCCATCCATTCCGGTAGGTGGCTGGATATTCGCGCTCGCCAGCAGCAATGCAAAGACGGGCGGTATCCGAGACCGGTCGGTTGAGGCGGATACTGATCTCGACATCTCGGAAGGTGGGCGTGCTCTGCTGTGCGATGGTATAAGCGTGTGACAGCTGACCTGGCTGCAGGCTGACAACGGGCTGCACCTCGGTATCAACGGCTATCTGATGACGGCCCAAAGTGAGTTGCATTCCCGGGAGTTGCAGATGGTTCGTCTGGTCCCAGCGAAGCATCCAACGCAGATTCTTACGGGGTGCCCTCGGAATGGACTGGCGCTTTCCGGTTACGGTGAAGGAATAAAGCGACTGGTTGCCATAGGCATCCGTGAGCGCATAGACCACCTGATAGTATTTTTCGCGATTGAAGTCGTAGATGCCGCGCGTGTCGTTGGTCTTGAAAAGCGGCAACTGACAACCTGGTTCCACGAAGGATTTCATGTACCACACATTCTGATGGCGCCAATGCTGGTAATCACCCCAGGAGTTGACTTGGCGGTTCATCTGGGCGGGAATGCTGTCAACATCACTTTCGAAGATGACTTCACCGTCGATAGTGAGTCGCGTATGGCGGATGCCGTAATGATGGAAGGTGTCTTCCATATAGTCGTTGGCCCAGATGCCGAAGCCCACTTTTCCCCAAGCCGTGAACTCGCGCTGCAGGTCGCGAGACGTGAAATTGAAATACTGCTGACGGCCGCTGCCATTGAAGATGCCCTCCCCTTCCTGGGGATAGGCCATAAAGGCGTGTGCCTGAGGCGGCGTCTTGTCAACGAGATACTGCCCCACATACGACAGCGGGTCGCGCATGGCCCAGGTTCGTGTGTCGTGGATTTCGAGATGGAGGTGGGGAGCCACACTGCTACCCGTATTGCCGCTGATGGCGACCAACTGTCCGCGACTGACAGGCATCTCGTGAGGACGCAGATAGATATCGGCCGGGTTCTGTGGCGGTTTATGCCACTCCGCAATATCGTCAGGCTGCCCATGCTCGCGACGGTAGCGGGAGATACGGGCACGCTGAACAGGGGTGAAGTCCTTCAGATGGCAATACACCGAACTATGACCATCGGGATGCTGTATGAAGACGGCATTGCCGAAGCCGAAGAGTCCCACGGTGATGCGCGACACATAGCCATCGGCTATGGCAAAAAGAGGCTTGCCCACAGCCATTCCCGTGCGGACGTCGATACCGCCGTGGAAATGATGCGGGCGCGGTTCACCAAAGTTGCCCGCCAACGTGACGTGGTCATCGTGGACGGGCGAAACAAACTGTAAGGCTGCTGCCAGCAAAAGCGCGCTTAGCATGCCTTGAAACTCATATCAAGTCCTTTCACTGAGTGAGTCAGGGCACCCACAGAGACGTAATCGACTCCCTGCTCGGCATAATCGCGAATGGTGTCGAAGGTGATGCCTCCGGATGACTCGGTCTCATAGCGGCCGGCAATGATGTCAACGGCCTTCTTCGTGTCGGGCACGCTGAAGTTGTCGAGCATGATGCGGTCAACACCGCCATGATCGAGCACCTGCTGCAACTCATCGAAAGAGCGGACTTCAATCTCGATCTTCAGTTTCAGTCCCTTCTCGTCCAGATACTTGTGGCAACGGTCAATCGCATTGGTGATACCCCCGGCGAAATCCACATGATTGTCCTTGAGCAGAATCATATCGAAGAGTCCGATGCGATGGTTCACGCCACCGCCAATCTTGACGGCCTGCTTTTCGAGCATACGCATTCCAGGAGTAGTCTTGCGGGTATCGAGCACATGGGTCTTGGTGCCTTTCAGACGCTGCACATAGCGGTCAGTCATCGTGGCGATGCCGCTCATGCGCTGCATGATATTGAGCATCAGGCGCTCGGTCTGGAGCAGGGAGCGAATGCGTCCGGTCACAACCATTGCAATGTCGCCCTTCTTCACGCGCGTACCATCTTCCATAAGCACCTCTACCTGCATATCAGGATCAAAGCGGTGGAACACCTTCTTGGCTACCTCCACACCGGCCAGGATGCCATCCTCCTTGATCAGCAGATGGCTCTTGCCCATGGCATCCTCGGGGATGCAGCAGAGTGTGGTGTGATCACCATCACCGATATCTTCGGCAAAAGACAGGTCGATAAGTCTGTCTTCTAATTCGTCAACGCTAAGCATAACTGTTTGTTTTTAAGTTTCAAGTTTCAGGTTTCAAGTTTCTTTCATTCATGTATTCTGAAAGCGTTTTCTGGAGAAAACGATGACAGGTTACAGAGTTTATCTGAAATACTTGGGAGTATCCTTGAAGAGATTGATACCGATACCAATGCGCAGACCTACCTTGCTGTAGTCGGAATGGTTCTTGATAGACTGCTCGTAATAGAGAGCGGGCTCAATGGTCACCGTGCGGTTGATGAAGAAAGCATAGCCTACTTCCACATTAGGCATGAAGTCATTATAGCCGCTGGCATGTACATACTTGGCACCAGCACCGAGGAAAATACCATTCTGCACGATATAATAACGGCCACCCACACCAATGTTGAACTTATCGGAAGAGCCTTCACTTCCGTCATGCGAATATCCCACCTGACCTAAAGCCAGCAGGTTGTCCATAAAGAAATAACCAGCCTTGGCATCAACACCCAAATGGAATTCCGTGGCACCGCTGTAACTGGCATCCAAGCCAGTCATCGAAGCACCCACATACATTTTGCCCTGTTCGAACTGGGCATTTGCGCTCAGCGTCATCACGAGAGCAGCAATCATCATTGCAATTTTCTTCATACGCAGAATTGTTGTTTTGTTAATGTTCTGTATATTATTTACTTAAATTATTCTTTGTGTATTTCTGGTACCAGGCAAAGAACCACACCAGGGAAACGACCAAGGCCACAACGGCCACCACATAGCCGGCACTCATCGATGCTCCGAAGGCATTCTTCGAGACCACGAGGAACGTGCTGCAGACAACGGTCATGAAGACAGCCGGAAGGAAGGTCACCACGAAGGGTTTCTTCTGCTGCACCAGATAGACGGTTATCGTCCAAAGCGTGAATACGGCCAACGTCTGGTTAGCCCATCCGAAATAGTTCCATATCACGTTGAAGCCATCAGGATTCTCGATATTGAAGAAGAGCAGTCCAAGCGTGGCAGCGAAAAGCGGCACACAGATGTAGAGACGCTTACGGATGGAATGCTGTTCCAGATGGAGGAATTCGGCAATGATGAGACGGGCGGAGCGCAAAGCCGTATCACCACTGGTGATTGGTGCGGCCACAACTCCCAGCATGGCCAGGATACCACCGAAAAGACCCAGCCAGCCTTCGCTCACCACGGTCACCACTTTCGGAGCAGCCATCGTCATCTCGGGAGCCTGTCCCAAGAGTTCCTGACCTGCAGAACCATAGAAGAAATACATGGAAACCGTAGCCCAGATAAGTGCAACGATTCCCTCGGTAATCATGGAACCGTAGAAAATGGGACGTCCCATCTTTTCCGACTTGATGCAACGGGCCATCAGCGGGCTTTGTGTGGCATGGAAGCCACTGATTGCTCCGCAGGCAATGGTGATGAAAAGTGCTGGGAAGATAGGCGTGCCGTTCATCGTTCCGACACCATCCGTAAGTTCAGGCAGTGAAGGCCATTTCACGAAGAGTACAGCCATCAGGGCCACGGCCATGAAGAGCATCGAAACGGCAAAGAGCGGATAGATGCGACCGATAATCTTATCGACAGGCAGCATCGTAGCAATGATATAATATGCGAAAATAATACCACACCAGATATAGACCCATGTGTTACCTTCGCCGCAGATATCACCCAGAATGAGCGCCGGACTATACACGAAAACGGCTCCCACCATCATCAGCAGAAACACCGAAAAGACCAGCATCACGTTCTTCGTGGTGCCTCCCAGATATTTGCCCACCAACTCAGGCAGACCGGCACCGCCGTTGCGCATGGAGAGCATACCGGAAAGAAAATCATGCACTGCGCCGGCAAAGATACATCCCAGCACAATCCAAAGATAAGCTGCAGGACCAAACTTGGCACCCATGATGGCACCGAAGATGGGGCCTGTGCCCGCAATGTTAAGAAACTGAATCATGAAAATCTTCCACCCGGGAAGCACGATGTAATCAACGCCATCAGCCTTCTCTACAGCAGGAGTCAAACGGTCGTCGGGGCCGAAAATACGCTCTATGAACTTGCCATAGACCAAATAGCCTATCACCAAAGCCAAGAGACTCAACGTAAATGTTATCATTTGTACCTTTATATTTAAAAAGTTATGCAAAGATACAAAGTTTTTCTGAAATATTCGTACCTTTGCAAAGATTTTTATAAACTTTATATAAATGAAAAGAACACTCATCCTTATATATGTCCTCATTGCCTGCATCATGACGGAGGCACAGCCGGTGGCTACGCCCAGTCTCAACGACGAGATACGTGCCGTATGGCTCACCACCATAGGCGGTATAGACTGGCCACGGACCTATGCCACTTCACCTGCCACCATCGAGCAACAGAAACGGGAACTCACCCGAATGCTTGACCGGCTGAAACTGATACGCATCAATACGGTGCTGCTACAGACACGCATCCGGGGTACCGTGATCTACCCCTCCAGCCTGGAGCCATGGGACGGATGCATGAGCGGACAGTCAGGCCGCAGTCCCGGCTACGATCCGCTTCGCTTTGCCATCGACGAATGCCATAAGCGCGGTATGGAGCTCCACGCATGGGTGGTGACGCTCCCCCTGGGAAAATGGAACGGAGCCGGTTGCAGGAACATGCGCAACAAGTATCCCAAACTCATCAGGAGGATAGGAGAAGATGGTTTCCTGAATCCCGAACAGCCGCAGACGGGCGATGTCATAGCCAGCGTCTGCGAGGAGATTGTCAGAAAATATGACGTTGACGGAATCCATCTCGACTACATCCGCTATCCCGACGGATGGCGAATCAAGGTAGGCCGGTCCACTGGCCGTGAGCACATCACCAGCATCGTACGAAAGATTCACACGGCCGTTAAATCAGTTCGCAGGAATATCAAGCTAAGTTGTTCGCCAATAGGCAAATACGAAGACCTCTCGCGCTATAGCAGTCGCGGCTGGAATGCCTACATGGGGGTATGTCAGGACGCTCAGGGATGGCTTCGCACGGGACTGATGGACCAGCTCTATCCGATGATGTATTTCAAGGGCAATCAGTTCTTCCCCTTTGCCCTGAACTGGTCAGAAAACAAGTATGGCAAAGAAGTGGCTGCCGGACTTGGCATTTACTTCCTGGATCCCCACGAGGGCAACTGGAAAATCGACGAGGTGAAGCGTCAGCTGGCCATCTGTCGCCAGTATGGTCTCGGGCAATGCTTCTTCCGTGCCAAGTTCCTGCTCGACAATGTGCAGGGTCTCTATGACTATCTACGTGTGTGGAATTTCCAGGATTTGCTTTCAGAACGTCTGGGCGGGCTTCCGCCCATCCCCATTGTCGCAGAGGCTGGCCCTACGGCAGTCATGCCGCTGAAGATTACCCCCAACGCTTCCCTACCCTTCCTCAAGAACGACGGCCGATATATGCAACTGCCCTCTAAAGGTCAGACTCTCGATGCCGACGTGCTTATCGTGAGGACTCTGACCGGTATGGCCGTAGCCACACTCCCCTATCGCGGCAGTCAGGCCAGCATCAGCCACATCCAGCCAGGCACCTACGAAGTGCGCTCCCTCAATCGCAAAGGCATCACCCACCGTCTGGGATTCCTGGAAATCAAGCGCTAAAGCGGTCATTTTTCAACAGACAAGTGTGACGGTGTGACAGTGTGACAGCAACTTTCATATAAACTTAGTGTCACACTGTCACACCGTCTACCTATATCAGTATAAGTCATGTCTTTCTAATGCTTTTATTCATCGAAAAAAAAACTTCACCGAGTCCCGAAACCGCCTGGAAACCAATGTTTTGACGTGAAGGGTTGGGGAGGGTCTTTTATTATTTTTGTGTCTTCGTGTCTTTGTGTTTCATTAAATCATTCCTCACGCCGAGTGAATGGAGTTCGCAGAGCAATATAAAGACTCCGTTTACTCCTCAACTCTGTGTGAGCAACTTTTAGGCCCCAATCTTTACTATAACAAAAATATTCAAAAATCTAACGCAAATCTTTCCTCATCATCTACATTTTAGTGAGATTTTCGTAATTCTTTGTCTTATTCTTTATGTTATTCTAAATAATCTAGAGAATTCATTTCATTTGATGATATTTTGCCTTCCAATCTATCATCAAACGGACATCAATCTATCATAGAATGGACTTCAATCTATCATCAAACGAACTTCAAAACATCATAGATTGAAGACCAAAACATCATCAAACGGAATGCATTCCAGTTATCCAAGTGACATAGAAATATGAAGTCTAAATGTATCATTTCCGAGGCGTAACTCTATCATTTACGATGCGTAACTCTATGATTTACGATGCACAAGTGGCAAACCCACGAATGCCCAAAAGACTCCCTCCCTAAGCAGGGAGGGTTGGGGTGGGTCTTCTTTTAACCCTTCACCGCAACCCCCTGCCATCAAACAAGTTACACCGCACGGTGAAGTTTTTTATTTGTTGCAACACCTTTATAATACTACTTCCACACATATAGAAATGTATCATCATTCACTTCTCGGAACATTTATAGCGCAAATAATTTGGCCGTTTGGAAATATGTTTGTACTTTTGCCTGTAACAATTCATAAAACAAGAATCTATGGAACAACAGCTTGAAATAAACAATCAGAAACGGAATCTCTTTCGGGGGCATCCAAATATGAACGGGGAGTCCCCCGTTCACACGGCGAAGCCGCTCAATTTGCAGTGCTCACAAGGGGTCTGTCCCCCTGTGCTTTGCCAGCTACATCTATTCATGTTAAAGGTTATAAAATACCTTGGAGATAATATTTTTTTATATAACTTTGCATATATACAATGTTAAGTATGGAGAATCAAAAGATATATGATTTCATTCAAAAGATACTGGAGGAATGGAATCCTATCGGTGTTCCCGAGTATATAGCAGACGTGGAATACTTAGATTATATTCCTTTGCTAATTAAAAATGCTCATGATGAGAAGAACTTAGAGAAGCAATTAGTTGCAATTTTGAAATACATGGGATTTGATAACAGCACTACCCAGCGCAAGAAGGTACAGCAAGATATAAAAGAAATAGCCAGAAAAATCTGGCTCTATGTGAACAGTGAACCTTGTTCACACTAAATCCAAAATCACGAAGAAAATGAAATTATATATATTATTCTTTTCTTTTTTAATTACGACAATATGTGCATGTTCCGACAAGGCATACATCCAGCATTTTGCCGACATTAAGTATACAGGTAAAGATATTCCGACACCGGGATTTCAAATTAAAGGTTTCTATGTTAATTCCGCAGAATGGGAAGGCAAAAAGTCAGACCTAAAGGAATCTGTATTTATATTTTATGAAGATGGCATTTTTGCGGTAACTTTTCTTAAAGGTGAAGTAGGGACTAAGGTGAAAGACAAACCTATAAATCTAAATGATGCTGTCGTAAAATGGGGGCGTAAATCGCAGCATTGGGGAAGTCAATACGGATTATACAAAATAGAAAAGGACACGATCAATGTTACAGTTTATGGTAGATATCAGGGGCGTTATGATATCTACAAATATAAATTCAAGATATTGGATGCAGATAACATTCTGCTATGCAAACACGAAAGTCACAGTTTAAATCCCAAAGAATCGTATTCTTCACAAATGCACATCAAATATAAATTCATTCCTGCTGATACAATTCCAATTCCAGATAATGACTACTTGAAAAAGAAGATTTGGTTTTGGGAAAACGAATCTGATCGGGAAAGATATATGAAATCACCGGGACGGGTTTGATTCCACGGGTCACGGGGACAGGGTCCATGTGCAATAAATATCAAGATAATCAGTTTGAATCATACACCGACTATATAATGACGAGTCAGGACGAGTTTAACCATCAACCTTATTCAGGACGAGTCAGAATAAATAATTTGCAGCGGGTATATTTTTTTTCCAAAAACTTTGGCAGTCGGAGAATCTTTTGTAACTTTGCACCGATTTAACCGGGCGCTGCCCCTCATTGTCAGAGGGAGCCCAACGAAATGTAACAAAGTAAAATGAAAGTCTTAAAATTCGGCGGAACGTCTGTAGGTTCCGTAAAAAGCATTCTTAGCTTAAAGAAAATTGTAGAGAAAGAGGCCAAAAACGGGCCTGTAGTAGTGGTTGTCAGTGCCCTCGGCGGCATCACGGACAAGTTGATTGCGACTTCGCAACTGGCTCTTCAAGGCGACGAGCGTTACAAGACCGAGTTCGACGCTATCGTTGACCGCCATCACCAGATGATTGACACGATCATCACCGACAACCAGAAACGCGTAGAACTTTTTAACACCGTTGACCATCTCTTCGAGCAACTGAAGAGTATCTATCAGGGCGTATATCTTATCCACGACCTGAGCGAGAAGACACAGGATGCCATCGTCAGTTACGGTGAGCGCCTGTCGAGCAATATCGTGGCCACACTCATCCGTGGGGGCAAGCGCATCAATGCACGCGACTTCATCCGCACGGAACGTAAAAACGGCAAGCATCAGGTAGATTTCGAACTGACCAACAGCCTCATCCGCGAGCAGTTCAAGGACATGCCAAAGGTGGCTGTGGTGCCGGGATTCATCTCCCGCGACCGCGACACCAACCGCACGACCAACCTCGGACGCGGCGGTTCTGACTATACGGCTGCCATTATTGCAGCTGCCCTTGATGCCGAAGTGCTGGAAATCTGGACCGATGTTGACGGTTTCATGACGGCAGATCCGCGCGTTATCCATACAGCCTACACCATCAACGAACTGTCGTATGTGGAGGCTATGGAGCTCTGCAATTTCGGTGCGAAGGTCATCTACCCGCCTACGATCTATCCCGTCTGTGTGAAAAACATACCTATCAAGGTAAAGAACACATTCAATCCTTCTTTCCCCGGTACCTTAATCAAGGAAAAGATTGACAACGACTCTAAGCCCATCAAGGGTATTTCAAGTATATCTGGCACCACGCTGATCACCGTCACGGGTCTTTCCATGGTGGGTGTTATCGGTGTGAACCGCCGAATCTTCACCGCGCTGGCCAACAACGGCATCTCCGTGTTTATGGTTTCGCAGGCTTCATCAGAGAACTCCACGTCTATCGGTGTGAAGGACTCCGATGCCCAAGCTGCCATAGAGGTATTGAACCATGAGTTTGCCAAGGAGATCGAGACTGGCGCCATGTTCCCCATGCACGCAGAGAGCGGTCTGGCCACCATTGCCATCGTGGGTGAGAACATGAAACACACACCGGGTATTGCCGGAAAACTCTTCGGCACGCTCGGCCGTAGCGGTATCTCCGTGATTGCATGTGCACAAGGTGCCTCGGAGACAAATATTTCGTTTGTAGTGGATGGCAACAATCTGCGCAAGTCGCTCAACGTGCTCCACGACTCGTTCTTCCTTTCAGAATACCAGGTACTCAACCTCTTCATCTGCGGCGTTGGCACCGTAGGCGGAAAGCTTATCGAGCAGATTCGCCAGCAATACAACGAACTGATGGAGACCCGACGGCTGAAGCTCAACGTGGTAGGCATCTGTTCTTCCAAGAATGCCATCTTCACCCGCGACGGCATCAACCTGGAAAACTACCGCGAACAGCTGAAGGCTTCAGCGCCAAGCAATATCAGTCACATGCGCGACGAAGTGCTGAAGATGAACATCTTCAACTCGGTGTTTGTGGACTGCACGGCCAGCAAGGAAGTGGCAGAACTCTACCAGACTTTCCTGGAGCACAACATCCATGTGATTGCAGCCAACAAGATTGCCGCTTCAAGCGACTACGACGACTATATCCAGCTGAAGCAGACGGCCCTGCGACGTGGTGTGAAGTTCCGCTTTGAGACCAATGTCGGAGCCGGACTTCCCATTATCGGAACCATCAACGACTTGAAGAACTCTGGCGACCAAATCCTTAAGATTGAGGCAGTTCTGAGCGGAACGCTCAACTTTATCTTTAACGAGATAGCAGCCGACGTCCCCTTCTCTGAGACCGTGCGCCGCGCCAAGGAGCAAGGCTATAGCGAGCCTGACCCACGCATCGATCTCTCAGGTAAGGATGTCATCCGCAAACTTGTCATCCTCACCCGTGAGGCTGGCTATAAAGTGGAACAGGAAGACGTGGAGAAACATCTCTTCGTACCCGACGACTATTTCAACGGCACATTGGAGGACTTTTGGAAAAACCTGCCCCAACTGGATGCCGACTTCGAGAAGCGCCGTCAACGCCTGGAGGCAGAAGGTAAGCACTGGCGCTTTGTGGCCAAGATGGACAACGGGAAAACAAGCGTTTCACTGCAGGAAGTGGCTCAGAACCATCCTTTCTACAATCTGGAAGGATCCAACAACATTGTGCTCCTCACCACCGAGCGCTATAAGGAATATCCCATGCAGATTCAGGGCTACGGTGCCGGTGCCTCGGTGACCGCAGCAGGTGTGTTTGCCAACATCATGTCAATCGCAAATATCTAAACAAGCATGAAACACATTATCATATTAGGCGACGGAATGGCCGACCACCCCGTGGAAAGATTGGGAGGAAAGACGCTGCTGCAATATGCCGACAAACCCTATATGGACATGTTGGCACGCAAAGGACGCACCGGACGACTTATTACCGTACCAGAAGGTTTCCCCCCGGGATCGGAGGTGGCTAACACCGCCATCATGGGCTACGACCTGAATAAAGTCTATGAAGGCCGCGGCCCGTTGGAAGCCGCTTCGATAGGCTATGAAATGGACGATGACGACTTCGCCATCCGCTGCAACATCATCACACTGGAAGACGGAAAAATCATCACTCATAACGGCGGAAACCTGGAGACCAAAGATGCTGACGTGCTGATAAAGTATCTGGACAAGGAACTAGGCACCGACAAAGTGAAGTTCATCACAGGTATCCAATACCGTCATCTGCTCGTCATCAAAGGCGGCTCAAAGCATATTGTGTGCAATCCGCCTCACGATCACCCCAACGAGGAATGGGCCAAGCTGCTCGTATCGGCAGAACCGGGATGGGAGAACAAGAAAGACGGTAACAGAATGACCGGACAGGAAACGGCGGATTTGATCAACAGCCTGATCCTGAAATCACAGGAACTGCTCGCCAAACACCCCTACAATCAGGCCAAGGCAGCCAAAGGCGAACGCCAGGCTAACAGCATCTGGCCCTGGAGCGGCGGCTACCGCCCTTCGATGGAAACGCTGATGCAACTCTATCCACAAGTGAAAACCGGCTCGGTAATCTCTGCCGTTGACCTCATTCGAGGTATCGGCTACTATGCCGGACTCGACATCATTGAAGTGGAAGGGGCAACCGGACTGGCTGACACCAACTATGAGGGCAAGGCACAGGCCGCCATCGAGGCTCTGAGAAAGCAAGACTTCGTATTCGTCCACGTGGAAGCCACCGACGAAGCTGGTCACGACGGCGACCTCGACTTGAAACTCCGGGCTATCAACTACCTTGACCACCGTCTTATTGAGCCCATTTATAACGAAGTGCGCACATGGGACGAGCCCGTATGCATCGCAATCCTGCCCGACCACCCCACCCCCGTGGAGATGCGCATTCACGTCAACGAACCTGTGCCTTTCATCATTTACCATGAAGGCATAGAGCCCGATGAGGTTCAGAGTTATGACGAAGTGACCTGCGTAAGTGGCGGCTATGGGATGCTGCGCCTCAACGAGTTTATGCAAACCTTTATGTCCATCAAATAATTTCAAGAAGAATGATTTACTACAGCACCAATAAAAAAGCTCCTGTCGCCACGTTGGAAAAGGCCGTGGTGAAAGGACTGGCCGAAGACCGCGGACTCTATATGCCCGAGCGCATCAAGCAGTTGCCACAGGATTTCTTCGACAACATCGAAAAGATGACATTTCAGGAGATTGCCTATACCGTGGCCGATGCTTTCTTCGGAGAGGATGTAGATGCTGAAAGCCTGAAGAAGATCGTCTATGACACTTTGTCGTTCGACTGCCCTGTGGAGAAGGTCACCGACGACATCTACACCCTGGAACTCTTCCATGGCCCCACCCTCGCCTTTAAGGATGTAGGTGCCAGGTTCATGGCCCGTCTCTTGCAATATTTCATCAAGAAGGAAGGCGGAGAGAATGAGACCGTGAACGTGCTCGTGGCCACCAGTGGCGACACCGGTTCGGCCGTAGCCAACGGATTTCTCGGTGTGGACGGTATCCATGTATATGTGCTCTATCCCAAAGGGAAAGTTTCTCCGATTCAGGAATGCCAGTTCACGACCCTTGGCCGGAACATCACAGCCATAGAGGTAGATGGTGTTTTCGACGACTGTCAGGCTCTGGTGAAAAACGCCTTTATGGATGAGGAATTGAACAAGCACATGAAACTCACTTCTGCCAATTCCATCAACGTTGCCCGTTTCCTGCCACAGGCTTTCTATTATTTCAATGCCTATGCAAGAATGAAAGCCTTAGGGCTGGCAGACAATCTGGTGATGTGTGTGCCCTCGGGTAATTTCGGCAATATCTGCTCGGCCCTCTTCGGCCGCAAGATGGGGCTTCCCATCAAGCGCTTCATTGCCGCCAACAACGCCAACGACATCTTCTATAACTATTTGAAGACCGGACAATACGAGCCGAAAGCCAGTATTCAGACGCTGGCCAATGCCATGGACGTAGGCGACCCATCAAACTTTGCACGCATCTACGACCTCCATCAAGGCAACCATGAGGCCATCACCGAATATATCAGCGGTGCGACCTACAAAGATGACCAAATCAGGGAGACAATGCGCCAGTGCTACAAGGAGACTGGATATGTGCTGGATCCTCACGGTGCCTGCGGCTACCAAGCTCTGAAAGAATTACTCCGCGAAGGCGAAACGGGTGTATTTTGTGAGACTGCCCACCCCGCAAAATTCAAGGAGAAAGTAGATGAGATTATAGGTATCGACGTAGAGATTCCCGAACGACTTGCCGACTTCATGAAAGGAACCAAGCAGAGCGTTCCCTTAGGCAAAGACTTTGCCGGATTCAAGAATTACCTGATGAATCAATAGTTTCCGCTTAACATTATTTAAACAAAAATATCGGTACGTTTAGAACAACGTATCGATATTTTTATTAATTTTGCATCGCTTTTAGTACTAAAATTTAGATATTAGCTTGAAAATCAAGCGGTTAAGAAGATTCTAAGGATTTCAAGATGAGACAATTAAAGATTCAAAAAAGTATTACCAACCGTTCCAGTGAGGCGTTGGACAAGTATCTTGTGGAGATAGGTCGCGCACCTCTGATTTCCATCGATGAGGAAATTGAACTGGCACAGAAGATCAAGAAAGGTGGACGCGAGGGCGAAAGAGCCAAGGATAAACTCGTGACCGCCAACCTCCGTTTTGTTGTTTCTGTGGCCAAGCAATACCAACACCAGGGACTTACGCTTACAGACCTTATTGACGAGGGTAACATCGGTCTGATTAAAGCAGCACAGAAATTTGATGAAACGCGTGGATTCAAATTCATCTCCTATGCAGTGTGGTGGATTCGCCAGAGCATCCTGCAGGCTATCGCCGAGCAGAGTCGTATTGTGCGTCTGCCCCTTAACCAGGTTGGTTCACTCAATAAGATCAATCACGAAATCAACAAGTTTGAGCAGGAGAATCAGCGTCATCCTTCTGTCAGCGAACTTGCTGAAGCCACAAATATTGACGAGGAAAAAATCGGCCAAAGCCTGGCAGCCGACGGTCATCATGTCAGTATCGACGCTCCTTTCCAAGATGGAGAAGACAACTGCATGCTTGACGTGATGCCTTCAGGCGACGATTCTCGTACTGACCGCAAGGTTGACCACGAGAGCATGGCACAGGAGCTGAACACCGTGCTTTCAAAGGTTCTGAAAGATCGTGAAATCACCATCATCCGCGAATGTTTCGGTATCGGTTGCCACGAGAAGGGACTTGAAGAGATTGGCGATCAGCTCGGACTGACCCGTGAACGTGTGCGTCAGATTCGCGAAAAGAGTATTGCAAAACTCCGTGACAGTGGCAATGCCAAAATCCTGATGAAATATCTCGGATAAAATATCCCCTACGAGCATAAAAAATCCGTTTGCAAGTATGTGCAAACGGATTTTTTTTGTATCTTTGTCGGCGATGCGCAGATGGATGTTCTTTATATTGGTTTTCATTCTAACCATGGAATGCACCGAAGCACGAACCCGTATGGATTCCGTGCTTATCAATCGTGTGTTCAACTATCGGCAGACCATCGAATTCAATCAGTTTCCTGATGAAATGAGTTACTATACCCGTTTCTACATCAAGAAATCCAAGCGGAATCCTATTCTGTGGGCTGTTCCCTCGATGTATAGGATTGCCAGACATTCTGAACGCGAGTTTGCCGGAGAGACTTGGAACAAGTTCAAGCCCTACGCCAAAGAAAAGAATTTCACACAGGTGAGCATTGAAACCGCTTCGGGTGTACATGCCGTTATGGGTACTGTGGAGAACTACCTGAAGCCAGACATCTATGAGGTCCTCATGACTCAAAACGGGATGCTCTCACCATTTCACAGGCAGAATGCCTTCTATTACAAATATGAAATTACCCGCCTTTCATCCAATAATGCCGAGATTACTTTCCGCCCACGCGTGTATAACACAAAACTCGTGAGTGGATATGCTGTGGTTGACCCCAAAACAGGCCGCATCATCAGCGTTACATTCTTTGGCGAGTTTGATATGATCAGATTCACACTCAGCGCCACTATGGGTGAGGAAGGCCCCGCCTCATTGTTTCCTGTACGTATCGACACCCACTCTGGATTCAAGTTTCTTGGCAACCGCATCGAGGCCGAGCATTATTCCCGATATGCTGTAACCCAAAACCTCAATGATTCCATCAGGGATAGCGAGGATAAGGCCATCATGGATACCTTGCGTCCGGAACCCCTGCCTGAAAAGATAGCAAGGCTTTATGAAGTGAAAGACTCTTTGGACAGCATCGCCTGGGCTAACAGAGACACTTCAAACGTAGAAAAGAAGCCGAATTTCGTGAAGAAGATTCTTTGGGACAGTTTTGCCGACCATTTGCTTAACCGTACCCGAATGAGTCTTGGCAATGACCAAAGCTACATCAGGCTTGACCCGCTGCTGAATCCCCTTTACTTTGGATACAACAACTATAAAGGTATTACCTATAAAATCAAACTCCGACTGGTCTATACCTTCAATGACAATCAGGACATCTACCTGCAGTTCAAGGGAGGATATGCTTTCAAGCAGAAACAGTTCTATTTCAACGTTCCTTTTCGCCTTACCTTTAATAAGAAACGCGACGGATACGTTGAACTGATGGTAGGCAACGGTAACCACATATCCAATTCGTCTGTCAGGGAAAGGCTACAGGAAATTCATAAGGATTCGCTCCAGAAACTCGACTGGGACAAGCTTGAACTCGACTATTTCAAGGACTTCCATGTCAGGGGAATAGCCCATCATAACATCAACGACCACATTTCCATTGGCGGTGGCTTCAATTTCCATCGCAGGACACCCGTTGACTACAAGAGTTTCCACAAAGCCAAAGGTTCTACCGACTACCGCTCATTCGCACCATACCTGGAACTACAATACCGCCCGTGGGGATGGAAGAGCATCATCCTCAGCGGAAGTTACGAGCGGGGCATCAAGAATGTAGCCAGATCGGACATGGAATACGAACGCATCGAGCTTGATGCCTCATGGAAAAAATACCTGAATCCGCTGAGAATCTTGTCCATGCGACTAGGAACAGGATTCTATACCAACCGCGAAAAAACGGCCTACTTCCTGGATTACTCCAATTTTAGCCGTGACAATATCCCTGGCGGATGGAACGATGACTGGTCGGGCGACTTCCAAGTGCTTAACAGCCACTTCTACAACTCCTCCAGATATTACATACGAGGCAATATCACCTACGAAAGTCCGATGCTCATTACCTACCGCATACCGCTGATAGGCCGTTTCATCGAGACTGAGCGTATCTATACCAATATTTTGAAGTCATCTCAAGTAAATCCATATATAGAGTTCGGCTATGGTTTCACCAACCGTCTTTTCTCAATGGGTGTCTTCTTGGGGTTGAACAACTGGAAATACGATGGTATCGGATTCCAGTTCGGTTTTGAGCTCTTCAACCGCTGGTAATTTATACGTATATATTTCCACTATATATTTGACTCTTTCACTACCTTTGTAATATGAACCAACAACTCACCGTATATAAAGCATCTGCAGGATCGGGGAAAACCTTCCGGTTGGCTACGGAGTATATCAAGCTCCTTATCCTCAATCCACAGGCCTACCGAAACATCCTTGCCGTGACGTTTACCAACAAGGCCACGGAGGAAATGAAAGAACGTATCCTGAGCCAGCTTTATGGCATCTGGAAACGTTTACCCGATTCCCAGAACTATATGGACAAGATAACCGCTGAGCTAAAGGTAACAGAAGAACTGGCCTCAAAGCGAGCGGGCGAAGCCCTTACGAACCTTATCCATAACTACAACTATTTCCGCGTAGAGACGATTGACAGCTTCTTTCAGAGTGTGCTCCGCAACCTTGCCCGCGAACTTGACTTGGCTGCCAACCTCACCGTAGGACTCAATGACGTACAGGTGGAAGAACAGGCTGTAGATGAACTAATCGACGAGCTGTCAACCACCAGCACCCTGCTTTTCTGGATTATCGACTATATCAAGGAAAATATTGAGGACGACAAGAGCTGGAACGTGATTGGACAAATCAAGGACTTCGGACGCACCATCTTCCGAGACTATTACAAGCGCGAAAGCAACAGCCTGAAGGAAAAGTTTGAAGATCCCGATTTCTTCAAGGATTACACCAGCGCCATCCAGGAAATAAAGAAGAACGCGCGCGAACGAATGACGCAATATGCAGAGACCTTCTTCGACACACTCGAGGAAAACGGCATCACACCCGATTCTCTCTCCAACAAGCAGCGCGGCATAGCCAGCTATTTCAACAAGCTGAAAGGCACGGACTGGAGCAACAAGAACTGTCAGAACTCCACCTTGGCCAAACATCTGGACACGGCCGAAAACTGGGCTCCCAAAAGCAGTGCCGACCGCCAATTGGTAATATCGCTGGCAGACGAAATCCTGCTCCCGCTGCTTCGTGATACGGAAAACGACCGTGAGCGGCAGTGGAAGCGCTTTGTCAGTGCCGATGTGACGTTGCGCCATCTGAACCAACTGCGCATTTTAGGAAACATAGAGGAACGTGTGAGTTCGCTCAACAAGGAGGCAAACCGTTTCCTGCTCAGTGATACGCAGGTGTTTCTCCATAACCTGATGGACGGTTCCGACTCGCCTTTCATCTTTGAAAAGATGGGTACCCAGCTGGAACACATCATGATAGACGAGTTCCAGGACACCAGCACCGTTCAGTGGGAGAACTTCCGCGTACTGCTCAATGAGACCATGAGCCGCGGAACCAACCTCATCGTCGGTGACGTGAAGCAAAGTATCTATCGGTGGCGCAACAGCGACTGGCGACTTCTCAACGGCATCGAGAGTCTGTTTCATAAGGATCAGATTGACGTGAAAGACCTCGACATCAACTACCGTTCCTCCCGCAGGGTCATTGATTTCAACAACCGTTTCTTCCTCACCGCAAAGGATATTGAATACCAGCACGAGCAGGAAATCAATCCCGAAGAGTCGCCACAACTAAGCGATGCCTATGCCAAAGTGGAACAAAAGATTCCCAAAGACAAGCCTGATGAAGGATTGGTACGCATTACGTTGCTTCCCAAAGAGGAATACGATGACCAAATGATTTCCCAAATCATCCAGACAGTTGACGAGCTCCGTGCTCAGGGCATTTCCGAAAAAAACATCTGCATACTGGTGCGTGCAAACAAACACATTCCTATCATTGCAGATGCCTTCATGCAGCAACGGCCTGAAGTGAGCATCGTCAGCGACGAGGCATTCCGGCTGGATGCTTCCCTGGCTGTATGTACGCTGGTCCAGGCCCTTCACGCATTGATACATCCCGAAGACCTGCTTTGTGAAGCGAATCTCAAAAAAGCCTACGAACGCATCAATGGAACCCAAGACCTCACTTTCCCTCTCGACCAGCGTCTGCTCACGCTCCCACTGATGGACATGACTGAACGGCTCTTCTCTGTCTTCCACCTCGAAAAACTCAACGACGAAAGTGCCTACGTCTGCGCATTCTATGACCACATGAGCAAATTCCTGCAGGATACAGGTAGCGACATTGATGCCTTCCTGCGCAGCTGGAACGACACCATCCACGAAAAGACCATTCAGAGTGACCTGGTCAATGGCATACGCCTGATCAGCATCCACAAGTCAAAGGGACTTGAGTTCGACAATGTCATCATACCTTTCTGCGACTGGGCTATGGAGATGCGTATGGGAAATACCATCTGGTGCAAGCCTGAGGAAGAACCGTTCAGCAGGCTCCCACTCGTGCCCGTTGATTACAGTTCCCGCTTGGCTGACTCCATCTATCAGAAAGACTATGCCCACGAACATCTGCAGAACTGCGTTGACAACCTCAATCTGCTGTATGTGGCTTTCACCCGTGCCAGTCATAATCTCTTTGTTATCGGCAAGCGCGATGCCTCCAACTCCCGCAGCACACTCATCCAGGAAGTGCTTACCGAATGGAAATGTGACATGGGAGAAGCGTCCCAACCCGTCGTCTATGAGGAGGGCCAATTGCTCGTCAAGCAGGAAAAGGAGAAAAAGACTACTGAGAATAAACTGTTGCTGCCAGTAAGCCCCATACCCGTGGCAATTCATAGCTATACAGCAAAGACGGCTTTCAAGCAGAGCAACAAGAGCCGAGACTTCGTGCAAGATGACAGCAACGAGACTGATCAGACACGCTACATCAAGATGGGTAACGTGATGCACAATCTCTTTTCCAAGATTCGCACCACGGCAGACATCCCGCAGGTGTTGCGAGAACTGGAGCTTGGCGGTGTGCTCTACGACGAAGACGTCTCTGCAGAAAGCCTGAGGAACATGCTGCAGAAGCGGCTCTCCGACAAGCGCGTTGCCGACTGGTTCTCACCGCGCTGGACGCTCTTCAACGAATGCTCCATCATCAGCATCAACGAAGAAGGAGAACTTCAGGAGCGACGCCCCGACCGTGTGATGACCGACGGGCAGCAGATGGTGGTCGTAGATTTCAAGTTCGGACGGCCTCGCGATGAATACCACATGCAGGTACGTGAATACATGGAACTCCTCCGCCAGATGGGCTACCGGCAGGTGAGTGGTTATCTGTGGTTTGTTTATTCCAACAAAATAGAAGAAGTAAAATGAAAACGTTTCTCGAAATAGTCGCCGAAGACATCATCCGCAAATACGGAACCGACCTGAGCCGCATTGCCGTCGTGTTCCCCAACAAGCGTGCATCGCTCTTTCTCAACGAAGCCTTGGCACGACTGGCTGACCGTCCCATCTGGAGCCCGTCGTATATCACCATCAGCGACCTCTTCCGACAGCATTCCGCGCTGACCGTCGGTGATCCCATCAAACTCGTCTGCGAACTCTACCGCTGCTTCACGTTAGTGACCGGTATTGACGAAACCCTCGACCATTTCTACGGCTGGGGACAGTTGCTCATCAGCGACTTCGACGACATCGACAAGAATATGACCGTGGCACACGACGTGTTCCGCAATCTCCGTGACATCCACGAACTCGACGACCTCTCCTATCTCACCGAAGAACAGACGGCCCTGCTTCAGCGATTCTTCAGCAATTTCTCTCCCGACCACAACAGTGAGCTTAAACGCCGTTTCCTCCAGCTATGGAGCAACTTTGAAGAGATCTATGAGACCTTCCGTGCCCAGCTCCGTGCCGAGCAGCTGGCCTACGAAGGAATGCTCTACCGCGAAGTGGCAGAGAAAGACGACATCACCTTCAATTATGACACCTACCTCTTCGTAGGCTTCAACATGATGCAGAAAGTGGAACTCCGTCTCTGCCAACGACTCGTCGAGTCGGGCAAAGCCAAGTTCTACTGGGATTTCGACCACTACTACATGGCACCCAACAATGAGGCAGGCCATTACATCCGCGAGTTCCTGAACCATTTCCCCAACGAACTGGACAACACCGACGAGACCATCTACAACCAATTTTCAAAGCCCAAGCACATCACCTTCATCAGTGCTCCCACCGAAAACGTCCAGGTACGCTATGTCAGCCAGTGGCTACAATCCGAAAACCGCATCGAAGGTGGACGCCAGACGGCCGTGGTGATGGCCGATGAGCACCTGCTCCCCTCCATCATCCACTGTCTGCCTGACGAAGTCGGGAAAGTCAATGTCACGACGGGATACCCGCTCAACGACACCCCCGTCAGTTCACTCGTTGTATTGCTCTCTCAGCTCCGTCAGTCGCAAAAGACTCCCAAGTATCTTCTGCGCCGGGTGATGCGTCACAGCTATGCCCGCTTCCTCAGCGAAGACATGCTCACCAGTCCCATTGACGACAACCTGCACTACGTGCTGTGGATGCAAGCCATCGTCAAGCACATCGCCCAGCACACCCACGACGAGGAGAATCCGATGCAGGCCGAGGCACTTTTCAGGATGTACACCTTGCTCAACCGCCTCTCCTCACTCATCGAGAACGACCACCTCGACGTGGACCGTATCACCCTCCAGCGCCTGTTGCTCCAGCTCATCCGGTCCACCTCCATCCCCTTCCACGGTGAGCCGGCCGTCGGTCTTCAGGTGATGGGCGTACTCGAAACGCGTAATCTCGATTTCGACCACGTCCTGCTGCTCTCCTGCAACGAGGGAAACCTGCCCAAAGGCGTCAACGATGCATCGTTCATACCCTATGCCATTCGAAAGGCGTATGGACTCACCACCATCGACAACAAGGTGGCTATCTTCGCCTACTATTTCCACCGCCTGCTACAACGGGCCAACGACATCACCATCTGCTACAACAACTCCACCGAAGACGGCCACACGGGCGAGATGTCGCGCTTCATGCTCCAACTCCAGGTGGAGAGTCCCCACACGATTGAGCGGTGCTCCCTACAATCCGGGCAGCAGCAGTTGTTGCTCCGTCCCTATGGGCGCGAGAAGGATACCCAGGTGATGGAGAAGATCCGCAGCTTCAAGTCTCTCTCCCCCTCAGCCATCAACCGCTACATGGCCTGCCAACTGACTTTCTACTTCCGCTACGTGCTGGACATCACGGAACCCGACGACAACGAGGAAGACGAAATCGACAGCCGCATCTTCGGCAATATCTTCCACCGCGCCGCACAGCTGCTCTACGACAAGATGGGCAAGCATATCACACCGGAACAGCTCCAGTCGCTGCTCCATCATCAGGAGCAGATCGACATCGTCGTTGATCAGGCTATCCGGGAGGAACTCTTCAACATCAAGGACGACAGACCGTTCCAGATGGAACTCAACGGTCTGCAGCTCATCAACCGCGAGGTCATCATCCGCTATCTGCAACGTCTCTTCGAGATTGACCTCACGCTCGCCCCCTTCACCATCAAGGGCAATGAGGAAAAAGTATATCAGCCGATTCATATCACCACTTCTGAAGGCAACCGTACTGTCAGCGTCGGCGGCAGCATCGACCGTCTGGACCAAATCACCGATCCTCTCACCGGCGAAGATCGCATCCGCGTGGTTGACTACAAAACGGGAAGCAAGAACCTCAAGCGCAAGGTCAACCTGCTGTCAGAGATCTTCGACCCCGCCAATATCCGCGAGAAGCACACCGACTACTATCTGCAGACGATGCTCTATTCCCTCATCGTGAGGCAGCATCCCAGACTGAACCAGCAACAGCTGCCCGTATCCCCTGCCCTGCTGTTCATCCAGCACACCATGACAGAAGACTACGACCCCACGCTGTCGATAGGAAAAGACAAGATCAGCGACATACAAACGTACGCCACTGACTTCATGGATCATCTGAAAAAGGTAGTAAGTGAGATATTTGAACCGCAACAGCCCTTCCTGCCTACTACCGACAAGAAGAACTGTGCCCATTGCCCCTACCGCCAACTCTGCGGTCTGTAGCAACAGCCGGTTCCCTTTATTTCATGCAGCTGTCAACGAAATGGAGCGGCAGCAGCGTCTTCACGTTGGGAATCACGTAGATGCCCTCCGTTCCGTATAGCAGTATCTTCACGTCGCGCTGATAGCGGTCCTCCATCTCCAGAATCACCTGGCGGCAGGCACCGCAGGGCGAAACGGGCGCAGCCATCAGTCCCTCTTCGTTGCGGGCGGCGATGGCCAGTGCCACGATAGCCGACTCCGGATGTTGCGACTGTGCTGCAAAAATAGCCGACCGCTCGGCACATAGTCCGGAAGGGAAAGCGGCATTCTCCTGATTGGCACCAATGATTTCCAGGCCGTCAGCCGTACGCAGACAGGCTCCCACGTAGAATTTCGAATAGGGAGCATACGAGTTTCGGGTAGCCTCTATGGCCTTGTTCACCAGCCGCTGGTCGTCTTCCGTGAGTTCTTCCAGCTGGCAGAACTGAATCTTAGCATCCAAGTTGATTTCTTTCATAAGCGTCCCTTTTTTATTTAGTTTGATTTTATTTCCTCAAAGCATCCGATATCGGGCTGCCCGTCGCGCGTCTTGCCGTCCCGGTCGTTGCTCACGGGATATTCCGTGTTTCCCTTGTTGACGGCAGGCGAACCAGGATCCAGATGGAAATCGTAATGCTGGCGGTCCAAGTCCACCAGTTTGAAGTGCTTTTCGCCCTGGATGGAAGCCGTGTCCTCCACGTTCTCGAAGATCACGTCGATCACATGCTCTGCATCCTCCACCTTAGGTGTGCGCAGAATGCTGGAGATGAAACGGTAGTTGAAGGGTATTTCCTCATTCTCCGTGGCTCCGTTCACCACGTCCTCGGGATATCCCGTCACGATGGAGTTGATACAATCCATCCGCAGCAGTGGCATGTTGGCCGTAGAATGATAACTGAGCGCAGGCCTACGGTTTGAATCGAAGGGATAGAACTGTGCCAGGGTGCAATGGTTCAGCGTCACGTCGCCGCCCTTGATATCCACACACTCGTAGAGCGTATTCGTAAACTGGCAGTTCTCAGCCGTTACCATGCAGTTCGTGGCACCCAGTCCCGTACCCTGACAGTTGTGTACGGTCATGTTCTTCAGCGTCAGTTTCTGTTTCTCCACGTTGGCCGAATCGCAGACGATGCCGTTGAACGCACTATGCAGATCCGTAAACTCCATTACATTGTCGTAGGAAGAACCGTAGAAATGCACCCCGCTCCACAGGCCGCTCATCAGGTCGTAGGGCAGATAGTCGAACATCCAGTCCAGGCGGTCGCCGCGCAGGATGACCTCCTTGCCGGCCTCTCCCTCTGAGCACAGCCGTCCATAGACGTCGATGCCGCCCCCGTCATGAAAGTAAAGTGTCGTGCCGGCAGCCAGCGTCAGCGTAGCATTCTCCTCCACGGTCAGCTTTCCATAGACGATGATGGGCTTGTCGCCTGTCAGCGTCGTGTCTTTCCGGATATGTACGTCGCGATATTTGATGGCATCCCACGAGTAGGCATTCAGATTCACCTGCTGGGTAACTCCACTCTCCAGTCTGAACAGCAGGTTGTCCTCCACCAGGTAGGGCTTGTCTTTTCCGTTCATGGCCGACGTCAGTTCCACGAACACGCGGATGCTGTCGCCCTTGCGGATTTCTACGTCCGAAGTCTGGTAGCCCGATTCAGCCCCCAGATACACGCCATCGACGTTCACGCGGAATCCGCTCTGGTTGCCGCGTTCCAGCCGGATGTTCGTACAGCGTATGCCGTCTCCACTCTCATTGTGCACCCAGAAAGTCCTGGTTGTCGTGGGAACGGCTGAAAATACCGTGTCGAGCCTCACCGTGTCGGCGGTGAATGAAAGTATGTTGGAAACATTCGTACTGAACGAGTCATCATCCTGACAACCCGTCAATACGCCAAAAAGCAATGCCAAAAGGCAAAGTCTCACCTTATTCATTAAACTAATAACGTGAATGAGGCCGTATTATTGCCTCCCGAACGATTCTTCCTCCTACATGCCGCGCGACTTGTAGATCAGGTCCTTGGCGGCATTGATTTCCTGGAGCTTCTTCTCGGCAGCCTTGCGCACGTCCTCGCCGAGCGTAGCCACCTTGTCAGGATGATGCTTCAGGGCCAGTTTGCGGTAGGCCTTGCGCACCTCGTCGTCGGTAGCGTCGGGCGAAATCTCCAGCACCTTGTAGGCAGCTTCCAGGTTGTTGCCCCCCGACCGCAGGTTGAGCATCGAGTCCACCTCCTGCGCGTTCAGTCCAAGGGCTGAAGCCAGCCATCTCAGGGCTTCCAGCTCCGAATCGGGCACCCGCCCGTCGGCCCTTGCTATCTCGCAGAGGAAAGCCAGCAGCTGCAGGCGCTGCTCGTAGGCCATATATTGGGATATCTGCCGGCAACTGTCATACACGGCACTCTTGTAGGCACCCGGGTTCTGGGCGTCGAGCTGCTTCTGCTTTTCGAAGAGTTTCTTCAGGATGTCCTCACCCTCAGCCACGGCAGCGTTGCCGAAGTTAGAGCGGAGCATCTGCCTCACGTACTCCATCTCGGAGTGCATCACCTTGCCGTCGGCCTTGATCACATACGAGGCCAGCACCAGCAGCGAGAACATGAAGCTATTGCGCTGCCCCTCAAACTGCTGTTGGCTACTGTAGTGTCCCTGACGATAACTGTTGCGATAGGCATCCTCGAAGGTGTGAGGCCCATCGTTACCGTCGGCAAAGCCGATCATCGTGTTATCGAAAAGCGATCCCAAGGCATAGCCAGCCAATGCCCCCAAGGGACCAAAGGCTATAAACCCGAGGAATCCTCCTATCCATTTTCCTAATCCCATATGCAGTAAAAGTTAAGGTTAGGGTTAACGCTAAGGTTGGCGTTAAGGCTCATAGTCGTAGCTCGTACCGTCGAAGCAGTGCGTGCATACCCTCTCCTTCGGCAGTCCGATAGCGTCGATGAGCGTCTCTATCTTATTGAACTTCACACTTGACAGCCCCAGTCTCCGGCCTATCTCTTCCACCATCCGCTTGTATTCGGGCGAATCCGTCGTGGCATATTTGTCCAGATTCTTGTTGGGATCACCCTCGAAATCCTGGATAATCTGGCGGGTGATAAGCTCCAGGTCGCTCTTCGATGCCGTGAATCCGATAAACGGACATCCATACACCAGCGGCGGACAGGAGATGCGGGCATGCACTTCCTTCGCACCGTAGTCGAAGAACGTCTTCACGTTGTCGCGCAACTGTGTGCCTCTCACGATTGAGTCGTCGCAGAACACCACGCGCTGGTCTTTCAGGATCGAATGGTTGGGGATAAGCTTCATCTTTGCCACCAGCTGTCGACGACTCTGCTTTGAAGGCGTGAACGAGCGTGGCCATGTGGGTGTATATTTCAGTACCGCACGCTTGTAAGGAATCTTATGTCCTTCGGCATAGCCCAGCGCAGTGCCCACACCACTGTCGGGAATACCGCACACACAGTCGGCCTCCGTGTCGTCTTCCTCACCCATCACCTTGCCGGCAGTTTCTCTCACGTACTCCGTGTTCACGCCCTCGTAGTCGGAGGCGGGGAATCCGTAATAGACCCATAGGAACGAACATATTTGGCAGCGCGAGAAAGGTTTCTGCATCACTTCTATTCCGTCGGCCCTGAGCCTGACGATTTCTCCCGGTCCCACGTCGCGCAGCGGCTCGTAGTCCAGGTTCGGCAACGCGGTTGTCTCGCTGGTTGCCGCATAGGCACCATCCTTTTTGCCCAGCACGATGGGAGTTCTTCCCAGCGCGTCACGGGCAGCAATGATTCCGTCCTCCGTCAGGATCAGTATCGAGCATGAGCCCTTCACCTTCCTATAAACCAGATTGATACCATCCACAAACGTGTCGCCCATGTTGATGAGCAGCGCGATAAGCTCCGTCTGGTTGATGTTGTTCTGGCTCATCTCCGAGAGATGCATGCGTTTCTCCATCAGCTCGTCTGCAATCTCGCGCAGGTTGTTCACCTTCGCCACGGTCACCACGGCGTAGCGGCCCAAGTGCGAGTTGATGAGAATTGGCTGAGGATCTGTGTCGCTGATGATGCCGAGTCCGGCGTTACCCTTAAAACTTTCCAGTTCACCTTCAAAACGGCTGCGGAAATAGTCACGCTCCAGCGAGTGGATGCTTCTTGTGAAGCCTTTCTCTTTATCGAATGTGACCAGACCGGCTCGTTTTGTACCTAAATGGCTGTTGTAGTCGGTTCCGTAAAACAAGTCGTTTACGCAATCCTTTACAGCAATAGTTCCAAAAAAACCACCCATTATAATTGTATAATATCTGTTTGCGGATGCAAAATTACTTCATTTTCATTAAAAACTTGCATAACGGAGCCATTTTTTGCAGATTATTTTTTCAAATCAGGGAAGCGAAGAATAATGCTTGCGCCCTCTCACGTAGTATTGCCAGAGCAGACTATAGCGTTTGCGTCCGTCGTCGATCCCCTTCTTGCGGCTCTCTTGCACGCATGCGCGTTCCTTTTTATATTCCGGCAGCCATCGTTTGAAATCGCGCCTGGCCCTGTAGATAGCCTTGAAGTCGCCCCACTTGCGGTTCAGTATCAGCGTCTGCCAAGCCGCCACGTAGTCGAGCAGCCATCGCCAGCGCATCACGCTCCCGAGTTCCTCCTCGGGCAGATTCTTGTAGAGCATCGTCAGGTTGTTGCGGAAGTTCAGGTAGGTTTTCATCGGGTTGCTTTTCGGCAGCGTTCCTCCGCCCACATGATAGACATAGCTCTCCGGCAGGCACACAATCTTCCTTCCGCGGAGCTTCATCCGCCAGCAGAGGTCAATCTCCTCGTTATGGGCAAAGAAGCGTCCGTCCAGTCCCCCGGCGTCCCAGTAGTCCTTCGAGCGCACCATCATGCACGCCCCCGTGGCCCACATCACCTCCGTGGCATAGTCGTACTGCCCCTCATCCTGCTCCACGGTATCGAAGAGCCTTCCGCGGCAGAAAGGATAACCCAGCCTGTCCAAGAATCCCCCACTCGCTCCGGCATATTCAAAAGAGTCCTTATCATGAACCGCCAGCAGCTTAGGTTGACAAGCGCACACCTCGGGATGCACGTCCATATATTCGATAAGCGGCGTGAGCCAATGGTGAGTTACCTCCACGTCACTGTTCAGCAGCACGTAGTATTCTGCCTCCACCTGCTCCAGCGCCTTGTTGTATCCCTCGGCGAAGCCCCAGTTCTGTTCCAACTGGATAATCCTCACCGCCGGATGATGCTCCCGCAGGTAGTCGATGCTCCCGTCCGTCGAGGCATTATCGGCCACGATCACCTCAGCCGACCGCCTGGAATACTCCATCACCGTGGGCAGATACTCCCTGAGCATCCGCTCCCCGTTCCAATTCAATATCACGATAGCTACCTTCATCACTTAAGTTTCATGTTTCAAGTTTCAGGTTTCAAGTTAAGGTTAGGGTTAACGTTAAGGTTAACTCTCAGCGCCGACCTGTCGAAGTTAAACTCCCCGAGCCTCACGCTCATCAACTGGTTGTCATATTCCGGTTTGGCCTCAGCGGGCGACAGCTCCACGCGGATATAGTTCTTCGTGAAACCATGCATCGCCTTGCCGCGGGGTGCCTTCTCGAAAAGTACCTCCGCCTCCTGCCCGATATGACGGGCATAGAAAGCCTGCGTCTTCTCGTCCGAAAGGGCCAACAGCCGTCGCGAACGCTCCTTCTTGTCCTTCTCGCTCACCACGTAGGGAATCCTCAGCGCAGCCGTTCCCGGGCGTTCCGAATATGGGAACACATGCAGCTGCGTCACGTCCAGTCCCTTCAGGAACTCATAGCATTCCTCGAAGCATTCCGGCGTCTCGCCCCTGCAGCCCACCATCACATCCACACCGATGAATGCATCCGGCATCAGTTTCTTGATCAGTCCTATCTTGTGCGCAAAGAGCGCCTTGTCGTAGCGGCGGTGCATCAGTCGCAACACCTCGTCGCTCCCGCTCTGCAGTGGAATGTGGAAGTGCGGCATGAATGCCCTGCTCTCCGCGCAGTAAGCAATCAGCTCATCCGTCAGCAGGTCGGGTTCAATCGACGAGATACGGTAGCGGCTCACGCCCTCTACCCCGTCGAGTGCTTTCACCAGGTCGGTAAACGTCTCGCCCGTCGTCTTGCCAAAGTCGCCGATGTTCACACCCGTCAGCACAATCTCCTTTCCCCCTTCCGCAGCCGCCTGTCGCGCCTGTTCCACCAGCGATTCTATCGTCGGGTTGCGCGAAAAGCCCCTGGCATAAGGAATCGTGCAGTAAGTGCAGAAGTAGTCACACCCGTCCTGCACCTTCAGGAAATACCGCGTGCGGTTTCCCCTCGAGCAGCTTGGTGCAAACGACTTGATATCCTTCGTCTTCTCCACCTTAAAAAATCCCCGCCTAAGGTCAGGGTTAAGGTTAAGGTTATCGTTAACGTTAACGTTACCGTTAGGGTTACCAAACCTTTCACTCAGATACTGCACCAGATACGCCTTCTCGTTGCTGCCCAGCACCAGGTCAACGCCCTCAATCCCAGCCACCCGTTCCGGCTCCAGTTGTGCATAGCACCCCGTCACCACCACGAAGGCCCCAGGATTCTGGCGCACCATCTTGTGGATAGCCTGCCGGCACTTATGGTCAGCCACGTCCGTCACCGAGCAAGTATTGATCAGGCAGATGTCTGCCCGTTCCCCCTTCTCGGCCGTGCGCACCCCCATCTCCTGCAATATCTTCCCAAAGGTAGAAGTCTCAGAGAAGTTGAGTTTGCATCCCAACGTATAGTAAACAGCCGTTTTGCCCTGAAAAGCACTCGTATCTATCATACACCTTATTATATATTATAATAGCGCTACAAAGTTAATACTTTTATTTCATTTGAGCAATAGTGTACGCACACAAAAAACCGTTTTTGAACGTTTTGTTAAGGCACACAGAAACTTTAACCTTTATTCACAGTTTCTATTTATCTGATTATCAGTGCTTTGCAAAAAAGTTACAAAAAGAGGCAAAAAAAATACTTAAAAAATGAACAGCGTATCAAAAAAATGCTTACCTTTGCAGCGTTTTAATAAACAAATGATTGTTTTACAGATTTAAAAAAGCAAAGAAAATGAAGAAATTAGTTTTTATGTTCGTAGCTATCGCAGCTATCTCTTTCGCATCTTGTGGTAACAAAACAGCTCAGGCTCCCGCTGAGGACACTACCGCTGTTGACACTGCTGTAGTTGACACTGTTGCTGCTGACACCGCTGCTGCTGACACCGCTGCTGCTGAGTAATCAGAAAGCTCGAATTGAAAAAAGAGAGAAAATGACCGCTGGGCCTCAGGCCTGGCGGTTTTTCTTTTTATCCCCACACGTCAGAATCAAAAAGCAACGGCTGTCAATCCTATGACTGACAGCCGTTGCTACTATTTCATTGAGCCTGAAGGCTCATTCCTCTTCCTCAGAATATACATCCGAGAACACATTCGGCACATACTTGTTTAACACGGAATCCACATCGAAGAAGTCCTTCTGTTCTTTCGACAAGGCTCCGCCCTCTTCATCGCCGTCAATTTCACCACTGGCAAAGTTCATGCCCGGTTCCATAAAAGGTTGCATCAATAAAATCCTAACAGCGGGCTGCTTATATTCATATTTAATCTTCATGTCTTTTTGAGTTTATAAGTTTATGAGTCAATTTCTCATTATCTCATTTTCTTCATTCTTCATTTTATAATGAACTTCTTACCGTTCTTCACATAGATGCCCTTCTGCGGATGAGCCACGCGGATACCCTGCAGATTGTAGATGGCAGCATCGTCTGCATCCTTAGCCTCTACGGCATTCACGCCAGTCACCACTTCGAAGCCGATGAAGCTCTGCTTGGCGTTACCTGCTTCTTCCGTTACTCTCAGATAGCCCTTACCAGCCTGAAGCGTTCCTTTCAGCATATAGAAGCCCAGACCGTTCTTGCCGTTACCCAGCACATAAACGTCCGTTTGGGTCACGCCGTTGACGCCGTTGCCCGTCACCGAACCGTCCGTGCAAGCCCGCATCTTATTGTCTGTGAAAGCTTCTGAGTCAGTAGTACGTTTCAACTGTACCGTACCAGAGCCTTTCAGCATCACGGCTTCACCCGCCTTCACCTTTTCCACTTCCACCATCGTAATCTTCTTCGGTGTGGCTTCCGTAATCTTATAAGCCGTTACACCTGTAGTCTGAGTGAAGTCGATATCTGCCGTAGCCACCCAAGTGAGATAACCGGCAGAACTGAACGTAAGGTTAATCTCATGGGCAGGCTGTGCGCCGCCACCAACTACGAAGTTATCAATAAATGACCTCCAATTCTTCGAAGTAATTGATATCTTTACATTACCATTTCCAATAATATCAAAGGTCTTCGTTTTCCAAGTGTTCTGTTCCAAATCATTGAATGTCTTTGATGTTGTAACTCCATCTTCAAAGGTTGCATTCTCCAATGAAACCTCTATTGTGGCCGTCTCATTTTTCCAGGGAGCAACATCGAAAGATAATGTTGTGGTTCCATTAAGGGCAATTGAAGGAGTTGTTACCGTTCCTTCACCACTTCCTGATGTGAGTTTCAAATATCCATCGCCAGCCTGACAACGAGTTAATTCCCAACCGGCTTCGGCTAAAGATGCAGGAACATTAGTAAAGCCACTACTATTACCGCCAAATCCATCTTTTGGTTCACTCCCTTTACAATCGTCAAACTTTTCATTCAACAACTCTGTCTGGCCCTCCACAGCATCCGCAGGCTCATAAATCTTGAGCGTATAGGTGGCGCTGCTTTCCTCAGTTGTCTCGGTAGCAGGAGCGGTAGCGGTAATGGTCACGGTGCCAGGACCGAGCACATCAATAACACCATTTCCATGGAATTTGACTACGCTCTCATTGCTGCTGGTATAAACGAGGTCGCCGCTGAATCCCTCTGCCGTAGCCTTCTGCTTGTCATAGTTGTCGCCATAGGTGATTTCTACGACAGGCTCTGCAAAGGAAACGGCAGACGCCTGCTTGTTAACGGTAAGCGTATAGGAAGCCGTGGCTGCCTCGAAATGTTCTGTAGCTATACCCGTAGCGGTTATCGTGGCAGTTCCAGGACCTTTCACAGTCACATCGCCAGTTTCAGCATCTACTTCTGCCACCTCCGCATTATCGCTCGCGAAGGTCACCGTTCCGTCATAGTCGGCAGCCTTACCCAGTTCGGGAGCCTTAAACTCATCACCGAAAGTAATGGTATATTCAGCAGGGTCGTAGGTAAATGCCGGACTCTCCGCATGGATGGTATATTCTGCCGTTACCTCTTCGCTCGTGCCATACTCGTTGGTAGCCGTAGCCTTTATCGTGGAATGCGTATTAATGGTAATGGTAGCGCTCGTTCCTTCCACGGTCACAGCCTCACCGCCGTTCACGCTATAGGTAATGCTTGTAGCCGTGCGTGCCGAGATAGTCACCTGCGTGCCATAGTTCACTTCCGTTCCAGATTCGGGAGAGAAAGTTACAGTCGGAGGTGTTTCCGTATCTATCTTGCGGTAAATTTGGATAGGATCCTGTCCGCTTGCGTAACAAGAGAAAAGCGAGCTTGTTGAATTATACCTAATTATATTGCGAGTATTCGATCCAAGGAACTTTACAGTTGCATTGCCATTTTCTGCAATAGCAATACTTGCCTTAGCATTATCACCTACTTTAGAATCCTCCAACTTACCTGTTCTAAGATAATTAGAAGATGAACTTGCCGCATACAGATAACCGTTATTCATATGGAAATACCATGCTTCTTCTGAACCTTCAAGCATCATAGGTGCAACATTCGTTGCCTCATCAGAAGATATATTTATTACACTTCTGTCTGTAACGTCATTAGGAAAACGAACGCTAACTTCCTTAAAATTATTAGTTTGCTGATTACCCATGACATCAGCAAACATGTCATTAGCCTGATAAACAATAACCAGTTCATCTCCTGCCGCTAGTGTCGATGCATCCTTAACCCATTCGTAGGTGCCTTCGGCATCCACATGGAAGGTCTCCTCCACTTTCAACGTATATGAAGCTGTGGCTGAAAGCCAAGCATCTGTCTCAGCGGTAGTGGCGGAAACAGTAGCCGTTCCCGCAGCCTTGGGCTGAATATATCCATTTGATTGAATTGTTGCAATAGTGGGATCAGATATTTCATAGGTTACAGCTCCATCGCTGGGATTAGTCAGCTTGGGACCGTTTTGATCTGTTCTCAAATAGGCGGTGACTGTCTCTTGGGCAAAACTCAATAAAGGAGTTCCTTTTGCCACATGCAGCGTATAAGAAGCAGAACCAGATGCAAATGTAGCCGTCCGAGCAGTTGTTACTGTTATCGTTGTTGTGCCAAACTTAAGTGGGGTTATTTCGCCGTTGCTGTTTATAGTTGCAATATCAGTTTCGCTGCTTGAATACGACTTTTCACCATCGCTACTTGTTGTAAATGTTGGCATGGTATATGCCACACCGACTGTAGCGTTATCCTCCTCTACAGCGAAACTATTTTGAGGGTCTTTTTCGCCTGTTGGTGTTTCTGTTGAATAGGTAACAGTAATCGATCTCACATAAAGAGCTTTTGTTGCCTTGCTCGGCTTCTTCACTGAAACAACAATTTCACCAGAAGCAGAACCCGTAAATGTATAATCAGTCGCACTTGCAGAAATAGACTGCGCTTCACCTCCAAAGGCTGAACCACCTACTTTCACATCAACTGCAGCCGTTACACCTGATGCAGTAGAGGCATTAACAACAACACTTGTTATTGTTCCCGGAATATCGGAAGTGGTAAGGGTTATGTGGGAAACTGCTGCATTATTTGTTCCATAATGAATCCCTCTCGAATTTTCAAAATTAGATTCACTTCCATCTGATGTAACAGTCCAAACCGTTCCATCATTAGCAGTACCGGAACCATTGCATTTTTCTGTAAATGTCAGCGTACTTGTATCAGCAAAAGCCCTAACTCCCATCACCATCATCAATAGAGATAGGAACACGAATTTAAAGTAAAAATTTTGTTTCATTTGTTTATCTTATTGTAATTATTTATATAGGCAATTGTAACAGAGTACAAAAGTACTCCATTTTATTGAAACTGCCAAATAATTGACGCAGGAAATCTTCAAGAATTTGATACTAATCTCTCTACGGATTAATACTCTGCGGGATTATTTGCAGAGCTTTGCCGATAGGTCACGCAGCAGGTCAAAAAAAACGTATAACTTTTAAAAAGGACAAAAACACTGACACATTTCCGAGTGATGGGTGGAGATAAAATCTCTAGCCTATATTATTCACATAAGAAAAATTTTCCTGTTTTTGCTATCACTGCTATCACTAAAAAAGTAAATGGTTGGTTTGCAATAAGTTACTGAGAAAATTTTAGTGATAGCACTGGTGATAGCAGTGATAGCAAAACGCCGAAATCCTGAAAAAGGTTGATGGTTAATCCTGATTTTTTATGATAAAAAGCCCGTTTTTTGAGATTATTCACGCAAAGTGCATGGAGTTTTCTGAGTGAATATAACCTCTGTGAACTCTTATGACTCGGCGTGGGTTTTCTTAGGAATGGGATGATGGCTGATGATGCGTTAAATTACTGCGGAGCCTTCGCAGTAGTACTGCGGATGATGCGCAGTACTACTGCCAATGGGTTGCAGGAGTATTGCAACTGGTTCGCACCTTTGCGAGAAACAACAGCGTGTTTTGCGAGAGATAAAAGCGCGTATGCGAAAAACTGAGTGTTTTAGGGGCGATTTTTTCAGCGGAAGGCATTTTTGCTATCACTGCTATCACCTTGCTATCACTAAATTCAGCGTTGCAACTCACAGACATCCAACTGGTTACTGATTTTAGTGATAGCAGTGATAGCAAAAACAGGAAAACTTTTCTTCTGCGTGATGAAACATTTCTATGTAGGCTGTTTCTATGATTTGGGATTTGCGACTCATAAAAAATCCGCCCGGCAGGATCTGCTGGGCGGATGATTGTTCTCTAAAAGGGATGTTTCTTATTTCACCTTCTCCACGATGGCCTTGAAAGCCTGAGGGTTGTTCATGGCGAGGTCGGCGAGCACCTTGCGGTTGATCTCGATACCTGCCTTGTGGAGAGCACCCATCAGCTGAGAGTAGCTGAGACCTTCGATACGGGCTGCTGCATTGATACGCTGAATCCAGAGGGCGCGGAAGTTGCGCTTCTTGTTCTTGCGGTCACGATATGCATAGGTGAGACCTTTCTCGTAGGTATTCTTGGCAACGGTCCAAACGTTCTTACGTGCGCCAAAGTAGCCGCGTGTAAGTTTCAGAATTCTCTTTCTCTTTGCTCTTGAAGCAACATGATTTACTGATCTTGGCATAATTCTTTTCCTTTCTAATTAATTAAATTAACGGAGGCAGAGCAGATCGCGTACCTGCTTCAAGTTGCTGTTGTCCACGAGTGTCTGGTGAACAAGGTTTCTCTTCTGTTTCTTGGTCTTCTTGGTCAAGATGTGGCTGTGATAAGCGTGATGACGCTTGATCTTGCCTGTTCCGGTGAAGCGGAAACGCTTCTTGGCTCCGGAGTTTGTCTTTACTTTTGGCATTTTGTCTTTAATTTAAATTGTTAATTATATTCAGTGAGGCGGCAACGTATTACCAAGACGTTACGCGCACTCGGGGTTTTCTAACGATAACGTTAACGATAACGATAACCTTAGGAGGTTAATCTTCACTATCTGACTTGAGCTTGGCCAGGATGTCTTCGCCGTTCTTCATGTTGGCGAACATACCTCCGTTGGCGGGTGCTTCGGGGGCGGCTTCTTTCTGCTGGCGGGCGGCTTCCTTGGCATCGGCTTCGGCTTGCTCGCGGTCGCGCTTCTGCTGGCTCTTCTTGGCTACACCGGCCTTCTTGGGGCTCATGTAGAGGAACATCTTCTTGCCTTCCAATGAGGGCATCTGGTCAACCTTGCCGTATTCCTCGAGATCGTTGGCAAAACGCAGCAGCAATACTTCGCCCTGCTCCTTGAAGAGGATGCTTCGGCCGCGGAAGAAGACGTAGGCACGTACCTTGTTGCCTTCCTCGAGGAATTCCTTGGCGTGCTTCAGTTTGAAGTTGTAGTCGTGCTCGTCGGTCTGAGGTCCGAAGCGGATTTCCTTCACTTCCTGCTTCACCTGCTTCTGCTTCATTTCCTTGGCACGCTTCTTCTGCTGGTAGAGGAACTTACTGTAGTCAATGAGTCGGCAAACAGGTGGATTGGCATTGGGTGAGATCTCTACGAGATCGACGCCCTCTTCGCGGGCCATGTCAAGTGCCTGCCGGGTAGGCATCACGGTGGAGCCATTATCGCCCACGATTCTTACTTCACGAACACGTATCTGTTCGTTGATCCGGTATTGATTACCTTTTTTGTCTTGCTTCATTAACTGTTTTAAAAGTTCTTACTCGAGTGATTATTTCGAAATCGGCTGCAAAGGTAGTAAATTTAAGTGAAGAGTGAAGAATGAAGAGTGAAGAATTTCATTGTCCGCATCAAGGATTTACGCTTTTTTAACAAATCAAGGATTGGAAGGGCACACAAAAACATGGAAAACATCAGTGAAGACTAAAATGAAGAGTGAAGTTCGCGGGAACTTCACTCTTCATTACTTCTATCTGTTTCCGAGATGAAATCAGTCTTCGGGACGGATGTCGGTGGCCTTGAGCATCTCGGCTACTTCGGCGTTGATCTTCGAGGCGAAGTCTTCTTTCTTCATCTGACCCTGGTCGCCGCCGCCTTGCTTGCGGACGCTGACCAAACCTTCTGACTGCTCCTTCTCGCCTACAACAAGCATGTAAGGGATACGGCGCAACTCGTTGTCGCGGATCTTGCGGCCAATCTTCTCGTTGCGGCTGTCAACACTGGCACGGATGCCCTGCTGTCCGAGGTAGTTCTGGACGTCCTTGGCGTAGTCGTTGAACTTCTCTGAGATAGGCAGGATAACAACCTGGTCGGGTGTGAGCCAGAGGGGGAAGTGTCCGGCGGTGTGCTCGATGAGCACGGCGGTGAAACGCTCCATGGAGCCGAAGGGTGCACGGTGAATCATCACCGGGGTCTGCTTGGAGTTGTCTTCAGCGGTGTATTCGAGCTTGAAGCGCACCGGGAGGTTGTAGTCCACCTGGATGGTGCCCAACTGCCAGCGGCGTCCGATGGCGTCCTTGACCATAAAGTCGAGCTTGGGACCGTAGAAAGCTGCCTCGCCATATTCTACCTTGGCATCGAGGCCTTTCTCCTTGCAGGCGTCGATGATGGCTTGCTCTGCTTCAGCCCATACTTCGTCGCTACCGATGTACTTCTCGTGGTCGTTAGGATCGCGGAGGGAGATCTGGGCTTCGAAGTTGTCGAAATTGAAGGTGGAGAAGACGGTCTTGATGATGTCCATGACGCGTATGAACTCGGTCTTGATCTGATCGGGACGGCAGAAGATGTGGGCATCGTCCTGCGTGAATGAACGCACTCGGGTGAGGCCGTGGAGCTCGCCGCTCTTCTCATAACGATAGACGGTGCCGAACTCTGCAATGCGCAGGGGCAGGTCCTTGTAGGAGCGGGGCTTGTTGGCGAAGACCTCACAGTGGTGAGGGCAGTTCATGGGCTTCAGCATGTATTCTTCGTCCTCCTCAGGGGTATGGATGGGCTGGAAGGAATCCTTGCCGTAGTGGGCATAGTGGCCAGAGGTGACATAGAGGTTCTTGGAGCCGATATGCGGGGTGATAACTTCCTGATAGCCGTAGTTCTTCTGAATCTTACGCAGCATGTCCTGCAGGCGCAGACGGAGATCGGTGCCCTTGGGGAGCCAGATGGGCAGACCCTTACCTACGCGGTCGGAGAACATGAAGAGCTCCATCTCCTTACCGATCTTACGGTGGTCGCGCTTCTTGGCTTCTTCGAGCATGACGAGATACTCGTCGAGCATCTTCTGCTTGGGGAAGGTGATACCATAGATACGCGTCATCTGCTCGCGCTTGGCATCGCCACGCCAGAAGGCACCGGCAACGCTGGTTATCTTGATGGCCTTGATGATACCTGTTGACATGAGGTGAGGACCGCGGCAGAGGTCGGTGAAGGCACCCTGCGTATAGGTGGAAATCGTGCCGTCCTCAAGGTCTTGGTCAATATGCTCGCACTTGTACTCCTGACCGTCGGCCTTGAATTCCTTCAGGGCATCGGCCTTGGAGACTTCGCGGCGAACGACGGCCTCGTCCTTCTTGGCGAGTTCCTTCATCTTGGCCTCGATCTTGGGGAAGTCGTTCTCGGAGATGGCTGTGCCTTCGGGTGGCATGACGTCGTAGAAGAAGCCATTCTCAACGGCAGGTCCGAAACCGAACTGGATGCCGGGATAGAGCTCCTGCAGGGCCTCTGCCAAAAGGTGGGCGGAGGTGTGCCAGAAGGTGTGCTTACCTTCTTCGTCCTCAAACTTGTAGAGGGCGATGGTGGCATCTTCATTGATGGGTCGGTTCAACTCTGTGGTCTCACCATTCACGCCGCAACTCACAACGTTGCGTGCCAGAGCCGGTGAGATGCTCTCGGCAATCTGCAAACCAGTGACGCCCTGCTCATATTCGCGTACAGAGCCGTCTGGGAAAGTGATTTTGATCATATCTACAATATATGTTTTTATTTATCGGCTGCAAAGGTAATGAGAAATTGAGAGAATGAGAAATTGAGAGAATGAGAAATTGAGAGGTTTACGTTTTTTAACCTATTTCTTTGTCTTCTGCTGTTTCTTCAGGATGCTATAGGCGTTGTAGAGGCCCAGTTCGCCTGCCTTGCTGAGGTCTTTGTTGCCCTCAGCGACATTGCCGGCATAGATGCGACAGAGTCCGCGGTTGTAGTAGGCTTCGGCCAGGTTGGGGTCATGCTGGATGGCCTTGGTGAAATCGTCGATGGCATGGTTATAGTCCTGACGGAGGGCGTAGAAGGTGGCACGGTCGTAGAGCAGGTATGCATTGCGGGGACTGCGCTTGATGGCCTCGTTGAAATCGTCCATGGCACGGGCGTTCTTCAGCTGAGTGTCAACGCCTTGGGAAGCTGAGAATTCGTTCATCATGACCTGACAGACGGCCCGCTGCCAATAGCCTAAGGGCGAGAGGCTGTCGAGCTGTATATAGGCGGTGAGGTCGTTGATGGCGGCTTCCTGATTCTGCGTGGAGGTATAGGCGATGGCGCGTTCGAGGAGGAGCCCCTTGCTCTCGCGCAGGTCGCGGATGTCCTGGATCTGGCTGGTGAGCGTGTCAATCAGGGCGAAATAGGCCTTCGACTCCCGTTCGTCGAGCGATTTGGAGGAGCCGCTCACATAGACGCGATGGAGGGGACGCGGCTTGGTATTGAAACGTTCGACGTCCTGATCGAAGGTCATCACTTCCTTGAGGCCATTGGTGTGGTGCTGATATGACAGGCAGAAGAGGGGCAGGAAATCGTTTTCCACCTTGCGGTTCTGAACCCGTCCGCGGTAGGCCGAGGCATACTCATGTTTCACTTCCTGTTCGTCTTCCTCGACCAGCTGGTTATACTTGTCCATATCAATATCCGAGAGCTTGCGCACTGCCTTCCGCTGCTGCTTACTCCAGCGAGGCTGATAGCCCAGATGTTTGTCTTGCTGGGCCTTGAAGATGCGGAACTCGTCCATCTCAGCCTTGGCAATCATGCCCAGGCGACGGTAGCAGGAGGCGCGATAGCTGAGACCGGTCCAGAAATTGGGGAAGCGGTCGATGACCGTGGAATAGTCGCGGATAGCTCCGCGGAGATTGCCCGTACGGTCGAGCAGCAGGGCGCGATTGAAGATGGCCATGATATTGGTAGGCTCATTCTGGATGATGAAGTCGAAATCTTCGATGGCGCGGTTGTCGTCGCCTACCTGTACGCGCAGTTGTCCGCGGTTGTAGTGTGCCAGAAAGTTGTTGGGTTCCAGTTCGATGGCCTTGTCATAGTCGGCCATGGCTCCGCGGAGGTTATTGATATTGTAGCGTGATAGGGCGCGGTTGATGTAATAGCCTGCCACGGAGGGTTTGAGGTGGATGGCTTTGGAGAGCTGTGTGTCGGCATCCCTCCATTGCTTCCGGCTCATGGAAATCATGCCGCGCACCATCCATGCCTCACCGTCGTACTCATCCAGTTCGAGGGCTTTATCCAGATGACCTGCCGCCCTGACGGTATCCTTCTGACGGAGGGCCACCTCGGCCTTCAGCTGCCATGCCTTGGCGTAGTTTTTCCAGCGGTTGGTCATAGAGTCGAGGTCGGCATTGGCCTGATCGTAATCCTTGTCCTCAATGCGACAGAGCACACGGTTGTACCAAAGCCCCTGACTGGTGGGATCATACTGGATGCTGCAATCGTAGTCGGCAATGGCTTCCTTGTACTTCTTCTGACGGATACGGCAAAGACCGCGCAACTCGTACTGACCGGAAATGTAAGGATTGAGGCGGATGGCCTCGGAACAGTCGTTCTCGGCTCCCATCCAGTCGTCAAGATAGAACTTGGCCACTCCCCTGAAGAACCAGGGCTCGTAGAGATAGGGCTTGGCGGTAATGACCTGATTGAAATACTGTATGGACAGCACGTAATCCTCATAATAGAGGGCTGCACGCCCGGCTGTCAATACGCGGTCGATGTTGTACTGGGCGAATGTGAGAAGGGGACTGAAGAAAAGGAGAAAGAGAAGACCCACCCCCCTACCCCTCCCTATATGGAGGGGAGTAATTAGTCTTACCGCAAGATTCTTTATCCTCATATCCTCAATATGAATCTATATCATCATGTAACCACGCCCCGCCCTATAGGGAGAGGACGGGGGCGGGTCTTTATTATCGTCTGACGGGTTTGGTGCGATAGGCGCAACGGTATTTGCCGAGCGTCATGGCCTTCAGCTTGTTCTTGATCAGCTGGCGGCGCAGGGGGGTGATGCGGTCGATGAACATCTTGGCATCGAGATGGTCGAACTCGTGCTGCATCACACGGGCCAGATAGCCGTCAATCCATTCGTCGTGCTCCGTGCCGTCGAGCTCCATCCATTTGGCATGAATACGGGTGGGGCGCTGCACTTTCTCGTGGATACCAGGCAGCGAGAGGCAGCCTTCCTCGAGATTGTCCTTGGGCGATTCTTCGTCGTATTCAAGGATATGGGGATTGATAAAGACCTTCTTGAAGTCTTTGTATTCAGGGAAATCCTCGGAAATCAAATCAAGGTCGATGACGACCAGGCGGATATTCTTTCCGATTTGTGGAGCGGCCAGTCCGATGCCTTCGCTGGAGGCCAGCGTCTCCCACATGTTATCTACCAACTGCGTGAGTTCGGGATAATCGAGTGTGATATCCTCGCTTACTTTTCTCAGGCAGGGTTGTCCATATATATAAATAGGTAATATCATTATCGGGTGATGGGTGTTAGGTGATGGGTGATTTTTGCAGAGGGACAGCAGAACGCCTGACGTCAAAATCGTCTGCGACTTTCCAGATAGCTCTGGAGGATGATGGTGGCAGAGATTTCATCGACGAGGGCCTTGTCCTGACGGGCTTTCTTCTTCAGGCCGCCGTCGATCATGGCCCGATGGGCGAGCACGGAGGTGAAACGCTCATCCACATATTCTATGGGGACGGATGGCTGCGCCTTTCGCCAACGGTTGACAAACTGCTCCACGCGGGCCAGATTCTCACTTGGCTGCCCGTTGGGCTGCATAGGCTTACCAATGACGATGCGCTCTACCGACTCCTTAGCCATATAGGCCACCAGATAATCGTAGAGCGTGGATGTAGAAACAGTCGCCAACCCTCCGGCTATAATCTGCAGAGGATCGGTGACTGCTATTCCTGTACGTCGTTTACCGTAATCTATAGAAAGGATTCTCGGCACCTTGGCTTACTGCTGATTATAGAGCAGCCAAGCATCGGGATACTTACCGGCCTTGAAGCTGTTACGGCTGCGCACGGCACTGGCCTTATCGTCGTAGGTAGTAGCCACCACGCGATACATGTTGCGGGCACTGTTGTAAACAATCTGTGCATCATAGCCTCCATTTCTCAGTGTCTGCTGGAGACCTTCGGCATTAGCCTTTACAGAGAACGAACCAACCACGACGCTGAAATTGCGAAGGCCGGAACCATTGATGAGCTGAACGCTCTCCTGACGTACCACGGCATTGTCAACATTGTCAACAACGGTAGTCTCGGTGGAAGGACGAGTCACCACGGGAGCCACAACGGTCGTTTCAGAACCTGCGTTCGAGGGCTGCTCGACAACGGTGTTAGTCTCCTGAGCCTTAGCTTTCTCATAAGCCTTGCGATAAGCGCTCTCTGAAGATTTGCAACTTGTGAATGCGAGTGCGACAGCCAAACCTGCGCATAAAACCATATACTTCTTCATATTTGCTATATAATTTGATGAATTATTTTAGAAATCTTGTGCGAAATTACATAAATTCGAGCGAAAACAAGCCAATTTAGTGCATAAAGTTTGTTAAATGGCGCAAATACATAGTTTTTAACGGAAGAAATGTTTGGGATTAGGGAAAAAATGTGTATCTTTGCTTATGATTATTGTAAATCATATTAACTATTAAATATTTTAGATTATGAAAACATTAGGCTACATTGGCGCATTCCTCGGCGGTGCTATCGCCGGCGCTGCCCTGGGCATCCTCATGGCTCCAGAGAAAGGACAAGACACTCGCGAGAAGATTACTGACGCTATCGACGACTTCTGCAAGAAGCACAACATCAACCTCACGAAGAAAGAAATCGGCGACCTGGCCGACGATATCAAGGAGGCTGCTGCCGACATCGCAGAGTAAGTATTTAGTTGGTAGGTTTAAGTTGAAAGGTTAAAGTTTAGAGAAACAAATTGTTTTCCAACGACCAAAACATAGAGACCATCGGTCAACTCGTGGAGTTGGTCCGTCATTACATCGGGTTGCAGAACGAATATCTGCGACTGGATGTCATAGAAAAGGTGGTGAGGCTCATCACGGCCCTGGTCATGGCAGCCGTGGTGTTCCTCATCCTCATTATCATTCTGATTTACCTTTCTTTTGCCGCTGCCTATGCCATGGCACCCAGTGTGGGACATCCGGCAGCCTTCTGCATCGTGGCAGGTTTCTACATCATCTTCTTCCTGCTGTTTATGGCATTCCGCAAATCATGGGTTGAAAAGCCGTTGGTAAGATTCCTTGCCAGTCTGCTGATGGAGAAGTGAAACCGAAACGAAAGGACTTAGAGAAAAGAGAATATGACTGAAAACGAACTGACAAACGGTCCTACCTACACGACCCTGCGTTCCATCGAAGAGCGCAAGGCGCAACTGCTGAAGGAGATCCGCAAGGACAGCCTGCAGATGAACAAATTGCGCCAGCAACTCTTTGAGAAGCCAAAGTTGCCCACGAAGAAAAGCGGATTCATGCCCAGCAAGTTAGTGAGCAACGGGGCATCAGTGCTCGACGGTCTGCTGCTTGCCTGGAAGCTCTACCGGAAATTCAAGAAAAAGTAGAACTGCAACTTTTAGGTCTATTCAGAATCATAAGGACTTTAAGGACACAAAAAAAGGAGTACCGCCGTACTCCAACCTTGTTAACCTTAAATCTAATACTATGAAAAACACGCTGCAAAGTTACGGATTTATTTTGTTTATGCCTAATAATCAAGCATTTAAGCCCTAATTATTAATTAAAATTAACTAAAATAGAGGGATTTCCGTTCCTTTTTGGGCAGATTTAGCCTTCTATCTCTACCACTTGTCCATCGTAAGCCAACTGGATATCAGGAGGCAACTGCGCATTGACTTCAGCGTGAAGTCCAATATCGTGACAGGAATGAATCAGCCACGTCTGCCCTGCCCCTACCCTGCGGGCAAAGGCCACAGCATCGTCAACATTCTGATGAGCATGATGGTCAGGCTTGTAGCGGAGGGCATTCACCACCAGCACCTTTACGCCTTCAAGCAACGCCTCATCCTCGTGGTCTATCTGCTTCATATCGGTGATATAGGCTAATGGGCCGATGCGATAGCCAAGAATGGGAAGCTTGCCATGCATCACACGGATAGGAAGCACTTCCAGTTCACTATTTACAAGCAACGGATGGTGGGGTTGGATGGTATGGAGAACTATGGCAGGGGCACCAGGATAGCGATTCTCAGCGAAGCAATAAGGCACGGTCTGCATCAGTCCGCGGCTTGTCAGTTCGTCGGCATAAACATTCACCTCACCAAACTGACAGAAAGGCCGCAGGTCGTCGATGCCTCCTACGTGGTCGTAATGGATATGAGTAAGCAGCACGGCATCAATCTTCCGGAAGGGCTGAGTGAGCATCTGCTGGCGGAAGTCGGGACCCGTATCAATCAGTATTCGCGTATTCTCGGTTTCTATCAATGCGGAACAACGCAGCCGCTTGTCATGAGGATCTTTGCTCTGACAAGTGCGGCAGGTGCAGCCTATGGCCGGCACGCCTACCGATGTTCCAGTTCCCAGAAAAGTCAACTTCATGAGATGGGTTTCAGGTTTCAAGCTTCAAGTTTCAGGTTTCAGGTTATAATGCCTTACACGATATTCACTTCCGGATGAATCTCAATGCCGAAACGATTGAGCACATCCATCCTGATCTGTTCGCAAAGATGCACAATCTCGTCGCCAGTGGCACCGCCCTTATTGACCAGCACCAGTGCCTGACGGTCATGTACACCGGCGCGCCCCAACGTCTTTCCCTTCCAGCCACATTGGTCAATCATCCAGCCGGCAGGAATCTTCTCATGCTCTGCATCAACGGTATAATGGGGCATATTGGGATACAGGGCTGCCAGCCTTTCATATTTCTGACGTTTCACCACAGGATTCATGAAGAAACTGCCTGCATTACCCTCGAACTTCGGATCTGGCAGTTTGGCATTGCGGATATCGATAATGACCTGGCGCAACTGAGCAGCCGTGACATCGCGGTCATATCCTTTTGCCTCCAACTCCGTACGGATATTGCCATAGTCGAGATGGGGCTCGAAAGTGAGCGAAAGCCTATAAGTGACATGCGTTATGAAAAAACGGCCACGCCAGTCCTGCTTGAAGCGGCTCTGCCGATAACTGTACTGGCATTCCTCATTGGTGAACTGAACGAGACGGCCCGTGGCTATCTCCACGGCTTCCACCTGGGTAATCAAGTCCTTGGCCTCAACGCCGTAAGCACCGATATTCTGGACTGCCGAAGCACCAACGTCACCGGGTATCAGGCTCAGATTTTCTGCACCATACCACCCACGGCTCACACAGAGATCCACAATGTCATCCCACGTCTCACCACTACCGCAACGCAACAGCACATGACCGTCGCCCGTTTCATGGGCTTCCGCCCCCATAATGGCCGAATGGACCACGGTGCCTTGGAAATCCTTGGTGAGCAGCAGGTTGCTGCCACCGCCCAAGATCATCAGCGGGCTGTCCTCGTCATGAAGCGTAGGCAATAAGGACTGGGCCTCATCCACCGTCGAGAATTCCATGAAACGACTGCATTTAGCATCGATGCCAAATGTGTTGTGCGCCTTTAAACTATAATCTCTTACGTCTTTCAAATCCTAAAAAAGTAATACCTTAAACACTATGCCATCAGTCTCTATTCCACGAGTCCGGTCAGTTTCCACTCGCCACCGACAGCCTTGAAAGTCATTTGCAGTTCCTGACCGTTGGCAATACCGCGAAGCAGGAATATCTTCTGCGTGCTTTCCTTGTATTCCTGGCCATAGATAATATTATAAATAAGGTCGCCAGGTAGATCCGTAGGCCCTACGTCGGGCCACTGCTCAGGAAGCAGGTCGCCCGAAATAGTCTCGAAATCATCATCGGGATCAGGCCCCGTGAAAGCAATGGGATTGCTCAGGCTCTTCATCTGGAAAGCGGAATCCGTGGCAAAACGCTGGTAGAACTTCAAGAACGAGGAATTGTTGTTCTGCACCATCGCGCTATTGTTGACCGAAGTCAGCATCCACTCGCCGTTCTTACGGTCAAAGTTGTATTTCTTCACGCGCTGCTCCTCAAGATTAATCTGCTCCACCACCACATGGTTGATACTCGTATCTTTTGAGAGATTGAGCTGCTTGCGATTGTCAAGAATCAGCGTATAGAAGCCCTGGGGCATGAAGAAACGCTCCATCTTCCACTGCGACTTCGAAATCTTAACGGCATGGCCGTCGTTGACCACCGTCAGCGGAAACTGTATGCGCTTCATCTGCAACTTGCGGTTGCCGGCGAAATTAAAGAAGAAGTCGTCGAAGAGTTCATCAACAGCCTTCGAGACAGGCACGTCGTCAATCAAGTCTTCGAGCGAATCCACAGCCGTGGTATCGGCAATGGTGTCAGTGACGCTGGTGGAATCTGCAGCCACTGCTTTCTTCTTGTCAGTGCAGCCCGTTGTCCATAACATCATCGACAAACAGGCTATCAATACGATTATTGCACTCTTTCTCATCTTAGTAAAACATTCTTTCTCTCAAAACTACGGTGCAAAATTACAAATTAATATTAACATAAATGCAGATTTAAGGAATTAATTTTTAAATAATTACACGGCAATCAGAAAAAGCCAAATAAATTTGGTTTTTCCATCAGTTTGTAGTAATTTTGCAGCCAAATTATTAATTAGCATCATGTTATTAGAGAAAATAGAAGAACTTCTAAAAGAAGTTAGCGAGTTGACAGCCTCCAACGCTGAAGATATTGAACAACTCCGTCTGAAATACCTTAGTAAGAAAGGTGAAATCAATACATTGATGGCCGATTTCCGCAATGTGGCCGCAGAGCAGAAAAAGGAAGTGGGCATCAAAATCAATGAACTCAAGCAGACAGCTTTCGACAAGATCAATACGCTGCGCGAACAGTTGGCTACCGCCGAGACTGAGAGTGACGACATTGACCTGACGCGCACACCCTACCCCATCCAGTTAGGTACGCGCCATCCGCTGACCATCGTGAAGAACGAGATTATCGATATCTTCTCACGCATGGGCTTCGTGCTGGCCGACGGCCCTGAGGTGGAGGATGACCTGCACGTGTTCACGAAGATGAACTTCGCTGCCGACCATCCCGCCCGCGACATGCAAGACACATTCTTCGTGGAGCAGTCAGAACTGAACGACGTGACGAAGAACATTCTCCTGCGTTCCCACACTTCAAGTGTGCAGGCCCGCGTGATGGAGAACATGCACACCGAGGACGGCAAACTGACAGCCCCCATCCGCGTGATTTGCCCGGGACGTGTGTACCGCAACGAAGCCATCACGGCCCGCGCCCACTGCTTCTTCCATCAGATTGAGGGTCTCTATATTGATAAGAACGTGAGCTTCACCGACTTGAAACAGGTGTTGCTGACTTTCGCCCGCGAGCTCTTCGGTCCCGACACGAAAATCCGTCTGCGCCCCAGTTACTTCCCATTCACCGAACCATCAGCCGAGATGGACATCTCCTGCCATATCTGCGGCGGTGTAGGTTGTGGATTCTGCAAGCACACGGGTTGGGTAGAGATTCTCGGTTGCGGCATGGTAGATCCCAACGTGCTCGAACTGTGCGGCATCGACAGCAAGATCTATAGCGGTTATGCCTTCGGCTTAGGCGTGGAGCGCATCACAAACCTGAAGTATCAGGTCTCTGACCTCCGCATGTTCTCAGAGAACGACACCCGCTTCCTTCGTGAGTTCGAGGCAGCAAACTGATTATCACTTTACACCCCATACGCCACGAGGGCATGCCTTTCTCATTGGCATGCCCTCATTTATTCTGCAGATCCCAGCCGATTTTTCATGCAGTGCTTTTCATCCTATCATCACTCAGACTACAAAGTAAATTAGTTTGTACTTCAAAAACCCATTGGAAGCACTCCAAAACATCATCGGATGAAGTACAAAGTAAATTAGTTTGTACTCGGCCCACCTTTTCCTCCACAAGCGTTGAAACGTTTTTTGCCCTCTACCCTTCCTCTATTTTTGGGTTTATAAGTGAATTTTTGTATATTTGCAGCCGTAAATGCAACGGAAAATCATCCATATCGACATGGATAGCTTCTTTGCCAGCGTGGAGCAGAGAGACCATCCTGAACTCCGGGGAAAGCCCATTGCCGTGGGCGGAGACTCAGAGCGGGGCGTGGTGGCTACGGCGTCTTACGAGGCCCGCAAGTTCGGTGTGCATTCCGCCATGGCGATGACCAAAGCCAAAGCACTCTGCAAGGACCTGATTGTAGTCCATGGAAACTACCATATATATAAAGAGGTGTCAAGGCAGATGCACGAGATTTTCCATGAATACACCGACCTCGTGGAGCCTATTTCGCTCGACGAGGCTTTCCTGGATGTCACCGAAAACAAGCCTGGCATAGAACTGGCCGTTGACATTGCCCGCGAAATCAAGCAGAAAATACACGAGCGGCTCCAGCTGACTGCCTCTGCAGGTGTTTCCTATAACAAACTGCTGGCAAAGATTGCCTCCGACTGGCGTAAGCCAAACGGTCTGACGACGATACACCCCGACCGTGCGCTGGAGTTTATCGGGCAACTACGCGTAGAGAAGATATGGGGCGTGGGGCCCAAGACGGCCGATGCCATGCACCGCATGGGAATCTTCACAGGAGCTGACCTGCGCAAGATGTCGCAAGAACGGCTGACGCAAGCATTCGGCAAGATGGGAAAGCTGTTCTATCAGTTTGCCCGTGGCATTGATGAGCGGCCCGTCACCGTGGATTACGAGCGGAAATCGGTAGGCTGCGAGCGGACGTTTGAGAAAGATATCAGCTCGAAGTCGGCCCTCACCATAGAACTCTATCATACGGTCGTTGAACTGGAAAGGCGCTTGGCAAAATCTGACTTCAAAGGAACGACCCTCACCCTGAAACTGAAATACGAGAACTTCGAACAACACACTCACAGCCTCACCAGCAACAGGATTCTCCGCACGAAAGACGACATTCTGCCCCTGGCCAAGCAACTGCTGGCAGGTGCCACCCTTGACAGTCATTATATCAGATTGATGGGGCTCTCCGTTTCCAATCCTGCACGGCACGAATCCCGGCAGTGGATACAACTGGAACTGGAATTTCAGCCCTGGGACTAAACTTTCACTACCAAGAGGTCTTGAATGTTGGTCGTATAGCGGCGTGAAAGATATTCATGCTTCAATCCGAAACGGATATCCGTGCCCTGAATGGCCAACCGCACCTTGCCTTGGCCGTTCAGCTGATTGATACGGTCAATCGTACGGATAAGAAGCTGTTGTTTCTTACGGTCCACCGTGTCAAACAAATCCTGCTGCTGGGGTCTTTCAGGAACGATATCCATCAGTATCACGCCTGCCTTTTTATAATAATAGGTGCCGGGAACATAAGCGCGGCGCAAAATCTTCAGTGCCGCCTGGATAATCTCTGCCGACGACTGAGTGGCTACGGAGAGCGTGATCGTCTGATGAATCATGTGGGCAGGCACCCGTTCGTTAAACCTACTGGTATAGGCAAACACCATGATGCTTTTGCAACAGGAACCTTGACGACGCAGTTTCTCGGCACAACGCGAAGCATAATTGGCCACGGCCTCCTCCAACACCTGCCGGTCGCTGATACCCTGATCGGAAAAGGAACGGCTGGTGCAGATGCTCTGCTTCTGGGGCAATTCATCCACGATGATACAACTCACGCCGTTCAGCTCCTTCCAGGTTCTCGCCGTGGTCACGTTGAAATGCTGCCGCACCCAACTTTCACTCTTGGCGGCAAAGTCGGCAGCCGTACGAATGCCGTAATACTCCAGCTGCTTGCTGATTCTGCGCCCGATGCCCCATACATCCTCAACGGGAAAGAGCGCCAAGGCTTTCTGCCGTTTCTCTTCGGTATCCATCAGGCAGCAACCGTGATAGCCCTTGTATTTCTTGGCAAACTTACTCGCCATCTTAGCCAGTGTGCGCGTAGGTGCAATGCCCAATGAAATGGGGATGCCCGTTGACTTGCCCACACGCTTCACCAGCCGTTCGCCATAGGCTTTCAGGTCGTAGGTCTGGTCCATGTCGGAGAAGTCGAGGAAAGCTTCGTCGATGCTGTAGATATCCAGATGAGGGGTATATTGGCTCAGCAGACTCATCACCCTGCGAGAGAGGGAGCCATAGAGCGTATAGTTGCTGGAGAACACCGCCACATGGTTGTCGTCCAGCAACTGTCGCACCTGATAAAACGGATCACCCATCTTCAATCCCAAAGCCTTGCTCTCGTTGCTGCGCGCAATGACACACCCGTCGTTGTTGCTCAGCACCACCACGGGACGATTGTTCAGCTCCGGATGAAAAACCCGTTCGCACGAACAATAGAAATTGTTGCAATCAGCAAGGCCAAAGAATTGCATAACGGTTACTTACTTCCCCTTAAACATCGGCGCAAAGCGCACCGTGGTATTTCCTCCCTCCTTTCCCAGCAGGAAACGGTCCAGATAGGCTTCCACCTCAGGATACTGGTTTTCGGGCAACATGCAATGAGGATGACCGCCAATGATGGAATATCCCACACGGTCGGCAATGCCGAAATGCTCCCAAACGGGAATGGCCGCATTCATGGAGCCATAGGCTGATTCATCGGCCAGCCACTTGTAATCCGTATTACCCAACACCAGCAGAGCCCGCGGACATACCATCGCGCAGAGTTCGTGGCGGTCGTGGGGAAGCAGATACACCTTGTCGCCCCCGAAACGGGTGCGCATACTCTCCAGGAACCAATGATAGTCGGTGCGGTCAAGATTCTCCACGCTATCAAGAGGATGAGAGAGACGCCAGGCGGCAGCACCGCCTCCACCAGGCTCCTGGGCAATCGTCAATGCCACGCGCTCATCGAAAGCGCCACAGAAGAGTGCCATTTTTCCGGCATAAGAACAACCTGTCACGCCAATATGTTTCATATCGATGCGGCTTACGGTCTCGCCTACCTGTTGCAATCCGTCGAGCAGGCGGCTGAATCCCCATGCCCATTCACTGTAGGCACCATTCTCCTTCAGTTCCGGATACAGGCGGTCAAACTCGTATGAGCCGCGGTCATGCTTCTTCCGCCATTGTGAATAGTCGTTCACCTGGTTTTCATGAAACACCATCGTGGCAATGCCGCGCTTTTCCAGCAAGTCCTTGGGCAGCGAGATACCGCTCGTGCCAATCATCAGCGGATAGGGAGCCTTGCCCGTCTTGGGATAGCGGATGGTGGAAGAGAGACTGAGCGTCTGCCCGTTCACGGTGACATCCACCAGGAGGGTATCCCCGCTCATACGGGCTTTCACCTGACTCTTCTCAACCGTGGGTTTCCGTCCGATCTCATAGGTCTGAATACTGGCGCTGATTTCATTGCGTCGCTTCTCCCATTGCTTCAGGTTTTTCACAAGGCCTTTGCCGTTGCTCCACATCAGCGGATTGCGCAACGACTGCTGGGGAACCAACTGTTCATAGGGAGTCACGCGCTTCGCATAACGGCCCGTATTTTCCTTGTCAAACACTAAGGGAACCTGACGCTGGGCACTGGCACTCAGGCACATTCCCGTTAACAACACGCCAAAGAGCATCTTCGGCTTTCTAAGGATTGTTTTGTACATGATATTTGGTTTTTAGTCCGTGAATTGCATGAATGACATAGGTGACCACGCCCCATATCCGGAAGTCTTCACCCGACTGCACTTCTATCCGGGGATAGTGTTTGTTCCAAGGGACCAGCCAACCGCGACCGCCCGCAGCATCCATACGGAACTGCTTGATGGTGAAATCGCCGTCCACATAGGCTATCACAAAATCACCGTCGGAAGCCTCCTGCGACTTGTCCACCACAGCCAAATCTCCGTCCAGGATACCGGCATCCATCATCGAGTCGCCCGAGATCTTCACGAAGAAGGTTGCTTCGGGATGAGGTATCAACAGTTTGTTCAGGTCGATCTCTTCGTTCAGATAGTCCTGCGCCGGACTTGGGAATCCCGCTTTCACACTGCTCTGCGCCAAAGGGATGGACAGCTTGGTCTCAGTGGATGCCTTATGGAAGGTCAGTTTGATGTCGCCCATTTAGAATTCTATGATTTGTATGTCTTTTCCTTCTGCAAAACGTTCGAGCAGGTCCTTGATGTAGCGTGCATTGGCATTGACGGTTTCGCGATTGCCGTCATAGCCATTGACGATGACGAAGAGATGAGTGGTGGAGAGCTCTATCTTCGTGCGCTCATTATCGCTGGTAGGCGTTCCTACCCCACCCTTGCTGTCGCGATAGACGGGCATTCCCTCGATGTTGAGGATGCCGCGGCCGATACCCTCGTAGGGTTCGTCTTTCTTACCGACGCCCAGCGTCAGGGTGTCGCCCTCAAACTTATCAGCATCGAAGCCACCGATGCTGTAGCCGAACTTCATACTGGCCAGATTAATCAAATCCACCAGCGTGTCTATCTGATACAGGTTCTTGCCCTGTACCACACGACGTATGAGAGCCTCTGATGAAGGACGGTAGCGCGACGGGTCCTTGCCACAGGCACGATAGACGCGACGCGTGGCCTCTACGCCTGGCAACTGCTTAATCGAGGTTGTATCAAACTGCTGTTTATAATTCTCACAAAGGGCATCAATCTCAGCCCAAAGGCCTTCACTCCGCGGGGTGTTCACCACCCGGGCTTCAACAGCTGCGCCCGCAAACTGCGGACACACTGACTCTATTTCATTGGAAACGATGATGTTCATTGGGTTTCAGGTTTCATGTTTCAGGTTTCAAGTTTCAAGTTTCATCGAAATAACGATATTACGGTATAACGATATGATTTATTCTATCATCTGCAGGAACTCATCCTCGCTGACGATGGGAACGCCCAGCTTTTCGGCCTTCTGCAGCTTCGAGGGACCCATGTTCTCACCGGCCAGTATGAAGGAGGTCTTGCCCGAGATGCTGCCCACGTTCTTGCCGCCATGCTGCTCGATGAGCGCCTTGTATTCGTCGCGGCTGTGATGCTGGAACACTCCGCTGATGACGATGCTTTTTCCTGAGAGCTTGTCTGTCGTGCCCTGCATCTGCTCTTCCGAGAGGCTCATCTGCAGGCCGTAGCCGCGCAGCCGCTCCACGATGCTCAGATTCTCGGCGTTATGGAAATAGGTGACAATGCTCTTGGCCATCACCTCACCGATGCCCTCCACCTCCATCAGGTCTTCCAGCGAGGCATTCATCAGCGCATCGATGTTCTTGAAATGGCGGGCCAGCAGCTTGCCGGAAGTCTCGCCCACGAAACGGATGCCCAGGGCAAAGACCACGCGCTCGAAGGGAACCTGCTTGGAGGCTTCGATGCCTTTCACGACGTTCTCGGCCGAGAGGCGGCGATTCTTGTTGCCGCCCGTGATCTGGGCCACGGTGAGGTCGTAGAGGTCGGCCACGTTGTGCACGAGTCCGCGGCTCCAGTATTCGTCCACCGTCTCGGGCCCCAGCGACATGATGTTCATGGCGCGGCGCGATATGAAATGCTCGATGCGCCCCTTGATCTGCGGCGGACAACCGCTGTCGTTCGGGCAATAGTGCACGGCCTCGCCCTCGTAGCGCACCAGCGGCGTGCCGCATTCGGGACAGCGCGTGATGAACTGCACGGGCTGCGCGATGATGGGGCGCTGGTCGATGTCCACGCCCACAATCTTCGGGATGATCTCGCCGCCCTTCTCCACATACACATAGTCGCCGATATGCAGGTCGAAGTTCTTGATGAAGTCCTCGTTGTTCAGCGTGGCACGCTTCACCGTGGTACCTGCCAGTTGCACGGGTTCCATGTTGGCCACCGGCGTCACGGCTCCCGTTCGTCCCACCTGATAGGTCACCTCGTTGAGCCGCGTGCAGGCCCTTTCGGCCTTGAACTTATAGGCGATGGCCCATCGGGGCGACTTGGCCGTGAATCCCAAGTGCCGCTGCTGGCGCTGAGAGTTCACCTTCAGCACGATGCCGTCGGTGGCCACGGGCAGGTTCTTGCGCTCCCTGTCCCAGTAGTTGATGAAGTCGTAAATCTCCTGAAGGGTGTTCACCTTCTTCATCCCCTCCGATATCTTGAAGCCCCACGATTTTGCCGCCATCAGGTTCTCGTAGTGTCCGTCGCAGGGGATGTCGTCACCTAATAAATAATAGAGGTAGGCATCCAGTCCGCGCCCGGCCACCACCTCCGACTTCTGCGACTTCAGCGTGCCGCTGGCCGCATTGCGGGGATTGGCAAACAGCGGTTCCTCGGCAGCCTCGCGCTCGGCATTCAGCCGCTCGAA
>JAEEGJ010003128.1_pt1 | contig 67387 bp, 48 predicted proteins | sample 8958761 | NCBI WGS metagenome assembly JAEEGJ01 (sample SAMN16246546, study PRJNA631951) | gut metagenome | biome: gut microbiome; feature: rumen; material: RS-attached | host: Bos | place: Iran: Karaj | collected 2018-10 | reverse complement strand
ACTTCTTATATTACTAATGACTAAAGGCTTGCGACTTTTGATTTTCAACTTAATCTTGTCGCCTTCCGGCTCCCTCCCTACGGGGGAGGGCGGGGGGAGAGGCCTTCATTTTGTTTTCTGAGTGCAAAGGTACTATGTTTTTCTCACTCACGAAATCCCTAATATTCGGCATTTATATACCACATGTATGGTATTTCCTGCATAAAATGGTTACATAAAAACAATTTAACGCCAATTTGACCTGATTTTTTTGTTGAATTGACGTCATTTTCTTGCTCGTTCCGTAAAAACAGGTATTTTTATCTTCTCAAAACAAAAAACTGTTTTCATTCGTCTGATAGTCAGTCTTCCTGTTCGTGATAATAAAAATAGTCAATGCCTTTCATGAACATTTTATTGTCAGGAGCCTCGAATTTGAAGTCATGATATTTTCCTCAGAAAAACTTTTTTGCGCAAACCTTACACCCCTACACCAGCACCTTATATAACGTGCAATATTTTAGCGTGTTACGAAGATTTTAAATGTGTGCAAACCCTACACCAACCCTACATCAACCCTACACCCGAACCTGAATTTTAGAAATTCAGGTTAATTGATAATTAATAATGGATAATGTATAATTAGGTTTGATTTGAACACTTATAATACTATTCAAATTACTCATTATTCATTATTAATTTTCTGCATTTCAAATGCAGAAAGGGTGTAGGGGTGATGTAGGGTTGGTGTAGGGTTTGCGTATATTTGAGAACGCTGCAAGCTATTGATGCTTAGGAGAATATAAGGGATGCTGGTGTAGGGGTGTAGGGTTTGCGTGAAAAAGTTTTTTTTCAGAACTCGTATTTTCACTTTTCATTAGTTCCCCTAACCTTCGCTTCTCCTTCGCTTCACCTTCGCTTTAAATCCGTTTCAAATCCGTTCCATAGTAGAGAGCAGAATGGGAGGTAAATGGGAGTCACATGGGACTTACATGGGAGGAAGAAGGGAACAAGAAAAAATGAAAAATACTAGACCCTCTAAATCTCCCTTAGAGGGAGACTTTTTCTGCACTCTGGCTCTCCCACCTTTAAGGGGGAGCAGGGAGAGGGTCGGTATTTTTCATTTTTCATCTATTTTCCTCCTACAGAAGCACTATAGATGCGCTCGAGGAACTGGAGAGCACCTCTGTAACCGATATGTGAACGGTTTACAACGAGTGTTTCAGATGATGGGGTGGAGATTTCGAAGAAGAGCGCCTCCTTTTCGTTGGAAAGGTTCAGCTCCCAACTTGTACCGAGAATAAGCGGTTTACCTGCCTTGAACTCTACGCTCTCAATGAGCTTTATCACCTCGTGACCGTCTTCCTCAAAGTCAACATCGATGCTAACGCCTTCGGAAATGTTGTTCTTGAAGTACTCCGTAATGGCAGGACGGAACTTCGCAGGTGTATCGTCAGTAATGACGACACGCTTTGGGATAAGTCCGATCTGGTCGGCAAGGAACTTGGAATAAGCCAATGCGTAGGCTGCATCAGCGGTTATGGCGAACTCACTCGGCATGCCATACCAGTATTCGGCAAAGAACTCGGAGAAATGCTCCAGATAGTAATAGTAGATATCTGCCTCCTGCTTGATGAATGCCTCTGACTGTGCCTTGTCGATACCTGCATATTCCACCACCTGACGGATGAACTTAGCTGTAGCTTCCTCGCCAACTGGTATCTCTGGGATATGGAGGAATGGCTGATCGTATTTCTTCTGCAAGTGCTCGGCATTCCTTACGCCCACCCAAGGCGATACTACGAGATTGAACTGCGCCTGTGGAATCTTCTTCCATGCCTCAACGCCTGGGTTCTCAGGACCGAAGAGTACGTTAACCTCAAGTCCGGCACCACGGAGTATTCGTGCAAGCTCCTGATAGTCGCCACGCCAGTTCTGGTTATAGTAAGGAGTCTCAAACCAGAGGTTCACGAGTCCCTTCTTCTTCTCGCCCTTGTAAGGACCGACAAACTGGTCGATGATGGCATTTACCACCTCCTCATGTCCGAAGAGGTTATTGCCCTTGAAGCCCGGAGTATTGGCATAGACGATAGGATAGCCTGCCTCCTGATAGCTGCGGACGAGGTCAGGCACGTTGTCGCCGATAAGTTCACCCGTACAGCCTGTGAGTACCACGAATAGGTCGCCCTCGTAGATTTTAAGAGTTGACTTGATAAGGTTGTCGAGAGTCTTGATACCGCCAAACACAACATCGTTCTCTGTTGCGTTGGCACTTGGCATGTTACCGCCTCCTGCTGCAATACTGCCCTGAAAAGCGTTCTCGAAAGTTAGCATAGCGGTTGTCTTCAGCTGACAACCAGGCGAGCAGTTAGCGATAGGTACTGCTCCTTTTATGGCAACTACGGTATTTGTAGCGCCTACTGCACAGGCATATCTCACGTTGGAGATTACCGTAGGTTTCTTCTTTATTTGTTTTGTTTCTTCGCTCATCTTGAACAAATTTTTCTCATTTAATTAGGCCTCAAGTTTTTCCTCAATTTCCTTGAACACATTCTTGTCGTTAGAGAGAATGAAAGGATCGGTCTGACTAAACCACCAGTCGTTGTATGGCAGACGCACGTGACGTTGCAATGTCTTGTTGAACTTTGTGCGTGACAATACACCAACCAATATCTCAGCAATACGTAGGATGCCGTCATAGCCAACAGGGATATGCTCATCACCAAGTGCGAAAGTTGGTACTCCGAGGTGGCCCGCTACTGATGCAAGTCCCGGGTGACGGATGATGAGGAAGTCGGTCTTGACACGATTCAAGAGCTGTGGCAACTGGAAAGCGCGCGTCTTGCTGACCGTGTAGTGAGGAATGTCACCATAGGTCTCAACAAGTTCCTTGAGCGTGTCCTGATTCTTTCCTGCACCATCGTAGATAGGGTCGTGATGGAAAACAAGTGCACCCTCGTTCTTGATACCGAGTTCCGATAGTACGCTGATAAGTCCGTGTGCGTAAGCTGAACCAGTAAGCACCATACCATGCTTGCCTTTGAAGTATTCGCGATATTCTGCAAGCTTTGGAGCTATACGTTTATGCTCGCTTTCGATAAACTCCTCAGCCTCTTTCTCCTTGCCTACCACCTTCGCAATAGCCCTGAGCCATGCGTCAGTACCCTTGATGCCGTATGGCTGTGGTGCGTCAATCTGTGGCACACCAAACTGCTCCTGAAGGGCTGCTCCCATATATCCGCCAAGTGTTTCGCAGAAGGTTGTCGTCGCAACCGCCTCTGATGCCTGTCGGATTTCCTCGAATGAAGCACAGTCGAGCAAGTAGTTCACTCTCAATCCAAGTGGCTTCAGCAGATCTGTGAACCAGTCAGTACCCCACAGGGCGATGATGTTAATAAGGTCTTTCTGTTTCTTCTTAGGATTCTTCTCCACAATCTGACGCAGCACACCATGGAAAGCCACGTCGAAACCTGTGCTCCAATGCTTGCTTCGGAATCCCTCGCAATGCAGAGGAATAACAGGTACGCCAACCTCTGGCTCCATCTCCTCGGCTACGCTATCGATATCCTCACCCGTGATAGCTGTGGCACATGCCATAGCTATAAAGATAGCCTTCGGATTATAGCGTTCCTTGGCAACACGAATTGCGTGACGCAACTTGGCACTACCACCAAACACCATATCCTTCTCTAACAGATTAGTGCTTATACAGAGAGTGTTCTGCTGTGGCTTACCACGTCGTGCCAGTCCCATGTGCATGGTGAGGTTGAACTTTGCATCCTCACTACTACAGCCAATAGGCGCATGGTTGATAAGCACACAGTCGGTGAGGTTGCCTATCTGACATTGCACGATGGCATTGGAGCACATGGTCTCCTGATTCAGCGGACTTTGTATCTCGCAGAGACGACAGCCCTTTACAGGACACCCACCGTGCTTCTTTAGACTTCTCTCATCATAAGCAGACTGCTCGATGAGTTCTTTTGCCGAACCGTCCCAACCGATGATTGTGCCTAAGCGCAACTCACGGTTTTCAACGGTGGTCATATTTAGATTGATATTTTTTAACATATTAGTTTTGTTTTATCTTGAACGCCTTGCTGTCAAGTTTGTGATAGTAGCTCGTAATCTTTGAAAGTGCCTCTTCCACAGGAATCTCTATATCGAAAGCAGAGATAGCCCTGAGTTCCAACTGTCTCCGTGCGTTCTTGCCTATCTTTGCGGCAACCACGGCACGACAGTCGGCAACAATCTCAACCGACTGTGGATTGCCTCCACCCGAACAGCCACTACCATTGCCACTCGAACAACCGTTTGAACAGCCACTCTGACATTCAGCCTTGCCTTCGGACTCCTCAGACTCAACTTTTCGGTCTTCTAAAAACAGGAAGTCAAGTCCTTCGACGGTGTAAATCTTAAGGACGGAGGCGCTGCCAAAGTGCAGATTCACCGTCTTTCCGTCGGATGATGCAACTGCTATTTTATAAGCCATTTATTAGATCTTGTAATCGTCAGCATTTTCCATGAAGCCATACTCCATAAGGATTTCCTCAAGTCGTTCCTGAGTCATAGGAGTTGGAATGACAAAGCTATCATTCTCAATCACAGCTTGTGCAAGATTGCGATATTCCTGAGCTTGTCCTGATTCTGGTTTGTATTCTATCACAGTCTGCTTATGGATTTCTGCGTGCTGTACAATATTGTTTCGTGGTACGAAATAGAGCAGTTTTGTACCGAGCTCTTCTGCAAAGGCACGAAGGAGGTCGTGCTCATGATCCACGTTACGGCTATTACAGATAATACCACCGAGACGTACGCCGCCAGTCTTTGCATATCGCTTGATACCCTTTGCAATATTGTTGGCTGCATAGAGAGCCATCATCTCGCCTGAAGCCACAATATAGATTTCCTTTGCCTTACCTTCACGTATTGGCATTGCGAAACCACCGCAGACCACGTCACCGAGCACATCGTAGAACACATAGTCGAGGTCATCGGTATAGGCACCGAGGTTCTCAAGCATATTGATAGATGTGATGATACCTCTACCTGCACAACCTACACCAGGTTCCGGACCGCCAGACTCAACGCATCGTGTACCGCCGAATCCAGTCTTCATAATCTGGTCGAGTGAGATATCCTCACCCTCATCTCGAATAGTATCAAGTACGGTCTTCTGAGCAAGTCCGCCAAGAAGGAGTCGTGTAGAGTCGGCTTTAGGGTCACAGCCTACAACCATCACTTTCTTTCCATGTTCAACCAATCCGGCAGTAAGGTTCTGTGTAGTTGTTGATTTACCTATACCGCCTTTACCGTAAATTGCAATTTGTCTAATTTCTCCCATTGAGTTTTCTTTTTTATTTGTTTTGAATTTATTGTTTTTTTGAAGTATCCATACCCCATCGGGGATTTTACTTAAATAGATTCTGTATCTCGTCATATTGACGAAGTTTCTCCATTGCATCGGTTATATCACCAGGAAGAGCCATCGGAGTAATACCGCTATCTTGAATAATTGCCATAGCTCCCATACCGATACGCAATGCCACGATATACTGGCAATCAGAGAATAGGGCAACATTTTCCTTCATCTTCTCCGTGGAATGTTCACCACCAAGACAGACGGGGGTCACCTTTCTTTCCTCAACAAGCACATATTCGCCTTCAAAATATTGATAGATATAGAAAGATGTCGCTCTGCCAAAGTGAGTATCCACAACATAGCCGTCGGATGATGCGAATGCCACCCTGAATGTATCATATTCCTGATTTCTATCCATGTGAAAATGTTTCGGTTAGTTCTAATTCATCACTAAAAACCTCATCCGCGAATTCTGATATACCCGGTACTCCTACTGCATCTGCGCGACAGCGATTGCAATGCCTGAATACATTAACATACTGTTCTGCATCCTTACGCGCCTGTTCTATCTCGAAACAATAAGGAGCACGTTCATTAGCGAGTTCAAATGTTGGGATGAGTGGGATGATGTTGTAAATCTCAGCACCAAGCTCTGCAACTTTTCTTGCAATATCCCCTATATGCTTTCCGTTGATTCTAGGCACAAGTACGGTGTTCACCTTTAGCGTGATACCGCTCTTTGCCACTTTCTCCAACCCTTTCAACTGGTTCTCTATCAATATCTCAGCTCCTTCGAGAGCATCGTATTTCTTACCGTGATAGATAACGAATTTGTTTAGTTTAGCTTCAATCTCTGGGGCAATAGCATTCACAGTCACCGTGAGAGAATCGACTCTCGCATCAATTATCTCGTCAGCCTTTTCATTGAGCAACAAACCGTTGGTGCTCATACATTTTAGCAATTCTGGGAAATGCTTGCCTATGAGTCGGAATGTCTCCAATGCTGCATCTGTGGCAAGTGTATCGCCAGGACCAGCAATGCCTGCAACCTTTATCTCAGGACATATCTTTAATGCCTTTTCCAATACGCCAATGCTTTCCTCTGGCGTAATAACCTTTGATGTCACACCCGGGCGATGCTCTGTCTTGTTCAGAACGCGATGACAGAATCTACACCCGATATTACAACTGCCAGAAACAGGCAGATGAATACGACCAGTTGTTGCAGCCTTTGGTCCGAAACAGGGATGATTATTTATAATGTTATCCTTATTTGTCATAATATATTTTTTTCTGGGTGCAAAGGTATAGATATTTCCCTACTCTCACAATCCCCTCAATACGTCATTCCTTGTACCAAAATCATGGTATATGTTTATTCTGGCATGATTATATGATGAATTTTAACTTAATGCACACAAAAATCGCCAGTAAAAGTTGAGTTCTACTGACGATTACACTAGTAATAACATATAATAATAAGCATGGCATTTTCTTACAAATGCACCTCTTTGTCCACAACTTCACCATTCAGGATTTTGAAGGAGTTGAGATGAATGCCTTCATGAAGGGAGAGAATGGCATATCGGATGGTTGGGTCGTTGGCAAGTCGCAAGTCTTCTTGCGATGGGCGAGAAGGTGATGCGGGATGACTATGCCAGTTGGCGAGTATCTTCAAGCCTTTCTCGCGTGCATATCTTAGTGCGGCAAACTGATCTTTTGATGAGAATGAAAAGTGCTCTGGTGAATGGTCGATATTCTCCATCCAATAATGCTCCGTCACCTCCGCTTCAGAATCGCCGTTCTCTGTTCCCAACAGATACCCGCACGTTTCGTTTGGTGCATCCTGTCGAGCCTGAGCAATCAGCTCATCGATAATATTAAGTGGAATTTTCATTACTTAGTGGTTTTTGAGATCGCAAGCAGCCTGTTCGTAGTCTATCAGATGGTCGATAGTAGGGTGGCTGCCGCAGATGAGACAAGAGTCGCTATGCTTTACATTGATGGTGCGGAACTGCATAGTCTTAGCATCGAAGGTGAGAAGACGGTTTGTCAACAGCTCGCCTACACCTGTGAAGTATTTCAAAGTCTCGGCTGCCTGAATTGTTCCAAGCATACCGGCAATGGCTCCTAACACACCTGCCTGTGAACAAGTTGGGACGGCTCCTGCTGGAGGTGGCTCCTTGAACATACAACGGTAACAAGCTGTACCCGGAAGATGGGTGAATGTCTGACCGTTGAAACGCAGTATGCCGCCATGAGAGAAAGGCTTTCCTGCCATTACACACGCATCGTTGATGAGGAATTTCACAGGGAAATTATCAGTTCCGTCAACGATGAAGTCATACTCCTTTATTATATCGAGGGCATTTGAAGAGTCGAGGAATTCCTGATAGGTTTCGACCTTCACATCAGGATTGATAGCCTGAATCTTCTCCTTTGCGCTCTCAACCTTTGCTATGCCAACATCCTTTGTGAAATGGATTACCTGACGCTGTAAGTTGCTCAAATCCACCACGTCGGCATCTACAATACCTATTGTTCCTATTCCTGCAGCGGCAAGGTAGAGAGAAACAGGAGCACCAAGACCGCCTGCGCCTACAACAAGTACGCGTGCGTTCATTATCTTCTCCTGACCTTCCACGCCCACGTCCTGCAATAGTATGTGTCGCGAATATCGCTGTATCTGTTCTTCTGTAAAATCAATCATAGTGATAATTTTTTTAGTCAAAAGACAAAAGTCAAAGGTCAAAGGATGAAGGTTGATGGATTAAGAATTAGGGGTTATTTGTATCAAACCTTATTCCTTATTCTTTCCAACTTTATTCCCAACAAAGTCCTTAGACTTTAGACCTAAACATTACTTATTACAGGCTGCCGCCTCCCATGAAATAGAGGAAATCGACCTTGTCGCCTTCTTTCAATACAATACTTTCCCAGTCTTCGCGCTCGGCAAACTCCTCGTTCACCTGTACGCTGACCATTTCGGGTTGCAGCACGTTATTCTGCTTGATTAGTTCACTAACGTTGAGTGGCAGGCTAACTTCCTGCGCTTCTCCATTTACATAAATCTTTGCCATAATATTATTGAGTTTGAGTGTCTGATTTTCTGAGTGCAAAATTACTGCGAAATCCGCACTCATACAATAGTGCTTTTGTGGTATTCTGCATACCATAATCGTGGTATGCGATTTACCATCCCCGTGGGATTGTCTCATTCAGCAGAAAGAAGTAATTTTGCACTCAGAAAATCAGACACTCAAACTCAATAAATTATGGCAGAAAACAAAAAACTAAGCATCATCGCCTTTAGTGGTGATTTCGACAAGCTTACGGCTGTATTTACATTAGGTACGGGCGCGGCGGCTGTCGGCTATGAGGTGAATATATTCTTCACCTTCTGGGGGCTTGATGCTATCAAACGTAAGCAGGGACGCTCGTTTACGGGTGGCAACTGGCTTACCAAGATCTTCGGATTTATGATGGGTGGACTTAAGGTTACGCCTACCAGTCGTTTTAACTTCCTCGGTGCAGGACCAAAGATCTTCCGCTACCTTATGCGTAAGAAAAATGTAGCTACTCTTGAGGAACTTGTTGAGGCAGCTAAAGTCTTGGGAATCAACTTCTACGCCTGTGAGATGGCTATGCACGTGCTTGGCCTCAAGAAGGAAGATTTTATACCCGAAGTAAAGGATGTGCTCGGTGTGGCTTCATTCCTGAAACTCTCAGAAGACGGCGAGACATTGTTTATTTAAACTTAATCTTTTAATATCAAAAATATGGCTACAAAGATATTAGATATAACAAAGGAGCATTGCCCAATGACATTCGTCAAGACAAAGATTGAGCTTTCAAAGCTTCAGGATGGTGATATATTGGAGGTTCTTCTTTCTGAGGGAGAACCACTTGACAACGTGCCTCGCAATGCCACAGATCAAGGATATAATGTGCTTTCAGTTGAACACGTAGAAGGCACCACATACAAGGTAACTATTCAGAAATAGTTTATTAACAATAAAAAAAACTCAAACGAAAAAAAATTATGGCAGATTCTAATTTACAGCGCAGCGTAACGACTGCAACAGCCAGAAAACTGGCTACAACCGCCAAGACAGCCCCTCAGATGGGCTCTATCACTCCAAGACTTTTGTTGAAACTCCTTCCTTGGGTACAGGTGAGCGGCGGTACTTTCCGCGTTAACCGTACTAAGGTAGAGTTGCGTAAGAACGACCGCCTTCCTATCCAGTATGTGAATGGCGTGCCATCGTTTACTGCAAAGAACCTCAAGTCAATTCCTCTTTTCTCAGAATTCGACGATGAGATTCTCAACCGTCTGGTTAGCTCTTTCGAGGCTAAGGAGGTTGATGTTGACCAGCTCTTTGTAGAGGAGGGTAAGGATAAGCAGCGTTTCTTCATCGTGGCAAGCGGTCAGGCTGAGGTTATCAGCAAGGGCTCTCACGGCGAAGATTTACGGATCGCTCTTTTGGGTGATGGCGAGTATTTTGGTGAGGCAGACTTGCTCGACGAGCAGGAGTCAACAGTAAGCGTACGCGCTATTACCCCAACCGTATTCCTCGGCTTGAAACTCAAGGAACTTGTCAAGTTCATCAAGGAGGTACCTGACTTCCGCGAGACATTCAACAAGGCTGTTGACAAGCAGTTGCGCCTCAAGGCATCAGTAAACGACAACGGCGAGAAGCATATCGACTTGGTTAGCGGTCATGAGGAAGATAATATCATTCCAGAGACATATATCGACTATGAGGAGAATCCAACAGAGTATTCTCTCAACACTCTTCAGACCGTTGTTCGTGTACATACCCGCGTAAGCGACCTCTATAACAATCCTTACAACCAGTTGGAGGAGCAGCTCCGCCTCTCTATCGAGAGCATCAAGGAGCGTCAGGAGTGGGAGCTTATCAACAACAAGCAGTTCGGTCTTTTGGCAGCAGCCAACCCAGCATACCGCATCAGCACACGCTACGGCAGTCCTACACCTGACGACCTCGACGAGTTGCTCTCATTGGTATGGAAGGAGCCTGCATTCTTCATCGCTCATCCAAGAGCTATCGCAGCTTTCGAGCGTGAGTGCACATGGCGCGGCGTACCACCTGTAACAACCGATCTCTTCGGCACAAAGGTAATCCTTTGGCGTGGCGTTCCATTGATTCCTTCTGATAAGGTAGAGGTAGAGGGCCAGTATCTCACAGGCCGTGGCGTTGGAACTACCAAGATCATCCTCGTTCGCGTAGGTGAGAAGAACCAGGGTGTTGTAGGTCTTCACCAGAGTGGTATTCCTGGCGAGATTGCACCATCACTCTCAGCACGTCTCATGGGACTTGACAAGTTCGGCGTTGCATCTTACTTGCTCACAAAGTACTTCTCTCTTGCATCTCTCACCGATGATGCTATTGCCGTGCTTGAGAATGTAGAGGTAGGTTACTATCATGACTATCAGCACCGCAATAAGGTGGAGAAGTAATTGATATCAGTTTAGAGGTTAGGGGTTAGAGGTTAGTGCTTGAGCACTATCTTCCTCTATCCCCATAACCCTAACCTCTAATCTCTAATCCCTAACCTCTTAAGGAAAATGATAAATTTACAAAATATAGAAGGCTATGGCATCGCTGATCCTGGCTTTGAGCTGCTACGAGAGGTAGCTCAGAAGTATTGCCCGGAGGAGTTGCAGGCTGAGCGGAAGGAAGTGATACCCGATGAGGTCCTGAACCTTGCGGCATTGTCACTTCCGTTCGAACTGGTACCATCGCAAACCGGTTCACAGCATACGCTTCCGAAGGACGACGGTTTCGGCATCGGCATACCTGAGACACAGAAATTGCGCGACCTGCACTATGAGGAGTCAGACACACTGAACTCTGAGCAGATAAAGCGCGACTTCCCCGTGCTCAATCAGAAGGTGAACGGCCATGACCTCGTGTGGCTCGACAACGGTGCCACTACGCAGAAGCCTAATCAGGTAATAGATAAGATTTCGGAATACTACCGCACATATAACTCCAATATACATCGCGGAGCGCATACTCTTGCAGCTCGTGCTACGGATGCTTACGAGGAGGCTCGTGAGAAAGTACAGCGCTTCATCAATGCTGCATCATCTGAGGAGATTATTTTCGTGCGTGGTACTACCGAGGGTATTAATCTCGTGGCACAGACCTACGGCAGACAGTATCTCACCCCGGGCGATGACGTCATCGTCTCAGAACTCGACCACCATGCCAACATCGTACCTTGGCAGCGCATCTGTCAGGAACGCGGCGCTACATTGCACGCTATTCCTACTGATAAGAACGGTGATCTCGACCTTGCTGAGTTCGAGCGTATCATCACACCTCGCACACGATTCGTCTCTGTCGGTCATGTGAACAACACTTTCGGCACAATCAACGATGTACAGCGTATCATCGACATCGCACACTCTCATCAGATTCCTGTCTTGATTGACGGTGCGCAGTCCATCGCCCACACTCCTGTTGATGTGCAGGCGCTTGGCGCTGATTTCTTCGTGTTCAGCGGACATAAGATCTACGGTCCAAACGGTATCGGAGCGGTATATGGACGCAAGGCCCTGCTCGACAAGATGCAGCCATGGCAGGGTGGTGGCAATATGATCAAGGACGTGACCATTGAGCATACCGAGTATAATAATCCGCCAGCTCGTTTCGAGGCTGGTACGCCTAATGTTGCCGATGCCATCGGACTCGGTGCTGCTCTCGACTACGTGAGCCATCTGGGAATCCGTAACATCGAGCACCACGAGCATCAGCTAACGGAGTATGCGCGAGAGCAGCTTGCACAGATTCCAGGTTTGACTCTCTTAGGCAATCCTAAGAATCGCGTTTCGGTGGTTAGTTTTGTCCTCGACGGAATCCCTGTTCCGGAGGTCGGCACATTGCTTGACAAGGAGGGTATCGCCGTGCGTGCCGGACACCATTGCGCACAACCGGCACTTCGCGCTCTGGGTTACGAGATGAGCGTCCGTCCAACGTTCGCTCTCTATAACACACGCGAGGATGTGGATAAACTCGTCATTGCGGTCAAAAAGATCATAGGTGACAGGTAAATAGGTAAATAGGTGATGGGGGTTAGGTGATAGGTGTTGGCGTATTTCAAACGCTAAGACGCAAAGACACAGAGTTTATTTTCTTTGCGACTTTGCGACTCTGCGTTCAATACCCACTAACCTCTAACCCCAAACCACCATCACCCAACACCTAACACCCAACACCCAAAACTAAAACACGATGCAGTACGAAACGAAAATTTTGACAACAAAGTATCAGAAGCCTGATACATACGGTGCACTTTCGATGCCTGTATATTACACGGCAGCGTTTGAGTTTGAGTCTGCAAAGGCCATGGGCGACGCATTTTGCGGTCGTTCCATGGCCCCATCGTATGCCCGCATTGCCAATCCTACCACTACCTATCTTGAGGAGCGCGTGAGGAAACTGACTGGGGCTGTGAGTGTGACGGCGCTCAATACCGGAATGACTGCTATTCACTATGCCCTGACTGCCGTAAGCGCAGCTGGACTGAACATAGTGGCATCGAAGCATCTCTTTGGCAACAGCGTCTCACTTATTCGCGACACGCTGGGCACTTTCGGCGTTGAGGCACGTTTTGTGGATTTCACAAAACCCGAGGAGGTTGAGGCTCTGATTGACGACAAGACATGTGCCCTCTTCTTCGAGATAATAACCAATCCGCAGTTGTTCGTTGCCGATATCCGCAAGTTGGCTGACATTGCCCACAAGGCAGGCGTGCCTCTTATTGCCGATACTACAATAGTGCCATTCTCTGCTTTCCGAGCCGTTGACTTCGGTGTGGATATAGAGGTGGTGTCAAGTACAAAGTATATCTCCGGCGGAGGCACCGGACTTGGCGGACTCCTCATCGACTACGGTAAATTCGATTGGACTCAAGCTCCTTCCCCTGCTTTACAGGCACGATGCAAGCGTGTTGGCAAGAAACTGGCATTCACGGCGCGTGTGAAGACAGAACTGATAACCAATCTCGGTGGGGTGATGACTCCGCAGGCAGCATATATGGAAACCCTCGGTCTCGATACGCTCGACATACGCTTCCAGCGACAGGCTGGAACCACACTATGGCTTGCAGAACAATGTAGGCAACTACCCGAGATAAAGCGCGTCAACTATACCGGTTTGGAGGGAAATCCTTTCTATGAGTTATCGAAGGCGCAGTTCGGACCATTACCCGGTGCCGTCTTCACCATCAACCTTGCAGACAAGGAAGCCGCCTTCGCGTTTATCGACAAGTTACAGATAATCCGCAGGGCAACGAACCTCTTCGACCGCAAGTCGCTTGCCATTCATCCAGCCTCCACCATCTTCGGTCTCTTCACACCCGAGCAATGTGCGGAAATGTCGGTACCTGACACCACCGTGCGTCTCAGCATCGGACTTGAAGCCGGTGAAGATCTGCTAGAAGACATAAAGCAGGCGGTAGGGTAATCCCCAAATCCCCCTTATGGGGAACTTATAAAGATTCTATTTTTCCCCATTAAAGAGAAATGACCACTCGAAAGTATAGGTCAAAATCCTCCTTAAAGGGGGATTTATTATGCCCAAGCCTTATAGGGTGTGTGTTCAAAATATGATAACTATGATAACTGTGATAACCCAAAATACTTGTTACACAGAGAGTAGAAATACTGGATTGGTTTATTTAATAGGCTTAATATCAATGCTTTATGGTAATATCTATTCATTAGCTGCGCTTTGAATTTCGATTTCTTATTGTTGATAATGAAGTTAACATAATCATAAGCTTGAGTTCTATTCAAGTCCCCATTTAGAGGATTGTAGGGAGCGGATTTGAAACGGCTTTGAAACGGATTAGAAGCGAAGGAGAAGCGGAGGTAAGTTAAGAGTGAAGAGAGAGATGAGTTATGAAGGTTTAGCTCGACGGCCAAAGGGGAAGTCAATATGAGTTTGCATTTCCTTTCGTGTTCTTTGATTGACATGCCTTGTACTGAAAAAGTTGACTCGATTTTACACAAAAGTTATCATGGTTATCATATTTTTAACACACACACTAACCCTTAAATAAAGAACTCTCTATGTTGGAAAATTCCTTCAAAAATAGTAGAGGAATATGAATGTACTTTTCCAGGCTTTTGGGCTATAACAAAATATATCCAGCGATTAAACATGATGAGGCTATTAGATAATGTCAGTTCAACAAATTGGAATATATTATATAGTGTTGAACCACATGAAATATATAATACCCCCTAACCATTTAATGATGGTCGCTAACAATCATAACGCAAAGACGCAAAGTCACAGAGATAATAAAAACTTTGCAACTTTGCGTCTTCGTGTTAAAAAATATATTTGTTGTTCGATTATCTACACAGCTTGCAGCCTTCGCACTTGTTAAGCTCACCTCTGAAACGCTTCTCAACGAGATGACGAAGACGATCACGGAGCGGTTCTACCTGTATTCTGTCTATAACCTCGCCGATAAAGGCATTCTGGAGCAGGGTACGAGCCTCTTCGAGAGATACGCCTCGCTGCTGCATATAGAACAATGCCTTGTCATTCAACTGACCGACAGTAGAGCCATGAGCACATTTCACGTCATCAGCATATATCTCAAGCATTGGCTGGGTGTACATACGACATTCCTTAGTAGCACACAGGTTCTGGTTGGTCTCCTGAGAAGTGGTCTTCTGAGCATCTTTACGTACAAGTACCTTGCCAGCAAATGCACCTACAGCCTTGTCGTCAAGAACGTATTTATAAAGCTCATGAGAATCACAATGCGGAACCTTATGGTCAATAAGCGTGTTGTTATCTACACGCTGCTCTTTGTCGGCTATCACGCAACCGTTCATATAACATTCAGCACCCTCACCAGAGAAAACAAGGTCGGTGCGGTTTCGTGTCACACCATTATGCAAGGTGATGACGTTATGATCTACACGTGAGTTTGCCTTTTGATCAATATACACGTTGCTCACGCGCACATTCTTATAGTGAGTCTCCTCAAGGCAGGTCATGTCAAGGTGGGCATTCTCACCCACGAAGACCTCTACAACCTGTGTGGCAAGAAATTTACGGTCATCAGCAGCATGGTCACAGAACAATATCTTTGCATCTGCTCCCTGTTCAAGAACGATGAGCACACGACGATTCACCATGAGTTCTACGTCTGAACGCAGGATATTGATAACCTGAATAGCACGATCTACCTTTACGTTCTTTGATACATAGATGAGAAGGGCATCCTGGGCAAGCATGGTGTTAAGAGCCGTGATACCGTCGGTTGAGGTATCAGCAAGTGAACTATACAAACCTGCTACCTTATCCTGAGCATCAGCCAATCTGCCTACAAACACGCCCTCTGGCAGTTCTGCCTTTGGAAGAGCCTTGTCGTAGAAGGCATCATTAACGACGAAATAGAGTGACGTACTCATATTTGGCACATCACACTTGAAGGCATCGTAAGGGTTTACGGGAATCTCAAGACGAGAGAGGTTAAGTCCATAGTCAGGCGCAAAGAGTTCCGCCATATTGGTGTACTTATATCTCTCCACCTTTCTCGTAGGAAATCCCAGACGCTTGAAATCCTCAAATGCCTTTTCGCGCACAGAGTTCATCACCTCATTGCTATGACCATTGATCATATCACGGCATTGTGCATAGAGGTCTATATATTGCTTTTCGCTTTCCAAATTTTCAATTATCAATTTTCAATTATCAATTAAGAGAAGCTTCCGCCTTAATCCAGTCATAGCCGCGCACCTCAATCTCCTTGGCAAGTTCAGGACCTGCAGTTTTTACGATTCTACCATTCCATAGCACATGGATGACACTTGGCTTGATCATATCGAGCAAGCGCTCATAGTGAGTGATTACGATAGTGCTTGTCTTATCTGTATGGAGCATATTCACACCATCTGCCACGATGCGCATAGCATCAACGTCAAGACCAGAGTCTGTCTCGTCGAGAATGGAGAGAGTGGGCTCAAGCATAGCCATCTGGAAAATCTCGTTACGTTTCTTCTCACCACCAGAAAAGCCCTCGTTTACAGAACGGTTGGCGAGCTTTGCGTCGAGCTGAACAATCTCACGCTTTGCCTTCATCAACTTGATGAACTCAGAAGCAGAGAGGGGGGCAAGTCCCTGATACTTACGCTTTTCGTTGATAGCCGCTTTCATAAAATTGGTCATAGAAACGCCCGGTATCTCTACTGGATACTGGAACGAGAGGAAAAGGCCCTCGTGAGCACGATCCTCCGGCTTCATCTCAAGCAGGTTCTTGCCATTATACCATGCCTCACCCTCAGTAACCTCATAGAGAGGATTACCAACGAGAACGGCACTAAGAGTTGATTTTCCGGAACCGTTAGGTCCCATAATAGCATGAACCTCACCATCACCGATGGTAAGGTTTATGCCTTTAAGAATTTCCTTATCGCCTATACGGGCGTGAAGGTTTTTGACTTCTAACATTTTCTTTATTAGTGGTTATAAGGTTAAAAGGTTTTCTGGTTTAAAGGTCTTTTACTCTTACGACCTTATAACCTCATAACCAGAAAAACCTGAGAACCTAAAAATTACTCCTCACCAATAGCCTTCCATACGAATGCAGAGAGAGTAGCACCGATGAATGGGCCAATGATGAATACCCAGAGGTCTTCAATAGCCACACCTCCTTCGAAGAGAGCAGGACCGATAGAACGAGCTGGGTTTACAGATGTACCTGTATAGTGAATACCTACAAGGTGTATGAGTATCAAAGAGAGACCTATAGCGAGACCTGCAAAGTTGCCTGCACCCTTCTTTGCATCAGTCGTACCAAGTACAACGAGAACAAAGATAAAGGTAAGTACAATCTCAACAATCAGACCACCTATCTGACTATCACCACAACCATCACAGGTATTAGCTCCTGTGAGAGTGCCATTGAAACTTGCACCTGAGAAATGCGTGAACACATAGAGAACAGCAGCTGCGATGATTGCACCAACCACCTGTCCAACCATATAGCCGGTAGCATCCTTGCCGCTTATACGCTTTGTCAAGAGGCAACCGAGAGTGATTGCAGGATTGATATGGCAACCGCTAATGCCACCTATGGTATATGCCATAGCGATAACAGAAAGGCCGAAAGCCATTGCTGTGCCAACTACTGATGCGGTATCAGAACCACATGCGAGAGATACGGCTGTGCCGCAACCAAAAAGTGTGAGAACGAATGTTCCAACTGCTTCTGCAAGATACTTTTTCATTTTCTAAGAGGTTTTAGTTATTGATAATGGTTAATTATGAAACTGGCCGAAGCCGGCATCTTTGTCGTTTAGGGGTTAGAGCTTAGAGTTTTAGGAATAGTGACACTCTTACCACTAAACACTAATCTCTAATCACTAAACATCAGTATTATCCTACAGTTCCTTCAAGGCTCACGCTAAGCAGTTTCTGCGCTTCGACAGCAAACTCCATAGGCAGTTTCTGTATCACCTCTTTGGCATATCCATTGACGATTAGACCTACAGCCTGTTCCATTGGAATGCCTCTCTGCTGACAATAGAAGAGCTGATCCTCTGAAATCTTTGAAGTGGTAGCCTCATGCTCAAAGATTGCGGTGTCATTATGCACGTCCATATAAGGGAACGTATGCGCACCACACTCAGAACCGAGCAACAGCGAGTCACATGAAGAGTAGTTGCGGGCATTATCTGCCTTTGAACCAGCCCTCACAAGACCTCTGTACGAGTTCTGAGAATGCCCTGCCGAGATACCCTTTGAGATAATCGTTGACTTTGTGTTCTTGCCAAGATGTATCATCTTCGTTCCTGTATCTGCTTGCTGATAGTTGTTGGTGACAGCCACGGAATAGAACTCCGCAACAGAGTCATCACCTCTCAGCACGCATGACGGATACTTCCAAGTGATTGCCGAACCTGTCTCTACCTGTGTCCAAGAGAGTTTTGAACGCTCACCGCGAAGCTCACCTCGCTTTGTCACGAGGTTAAGCACACCACCCTTGCCGTTCTCATCACCCGGATACCAGTTCTGTACGGTTGAGTACTTCACCTCTGCCCTATCATTTACGATAATCTCCACGATAGCGGCATGAAGCTGGTTCTCATCACGCATAGGAGCTGTACAACCCTCGAGATATGAAACGTATGAATCATCGTCAGCCACGATGAGAGTACGCTCAAACTGACCTGTATTAGCCGCATTAATTCGGAAATACGAGCTAAGCTCCATAGGACAGCGCACACCCTTTGGTATATAGACGAAAGATCCGTCAGAGAACACAGCCGAGTTAAGAGCTGCAAAGTAGTTGTCACGGTAAGGCACCACAGTACCCAGATACTTCTTTATCAAGTCCGGATGCTCCTTGATAGCCTCACCTATTGACATGAAGATGATGCCCTTCTCCTTCAGTTTATCCTTAAAGGTAGTCTTCACAGATACAGAGTCCATGATGGCATCAACAGCAGTACCACTCAATGCAAGACGTTCCTCAAGCGGAATACCGAGTTTGTCGAAGGTCTTCTCCAGTTCCGGGTCAATCTCCTTGTTCTTCGGTTTCTTTGCCAAAGGATCGGCATAGTATGATATTGCCTGATAGTCTATCGGGGGTATGTCAAGATGCCCCCAGGTAGGCTGCTCAATGGTCTCCCAATAATGAAAGGCCTTGAGTCTGAACTCCAGCATCCAATCCGGCTCACCCTTCTTTGCAGAAATAAGTCGGACCACATCCTCGGTCAGTCCTACTGGTATTATCTCAGTATGTACGTCAGTAGTGAAGCCGAACTCATATTTCTGTTCGGCAATCTGCTTGACGAATTCATTCTTTTCTGACATTTACAATCCCTATATGATTACAGAGTCTGATTTACCTCTATCTCCATGAAGGTCTCGAGGATATCACCCTGCTGTATATCATTGAAGTTAACGAGTGAGATACCGCACTCGAAGTTGGTAGCAACCTCCTTGACATCATCCTTGAAACGCTTGAGGGCGTTAATCTCGGCTGTGTGAACCACGATACCGTCACGGATGACACGAGCCTTGTCTGTGCGGTGAACCTTACCCTCGACAACCATAGCACCGGCAACAGTACCGACCTTGGAAATCTTGTAAACCTCACGAACCTCAACCTGACCGGTAACAACCTCTTTCTTAACCTTGTCGAGCATACCCTCCATCACAGAAGTGATATCGTCGATAGCATCGTAGATGACAGAGTAAGTGTTGATTTCCACTCCGTGCTGCTCAGCCACTTTCTTAGCGGCAGCAGAAGGACGAACGTTGAAGCCGATGATGATAGAGTTCTCAGCAGCAGAAGCGAGCATCACGTCGTTCTCCGAGATCTGACCTACAGCACCCTGAAGCACGTTCACCTGGATCTTCTCCGTAGAGAGCTTGATGAAAGAGTCTGAGAGAGCCTCGACAGAACCCTGAGTATCAGCCTTGACGATAAGGTTGAGAACGTGGAACTCACCAAGAGCGATACGGTGAGCGATTTCCTCAAGACCGACAACCTTAGTCGTTCTGAGACTCTGCTCACGCTGCAACTGCAAACGCTTGTTGGCAATATCCCTTGCCTCCTGCTCTGTCTCCATGATATGGAAAGAGTCACCGGCACTTGGAGCACCGTTAAGACCGAGGATGATAGCCGGTTCAGCTGGACGAACATTATCGATACGCTGGTTACGCTCGTTGAAGATTGCCTTCACACGACCATAGTATGTACCTGCGATGACGATATCACCCATCTTCAATGTACCATTGCTTACGAGCATTGTAGCCACATAGCCACGTCCCTTGTCGAGTGATGCTTCGATGACAGAACCAGTAGCCTTACGGTTAGGATTAGCCTTCAGGTCAAGCATCTCAGCCTCAAGAAGTACCTTCTCAAGAAGCTCAGCTACGCCTGTACCCTTCTTGGCACTTATCTCCTGACACTGGTACTTACCGCCCCACTCCTCTACGAGAAGGTTCATGGCAGCAAGGTCCTGACGGATCTTGTCTGGATTTGCGCCTGGCTTATCTATCTTGTTGATTGCGAAAACCATTGGAACATTTGCAGCCTGAGCATGCGCGATAGCCTCCTTGGTAGTAGGCATGATAGAGTCATCTGCAGCGATGATGATAATCGCGATATCGGTAACCTGAGTACCACGGGCACGCATAGCGGTGAACGCCTCGTGACCTGGGGTATCAAGGAATGTAATCTTACGACCGTCCTCAAGTTTCACGTTGTAAGCACCGATGTGCTGTGTGATACCACCAGCCTCACCAGCGATTACGTTGGTCTGACGGATATAGTCGAGCAAAGAGGTCTTACCATGGTCAACATGACCCATGACTGTTACGATTGGAGCACGGCTAACGAGATCATTCTCATCATCCTCTGCCTCCTGAACAGCCTCCTGAACTTCGGCACTTACATACTCGGTAGTAAAGCCGAACTCCTCAGCTACGATGTTGATAGTCTCTGCATCCAGACGCTGGTTGATACTTACCATCACACCGATAGACATCAGCGTTCCGATAAGTTTCGTAACAGGAATATCCATCATGGTAGCAAGCTCTGAAACTGTAACGAACTCGGTGAGCTTTAGAACCTTCTCGCCCAACTCCTGTTCAAGAAGTTCCTCGTCACGCTTCTCAGCAGCTGCATCACGCTTTTCCTTACGGTACTTGGCACCCTTCTTGTTCTGACTTGACTTAGAAGTCAGACGTGCGAGGGTCTCCTTTACCTGACGTGCTACATCCTCTTCGTTTACCTCCTGAGGTTTATTATTCTTATTCTTGTTCTTATTCTTCTTGCCTCCCTGACCGTTCTGGTTATTACCATTCTTCTTGCCATTACCCTGAGGCTGATTAGCAGCGGCATTGATATCGACGCGCTCTTTGTTCATACGGTTGCGCTTCTTCCTCTCGCCGTTAGCTGCCTTCTGAGCATCACGAGCCTGCTGGGCCTTCTCCTCACGCTCCTTACGACGCTCCTCCTTGGTCTTCTTCTTCGGACGAGTGCTCTGGTTCAATGAGTCAAGGTCGATCTTACCCACCACATTCATCTTCTGACCGAGCATCTTACGCTCGTTCTTTGTGGTGAATACCTCAACCTCCTGCTCCAGGTACTCATCGCCCTTAACCTTTACAGGCTCTGGCTTCTTGGGCTCAACCTTTGGTGTCTCAACCTTTGAAACTTCCTTCTTCTCAGGTTCAGCAGCCTTTACTGGTTCTGGCTTCTCAACCTTTACAGGCTCAGCCTTCTTCTCTGCCTTCTCCTCAGCCTTAGGCTCTGGCTTTTTCTTGCCGTTAAGGGAATCAAGGTCAATCTTGCCAAGAGGTTTGAACTCCTGACGTGCCTCCTTCTTCTCCTCTGCTTTTGGAGCAGCCTCAACAGCCTTCTTTTCCTCGGCCTTCTTGGACTCCTTATGCTCTTTCGGCTTCTTCTGGAATAACTTCTCTGCCTGAGTGCGGACCTCCTTATCCTTGGCAAATGCAGCAGAAAGAGCATTATACTGCTCATCGCTAATCTTGCATGAAGGATCGGACTTCACCTCACCCAGATCAGGTCTTTTCTCCAGAAACTCAACAGCAGTTCCTAAGCCGATGTTAAGTTCACGTATTGCTTTATTTAATCTTATACTCATCTATTGATATTTAATTTCAAAATTACTAATTACTTAGTTACATATTTTGTGTCTTGTCGTATTACGAATTACTGTATTACTTCATCTATCTTTATTCTTCCAAAGGCTATTGCCTAAAGGAGAAAGGCGTAACTAAGTAATTAGCAATTTGTAACCCGTAACTTGCAGAGCCTCTGCTTACTTCTCAAACTCTGCCTTCAGAACCTCAAGCACCTGATCAACAGTTTCCTCTTCAAGGTCTGCCTTGGTGATAAGCATCTCACGTGGAGCATTGAGAACGGCCTTTGCTGTATCAAGACCAATACCCTTGATAGCATCGAGTACCCACTGGTCTATCTCATCGTTGAACTCGTCAAGATAGATATCATCACTATCCACGTTGCCATCCTCACCGAGGTCACGATATACATCGATGGTGTATTCTGTAAGCATTGAAGCAAGCTTGATGTTCTGACCACCACGACCGATAGCAAGACTTACCTCCTCTGGTGAGAGGTAAACCTCTGCCTTGTGGTTCTCGTCGTCAAGCACGATGCTGTTGATACGTGCAGGAGCAAGGGCACGCTGTATAAAGAGCTTTGTGTTTGCTGTATAGCTGATAACGTCAAGGTTCTCGTTACAGAGCTCACGAACGATACCATGCACACGACTACCCTTAACACCAACGCAGGCGCCTACTGGATCAATACGGTCGTCGAAGCTCTCAACCGCAATCTTTGCACGCTCTCCTGGGAGACGGGCAATGCGACGGATAGCAATCTGACCTTCTGCAATCTCTGGAACCTCAGCCTCAAGCAGACGCTGGAGGAAGAGTGAGCTTGTACGTGAAAGGATAATCTTTGGATTGTTATTCTCGTTATCAACACGCAAGATGACAGCCTTTACGGTCTCACCCTTACGATATTGGTCTTGTGGAATCTGCTCTGCCTTTGGAAGGATAAGTTCGTTGTTCTCATCATCAACAATGAGGACCTCACGCTTCCAAGTCTGATAAACCTCACCTGAGATAATCTCACCCACACGGTCCTTGTACTTGTTGTACAGACTGTCGTGCTCAAGTTCGAGAATCTTACTTGCAAGTGTCTGACGAAGGTTAAGGATAGCACGACGACCGAACTTAGCGAAGTCAACACGCTCTGACACGTCCTCGCCAACCTCATAGTCTGCCTCAATCTTCTGAGCCTCTGTGAGAGCAATCTCCTTGTTCTCATCAGCAACCTCACCGTCAGCAACGACAACACGGTTACGATAGATCTCGAAGTCACCCTTGTCTGGGTTCACGATTACGTCAAAGTTCTCGTCACTACCGAAGATCTTCGCAATGACATTACGGAAACTTTCTTCCAACACGCTAACCAAAGTAGTACGATCGATGTTCTTGGTGTCCTTGAACTCCTTGAACGTCTCAATCATATTTGGCTGTAAAATTGCATCTTTCTTTGCCATTATATATTTTATTTAAAATTTATCAAGTATTTGCAGTATTTCACCTCGTCCATGGAGAATTCCTTCTCCACCTCAACGAGCTGTGGACGTTTCTTGCCCTCTACAGTCTGCTTCTCGCTGACAGTAACGACAAACTTCCTGCCATCAACCGATTTCAACACACCTACGACCTTCTTACCGTCGGCAGTAAGCACCTCTACATCCTTACCGATGCAGTTGATATACTGCTGCTCCACCTTGAATGGCTGACCAATACCGGCACTACCCACCTCAAGCTCATAATCTTCCTCGTCACGGTTAAGGTGTTCTTCGATGAAACGGCTCAAGGACACACAATCCTCAATCCATACACCATCAGCATGGTCAATCTCCACTACGATACGGTCATCAGGGCTAACCTCGATGTCAACCAGGAAATACTCCTTGTCTTGGAGCCATTCCTCAACTACTGTCTTAACGACGTTTTTTTCTATCATTCTCTCAATTTATGTAATAAAACAAGAATGAGAAGCTCATCTCGGTGAGCCTCTCATTCCACTGAACAGGTGCAAAGTTACACATTTTTTATGGATTTTCCAAATATTTCCATGAAAAAGTTGTTTTTTTTGCTCATTTTAGTGTAAAGTCATGTTTCCGCATATAAATTTCTATGTCCTCATCCACAAAATGTACTTCCAATCCAAACAAAATTACCAACCCCACCAAAGAAAGAACTCTTCCAAATACAAACATCCCTTCTTCCTCAGATGCAAATACCATAATATTACCATCGAATGAATAGCGACTTCTTTGCGTGGGAGGGTTTCTGTCCATAAGAGCAGGAAACAAAGAAAAAACGAGGGGATATATGGTATATAAAAAAAGAACAAAGTCAACATCAGTTTGTGCTGACATTGACCTTGCACCTTGTGTTAATCCCGTTAATACAATTTTTAGTACCTTGTAAGCTAAACACTCATTGTATTTCTTTGTCTTACAATTCAGTTTTCACAATGATTGTAACCGTTTTTATAATCCGTCATGATATAAACTAACACTTAATGCTTACCTTTTCTGAGTGCAAATTTATAAACTTCTTCTGATATTCACATAAATTAATGTTTCATAAAGTTAGCGATTTATAACATGCTACACTTTTTACATTTGTGCAATAGTGCATTGCTACATTCAGGAAACATAGCAATTCATGTTGCAAATCTGCAAATATATTTATTCTCAGGAATTTAGAGAAACAAGGAAAATACAATCACTTTCTTTTGCTTTTTGAGTCTTAGTCCCCCAAAAAGGACAAAAAAAGAGAACGGTCCGATGATACTAATGTATCACGAACCGTTCATATCGTCTTCAATGTATGTGAAGAGGAGGAGACTCGAACTCCCACGTCACAATTGACACTACCCCCTCAAAGTAGCGCGTCTACCAATTCCGCCACCTCTCCAATAAGACTTTTCTTTACCACTCTTTGTGGGCAGGGACGGATTCGAACCGCCGAAGCCGCAAAGCAACAGATTTACAGTCTGCCCGTTTTAACCACTTACCTACCTACCCTTAAGATGTGATATGGCATTTTTCAGTCACGAGAAGACCTCGTTCTTCAAATGCGGGTGCAAAGGTACAACTTTTTTTGTAATCTGCAAACTTTTTGAGAGATTTATTACAATCTGTTGTGATTGTTTGTGATATTGCCTGATAATCGCAGGATTATTTCCTTACTTTTTGCCAGTACTCGCAGAAATTCTTGATGATGTCCTCTATGTCCTTATCCAAATGCAAGAATGTATCATAATAGAACTCATTAAGCTTCATGCCCTTTTCCGAGTTGCTTTCCAACTCCACGAATGGTGGTCGTGAGCAGACTGGCTCCTCTTCTCTCTTCTTAGCATTTTCATAATAGCTATAGCCATCGGTCTGTATGCTGATTCGAGCCTTACCGTCCTTAGCATCAAGCTTCATCTTGAAATTGCTAATGATGTCGATATTTCCTGTATTTATGACCTTACGAGTGAGTGAGCACTTGACAGACTTGCCCAGCGCATCGCGTGACTCGATTTCATCGTCGTGAATCTTGAACTGCTTATCAAGCAAAGCAGGGAAAACTGAATAAATCTCCTGCCTTGACATCGGGATGTTTTCCTCGACAAATGATATTGTCAGTTCGTTACCCACCCTTTCATATTTCTCTGCATAAGTTTTTGCCTTAGTTTCCAGCTTCTTGTTTCTCTGAGCAGAGATTGGCATTACGCACAAGAGAAACAAGATACATGTCAGTACATTCTTCATTTTCAATATGTTATTACTATCATAAGTTTTATGTTGGCAACTATTTGCTACCCCCACCCTGAATAAACTGGTGCAAAATTACAATTTTTTTCGCAATCCACCAAATTTAGCAACGTTAAAAAATACATATTTCTTTGCCGATTATTGTATTTCTGAGCGGCAAAAAGATTTCCAAATCACAGAAGATGAAGTATGTTTGATAGTTTCCACGCAAAAAATTGGAGATTATGAAAGAAAATAAGTATCTTTGTACGCAAAAAATTAAAGTATGTAATTTTTATGAAAAAAGTTATTCTCTCATTTTTTCTGACAGCTTTTACAGTTGTCAACGCAAGTGCGCAGAATTTCCAGCTGCACTATGATTTCGGTCGCCACATCTATTCTACAGAAGAAAAAGGCAGACAGGATGTGACCGCTACATTCGAGCATTTCTCTGCCGACGACCTCGGCTCTTGGTTCTATTTCGTTGACCTCGACCTTGACAAGGACGGTGTGATGGGAGCATATACCGAGGTAAGCCGTGAATTCAACATTGCCAAGGCAACAGAATCCTCTTCGTTTGCTGCACACGTGGAATTCAATGGTGGTATGGGAAGAGCAGGCTCTTATCAGTCGGCCGCCCTCTTCGGTGGTGCCTGGAACGGTCATAATGCCGATTTCTCCACTACCTACTCCGTTCAGGCTATGTACAAGCAGTTCTTCAAGCAGTCAGGTGGCATTGACGCATACGCATCATTCCAGCTGACAGGTGTCTGGAGCACCACATTTGCTAATAAAGCCTGCACTTTCTCCGGTTTCATCGACCTCTGGAGAGGTGAGAATGCAATAAATCATCATGGTCAGCTCATTATTCTTACCGAGCCTCAGCTCTGGTGGAACATCACTCCAAAGGTTTCACTTGGTTCCGAGCTTGAGATAAGCAATAACTTCGTGTATAACATGGCAAACGACAAGAGTTTCTTCATCAACCCTACTCTTGCCGTGAAGTTCAATTTATAAATTCAAGAAGTAAAAGGAGTACAAGGAGTGACGCTCCTACGTCGCTAAAGGAGTACAAGACGAATGTATTTGTGCTTTGAGCTATCGGAATTGTCAATTGTCTTCGACTATCGTCTTGTACTCCTTGCACTCCTTTTACTCCTTGTACTTCCCCTTAAAAAACATAAACTATGCTTCAAAAGATTTTCGGATTCGACCCAAAGACCATGACGGTGAAAAAGGAGATTATCGCCGGCATCACCACGTTTCTGACCATGGCATATATCCTTGCCGTAAACCCAAGCATCCTTGGAGATGCGGGTATGGACAAGGGAGCTGTGTTTACAACCACTATTCTGTCTGCCATCGTGGGCACAGCAGTTATGGCTATCTACGCTAAACTGCCTTTCGTATTGGCTCCTGGTATGGGATTGAATGCTTTCTTTGCATACACAATAGTCCTGACAATGGGCTACACTTGGCAGTTTGCCTTGACAGCCGTATTCCTTGAGGGTATCATATTCATTCTCCTCACCATAACAGGATTGAGACAGAAAATCGTCGATTCCATGCCGCTTATTCTCCGTCGAGCAATATCACCAGGAATAGGACTTTTCATCGCTTTCATCGGTCTGAAGAATGCTGGTATCGTAAGTGCAAGTGATGCCACACTCGTGACTTTGGGCAATCTACATTCGCCAGCCGTACTCCTTGCATGTTTCGGTATTCTACTGACCTCAGTCCTGTTGGTTAGAAACGTGGTAGGAGCATTATTGATAGGAATCCTCGCAACTACAATCATCGGTATTCCTCTCGGTGTGACTAATTTCACAGGATTACTTGACACCCCACCTTCTATATCACCTATCCTTATGAAGTTTGAGTGGAGTAGCATATTATCTGTGGATATGGCAATCTGCGTTATTACCTTCTTGTTTATTGATATGTTTGACACAATTGGAACGTTGATTGGTGTCAGCAATCGTGCAGGAATGGTGGACGAGAATGGTAATATCCCACGTCTTGGCAAAGCATTCATGGCAGATGCTGTAGGTACTACCATAGGTGCTATGCTCGGAACTTCTACCGTTACAACATACGTAGAGAGTGCTTCTGGCGTGAATGTAGGCGGCAGATCAGGCTTGACCTCCATTTCTTCCGCAGTATGCTTTGCCCTTGCCCTTTTCCTTGCACCTGTATTCCTTGCAATACCTTCTGAGGCTACAGCTCCAGCATTATTCCTTGTTGGCGTAATGATGATGCACGATATTCGTAAGGTAAACTTTACCGACTATGCCAATGCCATTCCATGCTTTGTATGCATTTCAGTAATGCCTCTCACATACAGCATCTCTGACGGCATTCTGCTGAGCCTCATCACCTATGTTGCGATAAGACTTCTTGCCGGTCGTTGGAAGGAACTGAATATTGGAATGTGCATACTTGCTGTTCTCTTCGTGTTGAAGTATGCGTTCTTGTAAGTGAAGAGTGAATAGTGAAAAGTGAAGAATACCTAATACTGGCTAACGCCCACCGGGATATTGCTCTTTCTCTCGTTCTGGTGGCTACCAGTATTAAGTATTATTATCTATTCGTTATTCACTATTCACTCAATTATAGGCACAAAATATAAGCGGTACTCCATTTCGCAATGGGATACCGCTTCCTTTTTCCTTGATTTTTTTCAAGAGTGTTATTTCATAGAAATTAGTAAGGTTATTAACCAATACTACTACTAACAAATTCTGTATTACTAACTAAATCTTACTTACTTTTTATCTAAACGTGATATAAATGGAAACCTTTAATTGGTTTTCCTGTTGCAAAGGTACGAAAAAAAAACACAACGCACAAAATTTTTTATGGAAAAAATTCACTTTTTTGCTTAGAAAAAAATTGAAGTGTACAATTCACACACCGATTTTGCTATTTCAATATTGCAAATTACGGCATTTTTTAGTAATTTTGCACCCGATATGGAAAAACAAATTACTGACCTCCTAAACACTATCAACGAACCCTTGGGCGGATTGATGGTTGCAATCCTCACAATAACCGGAATATGGTTCACATTCCGTACACGTGGCGTTCAGTTTCGCATGTTTGGCGAGATGTTCCGTCTTCTCTTCAATAGCGGTGATGATACGGAAGTAAAAGATAAAAAGGCAAAGCGAGTAAGCAGTTTCGAGGCTTTCACCGTATCTCTTGCATCGCGAGTAGGTACAGGAAACCTTGCTGGCGTTGCAACTGCTATAGTAATAGGTGGTCCTGGTGCTATCTTCTGGATGTGGGTAATGGCACTCATCGGTAGTGTGAATACATTCGTGGAATGTACTCTTGCACAGCTATTTAAGACTCATGGAGAGGACTCGTTCATAGGAGGTCCTGCCTATTATATAACGAAGGGAATGCGCAAGCGTTGGTTTGCGTGTATCTTCGCTATTGCAAGTATAGGTCAGTTTGGTCTTACTAATAATATGGTACAGGCTAATACCATATCCTCTGCTTTTACACAGGCATTCGGTTTCTCGCCAAACGTTATGGCTATCGCCCTCACCACGCTCACAATAGCCATAGTATTCGGTGGAATTCAACGCATAGCAAAGGTATGCTCGGTTATTGTGCCTGTCATGGCGTTAGGCTATCTCGCCATTGCCGTATGGATAGTCTTCACAAACGCAACAATGATCCCATCGATATTCAGCCTTATCATAAAGAGTGCTTTCGGACTTGATCAGGCTGTTGGCGGAACAATAGGTACAGCCATCACTATGGGCTTCAAGCGCGGGATATTCAGTAATGAGGCAGGCGAAGGAAGTGCTCCTAATGCTGCTGCCACAGCCAATGTAAGCCACCCTGTGAAACAGGGACTTATCCAAACCCTGGGTGTTTTTACCGACACTTTGGTTGTATGCTCATGTACGGCTTTCATCATCCTCTGTTCTGGTCTTTACAACTGTGGGCAAAACGGAATAGAGCTCACTCAGGTGGCTCTGTCTTCGCATATCGGCGAAATAGGAAAGACGATTATTGCTATCGCCATATTATTCTTCGCATTCTCAAGTGTGATAGGCAACTATTATTATGGAGAGTGTAACCTGACTTTCCTCTGTAACGGCAAGAGCTATACCAAGACCGCCATTCAAGGATACAGAGTTGTTTTAGGCCTAATAGTTTTCTTCGGTTCTCTGATGACTATCGACATTGTGTGGGCATTGGTCGATTTCTTCATGGTAATCATGACTTCATGCAACCTTATAGCCATCACATTCCTTGGCAAGTTTGCCATCATTCTTCTCGACGACTACAAACAACAGCGACGTGCCGGCAAGAATCCGAAATATAAAGCAGAAACCTGTCCTGAGATTGCAGACGAGACGGAGTGTTGGTAGGGATGTGCTTGCTAATATAACGTGAGTCTTATGTAGCTCTTATGCTGCTCTTATTTAGCTCTTATTCCGAGAAAGAGCATAAAGGGTATCATAAACGGCTTTCTAAACCTTCTTGTCATTATTTTCATAGAACTCACGTTAAATTAGCATTTTTCTGGTGATGGTGAAGCAAATCCTTTGCAGCGTTCTACCACCTTACAGAAAAGGTCAAACACTTGATTATAATCATCACTGCCAAAGTATTTCCATATACAATTATTTATTTTTTCTTCATTCCTTGGTTCTGGCAACATATCATAAAGATTCATTAGTGGTGTGTTTTTTACCTCAGAGCCATCTTCAAACTCCACTTGACAATAAAGTCTAGAATCTTCATTTATTCTAACAATAAAAGGTTTTTCTTTTAAATAAAAACGAACAGAAACCTTATCATTCCTAGATGTTTCATAAACAAATTCAGGATATAGTATTTGAACTTTCTGCTTCCATTCGTCAAAAACGCGATGACGTAAATTATTTTTGAGAGAGTCTATCGCATTGATAAGTTCCATAAAGTTACTTCTTTTTTCGTTAAGCGCCTCTATTTGAGCAATTGTGTCACCGAACTTTTCAAGTTCCAAATGACTTGTTATAAGACTTTCTAAATTCATATTCATTTGCTTATTTATAGTTCGTAAATTAAAATACCCTTCTAAATAATCTACGTATTGTATAATGGCCGTATAAAGAAATACATCCTTATAACGTATATTAGGAAGAACGTTCTTTTTTAGCCATGTAATAATGTCATCACGAAAAGAAAGGTTTATGTACCTATCTTTGAATTCTTCTTTGTATTCACCCCATGACTGGTCATCAGGTTCTTTTCCCATAGATGAAAGATACACTACAAATATGTTTTTGACATCAAACTTTTCTCCTATTGTCTTGTCGATATAGCGTGATATTTGAGAATCTCGGTCTTGGGCATTATACACCTTATTTTCAAAGATTATAGAATAGCCCGTTTTCTTGTCTCTTACCCACAAATCTATTCTTGCCTCTTCTTGTGTAATTGTAGGTTTCTTGATTTGAATATTCGAGAATTGACTGATACGATTTTTATCTTTTACATATCTTAAAATGGAATCCAGAAATTCAAATTCTCCGTTTTCATTCTTGCATTGTAGAAGTTTCAAAAGAATTCGGCTATGAGCATTTTCATTAATGTGTAATTCATCAATGACATTCATGTGGTATGGAAGTTGTCGCTCTTCCCTATGCATTAGCTTAATAAATTCTTCCGCAAATCCAAATAACTTGCGATATTCTTCTATGACAGAATTGTATATTTCGTCATAGAGTCTCAATGTGTTTACTATGCGTTCTTCATCCATATCTTTTTAGTTATAGGTGTCTGCTCTTCTGTGTGCAAATGTAGTAAATTAATTGCCGACTTGCAAATTTTTGGGGTAAAAAGTCACATAAAACCATTTTTTCGTCACATCAACAATAACACATGCGACACAAATCCCTTTGCTGCAAAGAAAGATTGTGTGTCTATTTTTATTGTAATGTAATTATTGTAATGCCTTACATTTTGCTATATCGAGATTATACTTTGAAAAAAACTGGAAGAATTTAAATAGGGGGGTGCACTTTTGCCTGTTTTTGCCATTTTGCCTACTGATTACCAGCAATTTACGTTGCGTGTACCCCCCCTCCTAAAAACATTCTTTTCATAGGTGCACTTTAGGGGAGGGGTGCACGCTTTGTTATCTCTTGACTGTCAGGGCATTATACCTAAAAAAGGGCAAAAGTGCACCCCCCTATTTAAAAACTCTCGCGAAAAAATATTCTGAACGCGGAAATAACGAAAGAAGGTTAAAAATATTCACCTCCCTCTCAGGTCCGTTGTAAGTCCGTTACAGGTCCGTTGTAAGTCCGTTGTAAGTCCGTTCCAGAACTATAGGATCATAGGAGGTACATAGGACTTACAAGGGACTTGCTTGGGAATTAGTGAAGCTGTTCTTCAGGATAGGTAATTCGTCGAACTCACGTTATATCAAAACGCTAAGACGCAAAGTCGCGAAGTTTTTATAAAGCTCTGCGTCTTTGCGTCTCTGCGTTTAATCTTTTCGCAAGGCTCAACAAGCTAATGCAAGTTCTTCGCAGAAACAAGTCGTCGAACTCACGTTAGGATAACGTAGATAATCAACTAGGGAATGGGATAGTGGTTCTCTTAACGACACTAACCTTTGTGAGCGTGAGAAGGGCGTTTTCTGAAGCTTCAAGAATTGCTTTCTGCTCTTTCTGGAGATAGATAGGGGCATCCTTGCGAAGTGGGAGGATGCGCAGTTCCACTTTCTTGCCCACGAGATCTGAGACACGAACGAGCATCGGCTTACCGTTCCAGAAATTATCCTGCACGAGTTTGCCGTCGGCATAGACACGTGCACAATCGGCAGCATAGTCAATCTTCAAGAAAGCACTATCGGCACAAGAGGTGAGGGTGGAATCTACATCTATAACATAAACAGCGGCTTTGTCAAAATCACTATCCTCTGGCATAGCCGCAACCTTCTGCTTTCCCTTGACAACCTCACGAGGCGAATCAGACTCACGAATCTTGCGAACCTCTACCCTATCATCAGTTTCATACCAGTATTCTTCTACTATACCATTGCCATCCTTATACAGAATACCTCCTTCGTGCTTGGCGAAATGCAGCTGTCCGTCAATCTTATAGGCTCGCTTTGCCTTGTCGGGAGACAACAAGAGGACCCTCCCAACCTCCCTTAAAGGGAGGCTTTCACCTTCCTTTAAAAGATAATGTTTTTCGCGTTTCAAGTCCCCTTTTAAGGGGGATTTAGAGGGTCGAATAGTTATGGTAGGCTTCATCCCCTTAATAGGAATGAAATAGATAGTATCGCCCACTTTGCAGAAAGGCTGGGCATCAGCGGTTATAGAATGACCAAGGAACTGCATCCCGACAGGACGGACATACGCCCTACCCGACTCGTTGTGCATCCTTACATAGTCATTATAGAACTCAAAGCAGCCACGACGGGAATAGTGTTCGGAAAGGGTATCTACCTCCATTTGTGACAGTTCCTCGCCCCAGTCGGCAAGAAACTGATGAAGGAAGCGTGTCTGATGAAAGGCTATATCATTTGGCTGTCCCATTTCGCCAAGAGGGCATTGGAAATCGTATGTCATGTAAGGCATATCGTTATAGTTGGTAACAGCCGTCTTCTGCGTCTCAGCCATGGTATGAGCAGGATTATACGGATTCGTGCCGCCATGATACATATAATAGCCCGGGAGATTGCTTCCGCTACCGAGTTTGCAGATAGCAAGCGGCATAGCCTCATTACCGCTAATATTTATACGACGGTGATATGAAGGCATCATACCACCCCCAAGTTCACAGGTGAGGTAAGGATAGGTTAATTTGCTATTTGACGATTTACTATTTCCTGTTTCCTTGAGTTCATCGGCAGAAAAAGTCTCGGTAGCAATAGCTCCGCTCATTCTGTTGTCCTTGAACACAAACGCCTTAGCATATTCGCCCGGCATATCGCTCAATTTACGATCCCAGAAGCCGTCGGCATAATCGCCATAGAGAGGAAGGAGTTTGCCAAACTCTTCCTGTCCGTTGAGTTTCGGCCAACCTGTGCGAGTCATGAAAGGCACATCGAATCCTGCCTTTACAGCAAGGTCCTTCAAGGTCATATAATAGCTCCAAGGACCACGACACTCATTCTCAATCTGCACACCGACCACAGGACCGCCATCTTTCCACAGCAACCCATTCACCTGTCCGAAGATATTGTAGTATAGTCGCTCAACCTCATTAATAAAGCCCTTTGCCAAAGAGCGCACCTTATATTCCTTGGGATTGCTGACATGACGCTCCACAACCCAATCGGGGAAACCACCTTGATATACCTCTCCATGACAGAATGGTCCTATGCGAAGCACTACGGGCATATTCTCGCTCTTGCATACTTCAAGAAACTCCCGAAGGTTCATATTACCTGCCCAATTCCAATGTCCTTCTTCTGGCTCATGATGAATCCAGAATACGTATGTAGCGACAATGGTAATGCCTCCAGCCTTCATCTTACGTATCTCCCTACGCCAGTCCTTTGCAGGAACACGGGCATAGTGAATCTCGCCCATAACAGGCAGTACGTGCTTGCCACCAATAACAAATCCCTTGGAATCAACCTCAAACGTAGTGCCCTGTGGGTTAACGTTGGTTCCAAAGGTAAATGTGTTCTGCGCAACGACTACTTGCGAGAGGAAGAATAATATAAGAAGGGAAAGGAGTTTAGGCATAGAAATAAGTTTTAATAAGTGAATAGTGAATAGTGAAAAACGAAAAATACTTAATACTGGTGGTCACCAGAACGAGATTCGTACAAAACCCATATACAACATCCCATATTGGCGTTAGCCAGTATTAAGTATTATTATCTTTTCGTTATTAACTATTTACTTCACAAGTTCCATTGTATCAGATGCAATCATCAACTCCTCATCGGTTGGGATAACAACAACTGTTACCTTTGAGTCTGGAGCAGAGATGATAGCCTCTTCACCGTGGATCTGAGCATTCTTAGCCTTGTCGAGCTTAATGCCCATCCATTCCATATCGGCACATACAGCCTCACGGATATCAGACTGGTTCTCACATACACCTGCGGTGAATACGAGTACATCACAGCCACCGAGAGCAGCAGCATAAGAGCCGATGTACTTCTTGATGCGGTATGTGTACATATCAATAGCGAGCTTGCACTTTGCATCACCCTCAGAAGCAGCCTGGAACACCTCACGCATATCACTTGACTTGCAAGAGATACCTGCGAGACCAGACTTCTTGTTGAGGTAGTTAGAGATGCCGTCAGCATCAAGACCGAGTTTCTTCTGGATGAATGAAACAGCACCACCGTCGATATCACCAGAACGTGTACCCATCATTACGCCCTCAAGTGGGGTAAGGCCCATTGATGTGTCCTGACACTTGCCATCCTTAACAGCAGCGAGAGAACCACCATTACCGATATGAGCTGTGATTACCTTAGAACCTTCAGCCTTCATTCCGAGGAACTCAAGAGCACGAGCTGATACATAACGATGAGATGTGCCGTGGAAACCGTAGCGACGAACGCCGTAGTTCTCGTACATATCGTAAGGGATAGCATACATGAATGCCTTCTGTGGCATTGTCTGATGGAATGCTGTATCGAATACGCCTACCTGTGGAATCTTTGGGAGAAGAGCAGTAACAGCATCTACACCCTTGAGGTTTGCTGGGTTGTGGAGAGGAGCAAGGTCGTTGCAAGCCTTGAATGCCTCGATAACCTCTGGAGTGAGGATAACAGACTTTGCGAACTTCTCACCACCATGCACCATACGATGACCTACTGCATCCAATTCGTCGAGTGACTTCAATGCACCCTCTACTGGATCAGTCAGCACCTTGAAGATAAGTTCTACACCTACTGTGTGCTCAGGAATCTCCTGTTCAATAACCTTCTTGCTGCCATCCTTTGCATTAAACTTGATGAATGCACCAGGAAGACCTATTTTCTCAATACCGCCCTTTGCAAGAACGGTCTTTGTATCCATTTCAAAGAGCTGGTACTTGATGGAACTGCTACCGCAGTTCAAAACTAAAATTTTCATATTTAACAGTGAATAGTGAATAGTGAAAAACGAATAATACTTAATACTGGTAGCCACCATAACGAACCACCTAAGAAAGTAAATCAAAGGGGTAATACCTTATCACTTAATATTATCTCGTTATTCACTATTCAATTATTATTTATTCTTGTTCATTATTTTTCTTTGAGGTATTCAAGGATGCTACCAACATTGCTATAAGTTCATTGCAATCGGCATGAATACTCAAGAATTGTGGTTCTGTAAGTTCTTGATCACGATAAAGTAATATCAACCAGTTATTAGTTTCATTTGCTTCTTTTAAAGCTATGTGCAATTTTGTAATAAAATCTGCACGACTTTGCGCAAATTGGGACTCGCTTACATTTGCCATGATTGAAGTCCCAGACCTTAACACCTGATTATAAATTGAGAAATTCTTCTTCAACGAGTTTTTCTGAAAATAATCAACCATCTTCGTAATACGCGCAGCAAAAGCCACACTTTTAACTCTTAAAGGTGATTTCCCAATATTATACATAAGGGTGGTATTACAAGGTTAAAACTAATTAACGAATATATACTCATCTTACCCAAACTGGTGTCCACCAGTATTAAGTATTATTCTCTATTCGTTATTCACTATTCACTTAAGAATTACTTCTTAGCATCCATTGCCTGGCATGCTGTGATAGCTACGAGATTTACGATATCCTCTACAGAACAGCCACGGCTGAGGTCGTTTACAGGACGAGCGATACCCTGAAGAATTGGTCCGAGAGCGACTGCATTACCAAGACGCTGAACGAGCTTATAGCTGATGTTGCCAACCTCAAGGTTAGGGAATACGAGTACGTTTGCCTTACCAGCGATTTCCGAACCAGGAGCCTTCTTTGCACCTACAGACGGAACGAGAGCTGCATCTGCCTGAAGCTCACCGTCAATCTTGATTGTAGGATCAAGTTCCTTGGCAATCTTTGTAGCCTCAACAACCTTATCAACAACCTCATGCTTTGCACTACCCTTTGTTGAGAATGAACACATAGCAACACGTGGCTCAGCGAAACCAGCAACAGAACGGGCTGTCTGTGCGGTACATACTGCAATCTGACCAAGCTGATCAGCATCTGGCATTGGAGTTACAGCAACGTCAGCAAATACCATGACACCATTCTCACCATACTGAGGAGTCTCTGTAATCATAAGCATTGCACCAGAAACACAAGAGATGCCAGGAGCAGTCTTGATAATCTGAAGAGCAGGACGCAAAGTCTCGCCTGTAGTAGAGAGAGCACCAGAAATCTGACCGTCAGCACCCTCAGTCTTGATAATCATACAACCAAGATAGAGAGGGTTCTTAACAAGCTCACGAGCCTGCTCAATTGTCATACCCTTCTTCTTACGGAGCTCAGCAAGAAGCTGTGCATACTCTTCACTCTTCTCGCAGTTTTCTGGATCGATGAGAGTTGCCTTGTCAATATTGGTAAGACCTTTTTCCTTGGCCAATGCAGCTACCTTCGCAGGATTACCAATAAGAATAAGATCTGCGATACCCTGCTCCAGAACCTTATCTGCAGCAACAAGTGTACGCTCCTCTTCTGCCTCTGGGAGCACAATGCGCTGCTTATTTGACTTTGCACGCGCAATAATCTGTTCTATTAAATTCATAGTTTTAAATTTATGATTTATGTATTTTTTAGTCGAAAGTCAAAGGTCGAAGGTCGAAATTGTAAGTCAAAGGTCAAAAGCCTCAAACCTTAGTCCTTAGACCATAATTTTGCCATACGGCTAATTCTTTGCAAAGTTAGCAAAAAAAAAGTGAACAGCAAAAGCTATTCACTTTTTTTTCTAAATTATCACTGATTTTTTAGTTTACACTTACTTGACAGAAAGCTTTTTCTGACCGATGATATAGATGCCAGAAGCAAAGCCGCTATACTTGCTTGTTCCAGCACGAACATCAAGGATTCGGGCAATCTGACCTGCAGATGTGTAGATTGTCAGCTTCGTGTCGTATGAGCTCTCAACACCGATGCTATGATTTCCTGCATCATATACACGGAGGTACTCACCAGCTACATCAGCAGAGTTCTCATCTTCATCAAGACTCTCTATGCTCCTTATATCTGTACTTATGTATATTACATCATCATCAAGAGTTAAGCTATTAGTCTTAGCACCTATTACATTGCCTTGAGACATATAGCCACGGAAAGCATAGATTGGCTGATTCTTCTCGAACTTCATGCCCTGATTATCGCCAGTCTCACCAATTGTGATAGCATACTTACTTGCAGAAGCCTCTTCATTTGCAAATGCAACATGATATGGCTGGCCAGTTGTAGCTGCAGCAACAGCATCGTCTGTGACAGCAATACTTGCATTCTTGGTCTTCTCAAACGTAATAGTCTGACCTGTCATATCAAACTCATAATATCTGCTTCCTGGGAAGCTGACGATATATGGCTTGTATGCAGCGAAGCCACCATTTGCAATAGAGTTCTCCGGTCTCTCGAAGGTTGCCTTGTTGCCAGATATTGACTTGAACTCACGGAACCAATAGTGATGACGCAGAGTATTATTGTTGTTTGCAACAGTAGTACCCTCTGCAGGTGTACCATAGAAGAATGTAATATTCTTTGTCACACCCTTATCACGTCCATCCTTTGGATCATACTGATGTATGCCTTCAGACAGGGTTGACTTCTCTACATCGAATGGCAGACAGATGCTTCCCCAAGCGGTACCGACTTCCTCTACATATCCAGTCTCTGTTTCTGGGTTACGTACATACCAAGACTTACCTGTTACAGAGAATGCGATAGGTGCATTGAATGTCTGCTTATCTACGAGATGAAGCATTGAAGCCTTCCATGCATCATTATTATAGATTACATGATGACCTCTGATAGCGCCCTCTGGTGTTTCATTCGTATATGCAAGTGACTTAGAAACAACATCTACAGCCTCATTCTCTCTAGATGTGTTCTTTGCAGTATATACCAAGAGGTTTCTCGTTACATCCTCTGCAGTGCCGAAGCCATGGAACTTGGTAGCGTTATCATCGGTTACGTTGAAGTTCACCGCTGTAATCCTTGGATCAAGAACGTATGTGTCCTTATAAGTATCATTGTAGATAGCAGCGTTATAATAGAACTTACCTTTCTGGTTATTGCCATAATAGCCATCTGTACGCCATACACGGTTCAATGCAGCACTAACCTTGTGAGATGTTATCGTAGATGGATACAAATCTGGATCTGGCTGGAGATTCTGTCCGAAGAAGCGATAGTCATTGATATCGTCCTTTTCAAACAGAGGCTCACAATAATCGCCCTTTGAACGGACATCGGCTGTATGCTCCATATTATGAGCTGTATAATCTTGCAGATGGTAATATGGAATAGACTGATTAGCAGCCACCGCATTACCCAGACGCAGATATGTGACACCTGATGTGACTTCAAGAATATCATCAGATATACGTGCATACTGGAAATCACCATTACGATAGTAATCCTCAACATAGGTGTATGAAGCATCATTTAGAGCCTTCTTCATATTATACTGGTTAAGATCGTATGCAACCTTACCATACTTGAAGTCATCAGCAGTATAGCCTGATACAGCATTACCATCTATGTCATAAACCTTGAGATTATCACTCTCGAAACAGCAGTGGTACTTACCTGTGTTAGTATCGGCAATCTTTCCGTTCACATAACCAAGGTTATAGATGTGTCCACTGTTCTTCTTGAACAATTTACCTCCAGTAATCAGATAGCCATCACCATGCAATGTACCTGCGAATTCATCAGGCACCTCATAGCCAGAAGGTATTGTCAGATTATTGAGCAATATAAACTGAGCATTAGCACCATGATATTTATTAGTGCGAATAAACTTAGAGAATGCCTTTATATCTGCCTCGTCTCCAATATAGATACGTGGCTGAGCTTCTGGCTCATTCTTTGCACGCTCAACAGCCTCTGCCATACGAAGATCAACACCAGGTGCATGAGAATCCATCAAATGGAAGTTATGAACCTCAAGACGATCAAGAATCTTACCACTAGCTTCATCCCTCTTTATATCGATAGGATAGAATACATACTCGTCTTCTTGGTTTTCACGACTTTCTTTTGATGCAAAGCCATATTGTACTCCATAACCATTCATATAATAATATGCAGGAATGTAGAGCACATCATTACCTACTGCCTCACACTCAGCAAAGATACCTGTTGGTGTAGTACCTACCTGCCAAGTCTGGTAGCCCTTAGAAGAATCATCAACATCTTCCTTCTTCCAAGGAGAATTGTCCGCAAAGGCTGTACCTTCCGCATTAAGCTTACCAATACGCCAATAGAAACTCTGTGGTCTCATTGACTGGTCTGCATCAATAGTAATGGTACTTGCATCCGCCTTGATATACTCTCCAGGCAATGCACAGTTCGCAATAGTAATATTACCCTCTGGAGAAGGACCCTGAATGTACTGAATATTCAGATAGATGGTGTAGGTGTAACTACGCTCTACCTCAATATAGTACACATTATTTGTTGTTGGCTTAATATTCTCTATTGCCAGAGGATCTGAATATTGGTTATCGGTCTTTGTATAGACGTCATTCAAGAAACGCTGACCATTATAGAACATCTCATACTCACCTGTATCAACATTTCTGAAATAATATGCAGTGCCTTGTGACAGAGCCTCATTTGATGCAGTCGGATTATATTCTTCACCACTCTTGACATAGATTACAGAAATGGCCATCTTTGTCTTGTCACTCACATAACCGCCACTACCATTAGACCTGAATGCAGGTGCACGAAGCACAAGCGTAGCCTTTGTCGGTTTCTCCATGTGATCCTTGTAATACTGAGAAGAAGTATTATCAGCATTATCCACAAGCTTAAATGACAGTCTTGCAATATCAGATTTAAGCTTTCCATCAAGTTCAGTACCCTTTGGAATAGATGCATCATATTTCATAGACAACTCGCTATGGATACCAGTCTCAGAATACTTCGCCTTGTCAGATACACTTATAAAGAGCTTATATCTATCCTTAAGGTCATATCCTGAGTGATCCTTTGCATTATCGTCATAGTTACGTTTTTCAAGATCACTTTCAAATGAAGTTGGATGATCACTACGCAATGTCCAACTAACCACAGAAAGTTTCTCATCATCAACAGGAACAAGTCCCTTGAGAACTTCAACATCATTCTCGTCGATTTCACTATTTGACTCAAATTCTATTGGATTACCTGCACTATTATAAGTAAATGCAGAGATGTTTGCATTCAGATAGAAATGATAACCTGTAAGATACCAGTAGTGAGAAGCATTCTTTTTGTTGTCATCAATTTTATTCTGCTCCCAACCATTAGGGAAGCAATCGTCAACAACGAACATATCAGGGTTCTCAAGGTATGGGAATACGAAGTTACCTGTTCTCAAAAGAGATCTCCTATAATCATTAGAATTAAGACCCTGCACTTCATGACGGTCATCCGCATAGACATATCCACCAGCCTCATCAGGATCGACATTGACAAGACGAATCTCGGCAACGCCTACAATAGGCCCATAGAAAGGATATTCTGTAAGTTTACCCTTCTTATTATACACCTCTCTTACATTACGTATTCTCAAAGCATAACCTGATGCAATACCGATGAGGTTACGAGCTGTTCCCTCATTACGTTTCTGATACTTTATTTCATTCTTCTCCGCACCAGATTTATCAACGATGATGGATGCATACTGATGATATTTTAGATAGTCAGTCTTTACATCCTGATAAGACAGACCCGCATATTCGCCCTCGCCAAGCTTTCCATCCTTACCATGCCACTTTGCGGTAGCAAAATCGTCATTGGTCTTGATAGCACCCACATAACGGATGTTGTTTGAAAGACCAAGATAATTACGTTGCTTGTGACCGAAAAGGAATGGGTCACCTTCAGCATCATTGCCATTCACATTAGCATTTCTTACTGACAATGTCTCATTAGGATCAAGTGAGCTAACCATCTGTATCTCACCTACACGAGAGATTGAATAAGGAGTGACATCGGTTGAACTTGTTGCATAGTCACGAGCACCAAGCAACTTTATGCAGTTATCCTTCAGGCGAAGCATATCCAAACGCTGGAAGGTATTGAGAATCTTACCTGAGTTCACACTATGGCTAGCATATCCATAACCAGAAAGCTCACAGTTACGGAAGCCCTCTGTATATGACAAGTGACCATCGCCGAAGATACCACCTTCTGTATCAGCCTCATAGAACTTATGATCTGTACCACTGATATCAGCTGGCCAAGGACCATTCTTGAAATACTTTCCTTCTGCAGAGATAAAATGATAGTTGCCATCACTACCCATATAGTATTTCTGGAACAAGTCTGCATTATCTGCAAGTCCAGTTGCAACCTTCATTGTCTGCGGAGATATTGTAATATGCTCAGCCCCGTATGAAGGATCATCAGCAATCAGCATTGTGGTATTACCACCATAGTTCTTTACAGCCTCAACATCAGTAATGTCAATTCCATTAGCATAGTTTACGTTTCCTTCCTTAGAACCGCTATATTTCAAATCGATATTGTTGTGCTCCGCAGTATATTTCAATACTGTTGTATTGTTCAATGAAGTACCACTTGCCGCAGTTGAATAACCACCGCCATATACAGCAACACCAATCTGGATATTGACATCATTCCATCCATTAGAATATGAAGGCCTAGTCGTGACTTTATCCTCAAATGCTCCAACTACCTGTGACTCATCCTTTGCCTTAATAGCATCATATACCTGTTCTGACACAATATCACCAGCCATTATATAGAGTGACTGTTTGATTGTAGGAGACGTATACTTCTCACCATTTGCATTATAATAAGTATTTGCCAAATTAAGGTTTGCAGTAGCATCATCCGCACGAAGAACGTCATATTTGCCACTCTTCTTGCACACATAGTATTTAGGATAACCTACAAGCACCTGAGCAGAGCCCCAAAGGTAACCAGAGTAAGAACCACCGGTAACTGAACCATGAACCTTACCATTAAGGATTCGGATATCAGTATTACCAATAACATTACCCTTCTGACCGCCACCAAACACGTTGTTTACGGTCGTACCGCTATTATTACGCCATGGAACCTGATTTGAATAAAGAACATCTATATCACCATATACATAACTGTCCTCACCATAGCCAGCTCCATAGATGTTGCAGGCTGCGATGTCATTCTCGTTAGATACAGTAAGAATATCCTCATTAAGACCATAGAGAGAGTTACTGCGATAGTCAATCTTCACGTCACCAACGATGACGCCAGACTTGTAGCATCCACCATATACATTACCACCCTCATAGTAAGTCTTACCAGAATTCTCCACAACACTTGGAGCGAACTTACACTTCACAGTAAGGTCAATCATTGGAGAATCTGTACGGCTCTCACCAAGAAGATAACCACCAACGTGATTTACCTTGACAGTGTTGTTCTTTACATAGTTGGCATTATAACAACCACCGACAATCTTGTCTGTAATGGTAAGTCCCTCTGGGAACGTAACACTTACAGCATTACCATGAGTATCAGGAACAACATCCATGTTACCTCTATTACCTCCACATACGAATGAGCCGATAGTTGTATTTGTCAGATTGCTTGCCCAGTTGATAACTGGACGAATAGACATTGCCACAGGCTGGAAATAGAGGTCTAGGATATGAGGATATGCCTTTTTACGACTTGCATCATCAGCAGGAACATAAATCTGTTTGATGTTCTTGTTAGCAGCATTTGTCCAGTCAATAGATGTATTAACATCAATACCGTCAATATCATTGATAGCACCAATATAGTCCTTCTTATCTGTTCTGGTGAACAACTGCTCACCGTCACATCCAAGGAAGAGACCACCAAGCTCAATGTAGCTACCGACATTAAGGGTAACATGACTGTTCGCATCAGTCTTTACTACTGTAGCAGAGTTACCGCCACCATATACATTTCCACGAATATCAGGCTTTGAGCTAGCATTCTTACCAGCAATATCCACAGTCACCTTATTGGTAAGCGGACGCCATGAGTTGAGATTTACAATCTTCTGAGCATCAGTTGCAGAAGAGACAGAAGATGCGATTGTACTACGCATTGGAACCGTAAATACAAGTTCATATACTTTCCTTGCAGAGCTATAATACTCATTAACCGTTGGCGCATTAATCTTTTCAGTTTTGTCTAGAGCATAGAGATAGTCACCATTGCCGGCTCCATATACATTGCCATAAATATGACCGCAACGGATCTTTACCTTAACACCATCACCGCCATTGTCCTTGAATACGGTAGCACCACTTTCATCCTTATCTTTAAGGTTTACATATCCTGCCACATCATTACCACCATATACATTTCCATGAATATGGATACTCTCATGGGCAGCAGCATTATCCACACCGATATTGACATTAACAGTCTTCTCAACATCGCCCATCATACCACCGCCGAATACATCCTCACAGTCTATAGCCAGGATATTTACATTGGTATTCTTGACAGAATTGTATTGACCGCCACCAAAGATTCGGCGAGCAAATGTACCGCCACCGATAGTCACATTGGTTTCACCTACAACCTTTCCTTCGTAGCCACCACCAACAACATCCATCACAGACTGGGTAGGAATGAAGTGCAGATACTCTTCTCCTTCAACACGGTCAGGAATATCGTCAATATGAACATGACCATTCTCAACCATACTTACATTCACGTAAGTATTACCATTGATAACAGCCTGATTACCATAGCCGCCACCGAATACGCAGAAATATGGAGAACCGGTCTTGTAGTACACCTCTTTCCACTCCTTTGTTGCAAAGAAGCCACCCTCTGGGTTTGCTGTTGCAGATACAGTTTCCTGTTCATTAAGCATACCCTTTGTCATGGTTATATATGAGTTTCCTGTAACAACGCAAGCGAGGTTACCACCACCATACATATTATGGTTAACCTTGAACTTAAGCTTCTTTGGGTCATACTGTGGAGAATACAAATGGTTATTAGTCGTATTCATGGTTGCAGGAGCCCAAGCACGGGTATCTTGTAGCCAAAGTGATGTCAGTTTTGCCTCACCACCATTCACGATAAGATTAGTATGACCTTTAACATCCGCAGATGTATTCTTATCTGCATCACCCAAACCACCAGCAAAGATGTCATCAGAGAAATAGCCATTATCAATCTTCACAAGGGTATTACCATTGATTACACCCTTGTTACCGCCACCGTATGCACGGCTCCAGAGATATGGGATAATAGCCTTTGAAGGAGCGCCATTAGAAGTATAAGGATATGCCTTATCTGCCTTATCCACAAACAATCCCGCATTTCCATATACAGCACCTATCTTAGTGTAGTCATAATTGGTTGATTTATAACGACCATTACCACCGGCAAATACAGCAGACATCACGCACGCACCCTTGATACTTACCTTAGTAGCATATGTCTCTGATCCAGTAAGCTTGCTGGCAGTAGCAGCTGTTGTACCAACATTGGCAACGTCACCACCACCATATACACTACCGAAGATAAGAGTACGATCTAATACCCTGTCTTCAACCGTGTATGGCTCACCATATACATCAACATTAGTCTTGCCATTAACAAGTGCCATATTTGGGAATACCTTATTCGCGAATGGTTCAATACCTGCACCACCACCGAATACGTTCATTGAGATAATACCACCATAAATCTTCACGTCAGTATTTCCGGCAACCTGACCGTATGTCTCATTACCAGAAGGAGATGTCGGCTTTGAACCGATACCACCACCGAATATGCTTCGGCAATAAAGCTGACAGTCAGCCACAACCTTTGTATTCTCTGTTACATAGCCACTGAAACCGCCACCATGAATATCCATGAAGGTGAAACCTGGAGCACCTAATGACCAAGCCAACTGACTTGCACGATAACGAAGGAAGGTATAAGCGTCTTCGGTATCGCCCATACCATACAGTTTTTTCTTTGTATTATCATCAACTGCCTGATAGTTATCATAGATATCCTGCTCAAATGCCTCATACTTGATTCTGTCTTCTGGCTGGTTCACATACTTGTTACCACCCATTACATTACCAGTAGCATTAAGTTTTGCACCAGGCTGAGCATACACCTCTGTATTCTTCACCTTTGTGTTCACGCCATAACCGGCACCAAAGACTGAGAACTGAGGATTTCTTATGTTATCAATAGATGTGTACCAGCAACAGCCAGCAGCTGTATTTGGATCAAGAAGGTTATATGTCTTGCCCTTATACTTCACATCGGTCAATGGAGAGTGGTTTATTACAACCTTAGAAGTACCACCGACATAACAAGCAGCATTACCGCCTCCATATATATTATGATTGATGACAAACTTATATCCCTCATCATTACTTTCAAAGAAACGGTCATCGACATATGACTGAATCTTAGCCATGCGCTCAGCCTCAGTCATGTTTCTCATCTTCTCATAAGAAGTACCCAACTTAGTATTTGCCTTGTTCCAAGTCGTGATGTTTCCATCAACATCAGCCATAGCATACCATATCCATGAACCGCCATCAATAGTAACATTCGTATTACCCGTTACATCAGCGTATGTACCGTTACTCTTTGAACCATTATCAGTACCAGCATCACCAAAGCCACCACCGAAGATGTTATATCCAAGATTACCACCTTCGACATGTACCATTGAGTTTCCGTCTACAACACCATAAGAACCTGCACCATATATTCTGTTCCAGATATAAGGCTCAACGGTATTGTTATCAACATCCGTACTGTTACCGACATGAACGAGGGTATTACCTGTTACGCGACCTATCTTGGTATAGTCAGTAACTTCAGCCTTCTTTCTACCAAGACCTCCACCAAATACCATACCATAGATATTACCACCAGTAACATCCACAAAGGTACAAGATTTATCATGTGTATAAGAAACAATCTCGCCATTACTTACAGATGTACTTATTGGCTCTACACTAAGATTAGCTGTGCCGTCACCAACATTGGCAATATCACCACCGCCATATACATTTCCATAGATAGCAGCAGTTCCTGTCACCGTAACGCTTGTCTTGCCCTTTACTCGGGCAACATCCTTATATCTATCGTCTGAAGCGGTCTGAGTAATACCCTTACCACCACCAAATACGTTACAATACATCTTACCGCCCTTAATCATAACGGTAGAATTCTCCTTTACAATACCTGTAGATGGATTATTCGCATTCAGAAGACCATAGCCACCACCATATACGTTTCTAAGAACTGGTGTTCCTTGAATTGTTGTAGAGGTGTTATGCTCTACAACACCTGCGTATGAACCGCCAGCAGAGCCAATGATTACATTATTATCATCAATATCAATGTTGATATCAACATCTGTATTTCCAACGACAGTATTCACACCATAACCACCGCCAAATACCCAGAAGTTACGTTTTGAGTTGTCATTATATACAGTCTCCCACATCTGAGTACCCATGATGTCAGGAGTATTAAAACTTCTTGTTACATTTACAGATGACGTACCTGTTACAGTAGCAACCGCATAGCCACCACCATAGACATTATGCATACCTGTGGCAAAACTACTGGTCTCATTTGTTCCAAGAGCTGCCTTAGCACCACTCATTGTCACACTTGCATCACCATTAATAGTAGCCCTTGTCATGGTAGCAAGGTCTCCCTGACCACCGCCATAAATATTCTTATAGAAGTAGCCACCACTGACATAGACATTAGTATTGCCTTCATTCGAACCGAATGCGCCACCACCATAGATATCACCATAGATTCTTGGAGTGCCGGAAATACTAAGATTTGCATCTCCCTTGATAAAACCTACGAGTTCTGGATGACTGGTGTACGTTTTGGTACGTCCATTACCTGAAGCAAAGACATCGCCACTGACAACGACATTACCCATGATGGTAAGATCTGTAGCATCAGTATAGCCTTCTCCTACAACTTCTATGGCAGCCATATCACCACCACCATATACAGAACCATTGATTACGGTATTGCCAAGAATCTTAACAGTTGTCTTACCATAGACGCGAGCCATGTTATTAAGAGTCGTATAGGTTTCTGTATTATACAATTTTGCATCAGCAACACCATAGCCTCCACCAAAGATATCGCAATTGAATGTTCCGCCGTTGATTGTCAACTCAACATCACCATATGTTTGACCCAACGCATTATATTTTTTATGGTCCTCATCTTTAATGCCATAGGTATAGGTTTTGCTTTTTATTATATTATTTGAATAGAATTCATCTGTACCTCTACCACCAGCAAAGATACCATTCTTACAATAGAATGTACCACCATTGATAGTCAAAGAAGATACAACCTTACCAACCCTGCCATATACATTACCACCAGCAACACTTGGCTTTACTCCATTAGCAAAGAACAGGCTTGGACTCATAAATCCACTACCACCAGCATAGACACCATCAATCGGATGATCCTTATCTGTACCAAAGACACCATCTTTGATAAGAATCTTTGTATTAGTTTCTATAGGATTAACATCTATAGATGAGCCATCTGCATTATAGCAATGAACGGAAACCAATTTATTCTTCGCATCTTCATATTTGCCAAAGAGCACAACCTTATTATCAGAACTCCAATAGGCTATTTTTTCATCAACTGTATGATGTGTATCATCACCAATACCATTATAGCCACCTGCACCAGAACCAAAGACTCCACAGAATAGGGATTCTTTCATTGTATTATTTGCAGGAAGAATTTTGAAAGTTCCACCATTGATTGTAACGGTGCTATATCCATAGAACGGGTTATCGATTACATCATTAGCACTATAACCACGGCCTGTACTTCCACCATAAAGCTCGGTGACAATCACTTTATTATTGTCAATCTTTCCTTCACCATCTCTTGGATCAAGAAGGATATTAGCCCTACCCGCATAGGTATTGCTTGGGAAAGTATAGGTCTTATTATTGTATTTAAATTGATAGTTCCTCTTCTGACCAAGAGTGCCATTTACAACACGACCTACATAACCACTCTTGAGGATAATATCCACATCGGCATACATGGCACCTTCATGGCAACCAGCCAACACAATACCACAGTCATAGTCCGCCTTAGCTTCGTTGTGTTTATCATTAAATTCTCTGTCGATATCAATGGTCACAGTACACTTGATTGGCAAATTAGGTGTACCCATCAATCCATTTATCTGACTACCGGTTGATTGACGACCACCTACAGTGACAGTAGAATAACGACCGGACTTTAACGTGATGCTAAAGCCTTCCTTACCATGAGGCATTGTTTTTTCCATAGTCTCCATATCCAGAACCTCATTACCACTACGGAAACGGGCATCATTGTTCAATCCACCATAAATCTGCATAGAAGAAATCCTTGCACCGTCAACAGTACCATAGCCAGGAGTGTGATCAGGGTTAAATCCTGTCATCTGGATACCTTCACCCATCTCCAGATTATAATACTGACAGAAAATATACTGAGAGTGATTACCCGTACTACTACCAGTATGATTGAACGTGATATATTGGAAACGTGTGTCGCCGAAGAGTCCAATATATTGATTGAGACCGTCGACAGCACCATATCTGGATCCTTCAATAATGGCACCATAATCCACTCCATTATACTTACCTGTAATAGTTGCACTCTTTGCAAGATGAGAGGCATCAACCTTCCTTTTCCATTCTGTATATGATTCGGATGGAACATTTGACTTAAGATTATCTGTAATAGAAAAACCACCATTAATTCCGGTAGAATTCATATCACTCTTACCCATCAGGACAATCGTATTCTCATCCCAAGAAGCATCATCATTAAGCAGACTATAAGCCTTCTGCCATGTCTTTACAGGAGTCTCTGGTGTCAGACCTGAATTATTATCATCACCACCATCAGGTTTAAGGAACACAACTGTACCAGAAAACAATGTCTTGTCAAAAATAGTATATTCACCACTACTCAAAACGACATGACATGTTATCTTCTTATTTGCATCTGTACCTGATGGGGTATATGTCTTAGTCGTAGCCGTTTCAACTCCATCCGCCATCCATTGATAGCTTACTGTAACATTATCATCCAAGGCTTCTTCATCCCAAAGAGAATTAGTGATATTGACTTTGTAAGTACCACCAGTCTTTGTCATAAATGCGTCAGCCTTGATGATAGTAGAAACCTTTGTTGACTTTGAACGCGAACTTTCATCTGCCACCTCTGCATACACATATCTCACATTTCCCTCATAAGGGAGAGTCAATATCTTAGTATTACTCTTGTTTGACTTCGTCCAATTTACATTATCCTCAGAGATATACCAGTTATAATGCTCATTACCATCCATTCCATAAGTTTTGGCAGTAATAAGCACACCAGTCTTATAATCAATTGTCAACTCTGTACCATATACAGTTAAGAAGAAAACGCGATTCGATGCATTGTAATTCCATGATGAGAGGGCATCGTCACCACTTGATTCAATAAATTCATTATTTGCATCACAGAATGGCACAGCAAACCCACTAAGAGATTTCTGTGTTCCCTGATTCAGTTCACATCCAGTTGTATAATACAAGGATGTCTGAACCACATTTCCATACTGCTTACCAAATACAGAACCAACAACCTTACATCCTTCAGGAACTTTTATGGTATTCTGCGCATAGATATTCTTAACACATGTCTTTACATTGGTCTGACATTCTGCAATAAATCCTCCGACAACCACATAACTCTGATTATTAACATTCAGGTTGTTTAAGTTGATTTCTACCTCTGCAGCTATGTTTTCAAACTTATAATTATTGTTGGAATTTAGGATCTTACCAATAGCACCTCCTATTACCAGCCATTTTCCATTCTGGTTGAAAGTGGTTGAAGCACCTTCAATCTTAGAGTTACGGATAATGATGTTCTGGATACTTGAATTCTCACGCACACCACCAGCCAATATACCTACCAGCCTTGAGTTTACTGTATTTGAATTATTACTACATACACCATGAGCTTTGTCAATAATAAGATTCCTTATAGTACCCCCCGCAATTATAGAGAATAGTCCAAAGAAGCCTTCAGCATTCTTTGTGCTATACCAGTCAAAATGCATATTACTGATTGTATGTGCATTTCCATCCAATGTCCCCTTGAATGATTTGTTTGCATCTTGGGTAATACTGCCTATCGGAGTCCAGATAGCATTTCCCAGATCAATATCAGCTATTATCTTATAATACTTATCCAGATTCCTTCCATTATTTATATCATAGGCAAGTCTTGCCAACTGGCTGTCGTTACTGATGAGATAAGGAGCCGCCTCTGTACCCTTACCACCACCATAGCTTGGAGCACAAATATGATCCTCCACACCATAGATTTCAGCAGGTATCACAAAGTTCATCTCTGATATTGTTTCTGTTCCCTTCTTTACTACAACACGACCTTTTTGCTCTTCTGCTTTTGTTGGCAAGGTCGCACTATTGGTAGTACTTGACTGACGAACTCCACCCACATACCACTCGTAAGTATAGCTACCAGTGGTATTCATTGTATAGACATGCGCATTCGTAAGATGAGTACTCTCATGGGTACCAGACAACGTTCCTATAAACACAAAGCCGGTTGTCTGACTATAGCCCCAACATGGGACATCAGACATCTTATTTTCATAAAGAAAATCGTTTGCCTGAGTTATAAATGTTGAACCAAAAGCTAATGTCTTTTTATCGCCAGAGGTATCAACATTTGTTCCTGACACAGAATTTGTATAATACCAATTATTTTTCTCTGCCACTCCATCCTTATTGGCCAAGACATTTCCAAACTTTATATTAGCATGGTTAGTGCAGCTTATCGTTACATCAGAAAAAAGATTTTCTGCAAAGATATTATTCGCATCATCAGCTTTCTTTTGGCGGAAACGACCAATAACACCACCGACATAAGAGTCTGTGCTACTACTGCTATACGTCATTTTAGAATAGTTTATCTGGACATTCTGTGTTGCCAGATTGAATATTCTATATACTCCAGGATTACTGTCATTATCTTTTTCTGTATTTCCAAGAATACCACCAATACGGACACAACCGCTACTACTCACGGTAAACGATGATCCACCATCAGAGTTTACTGAGTTTTTAACTATGATGTTACTTATCTCTGAATACTGACGTACTTCTCCTGCCAATATACCGATACCACAACCATCTTTTGTTATATTCTTCCCGTCTGCTGCTTTTTCAATTTTCGCGCCATCAATGATAAGATTGCTGACACGTGCCCAACTGCTGCTCTCACCTCTTATCCTGCCAAACAAACCTGATGTTGTCCAACCGCTAAAAGTCCATTTCACTTTCAAATTCTTGACAACATGCCCTCTACCATCGAAATCACCCAAGAAACGATGGTTATTATCTGTACCTATTGGATTCCAATAGTGTGCACTGAGATCGATGTCCGCATCCAAGACATAATACTTTCCTTTAGAAATGTTATTCGTACCGGCAACATGCTTTGCCATATATGCGAACTGAGCCGCAGTCTCAATCACATACGGATTCTCCTTCGTGCCTGAACCCGAAGCAAACGCAGTTGCAGCGTTATCTTTCCACTCACCACTTTGCGCCCATGCCCCTTGCGCAGAAACCACAAGGAGAATCAGGAGCATGAAGATGTTCCTTACCCTATTCATAAGTCTCATATTACTTATTTTGACAATTGCTGTTGTCTTCATATCGTTAATAGTTATGGCCTCTCCCCCCGCCCTCCCCCGTAGGGAGGGAGCCGGAAGGCTATAGAGGATTGTTACTATATATTGTTTAACTTTTCATTCTTTTCCTTAGAACGGTTTGCCTTTCGCACTCCAGCTCCCTCTCTACGGGGGAGGGCGGGGGGAGAGGCCACCTCCATTCTTATTCCATTACCAAATACCCTATATATTGATCCTCGTCAGCCAGAATATATAGATGGTCTGGCACGATGGCAATCTCAAGAGAGTTAAGTTTTCCAGGCGTAAGCCCTGTCTTCTTCAGATTGGCGAAATTGTCCTTGTTGAAGACAATCTTGTTCGTCACGTTCTCGCGCGTGACAGTTCCATTATCTGCAACCTTGACATTATACGTCACACTTATCGTAGGCGTAAAACTTTCTACTGGAATCGCGAAGAATGGACTTCCCCATTCGTGGAACTCATTGTCTGCCAAAGTCAGGCTTACAGCATTGAGGTCTTCATCTTTGTTCACGATATTCAATGACATGGACTTACTAACAACATCACTCCATTCTAATGGTTCAAATTCCCACTTTCCTTCTTTAAATTGATAGGAACGCGTTATTTTTCCCTTATATGGAATAGTTCCAGAAACTACAACCTTTGTTATCTCAAATTCACGTACCTTACTCATCTTCTCACCTAACTTGAACTTCAACTGGAATCCCGTCATAGTCTGATCCATATCAAAGTTAACAATTTGTCCTGGAGCATTCTTATGGTGAGGCACATTACAGATCAAAGGCAGATCCGTTCCTTCTGTCATATTTGTTTCATTCAAAGTTGGAGTAAAGCTCAAGATATATTTACCTGCCAGATAATCAAAACTTGCCGTTGAAGTATATGGCATATAGCCAAAGAAATCAAAACTATCATACGCGCTGTATTCTGGCCAATACTTAACAGGCGAGTACGTCCAATCACCATCTACGTATAACACCTTCTGGTTAGAGAAAATTCTATTGGCAGCCTTATCATAAGTATCACTACTTAAGTCATGGAAACCATACGCACCCATGTTATCAGGATGCGGATTATCCACGCTATAAGTAGCACGGGTAACATTCTCTGTCCTTGGCATAAAGCCTATCTCATTGGCATTGTCAGCACGCTGAGCATATTGTTCAAGATCGTCTCCCGAACAAGCAGCAATAAATGGTACTGACAGTAATGACAGTAAATAGCCTAACCAAGCCTTCCCAAATAGGTAGTTCGATGTTGATAACATCGAAGTATGTGACTTGATGTTTTTTGATATACCCATATTTGTTTTAGTCATTTTCATTAATCATTAATTGTATATTGTCAAAGCAAAACAAGTAATTGGTAATTATAGTGGTCGTTCCGGCTCCCTCTCTACGGGAGAGGCCTTACCAATTCCCAGTTCCTGTGCCTTCCTCACCATTACTATATATCACATCTCTTTCCCAATCCTGAGCAGTTATGTGATCAAAGACGATAGCTGGATCACCAGAATTATCCTTTGACGTCCACTGGTAGAACATATTCGCAGTCAGATTTGGCTTTTCCAAATCTCCGGTTGACTTATAATAAACGGTGTTATTATTCCCGTCATGTCCCTTGAGATAGATTGATATGTCACCTGCATCACGAAGATCAATAGGAGCTATCATCATATATGACACGATATAGCCCGTTCCCTTGTAATAATACTCAGAAGATGTATCCGTCATATCCAACGTAGGAGAGAACCTGAGATCCATCGCACTACTTGTTGTCAAAGGCTCAATCGTCTTTTTTTCAGCATCAAGAACTCCTGTCAGAACGAACTGCTTGCCTTTGGCTACCAACTGTATTCCTTCATATACCACATTCATTGGACACTTTAGATAGAACCTCACCACAGCTCCAATTCGCTTGAATTCGAAAGCACAATGACCATTCTCTTTTGCAGTAGTCGGTTTTGATGCCATATAGTCAGCCGCGCTAAGGTGTGCCGAAGCTACTGAATCTGAGGCATAATATTTAGCAGCATCAGCACTTGCATTTCCTTTAAATGGGAAATACTTCATCTTTGGAAAAGCCTTTGCCGTCTGACCTGAATATTTCACATCAAGCTTAGAATAGTCGTCTTCCCTGGAACATGGTCTAAAACCGATATATTGCTTACCCTTTTCGATTAGTCCCACGCCTGGGTCTGCCGATACAAAGAATGCGGATATTGAACCTGCTCCCTCCGTGAGGTTAAACGGCACCTGCTGACGTTTGCTCTCATCAGCATTGACAGCAAACACACCTATTTTATCAGCACTATCCCAGGTGAAGCGCATCTTTCCATTTCCTTTATCATCTATATAATATACAAGTGAGGAGCGGGTCATCACATTGCCATCCTCCAGTTCTGGAAGCGTGGCATATATCTCATCACCATGATAGACGGAATCCTCTATAACATCTTGCGAACAAGATGCCATCATAGCTGCAATTGCTAATAGTACTATGTGTGATTTATATCTTAACATATCTAATATTTTGGTTTCTACCCCCGCCCTCTCCATAGGGAGGGAGCCGGAAGGCGAAAGGAATTCAATTATTCATTATTAATTACTCATTAAGTACTGTTGGCTCTCTGGCTCCCTCTCTATGGGAGAGGTGGGGAGGAGAGGCATTTCTTACCTTTCTTTATTATAATACCTTTAGCAGAAGACTGCTTTGTCCTTATTCCTGATAATGTATAGACTACTCCATCATCCTGTTCCTGATTCTGTTTCATCTGTTGAATACCTGTTACAATGATTTCCGAATCTTTATCTATCGGTATGTCAGCAACACCTACACTCGGTTCAGCCAGACTACTCGCACGACGTTTTGTTGACAGTTCCTTCTCTTCAATTCCCGTGGTATTAAGCAGATAAAGCTTTCCCGCTCTCAAATTGTTTGCATATACATCAAATTCTATTTCCTTCTCATCATCAGAAGTTATTGCAAGCTTTACATCCCATCCGGAAAGATTTACTGGAGCTATAACCATATAGGCTACAAGTTTCTCTCCTTCTTCTAATGCAATATTGTCAAGCGCTAAGTTAGCATAACAATCTTTTTCCACCGGATTAATGCTCTGCGTCTCAAGGTTCATCTCTGCAGTCTGACAGAACAAATTATCCGTTGTCTTTAAAGCGACATTGGTATAGACCGCAGATTTGGGCGACACAAATTCTATTCTTATCACCGAGCACATATGATTCAGGTTGAAGTCTGCGGAAGCCTCTCCTGTGTTACCCTCCCCTATCATATAATCGTAGGTAGCTAAGTGCGCCAGACTGTTGTTCTCGCTCTGCACTTGACCTTCAAAGGTGATAGGCAAGGCGGTTATCGGAGTATCGTTCTGGAAATACGAATTATTATACGGATAGTAGAGATAATACTTACAGTTTTCGACAAGCGACCAACCGTATGAACTGAACGATGTCACTTTACCATCAGCCAATGCCCAATGCTTTATTCGAGTACCCTTAGTTGTATATACACCTAACACATCATCATACTGCCAAGAGAAGGATATTCCCTTGTTGATGTCGAATGTATAACTCGCAGCAGAGGCATTGAGACAGCCAAACATCCAAAACAATATGTATGATAACGTCTTCTTCATGGCTCATCTCCAAATATGTTATTAAATCCATCTGATCCTCCAGCATAACTGCCTTCATCCCAGATGCCTCCCATGCTTTTCGCAAACTCTTCGTTGCCACCGTTTCCTCCTGGATTTTCTCCAATAGCGGAAACTGTGTCCAACACACACTCATCATTCTCGCACACTATCATTTCTGCATAGGGTGCGATATAATGCCTTCTTATATTTGTGATTTTCAAAGTCATATTTACCGTTTTTAGTTATAGGGTGCCTTCATCTTACAAACACTCTTTTACCTTTCAGACATTTGGAATAAGTCTAAGACTGGATTCAGCATATTCGTATTCAAAGTCTTGCACAAATGTAATATTATTCTATCGCGCACGCAAACAAAACGGAAATAAAAGCCAATAAATTAGCATTTTTTAACACAAAAATGACATTTTACCCTTAATTTTGTTTAATTTACATAGCAAAATCACAGACAAAACACTTAAAAATGACCTTAGTCTTAAAACTTACAAAATCACAACAACTTTGCGTTATTTAACCGATTCGCATATCTTTTTAGTATCAATTCTAACCTTTTTCCACAAAGTTCTACCTTAGTTCTCCCCTTGTAGGAAGCAAGTCCGTTTCTCCTCCGATTCAAATCCGATTCTGGTCCAATTCTCCTTCGCTTTTCCTTCGCTTCTAATCCGCTTTAAGTCCACTATGCCTTCGCTCTTCTTCCGCTGCTCCTCTTCTCTTCCTCTTAACCAAACTCGATGGAGCTCTTATTCCAGAGCGAAGAAAAAACGAAGGTTCATCGAGTTTGGTTCGAAGGCATAACGAAGGATGATACTTGGCAATTACTTTCCAAGTTCTTCATTAAGCAGACTCTCAAGATTCTCAGCAGAGAGCCTCAAACGGAATTGCCCATTGATGGCAGCACTTATCCTGCCCGTCTCCTCCGAAACAACAATACAGAGGGCATCACTTGCCTGTGACATTCCCATAGCCGCACGGTGACGAAGTCCCAACTCTCTCGGAATATTCAGGTCATGACTGACAGGCAAGATACATCCCGCAGCCTTGATTCTATGATTACTTATGATCATCGCGCCATCATGCAAAGGCGAGTTCTTAAAAAAGATATTTTCTATCAGTCGCTGATTGATATTTGCATCAATGGTATCACCAGTCTCTACAATCTCATTCAGACTGGAATGTCGTTCTATCACAATTAATGCTCCAACCTTACCTCTCGCCATGCTCTGACAAGCCATTACGATAGCCATAACCTTCTCACGGTCAACTTCTTCCTTCTTCTGATCATTCGAAGAGAAGAACTTCAGCATAGTACGTATTCTATTATGTCCTCCAAGGTTGTTCAGAAACTTTCTAATTTCATCCTGGAAAAGTATCAGAATTGCAAGCGAACCTACGCCCACCAACTTATCAAGAATGGCTCCGAGAAGACGCATCTCCACCACCCTACTAACCAACAGCCAGATAAGGATGAACACCAAGATACCAATGAACACATTGATAGATCTCGATTCTCTCATGAACCGATAGGTGTAGTATAGCATAATCGCTACAAGGAAAATATCAATTGCGTCTTTTATTTCGAATGAGAACATAGAATAATATTTTCAAGTTAAGAGTTAAGAGTGAGAAGTGAAGAAACTAGATTTGTCTTTCAAATTTGTGAAATTATCATTTTTCACTCTTCACTTTTCGTTCTTCACTTAATAGCGCATTCCGGGCACAACCCCTTTAGTACATAATTCACGCTTTGCAACTTAAAGCCGGGAGGAAGTGGAACTTCTGGCACATGCACTTGTTTCAGGCAAAATGTTCTTCCACACTTCACACAGGCAAAATGCGTATGTTCCTCATCTTCATCTCTTTCGAGATCTCCATCCACAGCATATTTCACAGACCCAGAACCATCGTCAATGGCATGAATCAAACCATTGAGAAGGAAGAGGTTAAGCGTACGTGAAATTGTTGATTTGTCGATAGTGAGTAGAATATGCTCCAACTGCGTGAGCGATACAGCCTCATCACCACGCCACATGGCACGGAGAATCATCAGTCGGTTTGCCGTCGGCTTTATGTCATGGTGCTGCAATTTTTGCAGGAAGAACTCTTCATCTTTCATATTGTGCACAAAATTACTGAAAATTTCACGTTCTTGCAAATATTTATCAGAAATTAACGCAAGTTTGTAAAACATTTTTTCTACCTTTGCAGAGAAAATTCCCACGCACAAAATAAAAACGCACCTCCGGTGCTTGTGAGACGGAACAAAAATTATTCACGATGACCAGAAAATTTAATCCAGAAAATTATATTTTTTGTCGCATCAAAAAATCATCTTGGAATGGATGAGCTAATGGAACACGAGAAAATGCCACGTGACAAATACATACAACTTTATGAATCTGTCGGGGCTGCTATGGAGGTTTACAATATCCTTCATAGAGGAATGGAAGAGGCCATCTATCAAGAAGCATTAGAGATGGAGTTAACCTCCAGAGACATACCTTTTGTTCCACAACAAACGCTTTACACTTGGTATAAGGGTAAGCAACTGAAAAAAGAGTATATAGCAGACATCGTGACATATTCTGGTGTGGTTCTTGAACTCAAATCTGTTTCAAAAATCATTACAGATCATAGAGCACAACTATTCAACTATCTTCGAATAAGCAAAAGCAAGTGCGGAGCTTTAATTAACTTTGGAGATAAAAGCTTTTATTGCGAACAATACTGGTATGTAGATAGGTTTGACGAGTTCTTACTTCTCACAAAAGAGAATCTCAACAACATAGTGAGCAATATAGAATAAAAATTTTCTGGATTAAATTTTCTGGTCATCGTGAATAATTTTTGTTCCAGAAAAATGGCAGCTTGCTGCCAAGCATTAAAAATAATTTTCTTGAAATAAAATGCGCATTTCAGTTCATAACAAGACATTAGACCTATCAACGCCACAGGTGATGGGAATACTCAACGTGACCCCTGATAGTTTCTATGCAGGAAGTCGCAAGCAGACAGAACAGGAGATTGCAGAACGTACCAATCAGATAATACAGGAAGGTGGCAAGATAATTGATGTTGGAGCCTTCTCTACCCGACCAGGCTCTGCTGATGTCAGCGAGGAAGAAGAACTTCTCCGTATGCGTAACGGACTCGCCATTGTCCGTCGGGAGCAGCCAGACGCCCTCGTGTCTATCGACACATTCCGACCATCAGTAGCCCGTATGGCTGTCGAAGAGTTTGGAGCAGATATTATAAACGACATTTCTGAAGGACGAGGCTATTACAACAATACCGCCAACGTTAATGCGAAAGTGGATGTTGACGTAAACGAAAACAATCCTTCCGACATTCTTCTTGAAGTTGCCCGATTACAAGTACCTTATATACTAATGTCGCTTCAGGCAGATCTTGAGAATACCGTCTCTGTCTTCCTTAAGAAAATCAAGGTCCTCAACTCAATCGGCGTAAAAGATATCATTCTTGATCCAGGCTACGGCTTTGGAAAAGACATCATCAAAGGCAACTACTCCCTTCTTGCTGCCCAACAAGAACTCAAGGACACATTCAATCTGCCTCTCCTCGTCGGTATCTCGAGAAAGCGCATGATTTGGCAGCTCCTTGATTCCTCTGCCGACGAAGCCCTCAACGGCACTACCGCCCTCAACATGCTTGCCCTCGACCGAGGAGCCGACATCCTCCGAGTGCATGATGTCCGTGCCGCAGTAGAGGCAACAAAGATCTATCTCGCGCTTAAGGAAAATACACCTTGCGGTGTGGATCTTAGAAAGTAAATTACCAATAAATTAGAGTCAGTAAATTAATTTACCGAATATAATTTTCTTTCAATTTACTTTCCACAAAAAGGATTTAATATCAAATTTAATTTATAATGAAAACATTCTTCAACGCAAAAGACCTTGGCGACATCACAGCAGCACTTGCCGAGGCACAGGAAGTGAAGGCTAACCGCTATGGTTATCAGCATCTTGGCAAGAACAAGACCCTGCTCATGGTGTTCTTCAACAACTCTCTCCGCACACGCCTCTCTACCCAGAAGGCAGCTATGAACCTCGGCATGAACGTCATCGTTCTTGACGTGAACGCTGGTGCATGGAAACTCGAAACTGAGCGTGGCGTTATCATGGATGGCGACAAGTCTGAGCACCTCCTTGAGGCAATCCCAGTAATGGGCAGTTTCTGCGACCTTATCGGCATCCGCTCTTTCGCAGGTCTCACAGATCGCGAGTACGACTATGCCGAGACTATCGTAAACCAGTTCGTAAAATATGCTGGTAAGCCAGTCTTCGCTATGGAGACAGCTACCGTACATCCTCTTCAGGCATTCGCCGACCTTATCACAATCGAGGAGCACAAGACAACTGAGCGCGTTAAGGCAGTCCTCACATGGGCACCTCATTGCCGTTGTCTGCCACAGGCTGTACCAAACTCATTCGCAGAGTGGATGCTCGCAGCACCAGACGTTGATCTCGTAATCACTCACCCAGAAGGCTATGAGCTTGATCCTAAGTTCACAGAGGGTGCAACTATCGAATATGATCAGAAGAAAGCATTTGAGGGTGCAGATTTCATCTATGCAAAGAACTGGTCTTGCCCAGGCGTTACCGTTCCTGAGAAATATGGTAAGATACTGACCGACTATAAGGAAATGGCTCATTGGACTGTTGATGCAGAGCACATGTCATGGACTAACAACGGTAAGTTCCTACATTGTCTCCCAGTTCGTCGTGGCCTTATTGTTACTGACGATGTTATCGAGAGTAAGAACTCACTCGTAATCCCAGAGGCAGCCAACCGCGAAATCTCCGCTCAGGTTGTTATCAAGAGAATGCTTGAAGCTTTATAAGTTAAGAGAGAAAAGTGAAGAGTGAAGAATCTTTCCATTTACAATTTACCATTTACGATGGACCATTTGGAATGATTCTTCACTCTTCACTTTTCTCTCTTAACTCACCCATGTCGGGGTGACCAGACTCGAACTGGCGACTCCTACGTCCCGAACGTAGTGCGCTACCAACTGCGCTACACCCCGCTATCTGATATCTATATCTCAAACAGCGTCGCAAAATTACTAATAATTTCTGACAATCACAAAATTTTTATTCTGAAAATTTCTCTCTAACCCAAATTACTCACATTTCCACTAAAACCACTCCTCCTTTCCAAGTCCCATGTAAGTCCGTACCAAAGTCGGTGTAAGTCCCATTTTCCTCCCATTCTATGGAACGGACTTGAAGTGGACTTGCAACGGATTTAAAGCGAAAGTGAAACGGAGGTGAAGGGAAGGTAAAAGAAAAGACAGGAAACATTGCATTTTGCGATCTCAAGATTACAAGTGCGTTTTTTGCGAAAGTTTTTTATAGGGAGGGTTTCACCACCCTATTTTTGTACTATAACAACTTGACTATCAAGGGATAATAACAGGTGAAACCCTCTAAAATAGTTGCACCTTTCTTCTGGGGGTTTCACCTCATATAATTTATTGATAATCATTAAAATACGCCCTAAAAACAGCAAAGGTGAAACCCTCTTGTATAAAAACTTTTGATTTTTTTCAAAAGCTACTTGAATGTGATGGTAAATTCCGTGCTTTGCTCATCGCTTTTGGTGAGTTCGAGCGTTCCGTTATGGGCACGCATTATCTGACGCGAGAGGCTAAGACCAATACCTGAACCTTCCGGCTTAGTGGTGAAGAAAGGAATGAAGATTTGCTCCTGACTCTCAGGAGTAATTGGCGCGCCATCGTTTGCTACGTGAATGAGAGTCTGCTCATTACTATCAATCTCCGCACCTATGCGTATATGGCTTGCACCTGCCTGAATGGCATTCTTGATAAGATTGATAAGAATACGACTGATTTGTGACTCATCTGCATAGATCAAAATATCATCGGTTTCAGGATGATAAGTGCATTCTACACCAACCTCAGCACATTGTTCGCTTGTAAGTTCGATGACCTGCCCAACAAGTGAGTTGAGCATCAAAGCCTTCAACACTGGTTTTGCCACACCAGCCAGTTCCCGATAGGACTCAACAAAATGGATAAGATCCTTTGAAGATGAAGAAATAGTTTCAAGACCTGCCTTAATATCCATTTCCCTTTCCTCTTCTGGTTGGCTAGCACTACGGCTCAACGCCTCACTTAGCGATGCTATCGGACTTACCGTATTCATGATTTCGTGAGTCAGAACACGGATAAGCTTTGTCCACGACTCCTGCTCATTCTGCTGTCGCCTACGCTCTACAATCCACTTGATTCTGTTCAGAGTCTTGTTGAACCTTGTATTCTCCTGAAACTTGAAGTTAAACTCCCCATCCTCGAAGGCATCAAGCATATACTCCAGTTTCTTGCGATCCTTCTCACGCACATATATAGCAGTTATGACCGCTGTAATTACAACGGTCATAATTATTGCCAATATGATGAGCCAATCCTGCATCATATCCCATATTTCTTGAGTTTACTATATAGCGTAGGACGACTGATACCCAATTCCTTAGCCACCATACTGAGATTGCCATTACAACGAGCCAGAGTATTGCGTATCGTATTTTCCTCTGCCTCCTCAAGCGTCTGACTTACATCAGGTACCGACTTTATGCTGTTAAGCGACAAATCACATGCCTGAAGCACCTTACCTTCCGACAATATAACAGCCTTCTCCATCACGTTCTGCAATTCACGGATATTACCATTCCATGCGTGTTGCGTAAGTCTTTTGACGGCATCATCCGATATCGTCTCCACACTACGCCTGTATTTCTCTGCATATTTGGCAAGGAAACGCTCGGCAAGCGGAATTATATCCCCCGACCTTTCACGAAGCGGAGGCAAGTGCATCTGCATAGTGTTGATTCTATAGTAGAGGTCCTCACGAAAACGCCCTTCACTAACCATCTGCTCTAAATCCATATTTGTAGCACAAATAAGTCGGATATCTATCGGAATCGGCTTTTCAGAACCAACTCTCACCACAGTTCTGTTTTGCAACACGCGCAATAGCTTTGCCTGTAGATGAAGCGGAATATTGCCGATTTCATCGAGGAAAAGAGTACCACCATCAGCCTGTTCAAACTTACCCACATGGTCGGTATGGGCATCAGTAAAAGCCCCTTTCACATGGCCGAACAACTCACTCTCGAAAAGAGTCTCGGTAATGGCTCCTGCATCAACACAAACCATTGGCTTATGCTTTCTGCTACTGGCTGCATGAATCTCACGTGCAAGAACATCCTTACCCGTACCATTCTCACCCGTAATGAGTATCGTAGCATCGGTAGGAGCAATCTTATCCATGACACGACGGATATCCTGCATAGCCAAAGACTCCCCCCAATACATATTCTCCCTTACCTCCGCCCTCGGTTTCTTCGTAGCCTTGGGCATAGATTCGTATGCAGCCTTAAGCGTGGCAATAAGTTTCTCATTATCCCACGGCTTTACTATGAAATCATAGGCACCACGTTTCATGCCCTCAACAGCCAACGCAATATCAGCATAGGCAGTAAAGAGAACAATCTGCACTTCAGGATACATCTTTTTCAGCTCTGTTGTCCAGTAGAGACCTTCATTACCCGTATTGATATCGGTATAGAAGTTCATGTCAAGCAGAACCACGTCAGGCTTCATACTATCCATTGTCGAAACAAGGGTTTTAGGCGAAGCTATAACCCCGATTTCCGAAAAATGAGGGGCAAGCAGAATCTTCAAGGCATTGCGAATGCCCTGATTATCATCTACTACCAGTATCTTTCCTTTCTTCATATTGAGCGCAAAGGTAATAATTTTCTGAGAAACTCCCAAGAAAAAGACCCTCTAAATCCCCCTTAAAGGGGGACTTCCTTTCGCGAATCGGCTCTCCCCCTTTAAGGGGGAGCGGGGAGAGGGTCTTTACTCTACTTTTATCGACTCCACAGGATTGCTTGAAGCTGTTTGCAAACAACGAACAGCAACAACGAGATTTGTAATAACAAGAACGACGACAAAAGCGAGGGCAAATACCCACCAAGTTATCTGCATGTGATATGCAAACGTGCTGAAATACCTGTTGATTATCAGCCAAGATAATGGCGATGCAATAACAAAGCAGACAACGACGATGATTGAATACTTCAGGCAGAACATCTTTAGTATATCGTCAATCTCAGCACCAAGAACACGCCTTATGGCTATCTCCTTCTTGCGATGCTGTGTCTCAAACAGAACGAGTCCGAACACGCCCATGAGCGAGATAATGATGGCAATAATGGTAAAGATAGTAATCATCGTACTGAGCTTTGTCTCAAATTCATATTGACCTGCCAGTTCATCATCAAATATATGCAACTCCACATTGTCAGGATCTTCGTTTGGTACAAATTCCATAGCCGTTTTCCTTACGAAATCCATCACCTTGGCAGCATCAGCCCCCTCCGTTGTCCTTATATAGATATGCTTCATAGCCAGTTGGAACACCCTACGTTTACCATAGACATGGAATGCATAATCCTCACCACCACTATATTGCAATGGACGGAAGTGGAAATCCTTACATACTCCAGCAATCAACACACTATCCTCATCACCAGGTCCATAGCCACCTATGGTAAGGCCGTACTTCTTCTGTGTTGACTCGGTAAAAATCATGGTTCCATTCTTCGATTCTTCGTCGGACTTAGCGAAATTACGCCCATCAACAATGTCTATCCCCATGAAATCAAGGAAATTGGGCGCTACTATATAGCATGAATATTGCAGTTGCTTCCCTTCACGCTCTGCCCCCAGAAAAATCAAGAAACGGCTCACTATGTTTCTTTCTGCCCAAGTGACGTCCACAATGTCAGGATTGCTTCTCAACTTACTCTCAAATGCAGGTCTCTTGCTACCTTCCCATCCGAGATTATCAGGCACGATTCCCGAAATAAGCCCTTGCTTATTGAAGCCCATATCATAGTTCATCATATAGCTATGCTGAAGCTTTATGAACGAGGCACAGATTATAAGTCCGATGGATATGGTGAACTGAACCCCGATAAGGATATTCCTAAGCATCTTTCCTGAGCTTGAAGTACCGAAAGAACCTTTCAGCACGAAAGCAGGTTGGAATGATGTGATATAGTATGCTGGATAAAGACTACCTACCACAGCCCCTAACAGAGTTACCGAGACAGTTATAAGCAGCACCAAACCATTTGATGCAAAATCTATTGGTGCGACAAGCAAATCCGTCAAGGAAGACCGTTCAAACAACACAATTATGACGGCAGCAAGCATCAGGGCAAGAAGCACCAGTCCTACAGACTCCATGACGAAATTGCCTACAAGCGTCATCCTCGACGTTCCATACACCTTATATGTATTCACACTCCTTATCCTTGCGGGCACAAGGGCAAAGAAGAAGTTAATGAAGTTGATCATGGCAATGATGATGGTGAGAATAGCCACGGCAAGCAGCGTGACATCTACAGTCTTGTTGCCTATCTGACAAACCGCCCCACTGTCATCCACATCATTACGATAATACAGTTCATTGAAAGGCACAAGGCAAATCCTATGCGATGCAATCTCCTCATCTACGTCATCCACATCATCCTCACCTCTACCCTCTATTACCGACTTTATGGCAATGTTAGCGTTCCTCTCCGCAGCCTCCTTCGCATCAGCACTCTTCAGTTTCACGAAATATTTATAGCAATAAACGCCCCATTCATCAATATTGACATTATTGATATCCTGCAGCATCTTTATGCTCCCAGGAGCTGATGCCTTCGGAAACTTATCCTTCCACGTAGCCACAATCTCCCATTCGGCAGGTTCATCAATCGACTCCGAGAACCTATCCCCCACTTTTAGTCCATTCTCCTTGGCAAACTTAGCCGACACGGCAACCGTCCGAGGCTTAGCGAGATCCTTGAAACTGCCCTGTTCCTCCTCAAACCCGAACAAGGCAAGTCCTCCTTGGGTGAAGGTCTGAACATAGGCATCAAACTTACGAACTTTGTCCCCCTCCTTCACGTAATGGTACTCACCGCCATATTCCGTCTCGAAATTGGCTACACCATACGTTTCAACCTCTGGTACAGAGCTGAGACTATGCTCTGCATAGGGACGGCATGTCACAATGTTATAATCATCCTTACCGTCAGTATAGACCATAAGGAAGATACGATCATCATCCTCAAGCCCCTTATTGAAGCTGAAACCCCATATAACCTGAGTGAGGATGATGTAAAAGGCGGCGAAGGCAACAGCCATGCCGACGATGTTCAGCAGGCTGCTTGCCTTATAATGCCGCAGAGTATTTATGAAATTTATGAAAATGTACTTCATACCTATAATTCGTTCTTTACATCTGATACAATCTTACCATCAAACAAATCAATTGTTCGCTGTGCAATAGAGGCATCCTTCTGTGAATGCGTCACCATTACAATTGTTGCTCCATCGTTGTTGAGTTCCTGAAGTAACTGCATCACCTCCCTACCATTCTTTGAGTCAAGATTACCAGTAGGCTCATCGGCAAGAATCAGTTTCGGACTTGCCACACAGGCACGGGCAATTGCCACACGCTGTTGCTGACCGCCCGAAAGCTGTCGGGGGAAGTGCTTGGCACGATGACTGATATTCATGCGCTTCAGCATTTCCGTCACCTTCGCCTTACGTTCAGATGCAGACACGTTAAGATAGCGCAAAGGCAGTTCGATGTTATCATAAACATTGAGCTCGTCAATAAGATTGAAACTCTGGAATATAAAACCGATATTACCCTTACGGAAGCGTGTACGTTCCTTCTCCTTCAGGTTTGCCACTTCGGTATCAGCAAACTGATATGAACCCTCTGTAGGATTATCAAGTAACCCAAGAATATTCAACAGAGTTGACTTTCCGCATCCAGAAGGTCCCATTATGGCAACAAACTCGCCATCCTTAATTTCAAATGACACACCATCGAGGGCTGTTGTTTCTATCTCTTCTGTTCTGAAGATCTTACTGATGTTTGATACTTTTATCATTGCTTTATAGTTTATTTATTGTAATTCTAAAATATCGTTGTCTCCAAAGTTGTCATAACTTGATGTTACAACCTTATCACCAGGCT
>JAEEGJ010003127.1_pt1 | contig 67395 bp, 47 predicted proteins | sample 8958761 | NCBI WGS metagenome assembly JAEEGJ01 (sample SAMN16246546, study PRJNA631951) | gut metagenome | biome: gut microbiome; feature: rumen; material: RS-attached | host: Bos | place: Iran: Karaj | collected 2018-10 | reverse complement strand
TAAGAAAGCACTATGATAATCATAGTGCTTTCCGGTTTGGTTGCGGCGGCTGGATTTGAACCAACGACCTTCGGGTTATGAGCCCGACGAGCTACCTAGCTGCTCCACACCGCGTTCTCTGTGTCATATGACTATATTATTATATCACGGTAGGTACACTTTGTCAACACTAAAATATATATTTTTTTATTTTAACTTGTAATTAGCTTTAATTTCAATTTAGTACACTATTCTTTATCATATAAACGAGTGTGGATCTAAAAAGATATCGACTGGACATGAATTAATCAAAAGCATGTTTTAGGCTCTTAGTTGTTTTATGATAAAATTATTTTATTATTCATAGTGATTAGTGTTTAAATACTGATGAAATTGAGGTGTATTCAGTTTACCTCAGTTCTTTTGGACACTTAAATACATATGTTATGTGAATTTCAAGAATTAAAATCCAAGTACTGTCTGTTTTTTGCATCTGAAGTAGTCATTAATGATACACGAATCTCAACGGGCAATTACGTCAAAAATCATTGACAATCGTGTTACAATATGATATAATTTAACAAAGATGATTTGATAATCTAATTTTTATAATTATGTATTAAGACTATTCTATATGGATTCTATATAAAATACAGGAGGGATTGCAATGCAAATCGAAGTCAAAGGAACACCGTTGCCGGTGGCTATATGCCATCTTGCGCCCGGCGAATCTATTATTACTGAAAAAGGTGCTATGAGCTGGATGTCACCAAATCTTGAAATGGAGACTAAGGGCGGCGGTGTTGGAAAAATGTTTTCACGCGCTTTACAGGGAGAGGCTATGTTCCAGAATATTTACACTGCTGTTGGCAGTGAAGGAATGATAGCTATGGGATCAAGTTTTCCGGGTGAGATCATGGTTGTTGATGTAACAACAACACCTATAATCGCACAGAAATCTGCCTTTCTTGCAAGTGAGACTACGGTTGTGAATGAGATTTTTTTCCGTAAGAAGGTCGGCGCTGGTCTTTTTGGCGGTGAAGGCTTTATTATGCAGAAATTCTCTGGTTCAGGTAAGGTAGTTCTTGAAATTGACGGTGCTGTTATACAGTATGATCTTAAAGCTGGTGAATCAATGCTTGTTGACACAGGCTGTCTTGCACTTATGGATGCCAGCGTGAAAATGGAGATCGAAACAGTTAAAGGCATCGGAAACAAGCTTTTTGGCGGAGAGGGATTCTTCAACACAAAGCTTACTGGTCCGGGGAGGGTCTGGCTTCAGACAATGCCTGTCTCAAATCTTTCAAAGCTTGTAGCTGATTATCTTCCCAATACTAAATAACAACAATTGATGCAAAAATTGCTACAAATTTGAACTGCCCCATATTGTGCGCATAACACAATATGGGGCAGTTCATTCTATGTATGGTGTATTTCATTTATGAAATACACCTATATGTTATACATGAATGTGTCGCATGAAACATAATTAACATATATACTTACTATTTTTTTATACATTTCAACAGTAATCGTCGATAAATAGGTGCAAAAGTGTTGGCTTTATAAAAAAGTTGCTGAAATTATTGCTTTTACTTCTAACATATGGTAGAATAGGTGAGGTTCATACATTTATATTATTAATTGTATGTCTATTATTGTGGAGAGAATGATTTGTAAGAATCATTCGCTAAGAAAATCTAATGAAAGAAGGGGTTTTATGCACAAGCAGGTAAAAACCTGTGCTCTTGCCGTCCTGGCTATCGGGGCTATGGCAGGAAGTATAACCAGCTTTGCATCTGAAAACAGTGTGCAAGTGTATGAGTCTTCAATGGAAAACTCTTACATTAAGCTTTCTGTTGAACAGGATCCGAGTCAGGGTGAATACTTGAGATACCGTCTGGATACTTCCGGCGGACAGAGCTCGAATCCGAACGATGACAAGCAAAAGCTTACCTATGGAAATTTTTTCTCCGGCCTTACTGTTATCAGCATTAACGGTGTAAACTACACTTATGGCCGCGGAAAAACGGTCGGAGAACCGGCGTTTGACACAGATGAAAAGTGTCACACATCACAGCAGAAATTCGGTGATACAGTAATTGAGCAGAAATTACAGTTTTCCGAAGGCTTTACTAAGGGCTATGATGATATGCTCAAAATAACATACACTGTTAAATCTGCACCTGATAACGCTAATATAGGTCTTGACGTTCTTATCGATCCTATGATATCAAACGATGATAAGGCGCAGATATCAGCCAGTGACGTAAAGATAACAAGCGAAACGATATTCAATGAGAATTTTCCTAAGGAATGGAAGGTAACAAAAACTGATTCCGAGGATATTATCGCTTATGGAAAATTTGAACAGAATGCTCCTGATAGTCTTATTTTTGCAAACTGGGACAGAATATACAATAATATCAGCACATTCCAGCCTGACGGCAACACTTCAATAGAAGATGCCGGCGTAGATTTCAGATGGAACTCGGAAGCTGCATCAGCAGGCAAGGAGTACACTGCATACTACGGTATAAGAAACTATGCGTCAGACGGTTCAAATGATGTGTCTTTATCTGCTCCTAAGACAGGAGTTCATTTCCCTGTCAAAGCAGTTGCTCTCTTTGCAGTATCCGTTGCTTCATCGGCTGCACTCGTAGTGACCAAGAGAAAGGAGAAAATAGATGCTGAATAAGAAGTTCTTCAAGAAATCTCTTGCTGTATCGATTGCTTCACTTCTTACAGCGGAGTATCTTACTTTCTCTCTTCCCGAAAGCATTTTCGCAGAAAAAACTGTAAATGCTGACTATATCCTATATTCTTCTGACGATATAGTTATCAACACAGAAAGTGCAGTTGTAAACGGAAATGTTTATTCGGGAGATGAATTCACATTCCGCGGTGATGAAAATTGCTATGTCAACGATATGCTCAATGTTTCAAAGAGCACAGGCAATATCAAATCTACAAACACTGCTGATGGAAAATCTGAGCTCCCGGATTACACCTACAAGCTTGATGGTGGCGTATCCTACGGTAAGAATGTTGAGGACGGTTTTGTACTCAACGGCGGCGAGTTTGATATTACCGATTCAATTAGTTCTGAGGGAAGCCTTGCTATTGACAGGACTGCTCTTTCCGGAATTGGTTATATCAGAGCCAAGAATGACATTCAGTACGACGCTGTACAGAACGATGAAGACTGTGAGCTTTTCCTTTATTCTCAGAAGGGAAATATCACTATTCAGGGTACTGAGCTCACCATCAACGGCATTATCTATGCCCCTAACGGAAAAATCGAGATAAACGCCAAGCATCTCACAGTAAACGGCGCTATCATCGCTAAAGACGTTGAGCTCAACGGTACAGATCTAACACTTAACCCTGTTACAGACAGCGATTCTCCGATCGCATCATTCAGTCCTGAAATAAAGATCAAGGACTTAAAGCGCAGCTATCGTCAGAACAGAAAGATAACTCTTGATATTTCTGACAGCTACGGTCTGAATAAAATCGATGGAGATTCGATCGAATGGAGCTTTACAGCTGATAACGAAGCATATACAAAGAACATCCTTATTGATGATACTGCTTCCGATAAACTTCATAAAGAGCTTATCATTGAAAAAACAGGTAAATACAATGTCTATATTACCGGAACAGATGATAATGGCAATAATTTCAGATACCACTACAAGCTCAATATCACAGAGGATATGGCACCTGTGGCAGGTTTCTGGATAGATTCCGATATCGCCGTAAGAAATGATGAAGGTAAGGCTGTTTTCAAACTTGAAGATACTTCTTACTCGCCTGACGGTGACGAAATAGGCAGCCGTATCTGGTCAGTTTTCTTCGACAGCGATAACGACGGCGATTTCTCTGATGAAGAAGAGAAGGTATTCAATGTCGGAAACGAGACATCTGTAACTTACACTGCTGATTCTGTCGGAAAGTACAAGTTCCGCGTTGTTGCAGCTGAAAAGTTTACGGATACGATACCAGCACTTGTTTCAGAAGATGCTTACCGCATCGGCGACAGCCTTGATGATCCGCAAATCAGCCGTAAAACAGCTGAGGTAATCAACGAAGCTCCTGAGTCGCTTTCAGGAATGAGCAAAGCTAAGAACGTTGATATCGTTGTTACAGTCGGAAATGCAGACGTTGACGATGTTGAAACTCTCAACAGCAACGTTGAGAAGATAAAGGCAGACCTCGAAGCAAGAGGCTTCTCCGTAAATCTCTCAACTGTAAGCACGACAACTCTTACAGCGAAAGACAAGTTCGCCTGGGAGGAATACGACCATTATAATTATGCAGACCGTTACCTTCCTACTCTTGATAAGCACATCACATTTACTGATGATTCTATCAAGATGGTCGGCTACAGCTATGCTCCTCTCAGAGACTGGCTGTATGTAAACGACGGCATCTCTGCAAAACGTGTCCTCTCATTCGATATGGTAAGAGACGCAACAGACTGGCACAGTATGGAGGGCGGCGGCTTCTTATTCAATACCTCTATTGAGGAAATAACTCCTGAGGTACCCGAAGGAAGCACAGAGACTCCCGCACCCATAAAGAAAATGAACGGCTACTGTATCCTCCTTACACAGGGCGGATTCAAGCTCATCAAGTTCACAGACCTTGATGTAGAATCGTTCAGAAATGGTGCATACGGTTCAGCTCAGAGCGCCGGAAAGGTTCTTCAGACAGTTCCGGTTGCAAATGTTTACGATAATTACAATGTAAGGATCATTGCAAGCAGCAGACTCCTTTCAGTATATGTAAACGATAAGCCTGCTATTGAGAACTTTGTGCTTGAAAGCGAGAATACCGGTACAGGCTTCGGACCTATCATATGCCATGATTCACATGGCTGCTCACAGCAGTCCTACTTCACATTCAGCAACATCAAGATGTCTACTCTCAGCGGAAGCGAGCTGAGCGACATACTTGACGAATTCAAGTGGAGAGACTCAGCAGAGCATTTTGTTATCAACCTTGGCAAAACAAGCAACTACGATCTTGCCGACAAGGAGATGACAGGTTCTACTATCAAGTCACTTGTTGAGAAGAACGCAAACTTCATCGGCCTTGGTACGGCTGATTCCAAGGATCAGTATGAGAATCTTTTAAAGTCTACTGACGGAAATTATTTCGATTGGTATGATGTGCTGAAGCAGCCTGATACACTTGAAAAGTATATTCTTGGCGAACTCAGCAAGAACGACTACAAAATCAAGGACAACACAGTTACAACATCAGACGAGTTATGCTACGAGAACAGTTTCGTCGATAAGGAGAACGATCCGGTAGGCGAGCAGAAATGGAGTTACGAGCTTGATTCAACAATCTATGAGAACAGCTCAAAGCCCAGCGGAAGCTATACTCAGGATACACCGCTTACAAATCTTGAAGCAACAGGTCTTTACAAGATAAAGTCAGTTGTTAAGGATGATCCGACAAACGGAAATTCCGCTCTCAACTCATATAGCAAGTGGTCGAACGAGAGAAAGTGGACAGACGGTCTCTACGTTCATGCAAAGCCTACAGCAATCATCAACTCCAAGATAGGCAAGACCAAGAATGCTAACGAGTTCATCTGTGAGATAACAACTGAGTCATTCGATATTGACAGAAAGAGCGCTGATAACAAGGGCATCACAGAAAGTGTCCTCAGCTGGAAGCGCATTGACGATCCCGAGTGGATAGAGGGAACAGTTCCCAAGCTCATCGATCCTGAAGAGGTATATCTCCAGAAATTCATCGTCCGCGATGAACTCGGCGAGTGGAGCAAACCTTACGTTGAGGTCATCTACGCTAAGAAGATGGAGAACACCGATCTCTTCATTGACGAAGAGGATCCTGTACTCTCACTTACAGTATCAGATGAAGCACCTGCAAAGGGCGATACTATTCTTGTAACAGCATCAGCAACTGACAACACAGAGGTTGCATATGTAAAGATAAAGGCTAACGGCACTTCAATTTCTGAATTTGGCGGAAGCGTTCTCTACGATGCAAATGAAGAAGGCACAGTCGAGTTTACAGCTGAGTGTGCTGATATAGCAGGAAACACAGTAACTGTTTCAAAGACAGTTGTGGTAGGACCTCCTCGTGATGTCACACCTCCTGTTATCACTATCAATGATAAGACTGATGTTATCTTCTCTGAGGGCACTGTTACTATCAACGGTACTATCAAGGATGACCGAGAATTCGACTCCTACAAGGTCAAGTATGCCTTTGAGGACGATAAGGAATACACAGATGTCTGCGAAAAGAGCACTGAGGTAAACTGTGCTGAGATCGTTTCCTTCGCTATCCCGGAGGTTAAGGACGGCAAGTATACTATCGTTATCGAAGCAACTGATAAGGCTAAGAATACAGCAACAGCGACAGTTTACCTTACTGTTCAGACAGAGGAGAAGACTGTAACTGAAACAGCTGCAACAACTACATCAGCTACTACAACATCTGAGACTACAACAGTTGCTACAACAACAGCTAAGCCTGATACACCTGCTGAAATAAGCATCAAGGCATCAGCTGAAACACTGGAGATAGGCGATATCGTTGTTGTAAACATCGACGCAAAGGACATCGACGGGCTTACAAGCGTATTTGTATACAAGGACAATGCAAAGATCGCTGAGGCTCCCGGTGAACTAAGATTCACAGAGACAGAGCCCAAGACTGTTACTATTAAGGTAAGTACAGTTGACAGTAAGGGCGGCAAGACTGAAAAGAGTCTCGATATCTCATTTATCGATACAGCAGACCACACAGCACCTTCGGCTGCTATCACTTTACCTGAGGACGGTGCAATTGTTTCCGGCAAGGTAAAGGTAACGGGTTCTGTTTCAGACGAAACATCAATCAGAGGCTACACCCTTGAATACAAAAAAGACGGTGAAGCTCTCACAACACTCATATCATCAGCTCAGCTTACAAAGAACAATGAAGAGCTCGGCACATGGGACACAACACTCCTTGACAACGGTGTATATGAGATAATTCTCACAGCAACCGACAACGGTGGAAACTCTACAAAGGCAACTGCAAAGTATGCCGTTAAGAACGGCACAGATAAGCCTTTGGACGGAGACGCAATCTTCTTCAGCAAGCCTGTGAGCGGAAGCGTTATCGATTCTGTCCTCAAGGTAGAGGTACAGGCTGACGATGCGCTCAAGAACGGCAAGTATGAGATCTATATGGAGAAGACCGGCGGCGACAATGATCCTGTACGTATTGCAAGCGGCACAGTCGGCGCTGACGGAACTATCAGCTCATCGACTGATGTTTCGATGACTGAAGACGGAAAGTATAAGATCACAGTTGCAGTAATTGCTCCTGACGGAACTGAAGCTGAAAATTCAGTAGACACAATTATCAAGCATAATTATGCTGCTGATCCTGACAAGTATTCCTGTACTATCACTTCACCTGAGGATATGTCTGAGAATTCAGGCGTGTTTGAGGTAAAGGCAGATATAACATCCGGATACTTCACAAAGTACATCCTCGAATATGCTGAGGCTGGCACAGGCAATTACCTTACTGCTGCAACAGGCACACTCACAAATAGTGACAGCAGTCTTACAGCAAATGTTGACACAACACTTATCGAGAACGGATACTATGACCTCAGACTCTCTGTATTCGGTGACGGAGTAAAGGCTTCCGACAGCGTTACAGTACAGTTCACAGGTAACATGAAGATAGGCAACTTCACGCTTAACTTCGATGATATGGACGTTCGTATGAACGGCACAGACGTATCTGTCCTCAGAAGCTATGACTCAAAGCGCAGAAACTCTCACAGTGACTTCGGCTACGGCTGGGATCTTGCTCTTGTCAATGCAAAGCTTAACATAAGCGGAACACAGGGCGAGAACTGGGTACAGGAGACAAGCGCAAGACAGTTCATTACTTCATATTCGCTCCGCGAAAACAAGAAGCACAGGATCACAGTTGACCTCGGCGACGGAAAGCCGGAGACATTCATGATGTCGCTTGATCCGGCTGCTCAGATGTTCTATCCTATCGAATACGGCATCACAGCCAAGTATACTTCGATGGAGAACAAGGGCTCCAAGCTCGAACCGCTGGATATGTCACCTGACGCTCTTATCTATAACAGCGGACTCCTTCTTACACCTGACCTTGAGGTATTTGATCCTCAGACATTCAGATACACAAGATCAAACGGTACTGTTTACGTCCTTGACAAGAAGGACGGTCTCCGCAGCATAACATATACCAACGGCAAGGTAGTAACCTTCGACGCCAGCGGTATTACAAATACTGATGGCAGATCCATCAAGTTCACACGCGATGAGAAAAACAGGATCACAGACATCACAAGCTTTACAGGTAAGAATGTAGGATACAGCTACAACGTATTCGGCGACCTTGTTTCTGTTGATTCAGACGGAAAGGAAACCAAGTTCGAGTACACTGACCACTACATCACAAATATCATCGACGCAAGAGGCGTTTCAATTACAAAGAACGTATACGACGATGATGGAAGACTCATAAAGACTATCGACGCTGACGGTAATGAAATGGTATACAGCCATGACATTGAAGGACGTGAAGAGGTCATTACTGACAGAAACGGCGGCATTTCACGCTACGTTTACGACAACAAGGGAAATGTTCTTTCACAGACTGATCCGATGGGCAATGTTGTTGAGAACACTTATGACGAAAACGGCAGACTTGCTTCCAAGACAGATGCAAAGGGCAATACCACAAACTACTCTTACGACCAGTTCGGCAGCGTAGGTACTGTTACTGATGCTGAGGGACATACCGTAAGCAACGAGTACGACTCCTTCGGACAGCTCGTATCAGTAAACGCTATGGGCACAGAGCTCATGTCATTCGGCTATAACAAGCGCGGATACATCGAAACAATGACAGATGCTCTTGGCAATACTGAAAACTACACCTACGACAAGGACAACAACGTAACATCAGTAACAGACAACATAGGCAAGTTCATGAACTTCACCTATGACTCTGACGGAAATGTCCTTTCAATGACAAACGGCACAGGTACCGTTACAGAATTCACTTATGACGAAAGCGGTTACCTTGCTTCAAAGAAGCTCAGTTACACAATCGACGGCAAGAAGAGAGAAGTAACAGAGTTCTATCAGTATGATGAATTCGGCAATCTTGTTCAGGTAACAGACAGCGACGGAAACATCACATTAAATGAATACAATGAGATCGACAAGATAGCTTCTTCAACTGATCCAAACGGCAGAAAGACATCATACTGCTATGACAATCTCGGAAATCTCCAGAAGATAGTATACGCCGACGGAACTTCCGAATCCTTCACATACGATAAGGAAGGCAACAATATTTCTGCAACAGACCGCCTTGGCAGAACCTTTACAATGGATTACGACAAGGCAGGCAATCTCGTAAAGAAGACATATCCTAACGGAACTTTCGAGACATACGAGTATGACAAGAACTACAACCTCATTTCACAGACATCTCCGAGCGGTGCAGTCACAACATACGAGTATGACAAGATAAACAGAAATACTGCTATCATTGATGCTTTAGGCAACAGAACAGAATTTGCTTACAGCGATAAGTCACAGCTTGCATCCATGACAGATGCAAAGGGCAATGTCTATAAGTATTCATACGACAATGCCGGCAACAAGATCAAGACAGAATATCCCGACGGTTCAGAAACAGCTTCGTCATATGACGAAAGAGGCAGACTTGCTTCACAGACAGATCAGAACGGCAATGTTACAAAATACAGCTATGACAACGGTGACAGACTCACATCTGTTGAAGATGCTCTCGGAAATGTTACAGAGTACACATACAACGAGATCGGCAACCTTATAGCTGTTAAGGATGCAAACGACAATGTTACTAACTATTCATACGATGATTTCAGCAGAGTAACAAGAGTTGAAAACGCTCTTGGACAGACCGCTGAAATGACATATGATGCACTTGGCAACGTCCTAACATCCACAGATTTCGCAGGAAAGCTCACAGAGTACACATACGATGCTGACGGCAGACTCATCTCTGAAAAGAACGATGACAGAACTGTCACATACACATATTCAAAGGACGGTAAGCTAATCTCTGCAAGAGACAGCTACGGTACTACAAGCTTCACATACAGCGATATGGATGAGCTTATCAAGGTAAGCTATCCTAACGGAACTTCTGTTGAGTACACATATGACGAGACAGGCAGACTGACTGATGTAACAACAGCTTACGGTACAACATCCTATGGATACGACGCACTTGACCGTCTTGTAAAGGTAACTGACAGAAACGGCAACGTAACAACATACAGCTACGATGCTAACGGAAACCGCACTGCACTTAACTATGCAAACGGAGTAACAGTTTCCTACAAGTACGATAAGCTCAACCGTCTTACAAGCGAAACAGCTGTTGACAAGGACGGAAATACAGTTTCAAAGTACGAATACACACTTGGTAAGGCAGGTGAGCGTCTCAAGGTAACTGAACTCGCACGCACAGTTGAGTATACCTACGATGAGCTCTACAGACTTACAAGTGAGAAGATAACAAAGTCTGACAACTCAGTAACACAGATAGCTTATACTTACGATAATGTAAGCAACCGCACTTCAAAGGTTGAAAACGGCAAGAAGACATCTTACACTTATAATGCCCTCAATCAGCTTCTGAAGGAAAACGACACAGAATACGCATATGATAAAGCAGGCAACCTCATATCCAAGAAGGAGTCTGATTCAGAAACAACATATGCTTACAACGCAGCTAATAAGCTCATCCGTGCAACAACACAGAAGGGCAACAGTGTAGCAGTTGAGGAATATGAGTATGACTACGCAGGCAACAGAACAGTAAAGAAGTCTGAGAACGACTACACCTACTATCTGAATGACCTCAGCGGAAACCTTACAAATGTTCTTGCTGAAACAGATAAGTCAAATAACGAAGAGTGCTACTACACACTCGGAGCAGACCTTATCTCTCAGGAGCGCAGCAGCAACATCTCATATTACATCGCAGACGGTCACGGCTCAGTAAGAATGCTTACAGATAAGAGTGGTGCTGTAACAGATACTTACGACTTCGATGCATGGGGCGTAATGATATCCTCAAATGGTGTTACAGAAAACAATTACCTCTACTGCGGTGAACAGTACGACACAGCAACAGGCTTCTATTACCTCAGAGCGAGATATATGGATCCTGCAACAGGTACATTCACAACTATGGATACATATCAGGGCTCTATATTCGATCCTGTATCGCTCCATAAGTACCTCTACGCTAATGCAAACCCTGTTACAAACAGCGACCCGACTGGATACTTCTCACTTGCTGAGTTCAGTGTCGCAGACGCAATAAACGGTATCCTCGATAAAGCGCAGAACCTCAAGATCGTTAAGATCTATAAGGAAATGAAGGAAACTATCGAGCTTATCGATAAGCTGGCAACAATAATTGATATTGGTAGACAGGTTGTTTCATGGCTTACAGATCCTGATGCAGATGCTGTGGATATTATACTTGGTATTGCAGCAGGTATTATTTCAGGCTTCTTTTTGAAAAAAATGTGTGATATCAAACACTTAGGTCCTATATTAAGAGGACTAATACTTGCCAATGGCTATGTTACAGAGTGTACAGCAATTGTTAATGCTGCCAAGAATGGCGACTGGATATCGGTTATCACAGGTACTGTACATCTTATTGTTTCATTGCTTGCACTTTCTGATAACTGCTTTACAGGTGATACTCTTGTAGCTACTGAAAACGGTCAGAAGCGTATCGAAGAAATAGAGGTTGGCGAAAAGGTATGGTCATTTGACATCAATACAGGCAAGACAGAGCTTAAAGAAGTTACTACTGTGTTCGTTCATGAGTGTGACGAGATATTACATCTGTACACAACTGCTGATGATATCGACACTACAACAAATCATCCGTTCTATGTTATAGGAAAGGGTTGGGTAGCAGCAGGTGACCTTAACAAAGGCGATGAGCTTTATCTTGAAAGCGGCGATATTGCTATTGTAACAGGTTCAGAGTTTGAAAGGTTTGGAAAGCCTATCAGAGTTTATAATCTTGAAGTTGCTGATTCGCATACTTATTTTGTTGGTGATAACGGTATTCTCATACATAATACTTGTTCTGAACATTCACAAAAGCTAAGGGAGAATCTTGAAAAAGATGGTCGACCTGTTGGTCAAGGACAGGCTGCTGCACATATTGTTGCATCTGGTGGAGAAAAAGGACATTGGGAAAACGCAGCAAAATCAAGAGCGTTATTAGAATTGTTTGGTATAGATGTTGATGATGCTGCAAATGGTGTACCTTTAGGTCATCCAAATCCCCATGGCAAAACACACACAAGAGATTTCCATACAAGAGTTTATAATAGGCTTTCAAAAGTGGTGAAAGATTTGGAAGGTAGTGACAATAATACTATTAAAAATGCTTTGTTAAGTACATTGAGAGCTATTGGTAAACAAGTAGTAGGAGGAAATTATAATGTATGAGTAAAGTTGGAAACTTCGATTTGCTGCTTGAAGCATCAAGAAACGGATTTGAGGCATTGTTTAATGAGCATAACGAAGAGTTTTATTACTGCACTTTAATCCTATCAGAAGGAGCAACTCCGTTTATTTCTGCATTTTCTAAAGAAGCTCTTAATGAAGTAGTGAATAAGAATGATGGTAACTATTCTGTTGAGGAGCTCAAATGGTCATATGCAGATTCTCCATATTGTGGATATGGGTTTGAGAAATACTTTAATGAGATTGACAAGGTCTTTTGTGAGAGAATGAATGACGTCTCTGAAGGGGATTATGACACCGAAATAGAGTACTGGCTTTCTCTTATGGAAAAGGTAATGAAAACTCTTGATAAGGAAAATGTATTCGGAGATAGAAAAAAAAGACGTAACATGATTATCAACGCGGAGATAATGCCACCTGATGATTCTAATGCGCAAAGGGCCGAGCGATTAAATACAAAGTCTGCATATCAGAAATGGTATAAAGAAAACTTCGATAAGATAAATGGTACAGTTTCAAATGATTTTTGTGAAAAACTTTCGAAAATGTCGAGAGTTGAAATTGCACTTGCAATTGATAAAATGACAAGTGCTGAACTAGAAGTAGCAAGAGAATATATTAAAAAGCTAAATAAAGAGCATCCACTATAATAGTAATAGATATTTCGCCGTCTCATATGAGGCGGCTTTTTTTTTTCTTAACCAAAACTGCCAAGAAATGATACATATAATTTAGTCAAAAAATGCAGATAGTGAACGTTAAATAAATATTATAACACTAGCAATGCTGCGTTGTTTCAATGTTAACACAAATAACAATTGACAATTAGATTATTCTATGCTATCTTGAAGATGAACCTAAATAGCATCTGAGAAATCAAAGTTCCGTTTTAGGAGGATACAATGAAAAAGATGATAATAAACCGCTTTATATCTGCGCTGACCAGTTTGGCGATTGTTTGATTGGTTTAATGGGATACTATTTACCCTTACAGAGCAAGTCAAAGACTCGACTTTTGAATCGGAGTTAATATTATAATAGTCACAGGAACAGAAATGCTCCTGTGACTATTTTTTTACAAAAGCAGCTGATAAAAGATAAAAAAGGTGCAGTCAGTTGCTATTTTAAGAATTATATGTTATAATACTGTAAAAATCTTTTTAGCGGAGGGAACTATATGAATGTTCTTCATATGAAATACGCTGTAAAAGTTGCAGATACCGGTTCGATAAACAAGGCATCGGAAATACTACTCATTGCACAGCCGAATCTTAGCCGTTCAATAAAGGAACTTGAAGCTGATCTCGGCATTACAATATTTGAGCGTACCCGTAAAGGCATGACACTTACTCCTGAGGGCGATGAATTTATAGGCTATGCTAAGCGAATATTAGCTCAGATAAGCGATGTTGAAAAAATATACAGAGAGGGTAAGAAGCACAAATTCTCTGTCTGTACACCGAGAGCCACATATATCTCAGATGCATTTGTAAAATTCTCAAATCTCATAGGCAAGGAAGAGACGGAAGTATTTTACAAAGAGACAAACTCTTCACTTGCTATTAAAAATGTACTGTCATCGGAATACAAGCTTGGAATAGTTCGCTACGCCGCAAACTACGATAAATACTTCAAGACGCTGTTCGATGATAAAGGACTTCATTACGAGGTGGTTTCTGAGTTTAAATATGTGCTGATTATGGGAAAGGAATGTCCGCTTGCGCAACTTGATGAGATACATTTCAGTGACCTCTCAAATTATATCGAAATAGCTCATGCTGATCCGTATGTTCCGTCACTTTCTCAGTCGGAAGTAATACATGAAGAGCTTGCCGATACCATAACCCGACGCATATTTGTTTTTGAAAGAGGAAGTCAGTTTGAACTGCTTTCAGAAAATGCCGAAACTTTTATTTGGGTATCGCCAATAACAGATAAGACGATAGAACGCTTCGGACTCGTTCAGAGGGAATGTCCTGATAATGATAAAGTATATAAGGATGTTCTTATTTACAGGAATGATTACAACTTGTCAGACCTTGATAACCTCTTTATTACAGAGCTCTGTAAATCAAAACGAAAATATCTTTAAGTCTTCAGCCGCAGTTTATCTGCGGCTTTTTTTAGTGCAGTTGTAAATCAAATCTATACATATCAATAATGATAACATAGATATACTTTTTTGATTATTCCAAAGCTAACAATTCCTTGATATAATGTTAACAGAAGGAATGGATGTCATTATAAAACAAGGTTCGCCAAGCTTCGCTGTCCTGAACTTGTAAAACAGGTGCAGTAAATTTGACTTCAGCGATTTAAGGTGTTTGTAGAAAGAATTCATAGGTATAATTGACAAAAAATTAACAATGATAGATTGCTGTTGGTTTTGTCATCATATTATTTCTGTGGATAAGGTTAGAAATAATGTAGCCGGAGTTTGAATAACTGCATAACTGAAACAGGGAAAGTGAGGAATGATAATGAATCTCGACAGGATAATCGCTGTGAGAAATAATAAGACTATTTACCGTGATGGCAGCTGCTCTGTCAAGGTATTTGAAAACGGATACTCTCAGCCAGAGATATACCGTGAAGCTTATATACAGACTCTTATGCGGTCTATCGGGCTCAAAGTCCCAAAAGTTGAGCAAGTCACCGAGATAAACGGTAAAACAGCTATTGTGTTTGAATATATACCCGGCAGATCGCTTGCAGATATGATAAGTTCCTATCCCGATGAATGTGAGAAGTTTTCGGAGATATTAGCAGATGCACAGTATAAGATATCACAGAAGAAAGCTTCTATAAGACTATTGAAGGAGTTTATCTCAGACAGCCTTGCCAAGAGTGATTTGAGTGAACAAGAACAGAATGAACTGACTGACCTGCTGAATTCGTTCCCACAGAAGGAAGAGCTCCTTCACGGTGAACTTATACCGCAGAATATAGTCATTACAAGGGACGGAACGCCCTATATCATAGATTGGGAATATGCGTCTCAGGGCGATGTTTGCTACGGCCATGCAGCGACCTGTATTTCGCTTCTTGCTGACGGTAACAATCAGGCTGTAAGATACTACCTTGATACGGTATACGACAAATATTCGATTGCTTCGGAAGAAATAGTAAAATGGATGCCCCTTGCATCAGTTACTCTTTCAATGGGATATTTCGGAAACACAAGACAATTCCTGCTTGATCATGTTCATAGTCTGATCGGCAGAAATGGAGGTAATATATGAAAATAACAATATGCATAGGCTCATCCTGTCACATCAAGGGTTCGAGAATGGTAGTTGAAAAGCTTCAGCAGATAATTGCTGATGAGCATCTTGAAAATGACATCGAACTCTGCGGCAGTTTTTGTATGGGCAAATGTCAGCAGGGCGTATGTGTTACGATAGATAAGGAGTTTTTCTCCGTCTCTCCAGATACTGTCTGTCGATTCTTTGATACTGAGGTAAGAACAAGGGTGGTGAAGTAAATGGCACACTCACTTACTTTAAAAAAATCCAACTGCAAGAACTGTTACAAATGTATTCGTCATTGTCCTGTAAAATCGATACGTTTTTCGGGCAATCAGGCGCACATCATAAGTGAAGAATGTATACTCTGCGGACAGTGCTTTGTAGTCTGTCCACAGAATGCGAAGGAAATCGCTGACAGTACGGAAAAAGTCAAGGTATTGCTCATGAGCGGCGCTCCGGTTTTGGCAAGCATAGCTCCCTCATTTATTGCCAATTATGACGGATGCGGTATTGAAAATATACGGAAAGCTTTGAAAAAACTCGGATTCTTCGATGCTGAGGAAACGGCAATAGGCGCGACACTTGTGAAGAATGAGTATGAACGTCTGCTTCATGAGGAAAAAAGAGATATACTGATTTCGTCATGCTGTCATTCGGTAAACCTGCTGATACAGAAATATTTCCCGAATCTGCTGCCTTACCTTGCGGATGTTATGTCGCCTATGCAGGCTCATTGTGCCGATATAAAGCGCAGGATGCCTGAAGCTAAAACAGTTTTCATAGGACCTTGTGTGTCGAAAAAGGACGAAGCCGAGGCTTACGGAGATATTGTTGATGCTGTGCTGACTTTCGAGGAGCTTTCAAACTGGCTGAAAGATGAAGATATAAAGCTCGAATACGGTACAGTTCCCGACAACAGGAGCCGGGCAAGATTTTTCCCGACAACAGGCGGAATACTCAAGACTATGTCATGTTATGAGCCGTATTACACGTATCACGCTATTGACGGGATAGAGAATTGTATCAATGCGCTGCGTGATATTGAGGACGGAAATATACACAGCTGTTTTATTGAAATGTCTGCCTGTACTGGAAGCTGCATAGGCGGTCCGGTAATGGAAAAGCATCATAAGACACCGATACAGTCGTACAAGTCTGTATCGGCATATGCAGGTAAAGAGGATTTTGAAGTCTGTCAGCCGGCTACAGCTCAGATGCATAAGAGCTTTGCATATATCACACAGAAAAATAATACCCCGAATGAGAGGGAGATAGAGGATATACTGCGGCAGATGGGAAAAACAGATCCGGAACAGGAACTGAACTGCGGAAGCTGCGGCTATAACAGCTGCCGTGAAAAAGCTATTGCTATTTATCAGGGAAAGGCGGAAGTATCGATGTGTCTGCCGTTCCTCAAGGAAAAAGCAGAGAATTTCTCGGATCTTATCTCAAGATATACTCCTAACGGCATAATAGTTCTCAATGATATGCTTGAAGTGCAGCAGATAAACCAAGCTGCGCAGAAAATCGTAAATATACGCTATGCGACCGATATACTCGGTGAACAGGTTGAGAGGATACTCGATCCTATGCCGTTCCTTGAAGTACAGAATACCGGAAAGGGCATATACAATTCGCGTACATATCTTGCAGAGTATAACAGGTATATTGAGCAGACTATTGTTCCCGACAAGGGCAGCAATCTTCTCATTTGCCTTATGCATGATGTGACATATGAAGAGAAACAGCGTGAGAAAAAAGAAGACATTACCCGTCAGACCATCGAGGTCGCAGATAAAGTTGTTGAAAAGCAGATGAGGATAGTGCAGGAAATAGCTTCTCTGCTTGGTGAAACAGCTGCCGAAACAAAGATAGCGCTTTCTAAACTGAAGGAGTCGATTTCCGATGAATGAACTTTGTGCTGAAATAGGCTGGAAAAGCATAAATCATCACGGCGAGCAGTTATGCGGTGACCACGTTGAAGTCATAGAAAAGCCTGATGGAAGGTCTGTAATAGTGCTTGCGGACGGTCTCGGAAGCGGCGTTAAGGCAAGTATACTCTCAACACTCACATCAAAAATAATATCCACTATGATTGTTGAGGGACTGCCGATAGAAGAATGTGTCGAGACTATTGCTGATACTCTTCCGGTAGATAAACTGAGAGGTGTTGCTTACTCGACTTTTACAATTATCAACCTGAAAAAGGACAATATAGTGGAGCTTATCCAGTATGATAACCCTCATATCATACTTATCCGGAACGGTGATGCTGTCAGCTATCCCGAAACAGAACTTAGTATAGGCGGCAAAAAGATATATAATTCGGTCTTGCAAGTAAGGGATAACGATATTTTTGTCTGTATGAGTGACGGATGTCCTCATGCAGGGATAGGTTCTGCATTTAATTTTGGCTGGAAGCAAGAGGATATAGCTAAATATATGGAAGGCCTTGTATCTGTGGGATACACCGCAAAGACGCTATCTACCATGCTCGTAGAGGAATGTTACCGGCTCTACGGCGAAAAGCCCGGCGATGATACTTCTGCCTGTGTGGTGAAGATACGAAAGAGGGTTCCGATGAATCTTCTATTTGGTCCGCCTTCAAACCGTGATGACTGCGACAGGATGATGAGTCTGTTCTTTTCAAAGAGCGGAAAGCATATCATATGCGGCGGTACGACAGCATCTATCGCAGCAAAATGGCTTGGAAAGCCCATTAAGACCAATCTTAATTTTACCAGCAAGGACATTCCTCCTACGGCTGAGATAGAGGGTGTAGATCTTGTAACTGAGGGCGTGATAACTATCAGCAAGGTCATAGAATACGCAGAGAACCATATTTCTGACAATAAACTCTTTGAAGAGTGGGAACACTATAATAACGGCGCTTCACAGATATGCCGTATGCTCTTTGAAGAGGCTACGGATATAAACTTCTATGTAGGGAGGGCGGTAAATCCCGCACATCAGGGGGCTGAACTGCCGATCAATTTTAATGTGAAGATGCAGCTTGTACAGAGATTGTCGGAGAGTCTGAAGATAATGGGCAAGCGTATAAAAGTATGTTATTTTTAGGAGAATATAAATATGATAAATCATAAAGGTCTTCTTTATGCTCTTGAAGTGTGCAGAGATGGCTCAGTCGTGAAAGCTGCTGAGAAACTGTACATCAGCCAACCGAATCTGAGCAAGATGATAATTGCTCTTGAGGATGAAATGAATGTCCAGCTCTTTAACAGAACACCCAAAGGAATGATAGCGACTCACGACGGAAAGCTGATATTCCGTTATGCTGAAGAGATAAAGCGTCAGACCGATTTTATAGAGAGCTACTGCGAAAAGGTGACGAGCCATTCGCTTCGTATGTCATTGGCTGTAACATGGGCTGATTATATATCGGAAGCTTTTACACAGTTTCTCGAGAAGTACAATGACAAAAAGAACATTGAATTCAATTACATCGAAACAGATACCGAAGATATCATCAATAAGATAGTTTACAGCGAATGCCATATAGGAATTATCCGCTGTGATAAGAAGTATGATAATAATTTCCGCAGATTCTTCGATCTTCACTCATTAACTGCCGAGACGCTCTGTGAGGCTGAATGTGTGGCTGGGTTTGCAGAAGATTCTTTCCTTGCGGAATGTGAGAAACTGACTAAAGACGACCTGAGATCATTCTTTGAAGTGCGTCAGTCAAAGAATTTCGTACCTTATGTGAGTGAGTCACAGCTTAGGAGTGTCAGCGATGAACTTCCGGGAAAAATAATCTACGTCAGCGACAGTATGGCGCAGGCAGAGCTCGTTTCGCGCAACAGCGGCACATATATGATAATACCTCCGCTTTCACCGGAGACACTGAAAAAGTATAAACTCATCCAGAAAGACGTTGAAGGAATGTGCAGAGAAAGTATTGATTTTTTTATCCGCAGCGAGAATTATGCACTTACCAAGACTGACAATGCTTTTCTTGATGAACTTATGATATCCAAAAGAAAATATAAACAAGAGGTGCTTTTATGAACAAAATTACAATTATAGGAACCGGCAGCGTTGGTTCGACGATAGCCTATGCTCTTTCGCTTCTCGGAGTAGCTTCAGAGATAGTCATGATCGATATAAACAATGAGAAAGCGCTCGGCGAAGCTCTTGATATCAGACAGGGTTCGCCGTTCTGCAATCCATTTACTGTGTACGCCGGTTCATATGCAGATGCGGCAGGCTCAGACATAGTTATCATTACTTCGGGTATTGCAAGAAAACCGGGACAGTCCAGGCTTGAGCTTGCTCAGACTAACGTAAATGTTCTCAAGAGCATTATCCCTGAGATAACAAGATATGCAGGGGAGACAAATTATCTTATCGTAAGCAATCCTGTTGACGTTATGACGTACGTTTTCTGCAAATGCTCGGGAATACCGGATCATAATATTATCGGTTCGGGAACCATTCTTGATACTTCAAGACTTCGTACAAGACTTTCCGAGTACTACAAGATCAATCAGAAGAACGTACACGCATATGTTCTCGGTGAACACGGAGACTCTTCATTTATCCCGTGGTCAGCTGCAAATATCTCCAATATTCCGATAGAGAAGTTCCACGAATCGGTAAACGGCATTGATGCTGTAATGCCTGTTTTCAATCACAATGCTGTTGAAGAATATGTCCGCAAGTCGGGAGCGAGCGTTATCGAGCGCAAGGGAGCTACTTTTTATGCAGTATCTACTTCTGTGTGCTATATATGTAAGTGTCTGCTCACTGGTATAGATACAACAATGACAGTTTCAACTATGCTTCACGGCGAGTATGGACTTGATGATATCTGCCTGAGTATCCTCAATATCATTGGCAACAAGGGCGTACAGGGCAAGGTAATGCTGCCTCTTACAGATGACGAGATAAAGCAGCTCCATAATAGTGCTGACTGTGTAAGAAAGGTTATCGGCAGCATCAGTATTTAAGTATTATTAGCTCAAATGATATAACCTATATACTATTTTGATTATTCACGGCTTTGTTTAATTGTGCTAAAATAAAATAGGTTGGCTCCAGTTGTTATTATAGCTGATGCCTGCCAGTTCAAATCCGAGACAGCTTTTCGTTGAGAGAACGAAAAGCTTCTCAATGCTGATAAGATACAGATGTAGATATCACATCTGCATTGGTATAAAAACCTTCATTATCTCAGCCCGCCGGCACCATACACGCCGGGTTGAAAACAGGAATTTAACGGAGTGAAAAATGTATAGAATAGTTTCTAAAAAACGCCTTAATCTGACAGTTACACAGATGGAGATATATGCTCCGCTGGTGGCTGCAAAGGCTAAGCCGGGGCAGTTCATTATCCTTCGTGTTGATGAGAATGGTGAGCGTATCCCACTTACAGTTGCAGGTATCGATGCTGAAAACGGTACAGTAAAGATAATTTTTCAGATAGTTGGCAAGACTACTAAGATGCTTGACAGTAAAAACGAGGGAGAATCGATACAGGACTTCGCAGGACCTCTCGGAGTTGCCACACATACCGATGGTATCAGAAAAGTCTGTATCGTTGGCGGCGGAGTAGGCTGTGCTATAGCAATGCCGGTGGCACAGGAATTCCACAGACTCGGAGCTGAAGTAACAAGCATAATCGGATTCAGAAACAAAGACCTTCTTATTCTTGAAGATGAGTTCAAAGCTTGCTCTGACAGACTTACAGTTATGACTGATGACGGCTCTTATGCTCGTCAGGGTAATGTAACTATTCCCTTGAAGGAATACCTTGAAGCAGGGGAGAAGTTCGATATGATTATTACTATCGGACCTCTTATTATGATGAAGTTCGTGGTTGCTGCTGCGAAGCCTTTTGATGTTCCTGTAACAGTTTCCATGAATCCTATAATGATCGATGGAACAGGTATGTGCGGCGGATGCCGATTAACTCTTAATAAAGACGGAAAGAAAGTAACAAAGTTTGCTTGCGTTGACGGGCCTGACTTCAATGGATATGAAGTGGATTTCGATGAAGCTATGTCAAGAGGCAGAATGTATGCTGAATATGAGCGCCACGCTTATGATAAGGCGTGCAATCTTTTAAAGGAGGGGATTTGAAATGCCTAATATGTCACTTAATAAAAATCCCATGCCTGCACAGGAGCCAAAAGTCAGAGCACATAATTTCAGTGAAGTAGCTCTTGGATATACTGAGGAGACTGCGATAAACGAAGCTGAACGCTGCCTTAACTGCAATAATATGCCGTGTGTTACCGGATGTCCCGTTAATATACATATTCCCGAATTCATCTCTAAGGTTAAGGAAGGCGAATTTGAGGAAGCTTACAAGATAATCAATCAGACGTCAAGTCTTCCTGCTGTATGCGGAAGAGTCTGTCCACAGGAAACACAATGCGAATGCAAATGTGTACGAGGTATCAAAGGCGAGCCTGTTGGTATCGGCAGACTTGAGCGTTTTGTCGCTGACTGGCATAACGCTCATACCGGAAAGATGACTTCCGATATAGTATGCAACGAGCACAAAGTCGCAGTTGTTGGTTCAGGTCCTTCAGGACTTACCTGCGCAGGCGACCTGGCAAAGAAGGGATATAAGGTAACAGTATATGAAGCTCTGCACACAGCAGGCGGTGTACTTGTATATGGTATCCCTGAATTCAGACTTCCTAAGGCTATCGTTGCAAAAGAAGTTGAAACTCTGAAGGCGCTTGGTGTAGAGATCGAAACAAACGTCATCATCGGTAAGACTCTGACAGTCGATGAGCTGTTCGATATGGGATTTGAGGCAGTTTTTATCGGCTCCGGTGCTGGCCTTCCGAACTTTATGGGAATTCCGGGAGAAAGCTACAAGGGCGTATACTCAGCAAATGAGTTCCTCACAAGAAGCAACCTTATGAAAGCTTACCTTGATGAACCTGAGACTCCTATAATGAAGGGCGGAAATGTTGCTGTTGTCGGAGGCGGAAACGTTGCTATGGATGCTGCAAGAACTGCTCTCAGACTCGGTGCTGAGCATGTATATATAGTTTACCGCCGTTCAATGGAGGAGCTTCCTGCACGTAAGGAAGAGGTTGAGCACGCTCAGGAAGAAGGAATAGATTTCCGCCTTCTCAATAATCCCGTTGAAATTCTTGGATATAATAATCCTGATGATCCCCGTGATCCGAAAAATGGTTTTGTTACAGGTATGAAATGTATAAAAATGGAACTCGGTGAACCTGATGAACGCGGCAGGCGCCGTCTGGTTCCGGTTGAGGAAAGCGAATTTGTACTTGATGTTGATACAGTCATCATTTCTATCGGTACATCACCTAATCCGCTTATCAAGAATACAACTGACGGTCTTGAAGTTAACAGCCGCGGCGGTATCATTATTTCCGAAGACGGTCTAACATCAAGGCAGGGCGTTTACGCAGGCGGTGACGCAGTAACTGGTGCTGCTACCGTTATATCCGCTATGGGTGCCGGAAAAACTGCCGCTAAAGCTATCGACGAATATATTATGAGTAAGGAGAAAGTATGAAAAAGGATTTCGATTTTACAGTAGTAGATAATATTCTCGCAAAATATCCTGCTGAAGAGCTTTCAACTATCGCAATCTTACAGGATGTTCAGGAATACTATCATTATCTCCCTGAGGAGGTATTCCCTCATATTGCAAAAGCCATCAATGTAGGCGAAGCTCGTCTTTACGGTGTTGCGACATTCTATGAGAACTTTTCTCTTGATCCAAAAGGCAAGTACGTGATCCGCTGCTGTGACGGTACTGCCTGTCACGTAAGAGGTTCACTTCCTATCCTTAATAAGCTCCGTGAAGAACTCGGACTAAGCGAGGAAAAGAAAACGACCGATGACCTTATGTTCACAGTGGAAACTGTGTCATGTCTCGGTGCTTGCGGACTTGCACCTGTTCTTACAGTAAACGGTGAAACTTACCCTGCTATGACACCTGAAAAGGCTGTTGAGCTGCTTAATGAACTCAGAGCAAAGGAGGCTGCTGCAAATGAATAAGCTTAATTCAAGAGAAGAACTTACTGCCCTCAGAAAAGTCTGTAAGGCCGCTTTCGACGGCGAAAAGAAGAAGATTCTCGTCTGTGGCGGTACAGGTTGTGTTGCAGGCGGTTCACTTAATATATTCGATAAACTGAAAGGACTCCTTGAGGAAAAGGGAGTAAATGTTGACGTTGAACTTGCAGACGAGCCACACGGTGATGCCGTAGGTATGAAGAAAAGCGGATGTCACGGTTTCTGCGAAATGGGACCTCTCGTTCGTATCGAACCTCAGGGATGGCTTTACACAAAGGTAAAGGTTGAGGATTGCGAGGAGATAGTTGAAAAGACTATTCTCGGCGGAGAAATGATAGAGCGTCTGGTTTACAAGCAGAACGGTGAGATATATCCTAAGCAGGAAGAGATTCCTTTCTATAAGAAGCAGACAAGAGTTGTACTTGAATCATGCGGACATATCAACGCTTCATCTATCCGTGAATACATCGCCCTCGGCGGTTATACAGCACTTGAAAAGTGCCTGTTTGATGTAACTCCTGATGATATCATCAATGAGGTATCCGAATCCAACCTCAGAGGACGCGGCGGCGGCGGATTTGCTGCCGGAAGAAAATGGGCTTCATGTGCAAAGCAGAAGGAAGAGCCTAAGTACATCGTCTGCAACGGTGATGAAGGCGATCCGGGTGCATTTATGGATCGTTCCATTATGGAGGGAGATCCTCACAGACTCCTCGAGGGTATGATGATAGCAGGTATAGCTATAGGTTCATCAGAGGGCTATATTTACGTTCGTGCAGAGTATCCTCTTGCTGTTGACCGTCTGAGAACTGCTATCGCACAGGCTGAAGAGCTTGGTATACTCGGAGATAATATCCTGGGTTCGGGAAAGAGCTTCCACGTACATATAAACCGCGGTGCAGGAGCATTCGTATGCGGTGAGGGTTCAGCTCTTACAGCGTCTATCGAGGGCAAAAGAGGTATGCCGCGTGTTAAGCCGCCTCGTACAGTTGAGCACGGACTTTTCGACAAGCCTACAAACCTCAACAACGTCGAGACATATGCAAACGTGCCTATGATTATAAACAAGGGCGCAGCATGGTACAAGGCTATTGGACCTGAGAACAGTCCCGGAACAAAGGCATTTGCTCTTACAGGTACTATCAGGAATACAGGCCTTATCGAAGTTCCAATGGGTACAACTCTCCGTGAGGTCATCTTTGATATCGGAGGCGGCATGAAGGGCGATACTAAGTTCAAGGCAGTTCAGATAGGTGGACCTTCAGGCGGATGTCTTACCGAGAAGGACCTTGACGTTCCGCTAGATTTCGATTCCCTAAAGAGCGTTGGTGCAATGATAGGTTCAGGCGGACTTGTTGTTATGGATGACAAGACTTGTATGGTCGAGATTGCACGTTTCTTTATGAACTTCACACAGAACGAGTCCTGCGGTAAGTGCGTTCCGTGCCGTGAGGGCACAAAGCGTATGCTTGAGATACTTGAGCGTATCACAGCAGGCAACGGACAGGACGGAGATATCGAGCTTCTTGAAGAACTCGCAGATACTATTTCAAATACAGCTCTGTGCGGACTGGGCAAGACTGCTCCTTCACCTGTTATCTCGACTATCAAGAACTTCCGTGACGAATATGAGGCTCATATCTATCAGAAGCGCTGTCCCGCCGGTGCCTGCAGCAAGCTGAAGCGCTATGTGATAGATGCAGAGAAGTGCAAGGGCTGTTCAAAGTGTGCAAGAAACTGTCCTGTAAGTGCTATTGACGGAAAGATCAAATCACCATATGTAATAGATCAGGATAAGTGTATCAAGTGCGGCGCTTGTCTGAGCAACTGTTCATTCGGCGCAGTCAAGGAGGAGGCATAATATGCAGTTAGACAATTTTATTGAGATAGACGGAAAGCTCGTCAAAATAGAAGGGGAGAGAAACCTCCTTGAAGTCATCAGCAAGAGCGGCATAAAGCTCCCTGTGTTCTGCTATCACTCTGATCTTTCCATTTATGGTGCCTGTCGTATGTGTATGGTAGAGGACGAGAAAGGCAGAATGATGGCTGCCTGTTCAACTGTTCCGCGCAGCGGTATGGTAATAAAGACCAACACAGCAAGACTTCGCAGATACCGTAAGAGTATTCTCGAACTCCTTCTCGCAAGTCACTGCCGTGATTGCACTACCTGCGAAAACAGCGGTAAATGTACACTCCAGGAGCTTGCTGTACAGTTTGGTATAACCGATGTACGTTTTAATAACGACAAGACAGATAAGGTCATTGACGATTCTTCACCGAGCATTATCCGCGATTCCAGCAAGTGCATCCTCTGCGGTGACTGTGTTCGTGAATGTAACGAGATACAGAATGTCGGCGCTATCGACTTCGCACACAGAGGTTCAAATGCAGTTATCAGCACAGCCTTTAATAAGCCTATCGCTGAGTCTCTTTGCGTAAACTGCGGTCAGTGTGCGGCACATTGTCCTACCGGTGCAATCATCGTGCGTGATGATACATCAAAGGTGCTTGATATGATAGATGATCCTGAGGTATTTGTTACCTGCGAGATCGCACCTGCTGTCCGTGTAGGCATTGGACAGGAGCTCGGACTTGAACTTGGCGACAATACTATGGGTAAGATAACGGCAGTTCTTCACCGTGTTGGTGTTGATAAGGTATTCGATACTGCTACAGGCGCTGACCTTACAGTTATCGAAGAGGCTGGTGAGTTTGTTGAGAGGATAGAAAAGGGCGAAAAACTTCCGCTCCTTACATCTTGCTGTCCTGCGTGGGTAAGCTATGTCGAGAAGAAATATCCGGAAATGCTTCCTAATATCTCGACCTGCCGTTCACCTATGAGTATGTTCTCGGCAGTAGTGAAGAAATACTATAAAGATAAGCTTCCTGAGAGCAAGACAAAGCACTATCATTTTGCTCTCATGCCATGTACAGCTAAGAAGTTCGAGGCTAAACGCGATGAATTCGGATCAGTTACAGATGATGTTATCACAACACAGGAGCTTATCAAGATAATCAAGGAATCAGGTATAATGTTCAATGAGATCGAACCTGAATCAGTTGATATGCCTTTCGGTACAGCATCAGGTGCAGGCGTTATATTCGGAGTTACAGGCGGCGTAACAGAAGCTGTTCTCAGAAAGGTTGTAAATGACAATTCAAGAAAGACTCTTGCACAGATCGAGTATGTTGGTGTAAGAGGTATGGATGACGTTAAGGAAGCTGTTATTCCTTACGGTGATCGTGAACTTCATATAGCAGTAGTAAGTGGTCTTGCGAATGCAAGCAAACTCATTGAAGGTGTTAAGAAGGGTGAACTTAACTACGACCTTATTGAAGTTATGGCTTGCCGAGGTGGCTGCATTAGCGGTGCAGGTCAGCCATATATATCTCACAGACACCGTGAAAAGCGCGGAGAAGGACTCTACCGTTCTGACAGAGAAAATTCTGTTAAGTGTTCACAGGATAATCGTATACTCGGCGATCTTTATGATTTTGTTATGAAGGACAGTATCCACGAGCTTCTTCATGTCAACTATGTAAAGTGATTATAGGTTTTATTTCAGCTAAGCCATAGAGTTGAATAATGACTGACATATGATTTTATTTATGCGGAGCGTTTTGTGTTCCGCATTTTTTTGCACACGGCAAGTATTAAGAAAAAATTCCTCATAGCCGAAACTATGAGGAATTATTACATTAGGATATTTTATAAGCAAACGGGTTAATAAACTGTGCCTTATCAGTCAACTGCCTGGAATACTGCTCTTACGAAGCAATAGAGACTTGAGTGGATAGAGTCGTCACCGTGATGACCGCCCTGAACAACGTGCCATACATGGGGAACGCCGTTCTTTGTGAAGTTGTTGTGGTATCCCTCCGGAGTTGTGAGTCTGACAACATCATCTGAGGTACCTCCGGTTATGAATACCAAGTGAGGAGTTTCCTCTTCTTTGTTCCACTTCCATGCACCCTGTCCGCCGGGAGCCGGACAGATAGCTCCGACATATCCGAACTTGTCGCCGTACTTCATACCGATCTGGAGTGATTCCATACCGCCCATGGAGAATCCGGTAACAGCTGTATAGTCTCTTCCTGTCTTGACGCTGTAGTTAGCTTCAATGTGAGGCATAAGGCTGTCAACTATATCGTCAACAAAGTTGTTGTAGCCTTCAACAGATGCAGGATCACCAAAGTCGGTAGCACTTTCCTTTGTAGCACTTGTGAAGATGAGAGGACAAACAACGATCATATCCTTTGCTTCACCGGAAGCGATAGTGTTTCCGACTATCTGACGTGTGTACATCGTACCGTTGCCCTTTGTTATCATACGATCCTCGTTCTCAAAGAAACCGTGGAGTACATAGAGAACAGGGTACTGTTTGCTTTCATCATAATCAGCAGGAAGCAGGATGTTGTACGGCTTATTCTTGTTAGCCTTCTTGGAGAAGTAGGTCTTCTTCACGATAGTGCCGTACTTGACACCGGCTTTCTCCATGTGTGAGTCGCTGGGTTCATTGTTAACAAGCTCACTCTGAACCTTTTCAGTTAGTTCTTTCATAGTGTACTTGACCTGTCCGGGCTCAGGTTCAACAACTGGGAATTCTTTAATTCTTCCCATAACGAAATCAGTGATGAGAACCATATCGGCTATCTCAAACACACCATTGCTGTCAGCGTCAGCAGCTTTCAGGATTTTCTTGTCGGTGATACCGTTAATGAGTCCCTTGCGGGCAAGCATAACGTCGAATACATTGATAACGCCGTCATAGTTGATATCGCCTTTTCTCATTTTGACAGCTGCCGCAGGCTCACTGATCTCTGTACCGACCTTTGCACCAACGACTTCATCAACGTAGAAATTGCATGTTGTTTTGCTGGTTTCAACATAGAGCTGCATATCGGTTGCATCACTTGGAATGGTAAACTCCTTGTTTTCGAGATGTGCCCACTGTCCCTTTTCAGCAGTAACCTCTGCTATTTTCGGGTACTCAGTAGAACTGCCTGACTTGTACTGGAGAGTCAGATAGAATGTTACCGGAGAAGATGTGTCGTCTGTCATAACGTATGCGCTGAATGCGTAGGACTGACCCGCCTTAAAGTCAGAACCAAGCGGCATAGTTGCACCGTTCCAGTCAGATTCTCTTCCGGTCGTCATCAGTGAACTCTCTCCGGAACGTGATACTCCGGTTACGACTCTTACTGATGCAGAGCCACGGCCTGCCCACTGCTCTTTCCCGTCCTCAAAGGTACTGTGCAGCATATAATCTGATTCAGCTGCTGTAACGGGCAGTGATGCAGTAACAGAAAGTGAAAGAGTTGCTGCAGCAATAATGGATAAAAGTTTTTTCATAGTAATTACCTCCCTATATATATTTATAACCCTACCAATATTTATGTTACCATATTCATATAGTATATGTCTACTCACAAATTGCGATTTTTTTAGAACAAATTAAATAATTGTTCCTAAAAGCTCTGTGAAAGCTTGAGGTGTTCCTTTTTGAACCGGATAATTCAGATCTTCAAATAATGTAATGAAAATATAGTTGATTATTGATTCATTAGTCGGAAAGTGATATAATATACGTATATTAAAAATTTAGAATTTTCATAAGGAGTTGAGACAGAAATGAAGCTGACAATTGTATCATCTCCATGCAGAGTCTGAGGTAATCTGTATGGAGGAAAAAATTTCCTCAGGCTTTGCTCTTTCATCGTATAAAATGATAAGGAGTAAAGATAATGAAAAACAGAATAAATAAACTAAGAAATTTCTACATTCTTTGGAGCACGCAGAGCCTGTCACAGCTTGGAAGTGCAATAACCGGTTTTGCGCTGACGCTGTGGCTTTACGAAGAGACAGGTTCGGCGCTGAACACAGCTGCTCTCAGGATATGTACTTACGCGCCTTATGTGCTTATGAGCATATTTGCCGGTGCCATAACAGACCGTTTTGACAAAAAGAAAACCATACTTATCTGTGATGTCATGGCCGCACTTACGACAGTTCTTGTATTTGCGCTGTATAAAGCAGGCTCATTGTCTGTATGGCATCTGTACGTGATAAACGCTTTTTCCGGTCTTATGAATACCGTACAGCAGCCTGCTTCTGAAGTAGCGTATGCTCTGACTGTTCCGAAAGAATACTATCAGAAAACGAGCGGATTACAGTCGCTGTCGCGTTCTGTTATATCTATCGGAAATCCGCTGATAGCGTCAGCAATGTACGGACTTGCAGGTCTTGATGCGGTGATAGCGATCGATATGATAACCTTTGCTGTTGCATTTACAGCATTACTGTGCTTTATTAAGCTGCCGGCAGTCCTTGATGAAACGAAGAACGACACAAACGTTATACAGCTTGCAAAGGAAGGTCTTGTTTACCTGAAAAAGACGCCACTGATACTGTATGTGATACTGTTTATGTCCGGAGTGAATCTTATCGCTTCTGCTTTTGATGCTGTACTCCCTGCGCTGATAATCCCAAGACGCGGAAACAGTGTATTCGGCATAGTAACTGCTTGCTCGGGAATTGCTATGGTTATCGGAAGTATCATCGCTTCTGTAATGCCTATGCCTAAGGATAGAGTACGTGTCATATATCTGACAATGCTCTTTTCGCTTGGAACTGAAAATTTTCTTATAGCACTTACTGAAAGTCCTGCCATATGGTGTGCAGCACAGGTGATAGGCTGGATACTTGTTCCGGTGATGAGCACAAATCAGAATGTGATAATGCGTAATACTGTGCCTGTATCTTTACAGGGCAGGGTATATGCTTGCAGGAACACATTACAGTTCTTTACGATACCGATAGGTCTGGCATGGGGCGGATTTATGGTCGATAACGTCTGCGAACCGTTTATGGCTTCACACCAGTCCAATGAAGTTCTGGCTATGCTGTTCGGTACAGGAAAAGGTTCCGGAGCGGCGCTTATGATGTTCATTCTTGGCGCTGCAGGCACTACCCTTTGCTTAGTATCCGGCAGAAAACTGAAAAAGTATCATTATACCGACTGTACAGACTAAAATAAAACTTAAAAGGCACTATGCTCAGCATAGTGCCTTTAATTCTTATCAGTCGTGACGCTGCTCTGTTTTGCTGTACATTTCACAGAAGCGGCCTGCAAATGCCGGAGGTTCACCGTGATTATTGAGGTGGGATATATCACCGAAAGCTGTTACACGGAAGCAGGCTATGCCCTTGCGGCGCTCCTCGGTGCAAACTGTTGTTACCGAAGTAGGAGCTGCCATAAAGCCATGCCACAGTACCATTGGTGAAATACCGAGAAGATGACCGAGCATAACACATTCGACTCCGAAGTGGCAGAAAAGTGCGATAGTATCTTCATTAGGACAGATAGCACTGTAATAGTTCCCATTACGTTTATATCCGTGCTTCTCAAGCAGCGAGTCGAGTCCGTTCTGAACATATGCGAGACCGCTTTTCATATTGGCTTCAGCCATTACAGGAACATCTGCCCACTTGTCTTTGTCATAGTATTCGGGAACAGATGTCCAGTTCTGTGGAAGCATATCCCACGCTATACGTCGTTCACCGTCAGGTCCGATGATAAGGTTCCTGTCGAATTCGTGAAGCCAGTCAAGCGTTTCTGCTGAGCGCCCGCACTTCTTTAGTGTATATTCTGCTGTTGCTTGAGCCCGTCCAAGAGGAGAGACATAATAAGCCTTAATATTCATAGGAGCTATACGCTTGGAAAGAAGTTCGGCTTCTCTGTGCCCCTTTTCTGTCAGTGAGTCAATAGTATAGTCAGGATCACCGTGCCTGATTATCAGTAGTTTCATAATTATGTGCCTTTCTATTTGATGTGTATTTATCGTAAGTTCCAGATTCCGTATATAAATTATAACATTTCATAGCCGGATTGTAAATGATAAGTCTTCAAAATGTTGTTTTTTTACAGCTTACTCTTTGAGAAATGCAACTTACTGCCCTAAAAATGCAACTTACCGTTTTTGTGTTGACATTAACTTTGGCATAATATTATAATTAAGATTGAATAAATAAATGTATCGTTAAGTCGATAACGGTATAAGTTTAAGTATATCTATTGACTTTTGTTAGCGTGATATGTATAATATAGTCATAAATCCCTTTGAGAGGGGAGTAAATTATATAATGACAGAAACGGAGGAATCACTATGAAGAACAAACTGATCGCAATTCTGACTGCATCATTGATGCTTTCAACTGCGGCATCGCTGCCACCGGTTCAGGCAGCAGACAAGACTTTGACTGATCCAATCATTGGAACGATACCTGATTGGGTACCGCAGAGTTTTCCTGATGCAATGGCATTTTACAACAGTCACGGAAAAAGCTATGTTTCAGATAACGTCATCTGCCTTGTAAGACCTATTCTTAGGGACAAGAAAGACGATTATCTTATTTCCTTATCCGGCAGTATGACATATATCAATACGCCTGCCGGTATTGAGCCTGAGGTATATGAATTCAAGATACCTGCTAAACCAGATCCTGACGATTTAGAAGCAGTCGGTGAATACGAAGAGATCTGCTGGAAAGTAGGGGCTGATCCTGATAATTACAGTTTCTTTGAATCATATGCAGAGTGTAAAACACCATATGTGTTCGAGGTTCAGCTCTACCGCGTACTACAGGGATTCGACCTGACAGTAAATTGGTGTGAAAAGGAGGGTGACAGTTACAAGACAACAGAAACTTTCACCTTTGAAAATAAGTTTGGTCAAACTAATGAGACTGATATATACAGCTGGCTTCCCGATTGTGCAACAGAATTTCGTGCGTGTCAGCAGGAAGATGCAATGGCTCATGATAACTACCTGGCCTTCATGCTTCCGGAGGCTGCCGGCACTCCATATGCATGGACTGAGACCGTAACCGGCGACAAATGTCTTGAGCTTGAAGAAGTCCGCGATTGCAGCCAGTTTGAGCTCATTCCCCGTGACGGCGGCGTTGTAAATAAGCTACACTTATACAAGGCTGTTAATGATGGATATACAACAGTTTCATACGATCTTAAACCGCTATATTCTGACGGCGAGTCAGAAAAACACAAATCTGCTAAATGTGCTGTTTTCAATGATGCACAGGCAATCTTGCTGCCGGGACAGATGCGTGTGACACTTGAAGACTACGATACAGGCGAAATAATCTCTTATGGCGGTGATATAAGGCCGAGCATATCGACTAACATCACTTTCTATGAACCGGAAGGCCCGATGTCAACCGGACCTATCCTGCCTTTGGACCAAAACCCTTCGGTGCATGACAATATCGCCGGTTTCTTCGGTGCAGACAGTTTTTCGTTTGACCTGGATAAGTATGCTTTGCCTGCCGGCTATTCTTTCCCGGACAATGCCGATAGTATGGGATATTTTAATGGGACAATCCTTCCTGAGGATGGTCTGATAGTCCGTAGGTTTGATAACAGCTCTGCTGATGTTGTTTTCAAGCTGAAATACACACCGAGCGGCGATGCCAACGGTGACAGTGATTTCAATGTTGCGGATGTTGTAACTCTTCAGCAGTGGCTTAAGGGAGTAAAGAAGATAAAGCTTGCTGATCGTAACGCAGTTGATTTCTGTCATGACGGTAAGCTCAATGTATTCGACCTCATTAAGATGAAACGAGAACTTTTCAATAAGACAAAAGCTTATGTTGAGCCGCAAGTTTGGACAACAAATCCCTCAACATTGTTTGTTGTCAAGAGTGATCTTGAGATGTACTATGGCCCTGATACAAGCTCGGCTGTTGTTGCAAGGATACCGGAATGCAGGATCAAGGAGCTTGGCTATATGAAAGATATACCTGACTGGGTATTCACAGAGTTTGAGGGTACTTATGGCTGGATAAGGATACGTGATGATGATAATAATTATAATGTTTATTGGGGCGAACTCGCAGATAAGCCTGTAATCTATCTCTACCCTGAACAGGAGACAGATGTTCACGTTGAGCTTGATCTGAAGAAAGCTGATCTTTCCACAACATATCCTAAGTACAATAACGGCTGGGATGTGACTGCTTATCCGGATGGTACTCTTCTCAATAAGGCTGACGGAACTCATCATAAGTACCTCTTCTGGGATGCTGTGAACTGCCGTATGAAGTATGACTTTTCAAAGGGGTTCTGCGTTGCAGGCGCTGATACAGAGAGCTTCCTGAAAGAAAAACTCACATATATGGGACTCACCGAAGAAGAAATGAATGAATTTATCGTATACTGGCTGCCGAGAATGGAGCACAATGCATATAACCTCATTTCTTTCCAGGGCGATGCATATACCGAGTCTGCAAAGCTCGATATTACTCCTGCACCGGATAGTCTCCTTCGAGTGTTTATGACATATATCCCGCTTGAAAACGAAGTGGATATCGAACCTCAGCAGCTTGATACCTTTGAAAGAAAAGGCTTTACAGTTGTAGAATGGGGCGGCAGTGAACTGACTAAATAATGATTTTTAACAGGTCTTCGGATATGGACTGGACGGTCTATTCCGGAGACTTGTTTGTGTTTTCAACTATCTGGCTAAGTATTATCCCGGAAATTTGCGGTATTGTAAATGCTTTTAAGATGTGATATAATGAGTGTAATAAATTGAATGGAGCAAGATTATGACTGATTGTTTGATAGTAGCTGGCGGAGGTGCGATAGGTGCAGTTGGCAGGTTACTGATGGGAAAACTCGTGCCTGGCATTAACAGTGGATTTCCTCTGAAAACTTTTATTGTGAATATTCTTGGCTGCTTTATGATAGGACTTGTTGCTGCTTTGGCTTTGAAGCAGCTCTCTGATTCACCTAAACTCGTTCTGTTTTTGAAAGTAGGTATATGCGGCGGTTTTACAACATTTTCGTCATTTGCTCTCGAAACAGGCGGATTGCTTGAGAAAGGCTCATATGCTATTGCTGCTGCATATGTTGTGCTGAGCGTAACACTTGGAATTGCTGCGTTATTTGTAGCAGAATACCTGGTTGGAAAAGCTTTCTGACAGAGAATATACTGAATGATAGGAGATAACGAATGAAGATACTGAATTTGCATGGCTTTATGGGAGAAGCAGACAACAAGAATTACAAGGCGCTTTGCTCCATGATAGCGCCTGAGAATATAATTTCTCCTCAGCTGAAATATATGGACACTTCTCCCGAGGAACTTCTTAAACAGCTTACGGATATGGTTTGTTCTGATGATTTAATTTTTGTAGGACAGAGTCTTGGCGGCTGGTACGCGGATAAGCTCAGCAGAAAATTCAGACGTCCTTGTATACTGACAAATCCGTGTAATTATCCTCACAAACTCGAACTCATTACATCGTCAGGAATACCTGCTGATTTTGTTGAGCAGTACGAAAAAATGTCGTCAGCTGATATGAATTTGCTTGCATACGTAATTTGCAGCACCGAGGATACCATACTTCCTGATAATTATCATGACTGCACCGAGCTTTTTAGTCCAATCAAATTAGTTCACGGGAGCCACAGCACTATTGAAAATCTGCATGAGCACCTTGCAGAAATGCTTGAAAAAGTCACTCATATTGCACTTTGACAGTTTTGTGACACTTTGCTTACAGAAACGCGGAGATTTTCCTTTTAAGAAATGTTATTATGTATACAGACCACAACGGTCGCAATAATAATTCTTCAAAGGAGGGCTTTCTTATGAAACCTATTTTTATCAAATCAATGTTTATGGCAGCTCTTGCAGCAGTAGTACCTGTACATTCAGTAGCTTCGGCTGCTTCCTCAACAGATATTGAGGATGTTACTGCTGTGACAACAACTGACTACGTTGAGGACGATGCAGAGAATTCAATAACCTATGAATCCACCTGTGAGTTTTCAATAGACGATAACAATCTCTGCACGATAAATACTATCGACGAAGACGGCAATGAAAAAACTTATACATTCCAGCTTGACGAAAACGGCAATGGAGAGTTCAGGATCGATGATCAGGTTTTCATTGTAAGCGAATACTGCAACACAGATGATGAAAGTGAAGTATATGTCAGCTCGGAATATACTATCGATGACGGCGTTGATGATGGTATCACTGTTTCCGGCACCTGTGTCGTAGAAGAAGACGAAAACGGAGAGTTGTCTTACAGCTTTGAATGATATAAAACAATAATACGGACCGGACCTGTCTGCCTGATCGCAGACAGGTATTCGGTGTTTGGAGAAAACTATGAAAAAACTGATCTATGCAGCGGATGATGAAGAAGATATAATTGAAGTTATAAAGGGTTTCCTTGAAAATGCTGATTTTGATGTGCGTACATTCAGTACAGGTGATGCTTTGTATGAAGCTTTCCTTGAAAAGCCGTGTGATCTTGCTGTACTCGACATAATGATGCCGGGGAGAGACGGTCTTACTATTTGTAAGGAACTTCGCAAGATATCTGATGTTCCCATAGTCATACTTACAGCCAAGGAAAGCGAAACGGATCATATGCGCGGATTTATGCTTGGAGGCGACGATTATCTTATCAAGCCTTTTTCACCTTCACTGCTGGTAGTCAGGATACAGGCACTTCTGAGGAGAGTTGAAATGAGCAGTCCGGCACATACATCAATGAAATTCGGCGATATAGTTTATTCAGAAGCAGATCACGATGCACTTTGCAGCGGAAGGAGTATGGGACTAACAATGACGGAATTCTCGCTTCTTTGCTGCCTAATGAGAAACGCAGGTTCAGCTGTTTCACGTGACGATCTGCTTGATAATGTCTGGGGTATAAATAATAATGATATAGAGACGAGGGTGACTGACGAAACTGTTCGCCGTATAAGGAGAAAGATACGAGATGCCGGAAGCCGTGTGAAAATTACCGCTGTATGGGGATACGGTTATAAGCTGGAGGCTGGCGATGAATAAGATCAGATACCGTATAGCTCTGCTCGTTGGAAGCTCAGTAATAGTAACAATATTAACGGTTATGATAATATTCAATATTACCATAAACCGCAAGACCGAACGTGATGCACGGAGCGCTCTGAATCACATGAAAAAAAATTCCGAGATGACAGACTCTGATTCGATGTACACTCCGGAAACGATAATGATACCAAAAGAAAGCGATGATGGAAGCGGAAATTCACCTATACTCACGCTCAAAGAGAAGTCGATAATTGACTGGTATAATGACAACGAAATTGAAGATATAGCCAAAACCACAATTGACGGCAATACATATTATATCCTGTACATAGATAGCGGAGAAATCGCTCGGGATAATATATATGTTTATGGAACAGCTTTGACAGACGATACTAGTATCAGCAGTACAGATGAATACTCTGTTTTCAGTGTGACTTTTGATGATTCAGTTGAAAGTATGATTGCTTACGTAGATGTTACCGGTGAATTGAAGATGATAAAGCGCATGGATCTTTTCTTCATACTTACAGCTCTTCTGATAGGAACACTAAGTGCAGTCGCCGGATTTTTTGTAGGGCGGCGACTTGAACAGAATCAGCTTGCACAGAAGCAGTTCTTTGAAAACACTTCTCATGAGTTGAAAACACCTTTGACAGCTATACAGGGCTACGCAGAAGGGCTCGAAAAGGGTGTGATAACAGATCTGCCGCATACAGCTCGGGTTATAACAGCACAGACTTCTAAAATGAGCCGTATGATAGAGGAGATACTCTGTATTGCAAGGATAGAGAGCGGTGCAGTACGGCTTGAAACTGAGGATATCGCTCTTGATGAACTGATACAGAATTGTCTTATGCCGTTTGAAGGGACTGTACGCAGCAAAGGTCTTAATGTGCGGTTGGAACTTGCTCCGGTAAAGCTGACCGGAGATGTGGATAAGCTTGAACACGCTGTTTCAAATTTGCTTATAAACGCAGTGAAATACGCAAAAAACTACATTTCTGTTTCGTGCAGCAGTAATATGATCTGTATATCCAACGACTGTGAACCGCTCCCGGATGACTCTCTGAAACACATATTTGACAGGTTCTACACAGGCAGAGACGGCAATACCGGTATCGGTCTGTCGCTTGCGAAAGAGATAATAGAACTGCATGGCTGGCATATCTCGGCTGAAAGAACAGCTGACGGAGTTTCTTTCATTGTCAGAATGAATAAGTTGTGATATATTATATAGTAAAACCGCTCTGATAAGGGCGGTTTTGTTATATGTGGAAATGACTTTTGTACAGCTCATTTATTTTTAGTAAATGATATTGGTGCTATATCACCTTTTTTAAAACTAAAATATTGAGCAAATTACTGCCATTTGTACAAATCTATATACCATTAGTATTATTTAAGGGAAATAACAAGAAATGGATAGACAATGCCCTTGAATTATGCTATAATTGGTAAGTATGCAATAATAAAATAATTAATTAAGGAGGATAGTGTTCAATGAATATTAAAGACAAAATAAGAAATAAGAAGAATCTTTCTGTATTTCTTAGCGCAGTACTGGCAGTAAATACCTGCGCAATGATAAAGGTCAGCACTTATGGTTCAGGCTCGCCTGATTCTGAAGAGCTCCGCAACGACATTGTTGACAGAGCTTATGCATACCTTGATTCTAAGATCGCGTCTGACAAAAGCATCGGCGACAGCAGCACGATCAATGACACAGCCTATGCACTGAAAGCATACAGAAAAGCGGAAAAGGGGGGACATAACGACAGTCTGAAATGGCTTGCTGATAATGTGTCGTTCAGCAATACCGATATGACATCCAGACTTGCATCAGCTTCCGGAGATCAGGAATATCTCGGCAAGCTGGAAGTAAAGCAGAATCCTGACGGCGGCTTCGGACTTTATCCGGACTATGAGAGTGATGTGTTCGATACAGTTCTGGTGCTCGAAGCAATAAATGAAACTGGCTATAGCGGCACGGATGTTTCTGCAGAGGATGTTTGTTCATACCTTATGAGATCTGCAAATCCTGACGGTGGTTACTCATATGCTGACAGCAATGTCAGTGATCCTGAGCTTACAGGTATAGTTGTATACAATGTCGGAAAATATCTCAGCATGACTGACGGTGATATGTCACAGCTGGATGCTCCTTTGAGTTATCTTAGCGGAACTGTCAACGACAGCTATACTGATTCAGCAATTGATACGACTTTATACAAGTACCTTGCTTATCAGGCAACCGGAACTGAATTTGATCCCGGTTCGATAGTAAGCGAACTTGGTGATGCTGAAAAAACTGACGGTAGCTTTGCAGGACGAGTTCGTACAACATCACTTGCTATCGAGCTTATAAGCGACTTTGACCTGAAAAATTCTGTAAATGTATCATCATTCCGTACAAAGCTCAGTACTGATAGTACTAAAGCAGGAAATGCGGCCCCTATCAAGGCAACTACAACTATTGCATATAAGAGCAGTTATGATGCAGAATTTAACCTCAGATTTACAGTATACAGTGATGACAATCCTATTTATGAGAATGTGACAAAGGTTGCTCTCCCGACATCCGAGACAACAAAGGAGCTCGAAGCAGGAGAATTCAGAATAAATGAGCCAGGCAAGGAAGTTTACGCCGTTGCCGAGCTGCTCAAGGGTGACATTATCGTCAAGTCACAGCGCTTAAATCTCGAAGTTACCAAGGATGATGCGGTCTATTCAACAGAGCTCACCAAGCTCGGCGTTGATACTGACAAGTATGTTGCTTTTACAGGCACAAATGCAGAAGTTAGCGCAACTCCCGAGCTTTTATATACAACAAACATAAAGCGCGATGCAACAATTGTAACAAAGATCATTAAGGACGGCAAGGAAGAAGCTTCAAGAACTGATGCAGTAGTTCTTCTGCCTGAGAAGAATTCAGTATCACCTGAACCTCTCAAGTTCAAGGCAGATACTTCTAAGCCCAGCAAGTACACTATTAAATCAGTCTGTATCTACAACGGCAAGGAGATACTCCAGGGCGAGAGCGAGTTCAATGTAATAAAAGCTCCCGTTATTGAGGGAACTCCCGAGGACGGAGTAGCATCACAGTTTGAAGTAACATGGTTCGGACCTATACTCAGCAATTACTATGTGTATGCCGGAAATGAGAAGGAGATCTCTGCAGGTGCTGAGATTAACTACTATTCCAACGGTAAATTCAACGGTAAAGTTGAGCTTGGCGTATACAGCGGCGATGAACTCATCACAGAGACAAGCTTTGATGTTGAACTTGAAAAGGGTGTGCCTACATATTATGAAGGCAAGGCTGAATTCCCTGTGTATAAGAACGAAGATCAGCTGGCATTTACTGTCAAGAAAGCCGGAGAATATACAGTTACCGGCAAACTCTACGACAGTGCAGGCAATCTCCTGAAAGAGAACAAGCGCAAGGTAACAGTAGTTGATAAGCCTGTACAGAGCCTTGTAATGAACAGCTCTGTTGCAGCTGACCAGGACAATATGGTAAATATTTCATGGAACGACATCAGTAACGATGCCGAGAGCTACAGCTATCAGCTTAACAGAAGGACAAACGGTGGGAAATGGGAGCCTCGTTCTATATGGAATGAGGAAGAGCACATAAAAGTCCTCAATGTATATCCGAGAGATCCTTATCTCGTTGAGTGGATGAATACTACTATAAGCGATACCGAAACTCCTGCTGGTAAGGGAATTTTCAATATAGAACCTGTACATATCTCAACATTTAACAACGATCCTGAGAAGTACCTTTACAATGATGACGGAAGCTGGAAGTGTGATGTTATTTTCTTTGGTTCTGCTGACTGTAACGGAAATATTGACCTTAGTACAAAAGCTATGCCTGAGCTACAGAAGTTTATCGACAGCGGAAGAGGCGTTCTATTCGGACATGATACGATATGGCAGAGGAACTTCAACACATTCGCAGATCAGGCAGGTCTGTGGGTAGGTCCTAACAATGTTTACAGAACTACATCAGTATCCGTAGTTAAAGTCGGAACTCTTACTAACTACCCTTGGGTAATAAGAGGTGACCTTACTGTTCCTAACACACACACCTCCGGACAGTACATCAAGGACGCTATCGAGTGGATAACTCTTAACAATACCAAGCGTACTGATCCTGATACAGGTTACACCGATGGTTTCTACCTTGCAACAAAGAACAATCTCGGTATGATACAGACAGGTGACAGTACAGGTCAGGCAACTGATGATGAGAGAAAGGTACTTGCGAATACACTCTTCTACCTCTATCAGATATCACAGCAGACCACTGCAAAGGACGCTTCATTCTATGATGTTGATGCTCCGGACAAGCCGTCATTCATCTCATCTGAGTACAAAAACGGCAAGGCTAATGTTAAAGTTAAGTCAACCGACCACGCAACAACATATGACTATTACATTACAGCCACACCTGAGTCACCTGATTCTGACAGTGTACTTTCAAATGTTCGTTCACACACAGTATTAAGCGGACTTGCAGGATTTGTCATCAAAGTAAGCGGAAGCTCTGATCCGGATCCTGATCTTCTTGAATACAACGAAAAGCGAGATCAGATACTTGACATAGTTCCGGCTGACGGAACTGGAACAGCATCTCTTTCAGCTGAGCCGACTGATTTCATCCAACCTCAGTTTATCCACATATTTGCAATAGATAAGGCTGGAAATGTCAGTGAGGAGTATATCATGCCTTTTGCTGAGGATGATGTTAAGACAAAGATAATTACGGACAAAAAGGTATACTCTTACGGCGATAAGGTAACTATCGATGCTGATACGCTGGCTGAGCTATTCGGCAGAACTGCTGATGTGAAGATAGTTATCACAGATGAAGCAGGAATGACAGCAGCTGAGCTTGTAAGTGAAAAGGATAAGACACTTGCAGCAGGTGAAAAGGTCGAGAATGAGACTGAATGGATAATTCCCACGGAGACAGTTGGACGCTATAAGGCAGTTATCAGCTGGATGAATGGCGATGAAGTGATCGCAGAAGACGAAACAGTATTCAGGATAGCCAATGAAAAGAGCGTTGTCAATACTATTGTCAGCGATAAACAGACTTATCTTGAAGGTGAACCTGTGAACCTCGACAGCAGAGTTTTCAATGAAAGCGCAGCTATGACAGAGAACGAAGTTAGACTTCTTGTAACTGTATACAGAACTGATGATAATACTGAGGTTGCTTCATATGAGCACAATATCGGTATGGTAGAGCCTTCTGACGATATAAGCTATCACGATGCACTTGAACCTGAGAAGCTCACAAGCGGAAAGCATGTAGCTAAAGCAGTTGTTCTTCAGGACGAGACAGTTTTATCAGAGGATGAAGCAGAGTTTGAAGTTACAGCTAATGTAGCATCAATATCAGGAACACTTGATCTTAACGGAAGTGATGGAAAGGGAACTGTTGAAGCAACCGTCAAGAATTCAGGAAGTACAGACCTTGAAAATGTTGAGATCTCGATCATAGCATACAAGGAAGGTTCTGACAATGCTGTATACACCTTTAAGAAGACTGTTGATATCATGGCTGGCGAGACTATCAGTATAAGAGAAACTTTTGATCTCCCCGAGCCGTCAGACGGACGCTATTCCGGAGTTCTCAAGGCAGTATACAACGGTGAGACCTCTGATCTTGACTATGACGGATTTGAACTGGCACCTCCAGCAGTTGAAACTACGGAGACAATTACTGAAACCACAACAGCAGCTGTAGAAGACTCACCTAAAACAGGTGATAAACGGATACCTGCGTATATGTGGCTGATATCGATATTCAGTCTTGCAGGACTTGTTGTATTAAAAATGACAGGAGGCAGCAATAATGAAAACTAATAATATATTTAAAGCGGTAGCCTTCGTCACAGCCGCAGCCTTTACTGTGAACCTCACAGCAAGCTATGCAGGTGAATCAGGAATTAAGGCAGAGCCTGCGAAGGTAGCCGGATATGTATCACAGACCAATATTAAAGCTCCTGCGGAAGCGGTAATAGTTGAAGAACCCCTTTCAGCAGTTGAAAGACTAAGCAATGCCTGCGAGAATAATGATACTGACAAGATAGCACAGCTCTGCGACAGTATGATAGTTGAGCTTGATGCGTCAAAGGCTGAAATAGAAGCAGTCGCAGCGGATATAAGCTCATGGGCAGATGATGAGATAATAGCTCGTCAGCAGAGCTATAAGAGTCAGATGAATGTTAAGTATTCCGAGACAGTTAAAGCTCTGACAGAACTGAGAGCTGGTATAAACACAGAAGCTAATCTTGCTGTTATAAGTGCAGATATGGCAGAAGATGAAGAATACCACAGATCTGATGCAACTCCTAATATTGCAGTTCAGCCTGTTGAACAGACGGTTGCTGCAAGTGAATCTGCCAAAAATGCTGAGATAGTATCACCGGCAGCAACAGCTGATGATCTTGTATATGACAAAGGCGTATCTGATCCGATAGCTATTAAAGCACTTGCAGATACACTCGGAAGTGCAAAGGATATATACTTATTTGTAAAGAACGGTATAGCATACGAAGCATACGCCGGTTCAAAGAAAGATGCTTCGATAACTCTTGAACAGCTCGGTGGAAATGACATAGATCAGGCAGGACTGCTTGTGTCACTTCTCAGAGCAAAGGGAATACCTGCAAGATTTATGAGCGGTACTGTAAGGATAACACCTGAACAAGCTGTTGAGATAACTGGAGCAAAGGACGCTTCAAGTGCAGGACGTATTCTCTCTTCAAGATACAGAAATACAGCAAAGCTCACACATAATGGCGAACTCGTCGGTTATAGGATGTACCATACATGGGTAGAAGCATATGTTCCGTATACAGACTACCGCGGAGCAGGAAATGCCAGCGGTGAAAGCGTATGGGTACAGCTTGATCCTTCATTCAAGAAGGTCGAGATAAAGACAGAGTCTGTTGAAACATCATATAGTGAAAAAGATAAGGAACTTCTCAAGATCGTTGATGATGCAAAAAAGGATTATCCAAAGATGTTTGACGATATAGAGACCAACGCTGAAAAGGTTGATCTTTATTCCAGGATAATCGTTGAATCCAAGGATGAGTATATTCCGTCATCACTTCCGTATACAGTTCTTGAAGCAGATCAGAGATATTCATTCATCAAGGACGAAGACAAGGCTGCTGTAAGCATTACAGTAGCAGGCGAAAAGCTCTTCAGTGAGTATGTTTCAGACATTTACAAGAAACCGCTTGTGGTATCATATGAGCCAGCAGGCAGCTCTGACAAGGCAGTTATGGACCGCTATGAGAACCTTACTGATGTTCCTGCATATCTTGTTGATGTTGTTCCGGTAGTTACCTGTGGTGACAGCAAGTATGTCGGTAAGAAGTCAGTATCTCTCGGTTCTGCACAGAAAATGCTTACAAGCATAAAGGACGGCACCGGTACAACTATCCTTGATGACAGCGTTTATGCAGGTTCTATGTATGCTATCAATCTTGATCTGCAGAATATCGACAGCGTTGATGCTGAAAAGGCCGAAGAGAGAATAAAGAAGGTTCAGCAGGATGCAGCTTCACAAAACTCATATTCTCCTGAAATAATGGGTGCATTTCTTGATTATTCAGGAAAGTATTACTTCGGACTTTGTGACAGTCAGGAAGCTATCTACACATCAATAATGAACATCGAGAGATCAAGACAGCTTGGTCTGGCTATAACAAGCTATGAATTCGGCAGTCATTATTCACTTGGCATAGTTGATTCACTTGAATACGGTTCTTTCCATATAGACGTTGCATATAACAACATGAACGTCATTAGCCGTGACGGAAACAAGGATACCGAGAAGAAATTTAATATGACAGTCGGCAATGTTGAGTCATACTGCGAAGGCTCTGTGTGGGAGAAGCTCGTTGACAGTAATAAGAGTGGCATATCAACAGTAGCTGTATTAAATGCAGCTCATGCAAAGGGCATAGACTCACTCTATATGACAAGAAGCAACGTGGAAGAAGAACTTGCCAAGTGTAATATATCAGCTTCTGTAAAGCAGGAGATAAGAAACTTTATCAATAAGGGAATGTCGGTTGAAGCGCTTCCTGAGACTCTTACAATAGGAGACTGGACAGGTACTGCGTATATCGCTTATGATATGAAGACTGGTTCTGCATCTTATATGATCTCAGGTGGTACAGCAGGTGGTGCATCTCATACATTTGAACAACTACTTAATATTAATCTTATGCTTTCAGTTGTCAATGCTGGAATGGCATTGGTTGGAATGGCAGTAGGAACAGCCAGAGTTTATAAAGGTGAATTCACAAACGACAATGCCACTTTATCACTAGGTGTTGTAAATGTAATAAGCAGTGCTGAGGCTTTAGCTTCAGCTTATGAGATGTCGTTCGATTCATTAGATTATATCTTCAAATATGTTGAAGAAGGCGACGCAATGATGGAAGATTTCGAAGCCTTTACTTACCAAAATATAGCTGATACAGTTGCAGCTTTCGGTGCAATGTGTAGCACTGTTGGCGGTGCTGGAATGGGAATTGTCGGTGAAATGCTCGATATAGTTCTTGAAGCATATGATACAGCAACAACTCTATATGATGTATTTGATGATGCACCAAACTCTATTGAAGAACTCAGAGATAAAGTATTTGATCTCATTGGACTATTAAAATTTTAGAGTATAAATTTAGATATAATAGCATAGTTAGCAGCTGCCGCCTGTGAGTAATCATGGACGGCAACTTTTGTGCAATTATACAATTTTGAGTAAAATTCTTGAAAAGTTAAGATAACTATGGTATAATTAATAAAATATTGATTTTACTAAAGAGAGGAGGAGAGATCATGGAAAAGAACAGCTGCGATTACAGCTGGATACATAGCTTGCTTGGTAATGTGATAGCACTTTCATCAGAAAATGAGCGCTATGAGCTATTGGACAAATTCCGGAGCATGTATACCGGCGATGAGGAGAAACTCATAATCAATGATGTGGACATTCTCTCAGAAATGCTTTTGAGCTTGAAGAATTTCAATGGTATAGCTGACCATAAACTTGCCTCTCTTACTGAGAACGAGCGTGCGGAGCTAAAAGAGACTGATCGTATAATCGACGAAAACCTTTTTGATTACTACTTTCAGCCTATCGTGAATACATCTGACGGCGAGATATATTCATATGAAGCTCTGATGCGTCCTAAGAGTTCCATGAAGCTCTCACCTCTGCATATACTAAAATATGCTGCACTTGTGAACAGACTTCCCGATATAGAGCGCGGAACTTTTCTTAACGTACTGGAAATAATAGATTCGAGGAAAAGCGATTTTGCTGGCAAATTTGTATTTATAAACAGTATTCCCGAGGCTAAACTGAATGTTGAGGATTACAGGCGTGTTACAGGAATGCTTCTGAAGCACGCAGATACTGCAGTCGTTGAAATGACAGAACAGTCTGAGATAAACGATGAAGATCTTGAAGCTCTCAAAGAAAGATACAGAAATATGGGTATCAGAATGGCTATCGACGACTACGGCTCAGGCTATTCAAATGCGGGGAACCTGCTGCGCTATATGCCTAATTTCGTAAAGATAGACCGTTCCCTGCTGAGTAATATCCAGGAAAGTCCTAAGAAACGGCATTTTGTCCGTGAAATAATACAGTTCTGTCACGAAAATGACATTCTTGCACTTGCAGAAGGTGTCGAAACAGCAGAGGAACTTCATGCTGTCATACTTCTTGGAGCCGACCTTGTCCAAGGATATTTTACGGCTAAACCTGCCCCTGAGATTATCAGTTCGATTCCCGATGATATAAAAAACATGATAAAGAAATATCATCAGGAGCGTGAGAACGGTATCGGTCAGCAGGTATATATCGCAGACTGCTCTGAACGAATTCTTCTCGAACGGCTCACTAAGTCGGATATGAAATGTATTAAAATAGGGGAGAATGGCAGCGGGGACGTAACTCTTGAGGGCGATACAAATACTGATACACAAATACGTATAGAAACACGTAAAGGCTTTAAAGGAAAGCTAATTCTTGTAAATTCATGGCTCACAAGTATTAAAAGCAAGCCTTGCATAGACATTGGTGAGGATAATGAAGTAGAGCTTATCCTTATCGGCGATAACAGGCTGGACGCAGGTGGGATACGTGTTCCGGAATCCTCTAAGCTTACTGTATCGGGTGAAGGAAGACTTGAGATAAACCTTCATTCTCCCGAATACTACGGAATTGGCAACGGAATAGGTCTTCTGCACGGCGAACTTGTCTTTGAACAATCCGGCAGGATAACTATAAACGCAAACGGCGAGACCGGTGTTGCGATAGGTTCTGGAAGCGGCGGTCCTATACATATCAACTCAGGACAGTATCGTCTTAATTTGCAGGGAGATGTTTGCCTTGGCATAGGTTCTGTATATTCTGAAAGTGAGCTTGTTATCCATGATTGTGACATAGGTATGGAAATGACTTCCGCGAGAGGAACGGCTGTTGGTTCTGTTGGCAGACGAAGCAGTATCAAGATTTTCAAAACTTCGATGAAAATCTTTATGTCCGGTATTGAGCTTGTCGGTATAGGTACCCTTAACGGCGAGTATGCAGAAGTTGATATACAGGAAGCCAGCTGTATTATCTCTATGAAAGGTGAACGCTGTTCTGCTGTCGCTGCACTTGAAGGACATACAGATCTTTCGGTTGCCCGAGCTTCAATAAGGATAACTTCCTCAGGCAATCAGGCTCTTGGTGCAGGTGGATTTGCAGGAACTTCCTCAATACGTCAGGATACAGCTGATACACATATAATCCTCTATACTCCAATGAATGTCGATGATCATATCGATCGCGGCAACGTCGTTTCGACTAACGGACAGTTCATCCTCACACTCAACGGAGAGGATATTATATTTTGCAGCGATTTAACATAAAAACAACCCGGTCAGGTGTTCCAGTATAGGACAACACCGTGACCGGGTATTTCATTTATAGATTACAGTTGTATCCATTCGGGGGAATCTGTAAAGTTTTCATATTCTGAGCATACAGTTACAGAATATCCGTCTAAACGATAGTTTGAGAAATATAAGTCATCAATATGATGTTCGCTACAAACTGCCTTTATCGGCTGTTCGAGATCAACTTTGATTTTTTCTGGTACAAGGGACAAACCTGTGCCAAGGTATTTCATGATACTCTCTTTAACTGTCCATATAAGAGTGTATCCGTCATCAGGATCAGAAAAATGCGAAGTGACATATTGAATCTCATCCTGAGAGTATATCTGCTCGACTAAATGCTCTTCAAAATGCTGTTTTACTTCTACATCTGCTCCGACAGGCTGATCTGAAACAGCACAGACAGCTATCTGTCCGGAATGAGACAGATTGAAATGAAGTGATGAATTTCCGGCTAAAGCTGGCTTGTCATATTTGTTGTATACGATTTCAGGTTCGGATATGCCAATCTGTTCAAAGCACTTGTAAAGCAGTACACCTGCGCCGAGAGAAAGCTTCTTATCCTTCATAAAGCGGAAAGCATCTATTTTCTTTTTGCGGTATTCAGGCATTTTATCGTACCACAAGCTGAAAAGCCCATTGTTATCAAGCTGTGCAGTATTAAGGATATATAAGTGATTGCAGGAGTTTATCATTGTAATATATCAAGACGTTCGGAGATGATGTTGGTGACTTTCTTTTTGACATCATCGGTGCCCTGGAACAGGAAGAAATGTTTGCCGTCAACAAGAATATACTCAGCTTTTCTCTTGAGGTAGTTCTCCCAGTTTTCCTTGCAGTGTTCGAGCGACTCTTCCTGTTTGCCTCTTACTATTGTAACTCCGCATTCGACAGGCTGTTTATCCTCTGAACAAGGATCATAATCGCGAAGCGCCACAGAGTCTGCGATTATAGAAGGTGAGAGAAGGTCTATCAGTTCATCTTCGCTGAGTATTTCTTCGCTTGTTCCGTTTTTATCTCTCAGAACGCCTTTAACTTGCTCAAGGTTGTATTTTTCAAATTCAAATTGATCGTGTTCGTAATTAGGCTCACCGGAAGCAAGGATGAATATGTACTTAGGGAGCGGCTTACCGGCTTTTTTGAGGTGCTGATATATCTCAAAAACGACATTTCCTCCCATACTATAGCCGAGAAGACAGTAGGGCTTGCTGATATAGCTGCTTATTTGCTGTATAGCGTCGTCTGCTATAGTATCAATAGAGTTGAGCGGTGTTTCTTCGATGCGTGAACCGTGTCCGGGGTAATCAAAAGCGTAGAAGTCACATTTTTTGCCGAGACTGTTTTTAAGATCTGAGTATATATTTGCTGAACCAAATGCATAGGGGAATGCTAAAATTTCCATAAAGTCCTCCTGTTAAATATTAATACGCTGTATATTTTATCATTTTATTATGGATTTGTCAATACTTCAGTTGCGGTATCCACTTGCATATCCTTGACTTTTTTGCTTGGCTTGATTATAATTTACTATATTATAATAATGGAAATACGAAGTTCAACTATCGAATCAGAAAAAAACTTGGGCAATTCCTGTTACACTTTGATAGTTATTTGCAAGTATATGTTATGAAAGCACTTGAGCGCTACTGGCTTTAATATTAGAAACAAGGAGAGTGGTTATATGACTGATAATGAATACAGAAATATGTATGAAAAAGATCCTGCTTCTGCTCAGACGGCTCTGTTTGATGAATATCTCAATTATGTATACGCAATAGTCTACAATAAACTGAGGAGCAGCGGTACACGCGAGGACATAGAGGAATGCGTCGGAGATGTTTTCTCGGCAGTCTTCATAAGCTATGACCGTAACGGCAGATTTGACGGAGATCTGAAAGGCTATATAGGAGTTATTGCTAACCGTAAAGCTATACAGACTTACCGCAAGCTTATCCGTGGTAAAGAAACTGTTTCTATCGAAGATGAAGCCAATGAGATAGCCGATGCTGAGAGAGTAGAGGAGAAAACTGAACGCAATGCAATGCGGACTACTCTACTGCGGCTGATAAACAGCCTCGGAGAACCTGATTCAGACATCATACTTCAGAAATTCTATTACAATATGAACTCTAACGAAATAGCTGATAAACATTCAATGGCACCGGCTACGGTGAGAATGCGATGCAGCAGAGCTCTCAAAAAGCTGAAAGAACTGCTTTCTGCTGAGGGTTACGATATGAAGGAGGGGACATTATGAGTGAAAACAAAAACAAAGATATCGGTTTTGATGTACTCGAAAACTCCGATATGGATACCATTGAAAGAATAGGTACCGATAATATGGACATTGATAAGAACGCAAGAGCAAGAATGCTCAGATATACGATGAATAAGTACGAAAAGGAAAAAAGGGAGCTGATTGATATGAAAGAAAATACAAATAAAAAGGTTAATGCTATAGAGGAAAACGGAGAAACTGTATCTGGTGTTGAAAGATATGAGGGACGCAAGCTTTCACATATGATCTATATCGGAATGTGTTCAGCTGCAGCAGTTGCACTTGTTGCAGGAAGCGTGTTTATGATTAAGAATCATAGCTTCAAGTCGCCGGATAAGAATGACAAACTTGCTGAAGTTACAACTGCTGCAACCGAAGTAACAACTGTTCTTAATACAACTGCTGAGGTAGAGACTACTGTATTTGACAGCGTAGTTACAACAGCTGAGGCTGAAGCGACAAATTCACTTCAAACTACTGTTTCTGAGAGTGTTGCAACAGCAGCGACAAATGTTGCTCAGACTGAAACGGAGACAACTGTTACCGAGATCAATTATGAAGAAGCACGCGACAGAGCACTTGAAAGCTTTATGAACGAAGGTTCATATGTAGAATATAATGATGAAGAAGGAATTAAGGTCGAGAAGATCAATGGAGAATACTGGAATATTATGTATGCTTTTCAGGATGTGAATGGTGATGATGTTCCTGAGTTGTTTATAAAGTCAGATAATATTGCTACTACGAATACTTTAATGTATGTATTCGATGGCGAGAATTATGAGCAGGCTAAAGGTGAATACCATAGCTGGGATGGAACAACAAACGGCAGTTATATAAGCGCTGCTGTTATTAGATATTGTCCTGAGGAAAAGAAGATATATACCTTCTCCAAGGAAGGATATGAATTTACACAGATTTTTGAATTCGGTGATGATAATACATTTAAGGCTTTAAATGAATTCAGCTATGCCGGTTTATATCAGAATGGTGAACTGATTCAGGAACGCACATTAGATGCTTATGCTGACTATACTAAAATTGTAGACAGCTACAACTGGAAGGATCTTGAATTTACTCACTATGCAGATAAGAACAACGCAGCAGAAGCATGGGAAAAGGAGCAGGGAATTAAATCCGCTGAATAAGAATACCTAAAAATGGAAAAGCTCTCAGGTGATAAGCCTGAGAGCTTTTGCGTGTTATTCAGACAGTTTCTCCGCGTTCGATCCTTTCGGAGAGGTCGTTGAGGTATACCCAGCGGTCCATTTTCTCAGAAAGCTCCGTTTCGAGCTTATCTTTGAGGTCGGAGAGCTCCTGGAGCCTGACGTAATCGGAAGAATTAAGAGTTATCTCCTTTTCTGTATCAGCGATCTGCTGTTCAAGTGAAGCAATATCATCGTCGATGGTTTCAAACTCACGTTGTTCCTTAAATGAGAATTTCAGACGGGTTTTGCCAACAAAGCTGCGCTCTTTCTTCTCGGCTTTTTTCTTGGGCTTAGAGGCTTCATCAGAATACAACTCAGCAGCTTTTGCGGCGTAATCAGAGTAATTTCCGTTGAATCTCGTGCAAATGCCGTTTCTGAACTCAAATATCTCGTTTGCCATTTTATCAAGGAAGTAGCGGTCGTGTGATACAGCTATTACAGCGCCTGAGAAGTTTTCGAGGTAGTCCTCAAGAATTGTCAGAGTCGTAATGTCGAGATCATTTGTCGGCTCGTCAAGGAGCAGTATATTAGGAGCTGTCATCAGTATTTTCAGAAGGAACAGCCTCTTTCGTTCACCGCCGGAGAGTTTTTCTATGCGGTTCCATTGGAGCTCGGAATTGAACAGGAAGCGCTCAAGCATCTGAGCAGCTGTAACAGTGCCTTCGGGAGTGCGGACAATATCAGCAGTCTCGCGGATGTACTCAATGACTCTCATTGTAGGATCCATAGATTCGCATTCCTGTGAGAAATAGCCGATATTCACAGTATCACCGAGAGTTATGCTTCCAGAGTCAGGAGCAGTCTGACCAATGAGCATTCTGAGAAAAGTGCTTTTGCCCTCGCCGTTCCTGCCGACTATACCTATTCGTGCGTCACGGGAAATGATATAGGAAAAATCCGTGATAAGCGGTTTGCCATCGATTGTTTTGGAGATATTCTCAATTTCGATAGTTTTTCTGCCAAGACGTGATGAGACTGACTGGAGCTGCACTTTTTCGGCAGCAACCGGTATTTCGCGGTTCTTGAGCTCCTCAAAACGCTCTATCCTCTCCTTGGACTTGGTGCCTCTTGCTCTTGCACCGCGGCTTATCCATTCAAGCTCACGGCGATAGAGAGTACGGTTCTTGCGTTCGGCAGCTTCGGCATCGGCTTCACGCTGAGCTTTCTGCATCAGATAATCGCTGTATTTTCCGTCGCAGACGTAGAGCTTTCCCTTATCTATCTCGACTATCTTGCTGCAAACCTTGTTGAGAAAGTATCTGTCGTGAGTTACCATAACGATAGCACCGCGGTACTTCATAAGCAGATCTTCGAGAAGCTGTGCTGTTTCATTGTCAATGTGGTTTGTCGGCTCGTCAAGGAGCAGAACATCACTTGGCTGTATAAGGGCGGCAGCAATACCTGCACGGCGCTTTTCTCCGCCCGAGAGCGAACTTATATCGCGTTCTTTGTCAGTAATACCGAGTTTGTCGAGTATGGAGCGTGCTTCGTATTCCTTGGCTTCGCGGAGATCTTTTGGCAGGTGAAGCAGTACTTGTTCAAGTACACTGCCGCTGTCGCCAAATTCCGGTATCTGTGGAAGGTAGGAGATACGTGTGCCTTTTGTGCGGATTATTTCACCTCTGTCGGACTCTTCCGCGCCGGCGAGTATTTTCAGCAGAGTGGATTTACCGGTGCCGTTAATGCCGATGATTCCGACCTTGTCTCCCTCATTGAGGAAGAAAGAAACATCGTCGAGCACCTTGCGTTCCATATATGTTTTAGAAATGTTCTGAGCGGTAAGTAATATCACAGAGCTCTCTCCTTGTAATTACATTATAACAGTATAATATTAGCATATTCTGAGTGATGTGTCAACAGAAAAAGCTGCCCACGAGGACAGCTTCAGACAGTTATGTATATTTCAGGATAAATACTGAAAAAAGAAATCGAGCGTGACCTCTATGACAGATCACGCTCATGGTAAGGAAATAGAGAGATACCACTATGGGTGTGTGGGGATAGCGATAGTTAATGTGCGTATGCGTGGTTGCACATACAGTTTTCAGCAGTTTTTTTAGCAGCTGAACGACGCATAAACATAAAGTATGCAGTCATGTTTACTATAAGAGCTCCGGTCCACGCGCTTGCTTCGGCAAAAGCTGTTGCTTTGAAGCCAAGTCCGTCGATGAACAGGAAGATAACAGCGATCCTGAGGACCATTTCGAGTATTCCGGAGATCATGGGCATCATAGGTGCGCCCATTCCCTGAACACAGCTCCTGAATACGAACAGGAGATCAACTGCGAACAGCATAGCTCCGCATATGGGGAGAAATTCTGCTGCGAGTGAAATTGTTTCTTCACCGTTGAGCATGATAGATGCCAGAAAACGCGGGAAGAATATCATAAGGGAGCCAAGTACCGCATAAGCTATGAGAGCTATTTTTACACAGACACTCATGCCTTCTTTAATGCGGTCTATCTTACCGGCACCGTAATTCTGTCCGGCAAAGGCAGACATCGTATATCCGGCTGTTACACCCGGAAGCATAAACATATTGAGATACTTGCTGCAGGCTGAATACGCTGAAGTATAAGCAACTCCGAAACCGTTTACGAAGTACTGTACAACTACGCAACCTACTGCTGTAATGGAGTTCATAAGAGCCATTGGCAGACCGTTTTTAAGGAGCTTTGCGTAGAGTGCTCCGTCTGTTGAAAGGTCGCTGCGGCTGAGTGAGAGTTCTTCTATTCTGGAGATGCGTCTGATACAAACGCCTGCAGAAAGGAATGTTGCTGCAATCGTAGCTGCTGCTGCACCTTCGACTCCGGTATGAAGACCGAAAATACATACACAGTCAAGGATTATATTGACTATGGATGAAATAATGATAGCAACGAAAGGAGTCTTGCTGTCGCCGAGAGCACGGAGAATTCCTGCACTCATATTATAAGCGATAGTGGCGGCAAGTCCGCCAAATATTATATAGCCGTATCTGAGACTGTCCTCGAGTATCTCGTCGGAAGTTTGCATAATGATCATTATCTTACGCAGAAACAGCAGACTGACCACTGTCAGGACTACCGTTATCATTGCAGCAAGCTTGATCGAAGCAGCAAAAGAACGTTTAAGGGCTTTTATGTTTCTTGCACCGTAATTCTGTGCAATTATGACTGCGAAACCGTTAGCCATACCCATTGAGAATCCGATTATCAGGAATGTAAGCGAGGACATATTGCCGACTGCTGCAAGTGCTGAGTCGCCGAGTCCTTTTCCGACTATTGCTGTATCTGAGAAGTTATATATCTGCTGGAGGAGGTTGGTCATTAACATGGGCAGGAAAAAGCTGAAGATCACATTTGAAACTTTACCGTTTGTCATATCATTTGTTCTTGCCATTTTATCACCTCTTCTGATGTGATTATACTATAATTGCGTTCTCAATTATATCAAAAACATTGTTTTTTTATGAAAAATGTGGTATAATCAAAGTGTAATCAAAAAATATCGTCTTTTATCGCACATATGTGGGGAGAGATACTTATGGATACCGGAAAAGAACTGAATTACAGGCTCTATGTTCAGAAGATGAACGGATTTACACGTATGCCATTCAGCAGTGAGATGTCGCGTTATATCGACATACAGCAGGGCAACGTCGAATCAGTCAGAGACAGATTTGCAAAGGTCAGAGAGAATTTCAGCGAGGGCAAGGGACAGCTTTCAGATGATCCGGTCAGGAACATAAGGTATCATCTTATAGTGTCGGTAGCAGTAATATCGCGTGTATGCGTTGAAGGCGGAATGAGTCACGATGAGGCTTATACTCTGAGCGATATATATATAAGGAAAGCAGATGCCTGCAACGATTGCGAGGAATTGCTTGACATATTTGCACAGATGAGAGTCGACTACGCACAGCGTATGCACGATATGCGCAAGAATAACGTTATTTCGCTCCATATCCGCAAGAGCATAGATTACATCTATGAGAATCTCCACGAAGATCTTTCAATTAAGAAGCTCGCGGCGGTTGTCGGTCTCGAAAGCTCTTATCTCTCGAAGCTGTTTGCTAAGGAGACCGGAACTACTATGAAGCATTTTATAACTAAAGCACGCATCAATACCGCAGAGAATCTGTTGAAATATTCGGACCACCCCTGTTCTGAAATAGCGTTTGCGCTGGGCTTTTCTTCACAGAGCGCCTTTATCAGCGTTTTTAAAAAGGAGATAGGAACTACTCCTAAGCAGTACCGCGATCAGTATTACTCAGCGACAGGACTTACATAAATTCTGATGGTGGAAGGGGGGAGTTCCCTTGAAGCATATCATGTGCTAACAGCATAAACCTACACATTTTCATATGTAAAATCAGCCCCGGATCAGATGATGTTTCTGATTCGGGGCGTTTTAAATTATATTGAAGTTTTTATTGGCTTTTCATCAAAAGTTCAATCTCGTTAGGGGACAATTCACAGTATTCTCCGGGTTTCAGCGAATTATCGAGAGCAAGACTTCCGATCATATCACGTCTGAGGTAGAAGATACGGCAGAAAACTGCTTCGAGCATGAGTTTGACCTGATGCTTTTTGCCTTCGTATATTGTAAGAGAAGCCGAAAAGGCCGGACCGTTTGGATTCTTCATATAGCGTTCGCGTCGGTCTGCGGGCATAAACTTTTCAAGTTCTCCTATACGATAATGCTGAACATCTGAGAGTATAGCTTTTCCGGCGGTGAAGCCTGCCATAGCTATACCGTTCTCGAGCATAAGCTTTTTCTGCTCATTCATTTCGCCGAGCGCATAGAAAAAGTAAGTTTTGCTTATATGCTTGTCCGGCTGCATTATCTTCATATCAAGGTCGCCGTTATCTGTCAGTATGAGCAGTCCCTCTGTATCCTTGTCAAGCCTGCCGACAGGATGAAGCTTTGCGGCGAGTTCTTTCGGAAAATAGTCCATTACTGTTCTGTGTATCGCATCAGAACGTGCCGTAACACAGTCGCGCGGCTTATTGAACATATAGCAGGGCATCAGATTATCTTGGTGGACCATTCTTCGATGTTCCATATGTTGTCAGCAATATCCATGTAGAATTCAGGTTCATGGCTTACTATGAGGACGGTGCCTTTGTAGTCCTTGATTGCTTTTTTCAGAGACTCCTTAGCATCAACATCGAGATGGTTTGTAGGCTCGTCAAGGACAAGAAGATTTATTTCTCTCAGCATTATCCTGCAAATTCTTACCTTGGCATTCTCACCGCCGGAGAGAACTCTCATCTGTGAAGTGATGTGGTCTGTGGTGAGTCCGCACTGTGCAAGAGCTGCACGAACTTCCGCGTTTGTCATAGAGGGATATTCTTCCCATATAACGTCAAGAGCAGTTTTTGAAGTGCTTTCTTCTTCCTGTTCAAAGTAGCCGTATTCAACGAACTGATCGTGTTCAACATATCCGGAAATGGGAGGAATGATTTTGAGGAGAGTTTTCAGCAAGGTGGACTTCCCTATACCGTTAACTCCGCGGATAGCAATTCTTTGCCCGTTTTCGACTTTGACAGAAATAGGCTTGGTGAGCGGTTCGTCATATCCGAGAACAACATTCTTGCAGTCGATAACAACTCGACCGGGAGTTCGCGCCTTCCTGAAAGAAAAAGTCGGCTTAGGCTTCTCACGCATAAGAGTTATCTTGTCCATTTTGTCGAGCTTCTTCTGACGTGACTTAGCCATATTGGTAGTTGCAACTCTTGCCTTGTTGCGGGCAATGAAGTCCTCGAGGTCAGCGATCTCTTTCTGTTGTTTTTCATATGCCTGTTCTATCTGACGCTTTTTGAGTTCATACATACGTTCAAAGTTATCATAGTCGCCTGTATAGCGTGTCATAACGGCGTTTTCAACATGGTAAACAACATTGATAACGCTGTTCATAAACGGTACATCATGTGAAACGAGTATGAAAGCATTTTCGTAGTTCTGCAGAAAATTGGTCAGCCATCTGATGTGGTTTTCGTCAAGGAAGTTTGTAGGCTCGTCAAGAATGAGTATCATCGGGTTTTCAAGCAGTACCTTTGCAAGGAGAACCTTAGCTCGCTGACCGCCGGAAAGCTCTGCTACGTCTCTTTCAAGACCTATCTCGTTGAGTCCGAGACCGTTAGCATATTCAGAGATCTTTGCGTCAATAGTGTAATAACCGCTGTAATCGAGAATGCTCTGTATCTCGCCGACTTCTTCCATAAGATCGTTCATTTCATCTTCTGAGCAGTCGGACATCTTTTCGTAAAGCTGGAGCATTTCTGCTTCAAGGTCAGAGAGGTGATTGAAAGCTTCACGCAGTACATCACGGATAGACTTGCCCTTTTCAAGAGTGCTGTACTGATCGAGATAGCCTGTGGTTATATGACGGCACCATTCGACTTTGCCTTCGTCAGGCTGGAGTTTGCCCATTATTATGTTCAGAAATGTGGATTTGCCTTCGCCATTTGCACCGACGAGTCCGACGTGTTCACCTTTCAGAAGCCTGAATGAAGCGTCGTTCAGTATCTGCCTTGCACCGAATCCGTGCGTTACGTGTTCAACGTTAAGTATACTCATATTTATCCTCCGTATTTATATCATTCTTCCCAGTTCAGTATTGAACCTCGGTCGAGTTTGTTTTCAATCAGATAGCAGTCCGCTATTCTGAGTAGTTTTTCGTTGCCTTTGTCATCGCGGACACGGACACTGCACATAGGTTCTTCGCCGTCCGGGATTTCCTCTCAGCCGTAGTCTTCTTCATATATTTCAAGTATCGTGTATCTCATAAATAATTCTCCTTGAGATAGGAAAGCAATGCAGTGCAGCCTTCCTCTATATCGCTGTATGCCTTTCCGAAATCGCGGCTGTACCATGGATCGGAAACATCATCTCCGCGCCCGGCAAACGTAAGGAGTTTGTAGACCTTTTCATCTTTGTCACTTCCAAAGATGCGTGACATATTACGTATGTTGGCTGTGTCCATTCCAATGAATAAGTCGTACTTGTCATAGTCTGACTTTCTTAGCTGAACAGCTGTTTTTCCGGAACAGCCAAGTCCGTGTTTTGAAAGTTCTGAGCGTGCCGGCGGATAAACGGAATTTCCAAGCTCCTCGGTGCTCGTTGCGCTTGAAGCTATGTATATTTCGTTACTGAGTCCGGCATCAGCAATAAGTTTTTTCATAATGAATTCTGCCATAGGTGAACGGCAGATATTGCCGTGGCAAACAAACATCACACGAATCATGCTATTTTTTCCTCCTGAAATGCCGTATTTTGCCGTGCTATGCGGACTTTTGCAAGGTTGGTTTGTTTTACACCCATTTTGACAGAATGGGGCGAAATCGGCAAATTGCGGCATAAATTTGCATATTATGGCAGTCGTTAGTAGTAAAATAGTAGTAAAATCGGGGCTTTTTACTACTAAGGAAACTGGCTGTATGCTGAATGTTCTTTAGTAGTAAGTTACACTTTTATTTTCGGTCGTTTATTCTTGATATAACAAGTACTGTTTTCATCGATTCTATGGGGATTCTTTGAGTGTGAATTACGGTGTTGAATCCTTGATTTTTCTTCCTGTCGTATTTCTTTAGTAGTAAAGTGGTTACTACCAAGCAATTATTAATCGTTTATGTGTCCGAGCGTAGATACTCTAATATTATACCATATTGTTGCCGTTTCTTCAAGATGAAAAAAGCGAAAAGTGGCTCACCGAAGTGAACCACTCTATATTATGATTGTCCATTTGCAATTTGGAATCCACAAAACGTTTCTTGAATAAAGCCTGCTTGCTCTAATTCGTTTATAGCAGATTTTATTGCATCTTCTGAAAAACGTTTTGCCTTATCTTCAGACCACTGTTTGAATCCAGCGATTACTTCTTCCGTTGTAGCACAGTGAGCCTGCTGAATGATGAATAGAGCAGTACCAGCACCTTCGATAGAGGCACTATCCGAAAAATGATTTGTAAACTCAGCCGCTTTATTTATAAAAGGAGCATAGAATTCCAGTTGTTGAAGAGTTTTTTCACTGATCAATTTTTGCAGTAGTATTTCATATGCTTCATTGGTAGTTGCCTTATGAAATTTCTGAAACTCACCAATCTTCTTGGCTATCACATCAATATCATGATCAAACGGACCATATTTACCTTTTTTAAATCGAAAATAATCTGTATGAGATAATACATTCATAAAATAAGCAGTCTTCTGTAATCCAATAGCCCCAAAATGCACATCATCATATAAAAGATGGAATTTTAGTTGCATTAGAATTAGTGCAGATAAAGACAGTTTTGGTTCAACCGCTGGCAGTGCTTGGTAATTTCTGGAAGGTTCATAAATATATATGTCAACAGTGTCATCAAGGCAACCAAGTTTTTGAATAATGATCTGCTTTACTTCACTCCAGATGAGTCCGCCGTTACCACTCCCAAGTGGCGGAATAGCAATTGACGGAATCTGTTTCTCTTTGATTAATTTAACCAGTTCATCTAATCCAGAAGTAATGTATTCCATTTTGGATTTTTCTCGCCATTTGTCTTTAGTCGGGAAATTCACGATTAACTTTGAACCTTCTGCATAGGTGTGAAGTTTTCCCGGTCTTAGTTTATGCGACATACACTGTTTTACATATTCAGCGTTCATTTCTGGAAAGCGCATTTTAAACTGGTATGCGATGCCCTTCCCCATGTATCCTTCGCAGTTGACAGTATTAACAAGTGCGAAAGCATTAGATTCCAATAGATTACCAACTACAAAGTTAATCATGATTTTCCTCCTTTCTTTAAGATTAAACAAACCAGTTCATAATATTCACATGAGGTCTGTCTACGATATTATGTGTATCTAATAATTCGATAACAGTTCTCTTTACTTGTTCGTTTGGAACATTGATGGATAGAAAGCACTCAACAGGAATAGGAAATGGTGATAAGCACTCAGCCATTCGAACCTGCTGATGATACCTTAAATCCTCATCTCGTTCTTCCACTTCACTTTTCGTTAGTTCCATTGTATCCCAATCAATAGCGGCAAAGCCTTCTTCATAATCAAACAATTGGGGCTGTTCATTAGAAGCTGGATGAATGGGCAGAATTTTAAATCCTCTTCTTTTGGCATAATCACGATGTAAACATATGTATACAAATATTTTATCATGATTTGTATTTTTTACTGCGGTATCATAAGCTGTATGAATATGAAAATGAAATGGTATATATTGAGATAATCCGAGCCTTTCTCTTTTCTGTAATATCTCTTGATCTGCAGTATCAATAAAACTAAGACCATTTTCGGCTAAGTCATCCCTTGACATAAGCCCGTGCTCAATTATTGATTCCAATGAATCAAGTGGAACTAAGTGGTAAATCAACTTTCCATCTCTAATGTTCATATTGTCACCTCACAAAGCAATAATCCGCTTTTTATATTATACCATACTTCCATCCTGTTTTCAATACCTTTTTACGTTTTTCAGTAGTATCGGTATACTAATACTTTCATAAAAGCATCACAGCGATTATTGTTTGCTTTGCTCAAAAAACAATGTCGATTTTTGTCACTATCCATAGTAGGTGTTAAGATGCCAAAACTAAAGTGAACATTATTTTTCACAGTGCAGGTTTAATGCGCCGAATGAAAAACAAGCATATGCCGCAATATGCCGTAATTTGCGCCGTTAAAAAGAGCCGCTTTTTATTGGCAAAAATAATAATGTGATTCGTTAGTAGTAAAACAGTAGTAATGTATTCTTTACAAAGCAACGATTTGCCGCAATATGCCGCTAAAATCATAGGATCGGAAAAATATTCGCCAGAGTGCCGTGGCAGACAAACATAACTCTTATCATGGGCTTAAACCTCCGTGATTTGCCGTGTTTTGCCGCGATTTGCCTTTGTATACTTTGACGAACGGGTGTATTGATTCTGTCAAAAATCACGGTGAACTCGGCAAATTGCGGCAAATCTTAGCATTCTAAGGACATCGTTAGTAGTAGAAATGGTAGTAAAATCGGGGAAAATTACTACTAAGGAAATTACGACATACGCTGAATGTTCTTTAGTAGTAAGTTACACTTTTGTTTTTGAGCATTAATGCGTTTACTTGCAGACGATCTTTTTCTCGATTCTATGAGGTTTTTAAAGTATGACCTACAATGTGAAATCCTTGATTTTGCTTCCAGATATTTTTCTGTAGTAGTAAAGAGGTTACTACTAATACTACTTTTAGGGGATTTTGCTATTCTATTATACCATATTATCCTTTTTTCTTCAAGATGGAAATACCTATGATATCATAAGATGGTTACGTTTCATATAAAATACTCAAAGCAGCAATTCCCTATTGACTTTTTGAGAATTATTGAGTATAATAATCTTAAGATGGGGTAGTAATAGAGTATGAAGGCGTATTATACGAAAGGAGTGAGTGTGATGTATAAAGTTTATGATATTGCTTCTTATATCTGCAACAGATATATGGCTGAGAATAATAAGCGTATAGATGAAATGAAGTTACACAAATTATTATACTTCGCACAACGTGAATCAATCATTCAAACCGGGAATCCATTATTTGCTGAAGAGTTTGAGGCGTGGAAGTATGGACCTGTTTTACGTGAAATAAGAGTCCACTATAAAAATGATGATTTTAACAAAAATTATCGAAATGACAGCTTAGCGTCCATAATGGATAAGGTTTTTGCTGAATATTCACACATTTTATCTTGGAGTTTAAGTATGATTTCTCATGGAGAAGAATCATGGAAACGTGCTCGTGCTGGTATTCCAGAAGGTGTAAATGGTGACAATCGAATTTCAACTAAGGATATCTATTTAGATGCTGAAAGAGTAAAAGCAGCAAGAGGTAATTAAGTTGCTGAGTTTAGAAGAGTATGTAAATGGTTTGCATTGTACACGAGTTATCCCTGGCGATAATAGTATTCTAAGCTTATTAGAAAAATTTAATTGTGGAGACCCGGACAATCGTTATTATAGTGTATCATCAGATATGCTTGATAGGCTTAAAGAATACTTACAATCAGATACAAAGACTCCCAAACCACATGATTTGTTTTATGTTGTGCATGATGATTCTGATGTCTTTTTGTTCTTTTCATTGCAAGCAAGTCTTGTTGTTTCATTACAGAAAGCTTCTCCAGAAGACCTTAGTCAGCTAAAATGTGCGTATCATTATGCAAAAGAATCGGATGTAACCGGTTATAAAGATCGTCCGGATATCGATATTTTTAAAGCTGAAATGCAGATGTTTCCTGGATTAGAAAAATACGACAGCTTAAGCGACGAGGAAACTATGTCATTAATTGACATGATAGCCAAAATAATATCATGTAAACAACTAGATATGCAAAACAATATATACGTAGATCGTATTATTCCGAGCATAGAACTTGTGAATTTCTGTAAGAACCACAATGCTGAAAAAAAGTGGTGTGAAATAGGTTTTAAGCCTGCATTAGGTGCAACTCTTTTTTGGTATAAAATAATGCCAATAATCAAAAGTGTTAGTGAATTAATCGGGTGCGTATATGTTGCAATATTTGCTGCGGATGTATCAGAAGAAAAAACCGATGAAAAAAGAAATCTTATACAATACTATAAGCATGCTCTGTATTTTGAAAGGGATCCTGATCTATGTGCAGTAAAGCCATATTATGATTGGCGATGTGTCTTTTTATGCCAAGAAATAAAAACTTTGGTTCAGAAGGCAGAACAGTTTAAACAACTATATCTAAGCGAACCAACAGAAGACGATGTATAATTGCAATTTCCCCCTTGACAGCGGATGACACCGTGAAGTTAAGGGGGATTTTTTTGTTTTCAAAACAGAATATATTGTATATTTCGCTTGAAAAATGGTGCTGATTTTTGTCACTATCCATAGCGGTATGTTAAGATGCCAAAACTAAAGTGAACATAATTCTGCACATACTATGCTGTATGTGCAGAATGAAATGCCGACATTTGCTGCAATATGCCACGATTTGCGGTGCTGTTAGGGGCTCGATTGGAGTAGATTTTACGAATACTGTAAATCGTTAGTAGTAAAATGGTAGTAAACGACTACATACATTGCAACGATTTTCCTTGTTTTACTGCGTTTTGCTTATGATATGAAATATGTTAATCTAGCGTGCCGTGGCAGACAAACATAACCTTTATCATAGGTATAAACCTCCGTATTTTGCCGTGTTTTGCCGCGATTTGCCTTTGTATACTTTGACGAACAGGTGTATTGATTCTGTCAAAATTCGAGGCTAACTCGGCAAATTGCGGCAAATCTTAGCATTCTAAGGACATCGTTAGTAGTAAAAATGGTAGTAAACACGGGGTGTTTTACTACTAAGGAATTTGGGCTTTGAAATTAATAAAAGGTGTCATGACCTTGTATTCTTTTCAATTCTTCAAAAAAGCATTTTAGTGATGATAGTATTTCAGGAATAAATGTCTGATCAATTTCAATCTCAAAAGAAATACCGCTTTTATATTGATGATCTCCATTCAGAAATAAGCCTTTCATCAGACAATGTCCTATTTTATCAAAACTCATTAAAATATAGGTTCTGTCTAATGAACCATAATTTCGCAATGCTGCATTACAGTCTTTGCAAAGCTGTGTATTGTAGGCGTTCTTCAGCGATTCATAAAACTCATACACATTGCCTACAGTAACATCAAGTTCAAAATGGCTATCAATTCCACAGCATCTGTATTCAATCGCAAATGATCCTGTTACTCCACCGTGTTGTATTGAATAATCGGTCTGTTTTTCATCGAAGCATTTGAATGCAAAAACAAACTGTTCGTCACCTTGTTGAAAGTCGATCAATTTGTATGGCAGCACAAGTGAACTTTCGATTTTTACTTCTGTATACATAACTCAACTCTCTCCATGCTGAAAATAATGAAACTATCATATCACTTCTATCTGATTTCCTACCACTCCATTATACCATAATCCTTCCAATTCATCAAGTCAAAAAAGGCAAAAAATAACGGCTCACCGAAGTGAGCCGCAGCCGGAAGCAGATCATACTGCTTCATCCTTTGTTCTGTTCATCTCCTGACGGGCGTTCTGGACTTCCTCCATGCGGTGAAGCTCCGCAGCAGCATCCTCCAGTCCCAGATGCGTATAAACGTCAAGCGTGACGCCGATTTCGCTGTGTCCCATCAGGTATTGCAGCGTTTTCGGGTTCATACCTGCCTTCGCCTGATTGCTGCAATAGGTATGGCGGCAGATGTGAGGCGTGATGTTCGGCATCTGCACCCGGTAAATCTCATTATACTTGCTGACCATGCGGTTGAAGCGGTGTTCCCAGTGCAGCGCGACCAGCGGCATACCGTTCTCGTCGAAGTACAGGAAGCCGCAGTATCCGTCCACGAACGGTTCCCGTCGCGGCTTCTCTCTGTCCTCGATGATCGCCTGAAAGCACCGGGCAACCTCCTCGGTAATCGGAATCTGCCGCTTACCGGCATTCGTCTTGGTGGTCTGAATCACATACTCCATGTCGGAAGTGCGCTGAAGCTGATGGTCGATATTGACGATACGGTTCTGCAGGTCAATGTCTTTCAGCGTCAGACCGCAAAATTCTGAAATGCGCATCCCGGTATGGAACAGAATGAATACCGCTTCGTAGTATCTGCAGTAGGTGTTATCGTCATGTACGAATTTCAGGAACTTGCGCATCTGCTCTTTCGTAATAGCCTCTCTGGTCTTGCTGTCGTTGACGACCACACCGGCAAGCTGGAAGCCGAAGGGGTTCTTGACGAGAATGTCATCATCGACTGCCATCTGAAATGCCGGACGCAGAACGCCGCGCACGGTCTTGACGGAACTGTAGCCCCTGCCGTCGCTCTGCATCTTGATCAGGAACAGCTTTGCATCCGAAGTCTTGATGGTTCCGATCTTTCTGCCGCTGAACTCCTCCTTTTTCAGAAGGTTCACCACGAAGTTATAATTCGTTTTCGTCTGCGGCTTTACGGCAGTTCTGGTTCTCAGGTAGCGCTCCACAAGCTCCATCACCGTCATGTTTTTCTTCTGCGGATCGAGCATCGCATCAAGGTCATAGCCGATCTGCTTCTCCATCTCACGCAGGGAAAGGCACGGTTTCTTTCCCTGCGGAAGTGTGTCTGTCGGTTCCAGCTTCCAGCTATAAACGAAGTGCGGCTTTCCGTCCACATAATACTTGAACTGATACTTGCCGTCCGCCCTGATGGATTCCCCGGCGCGAAGAATACGGCGCTTGGGATCGCGGCGGATGTTTCCTCTGATACCCATTAAATTTTCCTCCTTAATTCAGGGTGTTCGCACAGATACTCCTGAAAGGCTGTGCGGTTGATCATTTTACGCTTTCCGACCATCACGATCATCGGGCGGGTGTTCTGTTTGCGCAGCCACTCGCCGAACTTCCGTCTGCTCAGGACGAAAAGAACGATCGTCTCTTCGGGCGTCAGGAAATCCTTATTCTCCGGTGTTGCTCTCTGCATCCTGTGTGCCTCCTTTCTTTGCAAGCGCTGTGAAGTACTGCTCCATCAGCGGGCGGATTACAAGGTAGCGGTTACCGTTGTACAGTGCAAAGCCGCCTTCATTGTCTTCTGCCATTCTGCGGATTTTCTTCTCTCCCATGCCGAAGTATAAAGCAGCCTCCCTGATCGAGAGAATAAACTTCTCCGGGATTTTCAGTTCGTCCATGCTGATCGCCTCCAGTAATATATTTGCCTCTCCGGGCTTAGTATCATATATTACTCTATTTCGGCGAAAAAGCAACTACTTACGGCACTTTAACGTCAAATCAGATGGTAGAAGTTTCGAGGAGAAACTGCTCGAATTTTGTTCTAATAATCAAATAGCGGTTTCCGTTGATAACAGCGAAATCGCCTGTGTGTTCTTCTGCCAGCCGACGCAGCTTCTTTTCGCCGATACTGAAATAGTTTGATGCCTCTTTGATCGTCAGCATATACTTATCGCCGACCGGGACGACAGGCTCTTTGGTCTCTTCCACAGTGATCCCTCCATTCATCATTGCTTTTTCCTTATCGGTAATTTTGTGCTTTATCATGAATCTCACCTCCTAATGATAGCCGGGAAAGTCAACCCCTTCATATCCCACTACAGAATCGAAGTGCGTTTGGACGAAAAAAAATGCGCCCGCCGAGAAAAAAATCCCGACGGGCGTTGGTGTTATGCCTTATTCAGTTTTCCGCTGTGCTTTTTTCAATAATTAGAGAAACTCACATTGATATTTTACACATTTCTCAGGAATAATACATACCGCTATTCCATCTTCATCTTCTACATCACTGCATAGTAAAGCACAACTTCCGCTAGCTTTAATGTAAAGGGTACAGGGAGTAAATCTCGTTTCTGCATCATCACTGAATTCCAACATCAGCTTTTCTATGCACTGTAAATACTCTGTTTCTTTGTCTTTATAGCTAATGCAAGATTGTTCAGAATCCTCTGTAATACCATCTTCACTATCGTTTGAGACTATTCTGACCTCAACCTCAAAGGTTTTACCGAATAATTGAATATCCCTTTTGGTGATCCAGCCGTAATCGTACTCCATTTCTCCAAAACACGAATTATACATATATTTTTCACCTCATCAGCCTTAATTCACACGAGCAATCTCACACATTGCTTCCATTCCCAATTATACCACAACCCGACCAGTTTTTCAATCACTATACGCAAAAAAGGGCTGCCGGAAATAATCTCCGACAGCCCATATTTCAAGCCTTATTCAGTTTTCCGCTGTACTTCTGACCGTCCACTGTGACCTCGACTGTGATGCCGTCCTCCGCAGCAGGCGCAGGCGGATTCAGTTCCTTGCCGTAGCCGTTCAGCCCCTTCGCCTTGATGATGGTCGGGAAATCCTTGTAGCAGATGTCGAGATCGACATTGCCGTTGATGCCGTCCACACTGCCTTTCTCGGAGTGCTGCCAGATACCGTATGCACCGCTATAATTCGTCTGGTCACACCAGTGTGCCAGCCAGATCGTATATCGGGATTTGATATCATCGGCAGTATGTGTGGTCAGGGAAGAAGCAGAGCCATACAGTCCGACAAAATAGCCGGCGCTCTCAACCTTTTTAAGGAACGCCCGCATAATGGCAGATACCTTGTCCTTGCCGAGGTCAAACTGCTTTTTCTCCTCCAGATCAAAATATACCGGG
>JAEEGJ010003126.1_pt1 | contig 67400 bp, 67 predicted proteins | sample 8958761 | NCBI WGS metagenome assembly JAEEGJ01 (sample SAMN16246546, study PRJNA631951) | gut metagenome | biome: gut microbiome; feature: rumen; material: RS-attached | host: Bos | place: Iran: Karaj | collected 2018-10 | reverse complement strand
GGTCTCAAGGTAGTTGTGGGTAAGGATCACACCCTCTACGCTCTCGTAGACGGCACTGTGAAGTTCACCCGCAAGCGTGAAGACAAGTCCTTCGTTTCCGTAGTTCCTTTCGAGAACTAAACCCGAAGGTACAAAAGATTGTAAAAGGAGGACCTGTACCCTAGGGGACAGTCCTCCTTTATCATTAATACTAAGGTATATGCTTACACTGAAACTCCTCCGCGAAAACCCGGAGTTTGTTATCAAGAAACTGGCCGTCAAGAACTTTGACGCCCGCGCCATCGTAGAAAGCGTCATCGCCCTGGACGACAAGCGCAAGGCCCTCCAGACGGAGAGCGACGCCCTCCTGGGCCAGCAGAAGAAGGCTGCCGCCGCCATCGGCCAGCTCATGAAGGAAGGCAAGAAGGCCGAGGCCGAGGCCGCCAAGGCCGAAGTCGCCTCCCTCAAGGAACGCTCCAACGCCCTCCTCAAAGAAGCCGACGATACCATCGAGCAGCTGCAGAACCAGCTGGTCCTCCTCCCCAACATTCCCTGCGACCTGGTTCCGGAAGGAAAGGGCGCCGAGGACAATCTGGTGGTGAAGATGGGCGGTCCCGAGGTGAACCTCCCCGAAAACGCCCTCCCGCACTGGGAACTGGCCAAGAAGTACGACATCATTGACTTCGACCTGGGTGTGAAGATCACCGGCGCCGGTTTCCCTGTATATAAAGGTAAGGGTGCCAAGCTGCAGCGCGCCCTCATCAACTACTTCCTGGACCGCAATACCGCAGCCGGCTACAAGGAAGTGGAGCCTCCCGTGATGGTCAATGCCGCTTCCGGTTTCGGTACCGGTCAGCTGCCCGACAAGGAAGGCCAGATGTACCACGCCAACCTGGACGACTTCTACATGGTCCCTACCGCTGAAGTCCCCGTTACCAATATCTTCCGTGACGTCATTCTCGGCGCGGACCAGTTCCCCCAGAAGCTTACCGCATACACGCCCTGCTTCCGCCGTGAGGCCGGTTCCTACGGAAAGGATGTCCGTGGCCTGAACCGCCTGCACCAGTTTGACAAGGTGGAGATTGTGCGCGTGGAGAAGCCCGAGAACAGCTACGCCGCCCTGGACGAGATGGTTGCCCATGTGGAAAGCCTGGTGAACGAACTGGGTCTGAAGTACCGCATCCTCCGTCTTTGCGGCGGAGACATGAGCTTCACCAGCGCCATCACCTACGACTTCGAGCTGTGGAGCGCCGCTCAGGGACGCTGGCTGGAGATTTCCTCCGTTTCCAACTTCGAAAGCTATCAGGCCAACCGTCTCAAGTGCCGCTACAAAGACGAAGACGGCAAGATGCAGCTGGCCCACACCCTCAACGGAAGCTCCCTGGCCCTGCCTCGCGTAGTGGCCGCCCTGCTGGAGGACAACCAGAAAGACGGTTACATCGAGATTCCGGAGTGCCTGAGGCCTTACACCGGCTTTGACCGCATTGACTAGCTGGTTCGTAATCGCTTGACACTCAGCGAAATGCTACCCCACGGGTGCACCTCCAGGTGCACCCGTGGTTGCGTAATGGGTTGACAGTCAGTGACATTTGCACCAGCGGTGGAAAAAGCTTATATTTGTGAGCGAAAATGAGTGCAGAACGCATCATATTGGGTATCGACCCGGGCACACAGTTGCTGGGTTTCGGCATTATCAAGGTAGCGGGGAAGAAAGCCGTCTATGTGGACATGGGCGTGCTTGACCTTCGCAAGGAGGCCGATGCCTATTCCAAGCTGCAGGCCATCTACGAGTGTATCGGCGAGGTGTGCCGGAACTACCATCCGACGGAACTGGCCATCGAGAGCCCCTTCTATGGGAAGAATGCGCAGGTGGTGCTCAAACTGGGCCGAGCACAGGGCGCCGCGATTCTGGCCGCCAAGGAGTATGGCGTGGAAAGCGTGACGGAATATGCCCCCAGAAAGGCCAAGGAGGCGATTGTGGGCAATGGCGCAGCCTCCAAGGAGCAGGTCCAGCTGATGCTGGAAAAGACTCTGGGAGTGAAACTGGAAAGCCGTCACCTGGATGCGACGGATGCGCTGGCCATAGCACTTTGTCACCATTACGAGACTTCCTCTCCGATTTCTGCCGCCAGAGGCAAGGGCGGATGGGAACAGTTTATCAAAGACCACCCCGAAAGAATTTCATAGAACATCGTTAAACCTTGGGACCGGCAAGGTGTCAAAGGAGATGTTTGTTTTAGATCAGTATGGCAAAAAGACTCCTTGTGGCCCTTGTGGCCTTTTTCAGTGCCCTCACCCTGAGTGCCCAGCAGTACAGGCTTACATTACAGCTGCAAGATGCGACCACCGGCGAAGCCGTGGGTTTTGCCACCGTGTCCGTCGCCCCGGAAAAAGGCCAGCACAAGTATGCCCTCTCCGATGCCGAGGGAAAAGCCGTCATCGAGAAACTCAGGGCCGGCAAGTACAGTCTTAAGGCCGAGATCATGGGCTACAAGCCCCTTGAGAAAACCGTGGAAATAAAGGCCGATGTGAACCTGGGCGTCCTCAAGATGGAACAGGACCGCCAGGTGCTGGAGGCCGCCTCCGTGAGTGCGGTGGGTAACCCCATCATCATCAAGAAAGACACGGTGGAATACAACGCCTCCTCCTTCAAGATATCCGACGACAACATGCTGGAAGACCTTCTGAAGAAGCTTCCGGGCGTGGAAGTGAACGAGGACGGTTCCATTACCGTCAACGGAGAAACCATCTCCAAGATTACCATCGCCGGCAAAACCTTCTTCCTGGACGACCCTCAGCTCGCCTCCAAGAACATCCCTGCCAAGCTGGTGGATAAGGTGAAGGTGGTCAAGAAAAAGAGCGAACAGGCGGAGTTTACCGGAATCGACGACGGCAACGAAGAGACCATCATCGACCTCAGCGTCCAGCGGGGCATGATGGACGGCGTTTTCGGCAACCTCATGGCCGGAGGCGGCCACGACGTTCCCTCTTCCGGAAAGAACATGAATGACTGGCGCTGGCAAGGCTCCTTCATGGGCGGCCGCTTCTCCGAGAAGAGCCAGATTTCCGTCATTGCGAATGCCAACAATACCAACAACCGCGGTTTCAATGACCTTGCCGGCAACATGATGGGCGGCATGATGGGCGGCGGCGGTATGATGGGACGAGGCGGTGGTTTCGGCGGCTTCGGCAACAACAACGGCATCACCACCTCCTGGATGGGCGGCGTCAACGGCAACTGGGACCTTTTTGACAACAAGATGCAGCTGGGCGCCAACTACCTGTACAACGGCTCGGTGGTGGACGTGACCGAGAAGACATACAAGGAGACTTACCGCGACGACGGGTCGGCCCTCCTGTCTAATACGGACGGTCTGAGCAGCCGCTATACGGACGGACACCGCTTCGGCGTACGCCTGGAGCACAAGTTCTCCGAAAACACGTCCATTCTGTTCCAGCCCCAGTTCAACTTCGGCGGCGGCAGTTACGTCCAGCAGAGTCTCTTTGACACCGATACCAGAGCCGCCGACGGGACCACGAGCAGGACCAACAGCGGTTTCACCAACAATACCGGTGAAAACCGGAACTGGACCGCTTCCGGCATGCTCCTCCTGCGTCAGCGCCTGGGTATCCCCGGCCGTACCATTTCCCTGAATGCCAACTGGAACCTGTCCAATAACAAGATGGACGGTTACAACCAGTCCCTCACCGCGACCGACAGGTCCGTCCTCGTGAACCAGCGGGTGGACCAGCTCACCCGGAGCCAGTCCGTCGGCGCCCGCCTCGTTTATACCGAGCCTCTGGGCGGATACTTCTACATGGAGGGCAGTTACAGCGTAAACTATTCCTATTCCCAGACCGGGAAGGACGTGTATAACAGCGGTTCCTACGAGTGGGCCCCCGAAGCTTTCAGCCTGGGCATGGGCGGCGCCCTTCCGTACAATCCGGTGGGGGAAGTGAAGGACGAGACTTATACCAACGACATCGTCAACCGCAATCTGAACCAGAACATCGGCCTGGCCTTCATGTACCAGGACGAGGGACGCCGGGCGCAGCTGGGTATATCGGCCGTCCCCACCAACACCTATAACAGTACCAACGGCAGGGAATACAACAGCAAAGTGTGGAACTTCGCTCCGCGCGCCATGGTCTTCTACGACTTCAATGACAACGCCAACGTGCGCCTGTTCTACAACGGCCGCAGCAGCCAGCCTTCCACCAGCCAGCTCATGCCCGTTCTGGACAACTCCAATCCGCTGAGCCTGTCCCTGGGTAATCCCTACCTGATGCCTTATTTCAGCCATAACCTGCGCAATGAGTGGGAACTCTCCAATCGGCAGACCTTCTTCACCCTTCGCATCAACCTGCAGGGCGGCATGACGCAGAACCCCATTACCTCAGCTGCCTGGTACGACCAGAACGGCCGTCAGTATTCCTTCCCGGTGAACGGCCACAACACCTACAACGGCAGCCTGCGCATCATGCTCAACGCTCCTATCGCCAAGTCCAATTTCTCCATCAACAATATGACCAACGCCTCTTACTCCAAGAGCGGCAGTTTCGTGGGGAAATCCAACATAGACATGACCGGTTACCTGTCCAGCGACAACTTCGATTACGAGAAGTTCCACCGGGACTACTTTGAAAACGGCAGTGCCCTGTGGGACGAGAATTTCCTGGACAATACTACCCGCAGTCTCACGGTCATGGAGCGCTTTGGTCTTACCTACCGTTCCGATGCGCTGGAAATCACAGCAGCCGGAAGCACCCGCGTGAGCAAGCCCTGGTACACCGTGCAGGCGGCGACCGACGCTACCTGGAACAACCAGGTGCGCGGCAGTTTCAAGTGGACCATCGGTGACAGCGGCGTGGAGATAGGGACGGATGCCAGCTATCGCTGGTACAACGGTTACACGACGCCCCAGGACCCGCAGCTGGTATGGAACGCCAACTTCTCCGTGCCCCTGTTCCGGCGTCAGGCGACGGTTTCCCTCCGCGCATATGATATCCTGGACCAGGCCAAGAACCTGCGTGTGAACATTACGGACAACTATTATCAGGAGACGCGTAACAACACCCTCGGACGCTATGTGATGCTGTCCTTCATCTGGCGCTTCGGCAGCTTCGGCGGCGGAGGTCGCCATCAAAGAGGAAGCGGTTTCGGCGGAGGCCGCGGCTTCGGTGGCGGCGGAGGCGGACGCAGCTTCGGTGGAGGTGGAGGTGGCTTCGGCGGAGGCCGACGTTTCTAAAAGAGAGAATTACATGGCCGCCACGTAGGCGCGCCACTTCTCAATGAGAGCGGACATATCTTCCGGAAGGGCGGCTTCGAAGTGGAGCCGCTCTTTCGTTACGGGGTGCGTGAAACCCAGCGTACGGGCGTGCAGGGCCTGGCGCGGGCACAGCGCGAAGCAATTCTGGATGAACTGCCGATATTTGGCGTAGATGGTTCCCTGGCGGATCTCCGAGCCCCCGTAGCGCTCGTCATTGAACAGGGGATGGCCGATGGAAGCCATGTGCACGCGGATCTGGTGCGTACGGCCGGTCTCCAGACGGCATTCCACCACCGTGATGAAGCCGAAGCGCTCCAGCACGCGCCAGTGCGTCACCGCCCACTTGCCCTTTTCCGGGTCCTCATAGACGCGGAAGCGCAGCCGGTCGTTGGGATCCCGGCCGATGGTTCCGGAAATGGTCCCTTCGTCCTCCGCGATGTTTCCCCATACCACGGCCGTGTAGATGCGGTCGATGGAGTGGACGAAGAACTGGTCCGCCAGATTGAGCTGGGCGGCGGGGTTCTTGGCCACCACCAGCAGCCCGCTGGTATCTTTGTCGATGCGGTGCACCAGCACGCCCATGCGCTCGTCCTCCACGTCGGGGGAGAGGTGCAGGTAGTAGGCGAGGGCGTTCACCAGCGTGCCGTTGTAGTTGCCGTGTCCGGGATGTACCACCATGCCGGCGGGTTTGTTCACCACCAGGACATCATTGTCCTCGTAGGTGATGTCAAGGGGAATGTTCTCCGGAAGAATCTCTGTGCCGCGGCGCTCATAGGGCATCACGAACTTTACCACGTCGCAGGGGCGCACGATGTAGTTGGCCTTGACGGGTTTGTCGTTCACCAGTACGTAGCCCAGCTTGATGGCCTGCTGCACGCGGTGGCGGGAAGTGTCTTCCTGGTGCGTGGCGATGAATTTATCGACCCTCAGCGGTTCCTGGCCTTTATCGACAAGGATCCGGAAGTGCTCGAACATTTCGTCCGAAGCGGTGATTTCTATTTCTTCTGTCATTCTGGGCGCAGCGAAGAATCTATTCTGCCGGGAGTTTGCCGGGATCAAGCGTAAGGGAAAAGCTTACGCGGGAGCCCAGGGCTTTTGCGGTGCCGGGGGCGTCCTGCTTGTACACCACGGCGTTGACGGAGTCTGCGTAGGAACGGATCTCCGGATCGAAGCGCACGGTGCCGGCGTTCAGGAATTTATCGTGCAGGGCGTCGAGGGCGCTTACGTATTTCATGCCCACGATGCGGGGGATTTCCGTACGGTTGTCCTCGTTGGCCACAGCGACGGTGAGGTCTACGCTGGAGCCGCTGACCACCAGGTCTCCGGCCTTCACCTCAACCCCGTCCACTCGCTGCTCCAGCACTGTATTGGTGGCGATGTCCTTTACGTAGTTGAGATACCCCATGTTGAGGCCGCGGTTCTGCAGCTCGCTGCGAGCCTCGGTGACAGAGTAACCGAAGAGGTTGGGCATGACCACCTTCCTGGGAACCACGGAGTTGATGGTGAGGAAGATGCTCCGGCCTTCCTTGACGGTGGCGCCGGCCTTGGGAGACTGGCGGTAAACGACACCACCGCTGAGACGGCGCACGAACACGGAGTCCACCACCTTGACGGCCACCTTGCCTTCCCTGGCGAGGGCCTGTGCCTCCGCAACGGTGCAGTTGGTGAAATCCGGGGCGATGACTGTCCTGCCATGTTTGGTGACCAGGCGCAGCGTGACGGCGGCACCCACAATGAGCAGGATGCAGAAGGCGACGGCGAGCACCAGGTTCTTTACGATGATGTTATCTTTGAGGTCCTTGAGTTTCATAAGATGTCATTTAACCCTGCGAATTTACGAAAAATAATTCATAACTTTGTTTCCCTATGCGCAAGCAAACACTCATATTCACGGCCCTCTCGCTGCTTTTCACCCTCCTGATGAGCCTGCCCTGGCTGGTTCCGCACATGGGCTGGACGGCGCTTGCGGGCCTGCTGCCGCTGCTCATTATGGAGCGGCTGGCTTCCCAGTATAAGGTAAAGCATTTCTTCTGGTGGCATTACGGCACGTTCGTGCTGTGGAACGCCGTCACCACCTGGTGGGTGGCCGGCGCCACGGTGGGCGGCGCCATTTTCGCCGTCCTGGCCAATGCGCTGCAGATGTCGGCTGTGTTCGGCGGCTTCCGCTGGGTAAAACGCCGGCTCTCCGGCGCCCTGCCCTACATTTTCCTGGCGGCGGCCTGGCTGGCCTGGGAGCGGTATTATCTCACATCGGCCCAGATTTCCTGGCCCTGGCTGGTGCTGGGCAATGCCTTCGCCGATACGGTGGGGCTTGTGCAGTGGTATTCCGTGCTGGGCACCTTGGGCGGTTCGCTGTGGGTGTGGCTCACGAACCTCTCCCTCTTCGGCCTGATGGTCTCCCTCTCGGACGGCCGCATGGCCGGGTGGAACGGCAAGGCGCGCATGGCGGCCCTTCTGGGGACCGTCGCGGTTTTCTTCGGGCCGATGGTATGGTCGGCCTGCATCCGCTTCGACGAGGAGGGCCCTTCGCTGCCGGTGGTGATCGGCCAGCCCAACCTGGATCCCTACGAGAAGTTTGAATCCCTCACCCAGGAGCAGCAGGACCTTCGTCTCCTGGCCCAGTGGGAGAAGGCTGCCTGGCCCGCGGACAGCAGCGCCGTCCTGGTGCTGGCCCCGGAGACTTTCACTTCTCCGCTATATATGGACGACGTCCGCGGCAACGCTACCTTCGTCCGTTTCCGGGAGTTCCTGGAGGGGCATCCGTCGGCCCGTCTGCTGTTCGGCGCGTCCTCTTATGACCGTACGGTCTCCCATGCGGCGCCGGATGTCTGCTCGTACGACCTGGGCGCCCAGCCCGACGGCCGCCATCTTTGGTACACGGCCCACAACACCGCCGTCCTGATGGATGCCTCCGGCGACTATTTCGCCTACCATAAGTCCAAACTCGTGGTGGGTGTGGAGTCCACCCCTTATCCGAAAGTGTTCATCCCCCTGGAGAACTTCCTGGGCGGCAACCTCATCGGCAAGGATGTGGGGCAGAAGGCCGTTTCCTGCCTCGACGGTATCGGCACGGCCATCTGTTATGAGTCGGTGTACGGGGAGTTCTGCACGGAGTATGTGAAGAAGGGCGCGAAGCTGCTTACGGTGATCACCAACGATGCCTGGTGGGGAGATACGCCCGGATACAGGCAGCATTTCAACTACAGCCGCCTGCGCGCCATTGAAACGCGCCGCTGGGTGGCCCGCTGCGGCAATACCGGCATCAGCGCCATCATTGATCCGCGCGGCAAGGTGGTTTCCCGCACGTCGTGGTGGGAAGAAGCCATGCTGCAGGGTACGGTGGAGGAACTCTCCGGAGAGAGCTTTTTCGTGCGCTATGGAGATATGGTGGGCCGGGTTTCGGTGTTCCTGTTCCTGATGATCCTCGCCGGCGCTATTTTAAGTGCCGTAAGGCCTGGGAAGGCAGGGAAATCTTAATCTTGTGCGTGGTGCGGCCCTTGTAGTAGATGAGGTCCAGCGTCGTTCCGTCACTTTCGAAGTAAATCGTATCCAGATACTTGTCCGTTTTCCTGTTCCGGCATACGGGCTCGCACCAGATGAGGGCGAAGTCTCCGGTTTTCCGGTTCTGGGTGACGATGACTGTATAACCGCGCAGGTCGAACTGGGCGGCATTTACGCTTTTTCCCTTTTCCTTGGTCGCTTTCCGGAAGGATGCCACCAGGGAGGACTCCGGGTCCAGGGCGCCGAAGCTTAGTTTTGTAGCGGTGGTTTCCGCCTTGGGATTTTTCTTCCGCCACCACTGGATGGCCGTGTCAGTGAGGTAGTCCTCATGGGAAAGGGCTACGAGGGATTCGTTTTCCCGGAAACGGCCGGCAAGCCAGGCTATTTCCGCCGTCTGGATCACACCTTCCATCATCTCGGGGCTCTGGCCTTCGATGCGGCCGTCGGGCAGGGGAGTACCATAGAAGATAGCCTGGGAGAGCAGGTTCTCTTCCGGCTGGTAGAGGGCTTCCACGTATTCACTGTCTCCGTTGCGGTAGGCGAAGTGGATCAGCTGGCGCTGACCGCCGAAGGGGGTGACGATTTCCATCGGCCCTGCAAGGACGGGCCTCGCGGGGGCGTCCTCCATGGTGTAGGGCTGCAGGGTGCGCGTCTCCTCGAGTGCCCCGGATGGAGTGAGGATGCGGAGGGTGAAATCCCCGTCCAGCGCGAGGATATGCTCGACGCCGTCCTTTTTCCAGCCGATGGCATCCAAGGCAGTGCCGCTGAGACGGAGGGCCTCCTCATGCGGAATGCGGCTCACGTTCTTTTCTACAAAGTCCAGGTACAGGAGGGAGTCCTTCATCTGCTGAATCCGGATGGAATAGACGGAGGAAGGGTATTTTTTGAGGAATTTGTCGGCGGCTTTCACCGACGGTTTCCGGATGGTCTTCTTGTATAGGTTGGTCTCGCTGCGGGACTGGGCGCTCAGCTGCACGGCGGGCATAAACAACAGTCCCAGAGCGATTGTGATGATGATTTTTCCTGTTTTCATAGATTGCAAAGTTAGCAAAAAAACTTATCTTTGTAAATTATGTTGAAAAGTGTATTTCTCTCGCTGTTGGCGGCCGTGCTGCTGCCCGGCGTGCCTTCAGTCTCCTGGAAAGCGGAAGTAAAACCCGAGTCCGGAAAGCAGTACCAGCTGGTCATCACCGGAACTGTCGCTCCGGACTATTATGTTCACCCTATGTCGGACCCTTACGTGGGTACGGTCCTTTCCGTTGAAGAAGGGGAAGGGTATGCTCCCGTCGGAGATCCGGTGGAAGAGTACGCTCCCTCGGACTACAAGGGTGAACCGGTGGTCACCGGAACCTATGTCATCCGTCAGAACCTGGATGTGACCGGGACGGCTACGGTGACCGGAACCGTCACCTGGAGCGCGTGCAGCGGAGATTTCTGCAATATGCCGGAAGACTATGAGTTCTCCGTTCCGGTGGAGATTCCCGTTCAGGCCGGGAATGACGCGGCGGCCGGCAGTCTTTGGGGTCTCATCCTGGAGGCCATCCTCTGGGGCTTCCTGATGCTCCTGACCCCTTGCGTTTTCCCCATGGTTCCCATGACGGTGTCCTTCTTCCTGAAGCAGAGCGGGTCTGCCTCGAGGGGACGTTTCAACGCCCTGATGTACGGCCTCTTCATCGTGCTGCTCTATACGCTGCCCATCTGCATTATCATCGGCCTTACCTGGGCTGCGGGCGGCGCGACGGTCACGGCGGATATCTTCAACTGGCTGTCCACGCACTGGATTCCCAACATCCTCTTCTTTGTGATATTCATGGTGTTCGCCGCGTCCTTCTTCGGCGCGTTCGAGATAACCCTTCCTTCCAGCTGGACCACCAAGGCCGATGCCAACAGCGCCAAAGGCGGCCTGGCCGGCGTTTTCTTCCTGGCCCTCACGCTGGTGCTGGTGAGCTTCAGCTGCACCGGCCCCATTGTGGGTACCGTGCTCATCAAGAGTACGCAGGGAGAGTTCTGGGCACCCATGGTGACCATGCTGGCGTTCAGCGTGGCATTCGCCCTGCCGTTCGCACTGCTGGCCTTCTTCCCGTCCGTCCTTAAGAAACTTCCCAAGAGCGGTGGCTGGCTCAACAGCGTGAAGGTGGTGCTGGGCTTTGTGGAGGTAGCGCTGGGTCTGAAGTTCCTCTCCACGGCGGACCAGACTTACCACTGGCACATCCTGGACCGTGAGGTTTATCTGGCCATCTGGATTGTATGCTTCACTCTGCTGGGGCTGTACCTGCTGGGCAAGATCCGCTTCAAGCACGACAGCCCCCTGGAGTATCTCTCCGTGGGCCGGCTGGCCCTCGTCATCGCAGACTTCGCTTTTGTCGTGTATCTCCTGCCGGGCATGTGGGGTGCTCCGCTGAAAGCCCTCAGCGGCTATCTGCCGCCCATCCAGACGCAGGATTTCGTAATCACGTCCGGTGATGCTCCTGCCATTTCGAGCGATTCTCCTGTCATTCTGAACGAAGCGGCCTCCAAAGTCTCCCTCCCTCATGGCCTCACCGGCTATACCAGCCTGGAGGACGGCATCGCCGTCGCTGCGGCTACCGGCAAGCAGGTCTTCGTGGACATCACCGGTCACGGCTGCGTCAACTGCCGTGAGATGGAGGCCCGTGTCTGGAGCGATCCCCAGGTCCTCCAGCGCCTGTCCAGCCAGTTTGTCATCGTCTCTCTGTATGTGGACGACAAGACCCGGCTTCCCAAGGACCAATGGGTGACCACCGAAAGCGGCAAGGTGCTGAAGGATGTAGGCCGCGTGAACTCCGCCCTGGTGCTGGACCGCTTCGGCGTCAATTCCCAGCCCAATTACTTCGTGCTGGACAGCGAGGGGAACACCCTTCGCGGCCCCCGCGGCTACAACCTGGACGTGGACGCCTTCGTGCGTTTTCTGGACGGCGAATAATGCGGGAATCCCTTCTGCACTATCTGGAGGATGAGGTCATCCCCCGCTATGCGGCTTTCGACAAGGCGCATCGGGAGGACCATGCGCGTGCGGTGGTTTCCCGCGCGCTGGCTATGTCGGCCCAGTATCCGGAGATCGACGAAGAGATGCTCTATACGGCTGCGGCGTGCCACGACCTGGGCCTCTCGGTGGACCGCAAGACGCATCATCTGGAGAGCGGGCGCATCATCCGCTCCGATGTGCGTCTCCGCGAGTGGTTCACTCCGGAGCAGATTGAAACCATCGCGCAGGCGGCCGAGGATCACCGGGCATCGGCCCAAACCCCTCCGCGCAGCCTGTACGGCTGTCTGGTGGCCGAGGCAGACCGCATGATTGTTCCCGAGACCATCATCCGCCGCACGATCCAGTTCGGCCTTTCCCATTATCCGGAACTCTCCCGGGAAGAGCACTGGCAACGTACGCTGGAACATCTGCACGAAAAATACGCCGAGGGCGGCTACTTGCATCTTCTGATCCCCGGCTCTCCTAACGAAAAGCCCTTGGCAGAGCTAAGGGCTATCATTCATGACGAAGTATATCTGCGCTCGCTGTTCGAGCGGATGTTCGACGAAGAGACTACTTCTTAGGCTCCATATGGACAATCAGGTGTGACTCGGAACCGTAGCGGTCGTAGAAGCGGCGCTCGACTTCCGAGGCTACGGCGTGTGCCTGGTTCAGGGACATCTCTCCATCCAGGCGGATGTGGACTTCGGCCGCAAAGTGATTGCCGATCTGCCGCGTGCGCAGGTGGTGCGGGTCGCTTACGCCCGGGACGCTGCGGATGATTTCGAGCATTTCGTTTTCGGTTTCGGCGGGGAGGGATTTGTCCGTGAGCTCTCCGAAGCTGGGCCCCAGCAGCTCCCAGGCTACTTTGACCAGCATGGCGCCCACGATGATGGATGCCAGTGGATCCAGGACCGTCCAGCGGTTCCCCAGCAGGATAGCGCCTCCGATACCGATGGCTGCGCCGATGGAAGAGAGGGCATCCGAACGATGGTGCCATGCGTTCGCCTCCAACGCCTTGGAGTGCAGGTGCTTTCCCTTGAAGTGGGTGTACTGGTACAGCAGCTCCTTGACGGCGATGGAGATGAGGGCGGCCCAGAGGGCGAAGACGCCGGGCTTTTCGAGGTCTTCCCCCTGGATCCAGCGGGCCAGGTCGCTGGCGCCGCTGACAACGATGCCGATGGCCGCCGCCGCCAGGGCCAGGCCGATCAGCAGCGTGGCGATGGTCTCGTATTTCCCATGGCCGTAGTCGTGGCTCTCGTCCTCCGGTTGCGCGCTGATGCGCACGAACACCAGGACGACGATATCCGTCACGAAGTCCGACACCGAGTGCACGGCGTCCGAGATCATGGCGGCGCTATGGCCGACGAAACCGGCCACCAGTTTCATGACGACGAGCAGCAGGTTGACGATGCTGCCGACGAGGGTAACCCTCGCAATCTCTTCTTCCCTCTCCATGTTACTACTGTCTCTGGATTATGCGGATTTTTGTGTGTATCTATTTGGCTTTCAGTAAGAAACGTGCGTTTTCTTTGTATTTTCTCGAAATGGGGATGTTTTGTCTGCCTATGCTAATCTCATCCGGGCCTGTCAGGAGGGCATCGGCCCTGTTCACCAGGAAGGAACGGTGGATGCGCAGGAAGTCCACACCTAACAGATTCTCCCACTGACTGATACTGGTCTTGTTACGGTAGCATTGTCCGTCCCTGGCATAGATCCAGACTTCCGAATCCCGGGATTCAATATAGAGGATGTCTTCCTTTTTGATGGATACTTTTTTGTAATCGGAGGTGAAGGTGATAGGGCGTTCCGTGGGGTGTTTTTTTTGGAGCCACCGAGTCAGCCTGTAGTGGCCATAGGCCATGATGGCAAGGACGGCTGCGATGAAGATCGGGTTGCCCAGCATGGCGGGCAGGGACCAATGGGTGTAGTCATAGTGGTAGATCAGCGTGATGAATACCGTCTGCCATATATAGATGAGTAGGAAGGTCATCATTGTAACCGCCAGGACGATGCACAGGGTGTTGGACACCCGTTTTCTTCGATTGGGTTCCTGCTCCACTTTGGGAAGGAAGAAGGACAGGGCCATGGCGGCCGGCAGGAAGGAGAGGCTCATCAGCACGGCTTGCGACAGGTCGTAGTCCAGGCTGGTGAGCAGGTAGGCCGTCAGGATAATGGCGGCCAGCCAGTAGGTGACGATGATAATGACTTTCTTCATTCCGGATACAAAAATAGAAAATTTTCCTAATTGTAGAGTGGTAGAATGGTGGTTAGGGGGATTTGACGGAAGGTTGGACGGATTCTGCTTTGCATTTCTTCGGCATTCATGCTTACCTTTGCAACAAGGAATTCCTAACCCGAAAGTTTAACTTTTAAAATGTGTATGTCATGTTTCCTTTAACTGATTTGTTCACGCTTTTCGTTTCCGGTGGTCCCTTCTGCATGGCGCTGATCACTCTGCTTTTTATCGGCCTTTTCTTTGCCGAGTGGAAGGCCCCCGCGTGGGTCGGGGAGATCGGCATCGCCGCACTGGTGGTGGGTGTCTTCAGCACGCTGCTTGGCTTCTTCCAGGCGGCCGACTTCCTCCAGAGTATTGAGGATGAGGTTTCCAGCAATGTCCTGGCCGGCGGCTTCAAGGTGGCCCTGCTGCCTGTGCTCTATGGCCTCATCGTGTACTTTGTCTCCCTGGTCCTGCGCGTAGTCAACAAACCTCGCATCTAGTAGTGTGTCTTGGCCGCTGTCCCGGATTATTTTATTACCTTTACTGTATAATCCGAATACAGTATGAAAAGACTATTCTATTTGATGGTGGCAGCGGCCTTGTTTCTTTGCCTGTCTTCTTGCTCGATTCTCAGATCGAGCCAGTCTCAGGGTCCTGATACATCTTACTGGTATGGCAAAAGCCGGAATGCCATCATGATGAGTTTCGGCATCCCGGACCGGGAAGTCTCCGACGCTGCCGGTGGCGTGGTCCTGGTTTACGAAGACATCAGTACGGTCACCAGCAGGAGCGGTAAGAAAGAAAAGGATTTCGTGACTGACGAACCTGTTTACGAGTCGAGCGAAACCGTCTCCCAGGTTCGCCGTTTTGCAGAGTTCTTCTTGAATATGGACGATTCCTGCTACAACATCCGTACGAACCTGGACTCCTGGCAGTTCGATACCCCGGAGCAACGTCCCTGGAAGTAATCCTCCCTTGCGAACAGTCTGGGCCAGGGGCTTATTCTTGTTGGGGGGCAAGGATCAATCCTTTTTCGCGGAGGGACTCGAGAGTGGCCGACATGTTCCGATAGTCCGCTTTGTCTCTCCAGAGGGATTCCGGCGTGCTCACGGGCACTGCGGAATAGGAGTCTTCCAGCATGCCGGGTTTGGTGCACCAGAGGTAGTCGAACTGCAGGGGCAGCAGTTTCAGCGGCTCTCCGAAGGTGTGGACTACGCGGAGGGTGAGGGCGGCTTCCAGGCGGGAGGGAAGGTCGTTCTGGTTCGACAGCGCGTTTCCCAGGGAATAAACCACAGGGACGCCGTCGATGGTTTCCACATCCTGAATCACGTGGGGGTGTGCGCCTATGATGGCATCGGCCCCGCAGGATATCAGCCATCGGGCGAACTCTTCCTGCTCGGCATTGTGGAAATGTTTATATTCGATGCCCCAGTGCGGGAACACCAGCACCAGGTCGGCGTTGGCTCGAGCGCGCTTCATGATGAGGCCGAGTCTTTCCTTGTCTTGGTAATTCACTTTGGGCCAGCGGGCGTTTGAGTTCACGTTTGTCCCGTAGGTGCAGCTCACAAGGGCTATTTTAACACCTTTCACGATGAGGATCGTGGGATTGACCAGCGTGTCGGAGGCAGCATCGGCCGCTATTCCCGTGTAGGGGATGTCCATCCTTTCCAAGGCGCGGATGGTGCGGTCCAAACCCTCCGTCCCCCTGTCCAGTATGTGGTTGTTGGCCGCGAGCAGCAGGTCAAAACCAATCCGGGAAAGATACTCCGCATAGCTGTCCGGACCGGAGAAAGCGGGATAGCCGGAATAAGGCTCTCCGGCAAGGGGGAACTCCATGTTGCCGACGGCCATGTCGGCCCGTTCAATCCTGTCCTGGATGTATTTGAAGAAGCTGTCGTATCCGTGTTTTTCGGCGCTCTTTCTGACGGCACCGTGGCTCATGATGTCGCCGATGAAAAACAGCTCCAGCGTATCCGACGGCACCTCCCGCGAAACCTTTACAGGAAATTGGGCCGATGCCGAAAGCGGCAGCATCAGAAGCAGGAACAGGACAAGGTGTTTCATTGAATAGTTCATTTCTCCATCAGCAGTTTCATTTCCTTTATTCCGGAAGAAAGCAAGGCTGATACTCTTTCTCTTTTAGGAAACATAAACAGCCTCCTTCTCTAATTGTGCTTTGAAGGATTCGGGAAGCTTGGATTTGGAGGAAACAAGGTCCACGTGCCGGCCAAAGACGGTTTCGAGTTGCTGGGCGATGGTGGCATATTGCAACAGGTCTGGTTTGGAGAGGGTAATAATGATGTCAATGTCGCTGTCGGCCGTTCCTTCGTCCCGTGCAAAGCTGCCAAACAGGCCGATGCTTTCAATTCCGAAAACGCCCTTGTTGCATAAATAGTAAACTTTTAGCATAGAAAGAATCTGCTTCCGGCCAAGGCCATTCCCACCTCTCACGTCCTCGTAATGAACAGTAGCCTTATAGCCCAGCGCATCCAGCACACGGGCATATGTGGCAGGACTTCCTAACTTCCCACTTTCCATTCTGGATATCTGCGACTTACTCATTCCGGCCAGGATTCCGACTTGTTCCTGAGTCATCCCCCGGTCTTTTCGCATTTGCCGTATGTCAGTGACTTTATACATAGCCTTCTTTTCCGCAAAGATATGGATAGTTTAATAAATATGCAACTTTAAAAAAGAAAAGTTAGCACGCCGGGAAGACCAAATTTCCAAGAATCCGGTCCTGGCGGCGTGCTGCTAAGATAGTTGAGAATTAGTTCTTGGAAAAAAGCGAGACGCTCTCCAAAACAGGGCGGTCGTGGGAGCCGGTGATCACCACGCGCAGGCGTTTTGTTTTGCAGGGTTTTGTGGGGATAATGCGCTTGTAGCCGATGGTGGTGCCTTCGGCTATGGTCATCCATCCGCCATTATCAAGAGCGACATCGAAATCCTGGATCTCAACCCGGAAACTGCTGATTCGCTGCCCGTAGCGTATGTCTTCCTGCAACTGCACATAATCAAAACTGCGATACTCCGGGAGGGTTATCTCCCAAACCTTTCCCCCTTGGCGCTTGCGAATTTTGGCATCGGCGGCAAGGTCTGTCCCGAAAACAGCCTCGCGGGCTTCCCGGAACTCCACCAGCCGCAGCGAATCCACCTCGCAGATGCGCCCGCGGGTGTCCGGCGGAACGTTCAGCAGCAACACGGAATTGCGGCCTACGCTGGACAGCCATATACTCATCAGATCATCCACAGACTTCACCTTGTCGTTCTCGGACTCCCTCCAGAACCAGCCGGGACGGATGGAGACGTCGGCTTCGACAGGTACCCAGTGCGCGCCATAAACGTTGCCCTGCTGCAGGGTGTCCGTCGGGGGCGCGCCGGCACCGGGCGTGAAGCCCTCGGTGTTCAGGGTGCTCCAGTTGGTCTCGCAGGCCCGCCCGCGCTCGTTGCCAACCCAGCGGCAGCCGGGGCCGATGTCGCTGAACATCACGGCATCGGGGCTCAGCCTGCGCACCGTGGCGCGGAAGGTGTCCCAGTCATATACCTGCTTCTTTCCGTTCGGGCCCTCGCCGTTGGCCCCGTCGAACCAGTGCTCGAACATCGGGCCATATTGGGAGTGCACCTCTTCAAGAGCCTGCGTATATACATTGTTATATTCCGGCGTGCCGTAGGCAGGATGATTCCTGTCCCAGGGCGAAATGTAAACCCCGAATTTGATTCCGTACTCCCGGCAGGCTTCCGAAAGCTCTGCGAGCACATCCCCCTTGCCATCGCGCCAGCTGCTTTGCGCCACGGTATGGGTGGTGGTTTTGCTGGGCCAGAGGCAGAATCCGTCATGGTGTTTGGCCGTGACGATGATGCCCTTCATGCCTGCCGCTTTGGCGGTCGCAGCCCACTGCCTGCAGTCCAGGTCCGTGGGGTTGAAGAGGTCTTCCGCCTCAGTACCTTTTCCCCATTCCAGACCGCTGAACGTGTTGGGCCCGAAATGAACGAACATATTGTATTCCATTTTTTGCCACTCAAGCTGGGCAGGGCTGGGAGTCGGGCCGCAGGCATCCTTCGAACAGGATGCGCAAAGTGCTGCGGCCAGAAGAAAAAACGATCTTAGCGATTTCATATTTGTGCGTGGATGTTAACTTATATCGAACTTTTTTGAACGATCTTGAAGCTGTGTATCTGTTTGGTTTAGATAGCTAATATTTGATTCTAAAGTAGTCCAGCAAGGCTTTGTAGTTGTCCTGAGCCGTGAGGCACGTGTCGGTTAAGTAGCCGTTGATGTGCCCCCATTCGCGGAGACCGCGGTAGTAGAAAAGTTTCAGCTCGTCGGTAATAATGAAGGGGACGATCCCGTTTGAGAGACACTCTTTGAACATAATCAATCGCCCCACACGTCCATTCCCATCTTGAAATGGATGAATGGTCTCGAACTTTTGGTGCAGATCGATGATATCTTCCAAAGACTTGGATGTCTTGGCATTATATTCAGCCAATAATGCCTTGATCCTGCTGTGGACCTGCTCTGGCGGACAGGTTTCCATACCGCCCACCTCGTTAGGCAGTTTCTTGTATTCACCCACATTGAACCAGGATTTTCGACTATCTGAGGTGCCGGATTTCAGCAATCTGTGAAGCTCTTTTATGAGACCTTCGGACAGTCGCTCATCGGCCCTTTCTATAATTAAGTCTATGCTACGGAAGTGGTTGGTGGTCTCAACAATGTCATCCACATTTACACTTTCGTCCGATATGCCGATGGTGTTGGTCTCAAAGATATATCTCGTTTGCTCGTGAGTAAGCCGGCTTCCCTCGATGTGATTGGAATTATAGGTAAGGTCGATTTGGGTACGATGGTAAATGCCCCCGCGAATCTGGCCATCTTTCTCTTCACGAAGCCTTTTCAGTAGCGGAGACACCCTGGTTTTCCCTTTTCGGGGCAGGGGACAATCGGCCGGAATGCTCCAGGTTTTCCCCACCAGTACCGCCCCTTCCATCTTCCCTGCATTGCACCAGTTCCTGACTGTCCTTTCCGGCAGGCCGTGCAACTCGGCATATTGAATTACAGTTAAGAACTCCATATCGTCAAATTAAAGCTTATTCCACCTACAAATATAGCAAAACTTGCCGATATCGGCAAATTTTATCATAAAAAGTGTGGATTTTGCGGATGTGTGGAAAAGTAAAATCGAACGATTGAGTCCCTTCGCCCTTGGACCGCGACGACGAGCAAAGACATACTAGCCCGGGAGCCGCGGGGGTGTCTGAGGGGGCAACGCCCCCTGTATTAATTGTGCGGACGAAGGGACAATTATCGAACCATTTTTGAAGACTTTGAGGCGGTGTATCTATTTGGAGTTCAGACGATACGTATTAAATCTATTAAAAAGAAATATGGATTCTAATTCTTGTTTCTACAGTAAAGAATGGCTATCTTCGTAGGAATTGAAGGCGGCATATTGGAGGAAGCTAAAAGAGAGGCTGCGTAAGGAGGGGAATGAAACCGTGACAAATTGTCACGCTTTCAAAATGCGCGCTGCCGATGGCAAGATGCGCCAGACCATCTATGCGATTGAAAATGACATCTTTATTCCTTCTACGGAACTGGCTCTGCGAATGTCGGCCTATTTTGGAAAGACGGTTAACGAATTATTTTCGCTCTAAAGATGAAAGTCTTATTCTCAAAGATTACCTTTTTGGCGGTCTGGGTTCTGTGTTTGTGGCTCACCTGTAGTTGTGTTTTTACTTCACGGAATTTAGCTTCTGATGAAGCTTTGTCCAAGCACTATCACAAACACAAAAATGATTTGCAAGAACTGGTTCAATATGCCGAGAGTCTATCCGATTCCGTAAGCCTTTCCTTCCCGTCAGACTCAATTCCCTCGCAAATATCCAAAGAACAATACCTCCACGTCCTCTCGCTTTTACGGAAAACCCAGTGTAAAAGCATTTTGACTTATTACCATTCAGTTTGGGGAAACAATACAATGGTGGTTTTTTATAGATGGGTATTCACTTCGCACGGTTACATATTCCTTCCGGACAATACTGTAAAATTATTCCGATGGGATCCACTGGGCTCGGACTATAATGGGCTATACGACATCGAAGAAGAACAAGAGTCGAAGCGAAGCGATTGAGCCTGCAGGCGAACGGCGTCTTCTGACGCCGAGTCCCTCCCCCGAGGGGAGGGATTTAGGGAGGGGGTAACGTAGGCCGACGGAGTCCCTTCGCCCAAGCACGCGAAAGCCCGGCCGTCGAAGGCCGGGCGAATTCGCGTGCGGGCGAAGGGACTCGAACCCATACGCCGTAAGGCACCAGATCCTAAGTCTGGGTTGTCTACCAATTCCAACACGCCCGCAGAAAGGATTTGCAAATATACGAAAAAACGTTAAATATTTGTTTGCAATGTAAGATCCAGGCAGGCCCATCCTTCGCGCTGGAGCTGTGCCTGCGGGGCGAGGCCCAGCGACAGGGCTGCCTGGGTGATGGCCTGGACGTCGGCCTCGTAGAAACCGCTTAGCAGCATGTGGCCGCCGCGGCGCAGCGAACGGCAATATACGGCCAGGTCCTGCAGGATGATATTCCGGTGAATGTTGGCCAGCAGCACATCGTAGCTGGCCATCTGCAGCAGGGATGCGTCTCCGCAGGCGGTTTCTACACGCGACCCCACCTTGTTCCAGCGGCAGTTGCCCCAGGCGGAGCGGGCTGCCACCGCGTCGATGTCCACGGCAAAGACTTTCCTCGCCCCCATCTTGGCGGCCAGGATGGCCAGGATGGCCGTCCCACAGCCCATGTCCACCACTGACTGTCCTTTGATGAGCGGTTCAAGCGCCAGCATGCGCTGCATCATCATGAAGGTGGTATGGTGGTAGCCGGTTCCGAAAGCCATCTGCGGGTCTATCCAGATATTGAAGCGGGTACGGGGCACGTTCTCGTTGAACGGGGCTTTGATCGTTACCGTTCCGTCCACAACCACAGGCTGGAAGCTCTCCTCCCAGGCCTTGTTCCAGTTCTGGCCCTGCACCGCTGAGGCCTTGAATTCTGCCACGAAAGGATAGCCGCTCAGAACGACTTTGACGTCCGAAGCCCTGTAGCGGTCTGTCTGCACATAGCACTTGAGGTACGGCTCTTCCGTGACAAAGGAATCAAAGGGAAGTTCTGCGAGTTCCGCCATCAGGACCTCGGCCCCTTCTTCGGTGAAGGGGTCCAGGCGGACGGCGACTTCCAGATAGTCGAAACTATTCATGCGGGTTCTGTTTGGCAGCCTCGGCCTGCAGGCGGATGACCTCCTCCTTCAGGGCTTCGCGGCGGCTGGCGGTCTGTTCCATAACGTCTGTGAGGAAGGTCTCCATGCCCTTGAGGGAGGCTTCCGAAACAGGAGCTTCCGCTTCCGGGGCAGGGGTTCCGGCCTCGGCAACCTCTCCGAAGACGGATTCCGTGCGGTTCTCGCCCATGGCCTTTTCCACCCCCAGTTCGAAGATGTTGTGGATGGCGGCCAGCAGACTGTACTGGATGGTGTCCAGCTGCTTGGTGAACACCGGCACGTTTGCGCTGCGGTACCTGGCACGGCCCAGACCGTAGTGGATGTGGTCGAAGTCCTCACCCCAGGCGTTGAGCCCGAACTTGATCACGAGCGGCGATTTGATCACGGAGACGTGATAGTCGAACTGCTGGCTCAGGTGCTGCGTGCCGGAGGCGGCCAGCGTGTAGCGGTCCACGTTGAGTACGAAGGGGAAGATTTCCAGGATATTGTTCTGGACGATACCGGTGACCGACATGTTGTCGATACGGGCCTCCTTCTTGTTCTTGAACATCAGCAGGCGTGTAATCTTGGTGAGCTCCCTGCTCTCCTTCAGCGTGAGGTCCTTGCCGGAAATCTTCATGACGCCGTCCACGGAAGGCAGGACCACCTGCATGAGGGTGTCGATATCCGTAGTGACGGCCAGCTCGCAGTCCAGGTCTCCCTGGAAAGTGGTCAGAAGCGGCATGAGCGTGTCGATGGCCGGGAAGAGCGTAATGACCTTCTCGGCGGTGATGTCCACCAGGTTGAGGTCGAATCCAGCCTTGATGTTCTCCTTCGAACGGGTGGAATAGAAGCCTTCGAAGTAGATGTCGCCCATGTTGGAGGCCGCAAGTGCGTTGGTTATCTGGAGCGTGCGGTTGCGCATGGCTATGTCGGCCGATGCCCAGCTCACCATCAGCGAGTCGTATTTGATGCCGTTGGCCTCGAGGCCGAAGTCGATCTGCAGGTTGGACGGGATGACGAGAAGCTTTCCTTCCGATGCCGTGGTGTCCGGCAGCTGAGCATGGTCGATGGCTTCCTCGACTGCCTCGTCGGAGGCTTCGGAAAGGCTCTCGGAAGGCTTGTAGTTGGAGTAGTATGCAAAGCTGCGCAGGAGCTCGTTGGCGTCGATGTAGTTGCTGGTAATGGCGGCCTTCAGTTTGAGCCGGGGTTTTCCGCGGCCGATGAGCGCCCGCCGCAGTCCCGTCAGGTGCGCCTGGGCCGAAAGGTCGGACTCGCCGGCCTTGAGGGTGATGTTCCGGAGGTCCAGCGTGTCGTTGTCGAAGGAGCCTTCCACCGCCGAGATGGACGTGCGGAGCGGGAAGGCGGGAAGCATGGCCCGGCAGCTTTCCAGGCCGATGTTACCCTTGATGTCCCAGTCCCGTACATATCCGCGGATGGCGTCCGAGAGGCTGAGCTTGATGTCGTGTTCGCTGAATTCGTCCTGGCTTTCCCTGAGGCGGCGTTCGCGCATGGCCTTGACAAAGGCCGAGTCTATCTGCACGGGAGGCCTGCGACGGATGTGCCGCGAGGCGGAAATGTCAAAGTTGAGGTCCCTGGCGCCGAACATGTTCGCCGCCATGCGGGCGCGCAGGCGGCCGCTCTTGGAACGGAGGGTGAGCCGGGGAGTAGGCCTTTCCCTGGAGGCAGGCTCGATGCGGAAGGTCTCGGTGTTATCCCGGAGACTCACGCTCATGCCGTCGCCGTCCCGCATGCGCAGGCTGCCCAGCTTCAGGATGCCCATCATCGAAGTGAGTTCTTTGCCGCCCTTGAGGATGTCGGCCGAATTCTGCGCCAGCAGCTGCATCTTGCCTCCGCGGAGGAACATGCCGTTCATGCTGGCCGACAAAGTGTCAATGTCTGCCTTCAGGGCCAGCACGCGGGCGCCCTGGCGGATATTCTTGTCAATCTTGTTGCCCTTGGTCTCCACCCCCAGCGTGAAGCTGGGAATAAAGGCCGACAGGCTGTCTTTACCCTTGAGGTCCAGGTCGCGAGCCTCGAGGTCGCAGGTAATATCGGCCTGGCCGATACGGGCCATGTCCAGCTGGGAAAGCCGGGCGCGGGCGCTGAGCTTGCCGTCCAGCGTACCGGTCCCTTCGATGCCCATGTCTTTTGCGAAAACGCGCAGGAGCGAATCCACGCGTGCGTTGACGGTGGCGTTGAGGTTTACGGCGGGATCCTTTCCGAGGGCATCCTTTACACCGGCCCTGGCGTTGAGGCGGGCGCCCCAGACATCCACGAGCAGTTTATCCACGCTGACGTTGACCAGCGGCTTCTGTCCGTTGCCGTAGGGGCCTTTCACCGTGGTGCTCAGGCTTACCAGGATGGCGTCCGTGGGAAGTTGCTTCAAGGCGGGGACATTGTCCTGGAACTCGCGGGCCATCTCGCCCAGCGGGCAGTCCTTGATGCCGGCCTCCAGATCCAGGTCCAGCACGCCGTCTTTCTGCTTGAAGATGCGTCCCTTGCCGCTGATATGGAGGGCCGACAGGCTCAGGTTGAGGCTGTTGATGATGGCCTCCGCCTCCCCATCGGGGTGCTCGGGAAGAAGGGCCGATGCATCCAGGTGGATGGGGACGCGCATGCGGCCGTATTCGCCGGTGCGCAGGCTGGCCTGGGCGTCGGCGTCCAGGGTGAACTGGCCGCGGCTGACCTGTGAACGCAGTTTCTCCAGGCGGAAGGAAACCGTATCCGAGGGCAGCCGGCCCGAAATCATGAGCGAGTCAATGTCCAGGCGGGCCTCCGAACGGTACAGCTGGGCTGTCTCCAGATTGCCGTCCATGACAAGGCGGCGCATGGCGAACATGCCGTGCAGCGTGTCCTTGGGGTTGGTGAAGATGATGAGGGGACGGTCGGAAAGGGAAACGCTGTTTACCACGATCGGGGGCAGCGGTTTGCTCTCCTTGGTAGAATCTTTGGGTTCGCCGTTGATGGGAAGGATGTCCCAGTTGGCGGCGGTGGAGTCAAAATAATGGGCGAAGATGCGCGGGCGTGCCAGTTCCAGCCGGTGGACATGGACCACCCGGTTGCCCAGAAGGGCCATGTAGTTGAGCGAGACGCTCAGCTCCCGGAAGGCGACGAGCGTATCTGTCCCTTCCTGGCCCTGGCCGGCCTTGAGCAGGTTGAAGCGCCTGCGGGTCTGGGACGGGTAGAGGGTGTCGAAGCGGGCGTAGCGCTCGTGCGGGTAGGTGATGGAAAAGTCTTTCGCATCGATGTTCAGGTAGGGGAAGCTCTTGATGAAGTGGGCCCGAACCTGCTGGAAACTTACATCGCCTTCTACGTATTCGGCGGCAAGGTTGTTTACGATTCTGGTCAGGACCTGCGGACGAAGCAGGACCTGAAGGGCGATGAGCACCAGCAGCAGGAAGCCGATGATGCCCAGCACGACGTTGCGTATGACTTTTCCGGTTTTCATCTTACATGACGTAATCTTTCACGTCCTGTTCCGTGACGGGATTGCCGCCCAGGATGAGCAGGCGTTCCACAACGTTTCTGAGCTCGCGGATATTGCCGGGCCAGGAACGCTCCTGGAGCAGTTTGATGGCTCCTTCCGAATAGACGGGAGCGGGCTTGCCGCTTTCGGAGCAAATGCGGTTGGTGAAATAATCCACCAGCAGGGGAATGTCTTCCTTGCGGTCGTCCAGGGCGGGAACCTTGAGAACGATGACGCTCAGACGGTGGTAGAGGTCCTCGCGGAAGTTGCCGTTGGCAATCTCCAGCTGGAGGTTCTTGTTGGTGGCGGCGATCACGCGTACGTCCACGGTGATTTCCTTGTCTCCGCCCACGGGGGTGAGTTTCCTTTCCTGCAGCACCCGCAGCACCTTGGCCTGGGCAGGGAGGGACATGTCTCCGATTTCGTCCAGGAAGATGGTGCCGCCGTCGGCCTGCTCGAACTTGCCCTTGTGGTCCCGGATGGCCGATGTGAAAGAGCCCTTCTTATGGCCGAAGAGTTCGCTGTCGATGAGCTCCGAGGGGATGGCAGCGCAGTTCACTTCCACAAACGGCATCATGGAACGGCTGCTGAGCTGGTATATACCCTGGGCCACGAGTTCCTTGCCGGACCCGTTGGGGCCGGTGATCAGGACGCTTGCCTGGGTGGGCGCCACTTTCTCGATCATCTCCTTGAGGTGCCCGACGGGGGCTGATTCGCCCACCATCTCGTGGCCGTAAATCTTTTTCTTGAGGATGCGGGTCTCCTTGACAAGGTTGGCCTTGTCGGTGGCGTTCTTCAGGGTGATGAGGATGCGGTTGAGGTCCAGCGGCTTTTCGATGAAGTCGAAGGCGCCCTTCTTGATGCAGTCCACGGCAGTGGTGATGTCCGCGTGGCCGGAAACCATGATGACGGGACTTTCGATGCCTTCCTCGACGAGCTTTACGAGTACCTCCGTGCCGTCCATTTCCGGCATCTTGATGTCGCAGAAGATGGCGTCGTATTTTTCTTTCTCCGCCTTCTGTAAACCTTCCTGACCGTTTTCCGCCAGGTCAACCTGGTAGTTTTCCATCTCAAGAATCTCCTTGAGGGAGTAGCGGATGGCGCGCTCATCATCTACAATCAGTACTTTCATGACATGTTATTTATTACGCAAATATCGCAAAAATATTCTATATTTGTACGCTTAACAAAACCTTTCTATGACCATTCCGGACATCATCATCGCCGTTGACGGCTATTCCTCCACCGGCAAAAGCACTTTTGCCAGGCTGGTGGCGGCGGAATTCGGTTTCCTGTATCTGGACAGCGGCGCTATGTACCGTGGCGTCACCCTGGCCGGGCTGGAAGCCGGCGTCATCGGCGACGGGAAAATCGACGAGGCCGGAGTGAAGGGAATCATCGGCCCGCTGGACCTGCATTTCCGCCGGGAAGAGGGAACCACGAAGCTCTTTCTCGGAGACCGCTGCATAGAAAAGGAGATTCGCGAATGGGAGGTCTCCCAGTACGTGAGTCCCGTAAGCGCCATTCCTTTCGTCAGAAACTGGGTGGACGAAAAGCTCCACGCCTTCTCCGCCGGCGGCCGCGTCATCATGGACGGCCGTGATATCGGCACTACCGTTTTCCCCAACGCAGAACTCAAGATCTTCATGACGGCCGATGAAGACGTCCGCGCCCGTCGCCGCTATGACGAGATGGTCCTCAAGGGAATTGAAACCACCGTGGAGGAAGTCGCCGCCAACCTGAAGGACCGCGACTACCGCGATTCCCATCGGCCCACCTCTCCGCTGCGGCGCGCAGAGGACGCCTATGTCCTGGACAACACCCACATGACGCTCCACGAAGAAGTGGTATGGCTGCTGGGCCTCATCCAGGGGAAATTCGGTCTGTTGGATAGTCCCGGCCTGTCATGCTGAAAGTAGAAATAGATCCCGGTTCCGGTTTTTGCGGCGGAGTCATCCGCGCCATCACGCGGGCGGAAGAAGACCTCTCCCGCAGCGGAAGGCTGTACTCGCTCGGAGCCATCGTCCATAACGAGGCGGAGCTTTCCCGTCTGGGGAAGCAGGGCCTCATCACGGTCAAGTCCCTTGCCGACATTCCGGAAGGGGAGTCCGTGCTCATCCGCGCCCATGGAGAACCGCCTTCCACCTATGAGGAGGCCTCCCGGCGCCATCTTTCCGTCATTGACTGTTCCTGCCCGGTGGTGCTGCAACTGCAGCGCAGCATCCGGGAGGCCTATGCCCGCCTCCATCAGGCCGGCCGCCACGGCCAGGTGATCATCTTCGGCCGGGTGGGCCACGCCGAGGTGCTGGGCCTGCTGGGACAGGTTGGGGGAGACGCTCTGGTGGTGGAGAACGCCGCCATGCTGGAAGAGGCTTTGTCGGCCGGAAAGATCAACCTTTCGGAAGAGACGGAGATTTTCTCCCAGACCACGAAGAGTCCGGCCGAGTATGCCGATATTTGCGAGATGCTCCGCGACCGGGGTGCCCGGCTCACGGTGCACAACACCATCTGCGCGCAGGTGGCTTCCCGTCACCAGAAGCTGGAGGCCTTCGCCGCTTCGCACGACGTGGTGCTCTTCGTTTCCGGCAAGTCTTCCTCCAACGGCAAGGTCCTTAGCGACCTGTGCCGCCGCGTCAACCCCCGTACTTACCTGGTGGGATGTGCCTGCGAGCTGGACCTTTCCTGGTTCACCGACGGCCAGAGCGTGGGTGTCTGCGGCGCTACCTCCACCCCCAAATGGCTGCTGGAAGAAGTGGCCGATCATGTCAGAAATCTTTACATTTAACTCAATATGGCAGAATTCAATAATTATAATTATAGTTTGATACAGCTTCAAAAATAATTATTATATTTGTACCAGATTACGGTACAAATGAAGAAATGCTGCATATTTTCAAGGGTTTCATCGGCACGACAGTCTGCTGACGAGCAGACAAAAGAACTATATGCGGAAGCATATAGGAATGGGTACACTGATGATGAAATCATCCCCATTCAACGAACCGAATCTGCAATTAAGTTCGCCGAATCCGAAAGACGCTCAATTCAAGAACTATATAACATACTTGACACACATCCAATAGAGTGTGTTATTTGTCGTGAACTGAGTCGTATTGCTCGCAGACCCGATGTCTTGTACAGTGTCAGGGATAAGCTTATCCAAAGACAAGTTCAACTAATCATCTGCAACCCCTACATGAAGTTGCTTGATGATAAAGGGAAGCTATCACAGACTGCGAATATTATGTTCTCTTTGTTCGGTTCGATAGCTGAATCCGAAATGGCCATAAAAATCGAGCGTTTTAAAGAAGGGAAAATAAGGAAGAAGAATGCAGGTAAATGGGCTGGTGGATTTTTGCCTTTCGGCTATTCTTTTGACCCCGACACACATGACATCTTTGTTATACCGGAACAAAGAGATGTTATCATTAAAATCTTCGACATGTATGTCAATCAAGGTCTTTCAACTGTAAAGATTGCGAGGTTATTAAATGAGACGGGAGAACTTAATACTTGCAGAACTGGACATACGATGGAGACAGCGGTATCAACGATTGGCTCGATGTTGAAGAACAGGGCATATATTGGTGAGCATCCGGTATATAGAGGAAAGATTGTTGATAACGTTTATCCCGCTATCGTTAGTAAAGATATATTTGAAGAAGCTGCAATAAGACTTGACAAACATAATAGCCGCAAGAATGCTTCTGTTAAGGTAACAGGGAAACATATCTATTACTGCTCTGATATCCTTGTTGATCAATATGGCAATCATCTTACAGGCAAGAGCGTTGCCAATTCTTATCGTTTTGTTAGAAATGATGTGTCGGGGAATAAATATCAGATAACCGTTCCTATTAACTTGGTCGATTCGTTGGTTTGGAATTTCACGAAGCAATATATTGAAATGAACAATCCGTTGACGAACGATGAAGCAATAAAAAGACTTTCGGAAAATCATAGAACCCTGTTAAGCGTCATCAAGCATAACCGCAAAAGAATTGATGAACTAGATGAATCCATCATCCGAGCTAATGAAAGAATTGTGGCTGGGAAGATGTCCGAAAGAAATGGAGATATTCTTATTAACCGATTTGAAGAAGAAAAGGCCGAGTTAGAAGAAGCCTTTCTTTCGAAGATGTTTGAGGCAAGGGTAATCTCAGAAAAAATAAAAGTACTAAAAGAAACCACCGAAACGCCACTTGATAATCCTTCGGACGAACTACGGTCTGAACTAATACATAAGTATGTTGAAAAGGTGACCGTAAAACCTACCGACGATTGGGGTGTTTATGAGCTTTCGATACTTTACTTTGACATGAATGTGGATTTTGTAACCTTGAAATCAATGTCCAAAAAGGCTTATGATGTACTTGGGAATGAAATCAGTTTCGATTACTTAGAAAGGTTTGTTAGACCATACAAAGACAAGTAGTCCAGCCCTGCCGATAAATCACAATTATCTGATATTCAAGAAATTACAATAAGAAATATTTTTAGTTGTCGTGGGGAGTTATTAAATTTGTACTAACAAAACAGTACAAAGATGAATACGACAACTACACATCATTCGACAAGTGATTACCTTCCCTGGGATACGATGCTTTCCCTCGTCCGCAAACTCTATCGAGACAAGAACTACACGATGAGTCTATACATCGGCTGCGGAGCATTCTTCGGACTGCGTGTAAGCGATACGAAACGACTTACATGGGCTATGCTGATGAATGGTAACACCTTCTCCATCGTAGAACAGAAAACCCAGAAGAACAGGACAATCAAGATTAACCCCGACTTCCAAAACCATATCAAGAAATGTTATATGGCTTTGGGAATCCGGGACATCAATTCTCCCTGCTTCCTTTCTCAGAAACATACCGTATTCAGTACACAACGGCTAAACGTGGTCTTAAAAGAAATTAAAGACCAGTACAAGGTCAAGGACATTGACCATTTCAGCAACCATAGCTTAAGAAAGTGCTTCGGTCGAAAAGTGGTAGAGATGGCTGGTGAGAACAGCGAGATGGCCTTAATCAAGCTGTCCGAACTGTTTAATCACAGTAGCGTGAATGTAACGAGAAGATATCTTGGATTGAGGCAAGAAGAACTGTTGAATACCTACGACTGCTTGGACTTCTCGTAAACTGTTATTATCAGATGATGTGGAAGGAATCGGGAAACCGATTCTTTTTTATTTTATCTAAACTTATTGTAAACCGACTAATAGAGAACAAGCTGCATCTGGACGGTATTCGCGGTTTACATAATTCGATTAAAGCCTTATTATTATATATAAATATAATTATGGTCGCCATGACGAAAGACGAAAAGAATCTGATATACAATGCCTTAAGACGAAATACCCCTGACTACTTCGACAAGTTGATGCAAAAGGTTAATCAAAAACGAGAAATGATATTGACTTGTATTGAGATTGCAAGTAACGGCAACGATGACGGATATCAGGACGAAGTAAACAGGTTATATAATACCTGCTGCTCGTTGATGAACAAGACCGAAACCTATATGCTGAACTACATCTGTCTAATTAAGCATAAAGAACAGTTCAATGATAGACAGAATGATGATACCGACATTCGCAAATGGGTCGGTTACCTGCAGGAATTCCTCGATTCCGCGAATAACGAGAATTCGACAGATTCCATTATCGGTATATTGGACAAACAAGCACGACAGATCATCAACCAGTACAGAACCAAGAAACCCGTTGGAAGGCCGAAAGGAACAGGCAAGAAAATATTCTCGTATAACGGCAAGAATTACCACACAATTCAAGAATGTGCTGATGACTACGGAATCTCAAAGCAAGGCATGCACAAGAGATTGAAGAAGATGTGCATCATATAGTCATTGACAACTTATTAAAAGTAAGTCACGGATTTATATTATCTTTGTCAATGAATTGGTTATTACTACATATATGATGAAGAAGATTGCAATAATATTTGGGTTATTAGCCTTAGTCGCGTGCAATAAAATACCAAACGAAGAACCTGATGAAGAAGGGGTAGCCTCATATAAAACAGCGTTCCGCCAAGAAGATTATACAAAGGGTAAATTAGCCGAAGCCAACTTTCATTTATACTCCTTTATTAAGCAAGAATTAGAAATTGAAGGGAGAATCTGTAATGGCAATTTTACAGATCTGTCTCCAAAGGCATCAGCCATTAAAACACTTTGGATTCAAGCATATAAAGTTGTCAGAGATTGTGCAATCGCATTGTATTATATTCCCATTAGTTCTCCCGCTAATTCTGACTACTATATTTGCCAGTTCTCCGCTATCAGAGGATTAATAACCTGTCAAATGGCATCACTATGGGGTAGTGTTCCCTTTTATACATTACCACAAGAGGATTATACTCAGGCAGTTGATGTATATAATTCGACTAAGTTATTCTCATCTGCCGTTTCCGATTTTTCAAAGGCAATCAAGATTAATGGGACAATTCCCGAAGGATATCTAAACAGGGCGGCAATCTTGACGTTGCATTCTATCGTTGAATTATCTCGTAACAATAAAGAGGCAGCAAAAGAGTTATTAAATAAAGCTAAACAACAATTTGATGGCGGAGAGACGGCCTGCTCATTATTAAATACAGACCCTCTCTCGACCTTTGTAATTCCTGAACCAATTGAACTCATTACAAAAACAACCGTTCAATTACTACTCGAAGAGGCTTTAGGTCAAACAGAACAGTTGAACGAAAAATGGGAAACGTTAGGAACGTCATTTGGTCATTGGCAAATGTTAACAAGAACAAACCAAGCTCAAAAGATTACTGGATGTTCTGATTATCAACTTCTATTGCCAATTCCTGCAGACGTTGTTGAGAATAACGATGTCTCGCAGAATCCCGGATACTGATAATGTCTTACATATATTCAAAAATATAATTAATGAATATTATTTCAAGACTAAACAATATGATTATTAATAAGTTAGCACAACAATCCCTGTTGTGCTATTTCATTTCTGTCAGAAACGATTGTTTTTGAACATTATTGCCCATCCCTTTCCGTTTCTGTTCACTTCTTTGTCGTGAGACATTCAGCCCAATTCCACACATTTTTGTATTTATGAAACAATTATGTGTTTTTTGACAAATTGTATTATATATACTATTTGTCTAATTTGTGCTAATTGTTTCACCCCTCCAAGCTCCGCCGCCAGCATCTACTTGCGCCGACTGTTTCATCTTGCGCCAAATTGTACTGCGAGAAAGCCCTGTCTTGTGCATCGCTTCCTTGATCGAACCGTATCTGACACCATCGACTATAACCGGGCCACCCTTCTTCTTTTTTCTTATATAAGTCTTTCTCAGATACTCCTCAATCATCCGTGTTATCTCATCGTCTGGAATCTCCATCTTGTCCGTCACCTTCTGCTGGAACATGAAAACATCGAGATAATTATAAACGATTCTCGACAACTTCTTCAAGTTGCCATAAACCTCCCTCGCCGCAGTTTTCCAATCTATCGTCTCGTTATACAGTGACCTTGTATATCTGGCCGCATCTTTAAACGGGTTCCAGTCATCCTTGGTCATGTTCTCCAGAAACTCCACGTCAATATACTGTCCGTAATTATCTATCAGTACCAGAAACTCGTCATACTGGACTATATCGGCTTTTGTAATCCCGCCTGTCCTTCTAACAAACTCTTGTACTATTGACTTGAACTCGGCTTCGGTTTTCTCCTTGTTCTTGTCGTTCTGTTTATATATTCTATTGATGATGTCCTCGATGACGGTCTTTAAATCACCTGTAACGACCTTGTTGAATTCCTCTGTCGGTTTGACCCACAGAACACCATCCCTTGTCTCCTGAACCATGTTCCAGTCAAACCTTACCATCTGACCACTGAACCTGTCCTGACGAAGCTGGGAATGCTTCGCTAGCGGCACATCCGCATCCGGATATATATAGCTTACATCAAAGTAGTTGGTCGAAAGTCGGTTATATATCAGCTGCATCTGACTTTCATACTTCTGGACGTTTTTAACTAGCTTATATGCCTTATATCGTCTTTCGTTGAGGGCATATTTATCGTCAAGTTTGTCCAACACTTCGGGTATCATCCCGTATCTGACTTCGAACAGTTTTTTATATCGGTCATCAAAGAAATCATATCTGACACTGTTCGAATTAATCATATCTACTTTGGTCCTGGCAAATTCGTAGTCGATGTTTGTATCCAAGTCTTTAATGTTGTTGTTGAGTTTGGAATACTTGTACGGAATGACCACCTTGTCAATGACCTCCTTATTTCTTACCCTATTTGCGTATTGTATGATGCCAAGTGAACTGTCATTCATTATATAGACTCTGGCCTTCTTTTCGGTATCGATATACAGATTAATACCGGCTTGTCCGTAAACGCTGAATACCGTTACTTGCTTTCTGACAGTCTGGTTGTTGAGGACGAAATTGACGGTCTCGGTATACTGCTTGTTGAACACATCGCATTCAATACCATAGTACTTCAAATCTTCTTCCGTCTGATAGTTCGTTCCATCACGGAATAACAGTACTATGTTGTCCGGGGATTCGTTAATCCAGTCCCTCATATCGTTATACACATACCCCTTCTCGCAATCGTAATAGAAAACAATGTCCGCCTTGACTTTCTTCGCTCTTTTGTTCACCTGTATCTTCTTGCAGTCGAATTCCTCAACCTCATAAGATGGTGTTCCAGTCATCAGAATACGGATTCCTTCTATCCTATTGAGGGCATCCTTGATGTGGGCTATACTTTCCAGACGATAGTCGTACATGTACAAAGTATGGATCTCGTCCACCACGAAATACTCAAAGTCGTATTTCCACATTTCATACAACCAGAAGGATTCCCAAGTCGTGCAGATACTCCATCTGCTAGCCAAGGCGTTCTGGACATTACCGCAGACATGCTCGACTTCATCCGTGTGGTTGGCATCGACTATCAGCCAGTGCTTTGCGTCCTCCTTGTCAAAAGAATCCTTGTTGATGCTGGTCATCGGACTTATGAAGCAAGTCCTTTTGCCAGAGTTGGTAAATTCCTTTGCCATGAATGTCTTTCCGAAACCGCATCCGGCAAATACGTGGTTGCACCTATTCTTGTCCCAATCAATGTCTATATCGGTCAGATGCTGGTCATCTTCCAGTTCATATACCAAGTCGGCATTATACAGGTCAATTTCCTTCGGGACAAATACCTTCTTGAAACGGTAACCGAATTCTTCCAGCCTTGACACCTTGACATAATCTCCCGTCCTATATCTTTCAAACCAGCGATTTCGTCTTGGCTCGTCCAGATAGAAGTCGTGTGTATGGTTGTTCTTTTCCGGCAGAATGTTCGCAATCTTCGCCCACTCCGCATCAATCTTCTCCTTGTCTTTGAACACCGCTATTAGGGCATCGTATATTGCCCATCGTTGATGATGGTCTTTATAACCGATTTTATCAACCAGTTTGACAGATTTTAGCTTGAACAACTCGGAACCATCCGCTTGTACATCTGACACCTTGATTCTCTCTTTCTCCAGTTCGTAGGTTTCGATATCCTCAAATGAACCGAAGCCGGGTTGGTCGGAATTACCCCATAGCCACGGTTTGGCCGTGAGATACATACCTTGATATGGACTTGCCGAACACCTGTCCGCCACCTTCGGCCACTCAAATATCTCCTTTGCTCCGATGTTTGCGAACGCCTCGGACACTATCTCCTTGACTCTCTGTGCGCATTTCTTGAAGTTCTCCTCGCTCTTTTCTACATCGAAATAGAACAGGATATGATATCCTGTCCCAGAATTCGATGTTTGCATTCCGAGATAGTTGAGGTTGTAGTTAATCAGGAGATAATCATGCAGTCCGTTTTTCAACTTATCCGCATCAAACTGCCTGCACTCGTTGTAATAGTGCTTGGAATCTATGTCGGAATAGACGCAACCATTCCAACCTGACCAGTCAAGACTGTCGGTAGTGACACGATAACCAGTATCGAATAGTTGAAGCCAAGGAAGGTTATCTTTATCGGTTTCGGTGACAACAACATCTGAGAGAGCAACCACTTCCATAGTCGCTCCTCCTTTCGTGTATTTCCAGCCTTTATTAAACAGAATCTTCGCCATAAACCAAGCCCCCATATATTGTTAGGGCAATATACAGGGGCGGGGCTTGCACGAAAACTTTATAGCGAAAGACGAATCTTCTATGTCCAATTTCATTGCAGTCCCTAACCTGTAATTACTTTATATATAATAATATAGAAACTTCTCGAAATAAATTCAGAAAATCGCTTTATTATTAAACAAAAACATGAAAACTTTAACCGAAACCATTAGCGAGAGTGCGGCAATCACTGGTCTTAGACCATCTTTCTATTTCAACAACATGCAGTTTTTTGAAACCCTAACCGATCCGGAACAACAAAAGTTTCTTACTGCATCATATAAACGAGTTGACAACTTCCTTTATGTATATTTCTATTTCAAGCGTAAGCCAATCGGGTACTTGAAACTCAAACCCATTACTGTCTATTAAACCAGAATCCAAATAATTAATCCGACAACAATCAGGGTTAGGACAATCGGCAGCCATCTTTTTAGTTTCTGGGTACGGTCGTAATCCTTCTCTATCTTTTCCATCATATACTCTTTGAAACCGGAAGGGTTATCCCCCCAATTCAGTTCGTATATGAACTCCGCTTCTTTATTACCTGCATCAACGGCTTTCTTAATCCAATACTTTGCCGATACGATATCCTTCGATAGATCGGGTTTACCGTTGAGGTATAACGAACCGAGGATGAACCAGCAGAAGGATTCGTTCTCCTGTGCCGCATCTGCTCCCTCCTTGACAGCATCAAATCCTTTCTTAAAATCATACCACGGCTTGCCCTCCATCAAATAGGCAAGACCATAGACGGTTTTTGCTGCTGCCGGGGCATTCTTGTTCGTGGCAAGACCCTCAAGCATGGATAGCTCGTTCTGGACTTCTTCTGTGCTGTCGGCCAATTGCAATCGTTTTGTAATGATTGCGGCCAATTCCTTGAAGTCTTTTGTGAACTGTTTGTCGGTATACGATTTGGCCAAGATTAGATAACTATAATAAACTCTGCCCAGTGTAATCAAACAATGAGGGGCACAACGAACTTCGAGGAAACAAAACTGATTCTATCAACTTATCATGTTTAAGAAATCTATCGTTTGTTGTTTGTTCTTGAAATGACAGTCAATGTGCGACCCATTAGTATATCTAACAATGATTTCAAAATATTGCAGTTCAGCATCCGGTGGTAATGAAGCATACTCATTAATAAACTTTATGGCAGAATCAACAGAAGGTAATAACACACTCGACCCATGCAACGGCAGAATATGTATACTCTCTATTCTTCTGTTTACGCTTGTTGAAAGCTCATCAATAAATGCCGTAATCCTATCGGAACATCTCTCAAGAAGATCATCTCGTATCTCTCCAAGGACAGCATCCGGTGTCGCTTTCCATCTATCAACTATCCTACTAAGTGCTTGCTCACTCGTCTCTTCATCAAAGAAGATGTTTAAGCCATTAGCCTTAAAAGAAGAAACTAAGTCATTGAAAGGAACATATAGTACGGAAAAACCTTGACTTCTTAGTTGCTCAAGTGAGTTGTTGGTAAACTCTCCACTTAAAATTGCGCCTTTGAATGGCTGTGTCCTTCTAAACCTCTCAACAATAGGGTTAATTGCTCCTGAGATTTCCTGTGCCTTGTTTTTGGAATGCTTTGTGTACCGTCTCCAAGCTAATTCAATAAAAGCGACAGGTAATCCAATCCTGTCCTCTGTTCCATTCCGCTCAAGAACATAATCAAGGTCATGATGATTCCCGTCTGCGTCTTCCCAAGTAATCTTCTTCCCCTTTCTTGCCCTACGTTCCCCAATTGTGTCAAAATACAAATTGTTTTCTTTTGAAAACTTCTCTATGGGTTTTTTCATTGCACCCTCAAAGAAATTTCCAATTAATTCGCCAAGAATATGTGATGGAGATTCTGCCATAATATCATTTATTTATCCATAATCTTCCTTCTTTAAGTGGAACACGATGCTTTCGATTCTTCCACTTAACATTTCGGTCTCTCAACTTCTCAAAAGAGTAATCTTTAAAACCAGCGGCGACAGCCAATTTACCTAACCATTCATCAACTGGAATATATACTCCATAAGGAGCTGAATCACCTATTACAAAACACATCTTACAATTCTCACTCGTTACTTCATATAACGAACGGAAAACATTTGCCAAGTCATAGAAATAAGCTGTAATCATAAGGTGATAGTTCTTTTTACCTCCATGATTCTCTTTCTCTTTGTCAAGTAATTCGTATTTTTCCTTTAATTCGTCGGCAATCGGAGATAATAACTCTGAATCCAATATGTTTCGTATTTCCTCTTTCTGATTACCCACATGTTGAGTACATGCTCTAATCAAATTTACGCGTACTTTACTTTGTAGATCCTTCCATCCTTTGATGTCATTCCAAAAGCACATCTCCAACCTTAGAGCATCAGCATAATCGTAATTATTAGCATAGGGTGGAGAGGTAATGACCAAATCGCCCCAACCCTTTGGAATAGAGGTAATGTTCCTGGCATCTTCCTGAAAAATAGCCAAAGCCGACTTCTCGCTCAATTTGTTTTCTGAGCATGCAATATCATGTTCAATTTCTTTGATTTTTAGCAAATACGCCTCGTATGGGTCAAGCACTTTTGCTTTAGTCTTATTGGGCAGCACATATTGCCATTGAGCCGTGCCAACTGGAGATACAGAACGCAAAATGGATGTAATTACAAACCATACGAAATTCTGAATCTTATCATCTTCTAATTCTAAACATGCCAACTTAAGCGACTCTAGTTTCTGCAATGTCTCTTTGGGGTAACACTTGGTTACAAGTTCCGGATAATTTATGTCCCCCACTGTTTTCTTCTTAGCACTCGCCAATACTGCGAGGCATTGAGAGATTAGTTCCCCTTTGTCAAATTCTCTCCATTGCAATTTGGCTTGAGCTATCTTAAATACATATGGATGGGATTCAATACCATAGGCGTTAACATCATGAAATCCACTCTCGACCACAACAGTTCCGGACCCGACGAAAGGGTCGATAATATTCTTTCTCCCATTTGCCTTCTCTTCTTCAATAAGCTTTCCTACCCATGATGCGGAAAAACCAGCAGTATAGCGATACCAACGGTGAATGGGGAGTTTCATATTGTCCTGAAATGTAGAAGATTTGGTATCATCTACATCGTCAAGAAAGTTATCGAATAAACCTTGTTCTATATAAATATCCTCTGTGTTCATACATAAATCTCAAATTAGGGCTTTTTGCTTCATCAGCCCACTATATTATTCTACAAAGTTACCTTTTTTTCTCCACCCTTCAAAAAGAAAAACAGATGCCCGGAAGACTTTGATATACCGTAAAACGTTTTAATAATACCCCGAGTCATTTCAATCTATTGTCCAGATTGACAGCAACATACTCACAGAGTTTATCATTTTCTCCGGTTCTTGCTTCTATAGTGTAATTACAAACACCCGTTTTCATTCCTATACTGAAAGTATTTCAAAGAGTTTGGGATAATGCCCTGATTGTTGTGTTTCATATTTCAGGACAAACGGCTTGGGCGAGTAGTTTATATAGATGTCCTCATCGTATGACACAAGACATAGCCGCTCCGCATTTATCCCACTTTTGTCTATGGTCACCCCCAACAATCCCTTATAATGCTTCGCCAACGATTTGAACACCGACCCATAGATTACATTCATCCTTTTGGGTGTTAATACAATTTGAAAATAGTCGTCATGCTTCAAGGAGTATTTTACAAGAATGTGTAGTCCTTGACCGGATACAGAATGCGAAAGCATCAGAACGTGCTCATCTTCCCGTAAGACATTTTCAATTTCGGCCATCTGTTTGTCTGACAGATGGTCAATATCAAAGAAACAGATTCCTGTTAATGTCACAAGATTCTCTCGCCCCTTACCTCCCAGCATCGTAGCAGCAGGAGCAAAAGCGGGAAATCTGTTCCTCTTCATCTTGCTCAAAGATTCCCTGTCGCCCTTAGAAGAATAGCTGCGGGCTTTCTCTGTAAGCTCACGTAGTTTCTCGCTTGACTTGATGATATGGAAAATTTGCTCAAGAGAGGTCTCTTGAGGAACACCACAGAGTATATTCTTGAAGATTGATACTCGCATAAATCCTATCCAAAGTTATTTATTATTCCCGTATAATAAAAGTGTAATGATTGTATTCATAGGTAGAAAGTTGGCCGTGTTCTGTTATAATAGAGTACTAGACATAGACGACTGACTTAATAAGTAAATCGTCTTTGATTTGTTCCGATAATCAAATACTGTTCTATAATCTTTCCTTCTTGGTAGATGGCGAAGCCTCTTTTCCCTGACTTCAATTTAATTCCACCATATAAATAGCCAGGTCTTTTCCCGGCTTGCTTAGCTTTCTTCAGTGCTTCTTCAGCGGTATAACAATAATACGTAATCATCATGACGACAAAGTTAATAGATGCTTGAGCCAAAGTATTGCACAAGCCGTCATAATTTTGTCCTGTAAACTAATTGATTTCATATCTCTAAAATATTATATAAAATATAAGACAAATCGTCATAATTAGTTTACTGGATATGTGTATTGATAACCTGATATAACGGAAGAAGCCGACTGATAATACCATCAGTCGGCTTCTTCAAACAGGTTACAGGATAGTTGGACTATCGTTGAGGATGAATCTACATTATGTCAGTCGGTTCAGACTATCTTCTCCCCCAATGCGAATCGGCTCGGAAAATCATTACTTATTATCCTGTCAATCAACGTTCTATCAAAATATTCCCATAAATATTCAGGTCTAATGAGACCTACAATTTGTTTTCTTGAATTATCTGGTATACACGTTATTAATGCCTCAACGGATTCTCTGTATCCATCCGTCCGGAACTCTTTGTATAGATTAAGGAAATCAACTAATAGAATTCCCCATACCCAGTTCTCACCATGTTCTGCTAATTGTTTGTAGAGATAATCCCGACATTCGTTGTTAAATGCATCTACTATCTTTTCTAATTCTTTGTCTTTGAATTCTTTGTAATTATTCATTTTCTAATTATTATTTAGTTATTAAACGGGTGCTATTGAAGGCTAGTACCCTGGAAAGCCTCAAGTAGTGATTCTTCGGGAATAGGAACAAGTGGAGTCATTACCATTTGTCCAGTCATCCAGTATTGCACCATTGGTTTGTAGATGTCAACATCGCTGTGACGAACCTCTTGTATGTCCTTTTCTACGATTCTATTGATACGATATTGAATTTTCCTAAAGTCAATAGTAACAGATTTGTATTCGTCTACGGTCTTGCCATCCGCCCATTCACAAACCTTCTCATTTTTATGGTACAGCCAGATTACATGGTGATCCATGAAACACATGTCATTTGTTTCACTACATTTCCTCGGCATCCACATAATCACCAACTGGATGTTGTACGCTTCGTCATTTAGGATAATTGCCGTAGGGTCTACCATGTAGGAGTCTTTTAGTCCTTCTGCAACTGTGGCCATATCACGATGAGGCACATTAAGAATAATCTCCTTGATGAAGTCATCATTATTGTTCTTGTTCTTGTTCATATTCTCGAATGATTTGTTAATATTTGTATGCATATTTATTTGTGTTTTAATGATTTATAAAATGGGGGTGCTATTGAAGGCCAGCACCCCGACAAGCCTTATTATTCTTCGCAAAAAGATTGGATCTCTGCAGAAATCTTTTCTATATCACTATCAGAAAAACTCCCACCAGTATTAGATTTGAACTCCCAGCAAGTATCATCACCTCGAAACGTGTGATAGAGGTAAATCAACTGCACAACAGGACACATCCATTCATCTTCCATCATCCAATCATACTTTTGTTCAATCCAGTGCATTTCAACCACAATGTCATCCGTAAGATTTTGGATACAGAGCACCTGTTCATCACCAGAACATAACTGAGACGTGAGTTTAAAGAGATTAATCATGTCTGACATTGAATAAACCTCAAGTGTAATACAATTCTTTTCTTCCATTGTTTTAAAACGATTGACCTGTACATCGTGAGGTTTTAATTATTTTTTGTAGTAATGGTTAAATGTGTTCTATGCTGAAATTTGATAGGATATTTCAGGGAAAGAATCGGTTGATTCGGGGAGTTCTTCAAAGTATTCCGTTTCAGGGAAAAGGATTGAATAGTTGGGGTTGTAAATGAATTCTAATTCCGGTGTGGAGATTTTATTGTTATGGGTGTTAATAGAGGTTTTGGATTTAGGAGTAGATTGGGGTTTGGATTTGTGTTTAAGTTCAGATTTGGATACTGAAACAGTTTGTTCAGAAGCAATGATTTTTGTGATTTTGTCATTTTTAGGATTAGTAATAATGGTTGCATTGTGAGTGGTTTTGGTTTTTGAGAAGTAGATAGTTTGGTTCTCTTCATTGAGATAAGCCACTTCACCAGTTTTTTTGTTGATTAATTTTTTCATGATTTTGAATTTTTAAATGTTTAACAGCATCACAACTCAGTGACGTTAACCAATTGAGAATGTCCAGTGAGGGTTTCCGAAAAAAGTGGAATATTTTTTCAAAATCGTATTTCTATGTGGCTAGAAACCATGAAGATTTTTCAACAAATTTCTTCGTAATAGCAAAAGTTGTTTTAACTTTGCATCTATGAGAGAGAAGAAGTACAAACCCCTCAACCTCCCTGTTGAGCTTGTGGAAGAATTGAAGGTATGGCGAGAAGCCTACTGTCTGTCACGAAAGGAGAATGTCACCTTCGAGAAGATGATAGAGGATATGATTGCCTGCAACAGAAAGTTCAAATGGTGGAGAAAAAACGAACGAGATATCGTTACGAAGTATAAAGCGGTCAAGTTATCAAGGAAGAAAGGCATTGACCTTTATGACGCAGAGGAAATGGTCATTAAGAATGATTCCGACCACACTTCTTCCAGTCGAGGTCGGCATGGCGGATGGAGGGTGGATTACGAATATCTCCCACTTGATAACGAGTATATGTGGGACAAGGATTGGGATAAGATAAAATAATAAAAAGGATGAGTGTACCTCGGTCGTACACTCATCCGAAAAATTATATCTAAAAAACCTATGAGTATCGTGCGAGAACCGCACTTTATCGTGTGAGAACCACACTGACAGAAATTCTATACTTAATATCGGAACATTGCAGAAATAAATTCATTGTTTCGGACAACTTTTTTTACCGGACGAAGATATATTTGTCCGTCAATACCTGAATAGCCTCATAATTGACCTCTGGCATCCCTTCCGACATGTCCAATAAAATCAATATGCTATGGAAATCGGCTTCATTAGGGGCATCATGACGGTTAATTAAGGACACATTGTCATCTTCATCGACATATATACCATCGTCTTCGTCAATTTCCGAACTGTATTTGATATAATCCTCAACGAGATCGGCAACGGCATCTGCGAACCTGTGCCAGTCTTGAATGCTATGATACCACTTCTCCATACTGGATGATATAAAAGAAAAACAGTTGTGCTTCACAGCAGAACTGTTTATCAATCATGTTCAATAAACTTTGTAAACTCATACATAATATAGGAACGTTTGTCCCAAAATTCATTTTTTTCTACACTTTTTTTGATAAAAAACTCTCCCGGCCTCTGGAAGATTTTCCAAGTGTCTCAGACAGAGACCAATAGCAAGCATAGGCCGGGAGAGTGAATATTAGTCAAGAACAATGAATTCGTCCACACCGGGAATTAATGCCAATCCATGTCCTTCTAGATGAACCTGACCAGCATCGTCTATATAATCTATTACCCCCTCAACTCCGTTCATTCTAGAGGCTTGCCAGTCCTTCCCTCCGTTATCGTCCATACGGATAATACGTACTTTGTCTCCTACTTTCATTGGTTGTTTCGTTTGATGGTTCGTATTACTTCATCGGCAAAAGAGAAGTACTGATTCCCTGCGATGATAATGTGGTCAACGAGTGAGATTTCCAGAATCCTTGCAGCCGTTCTAATCCTATCCGTGACAGTCATATCGGATACGCTCGGCTTCGGGCTGTCGGACAGATGGTTGTGGAAAAGGATAATACCTACCGCCTTGTTTTCAAGAGCGATGGAGAATATCTGTCGCAGGTCAATTGTCGTACTTGTCCAGCCTCCACGAGAAAGTAGTTTGCACGCGACCTGTTCGTTCCTCAACCCTACAAATATTCCCCACAGTTCTTCGTGGTCAATGGTGTTAAATCTGGTCTGCATCATTTCAACGGCAACGGCCGGGCTACTTATTAACTTGGTTTCCATATTTAATCAGTCGTTTGAATGTAATAGTCGAGTTCTTCCCCTTTCAGATTGTCCATTATCCACTCGTCCAGCTTGTGGAATAGATCAGTATAAAGACGGGAATACTCGTCATTCACTTGATACCACCGCCAGCATTTCCAGTTCAAAACCATAGCCAGTTCGGTAATATACTTATAGTTGGATTTCCAGCTACGGAAAGCGTTTTCGTAAGTGGACTTGATGCCGTTTACTCCAAACTTGTCCGCTATACTGAAATCCGTGTAGAACGTTGTGAGCGGCTTATATCCGGTCTGTTCTTCGATTGTCCAGTTTTCCAATACGATACCCATAATACTACCGGATAATCACGATTCCTTGAAGGGCAATCCTATATGGGATAACTAATCCCGCATTGCACTTCTCACAACAAACACCATCGGCCAATGGAGCGGCGTTGTGTGTATAACCGTCTATTGGCCGATGGCAAATGCAGCAGGATTGTTGTTGTCTACTTGGCTTCTCCATCTGTGTTCTCGTCTTTGTTGACCGCAGCCTTGCGTTCTTTACGCTCGGCCTTCTTCACAGCCTTGCCGTTCTTCTCAGCGACAATCTCCTCAACGGTCATCGGCTCGACCTCACAGGCGTTGCAGATGGTTGCGTATGCACTGCGGAGATATCGCATGTCGGACTCGGCTTTCTGCAGGTCTTTGACCGTCTCCGACCAGTTGCTGAACTGGGTTTCGTTAGTGCGGTCTTTGAGGTAAGTTTCCTGACTGGCCGTAACCTTCTTAACGAGGTTGTTGATGGTGTTGTAGAGGTTGAAGATTTCGTTCTTCAGGACGTTCATGATACGTTTCATCTTTTTGTTGTTTTTGAGTTTGTAAATATCTGATACATAGTGTTTTACATTGTTAACGGTACAAATATAATAACTCCCTCTTAACAAATAACAAAAAAACTGGGAAATCTTCACTTAAGTCACTGACACATAGAGAATTACGCGATAAATCGAACTGATATAATGTAAGATTGATATAAAGTTAATTACCAATGCATTAGCCGAGAAAAAATCATTTATAACCAAATATTTCTTTTTGCCTGCTCACTAAGAATCACTATCTTTGTACTGATATGCAAGATGGCAAGTCGTATAAAAACGAACCCGAAAGCATGTTGAATACGTCCATATGGGGCGTATGGTATTATAAATCATTAGGTTATAAAAGAATAAAGCTATATCAAAATGAGTTTACAATTCAAATACGCACCTATGTTCCAGCTGGGACCGGACACGACCGAGTATTACAAGATCCCCGGTTCCGAGAAGCTGGTGAAAACTACTACTTTTGGCGACAAAACCATTCTGGAAGTATCTCCGGAGGCTCTTACGCTGGTAGCACAGCAGTCTTTCCATGACTGCCAGTTCATGCTGCGACGCGCTCACAACGAGCAGGTGGCCGCCATCCTGAAGGATCCCGAGGCTTCCGACAATGACAAGTATGTGGCCCTTCAGTTCCTGCGCAATGCGGAAACGGCTGTCAAGGGCGTGCTTCCTTTCTGCCAGGATACCGGTACCGCCATCATCCACGGCGAGAAAGGCCAGCACGTCTGGACGGACTTCGAGGATGAAGAGGCCCTGAGCCTGGGTGTTTTCAATACCTACACGAAGGAGAATCTCCGCTACAGCCAGAACGCTCCGCTGGATATGTACAACGAGGTGAATACCAAGTGCAACCTCCCTGCGCAGATCGACATCGAAGCCACCCGCGGCAGCGAATATCGCTTCATCATGGTGGCTAAAGGCGGCGGCAGCGCCAACAAGACTTATTTCTATCCCATGACCAAGGCGACCATCCAGAACGAGGGTACCCTTATCCCGTTCCTGGTGGAGAAGATGAAGTCCCTGGGCACCGCGGCCTGCCCGCCTTACCACATTGCCTTTGTGATCGGCGGTACGTCGGCGGAGAAGAACCTCCTCACCGTCAAGCTTGCCAGCATCAAGTTCTATGACAATCTTCCCACCACCGGCGACGAGACCGGCCGCGCGTTCCGCGACATCGACCTGGAGGAAAAGCTTCTGAAAGAGGCACAGAAGATCGGGCTCGGCGCCCAGTTCGGCGGCAAATACCTGGCCCACGACATCCGCGTGGTCCGTCTGCCCCGTCACGGAGCCAGCTGCCCCATCGGTATGGGCGTGAGCTGCAGCGCAGACCGCAACATCAAGTCCAAGATCAACGCCGACGGCGTCTGGATCGAGAAGATGGACACCAACCCCTCCGAGCTTATCCCTGCGGAGTACAGCCGTCCCGGTGAAGGTCCCAAGGGAATTGAAATCGACCTGGACAAGGGTATCGACGCCGTGCGCGCGGAACTTACAAAATACACGGTAGGTACCCGTGTGAACCTGAAGGGCACCATCATCGTGGCCCGTGACATCGCCCACGCCAAGCTCAAGGCCCGCCTGGATGCAGGCGAAGAGATGCCCGACTACTTCAAGAACCATCCCATCCTGTACGCCGGTCCTGCCAAGACTCCGGCCGGATACCCCTGCGGCTCCATGGGCCCCACCACGGCCAACCGCATGGACCCGTACGTGGATGAGTTCCAGGATCACGGCGCATCCCTGGTGATGATTGCCAAGGGCAACCGTTCCAAAGTTGTCACCGACGCCTGCCAGAAGCACGGCGGCTTCTATCTGGGTACCATCGGCGGCGTGGCTGCCGTGCTCTCCCAGAGCAGCATCCGCAGCATCGAATGTGTCGAGTATCCCGAACTGGGCATGGAAGCCATCTGGAAGATCACCGTGGAAGACTTCCCTGCCTTCATCCTGGTGGACGACAAGGGCAACGACTTCTTCAAGACCATCGGCCTCTAGTCCGTGCCCACCCAATAAAAAAGCATCCTCCCCCGAGGATGCTTTTTTTTGTTCGGAAGAATCAGTAATTTTGTACAATTGATCAGAAAGACTTCAATAACTATGGCCGAATCAAAATTCCGGGTCGAAAGTGACCTGATTGGAGAACTGCAGGTTCCTGCAGATGCCTACTACGGCGTTCAGACGCAGCGGGCTATTAACAATTATAAGATTTCTACAACGCATATGTACGACTATCCGGAGTACATCATTGCGATTGCGTATGTGAAGATGGCCGCCGCCAGCGCCAATGCCGAGCTGGGCGTGCTGGACCAGAAGATTGCCGATGCCATCATCGCCGCCTGCAAGGAAATCGTGGGCGGCAAACTGTGGGACCAGTTCCCCGTGGACATGATGCAGGGCGGTGCCGGTACTTCCGTGAACATGAACGCCAACGAGGTCATCGCCAACCGCGCCCTCGAGCTCATGGGTCACAAGAAGGGCGAGTATCAGTTCTGCTCCCCGAACGACCATGTGAACTGCGCTCAGTCCACCAACGACGCCTATCCTACCGCCTTCCGTTATACCTTCTTCCGCATGAACCGTCATCTGGAGAAGGCCCTGGAGGACCTGATTGCTTCCTTCCGTGCCAAGGGCGAGGAATTCAAGGATATCATCAAGATGGGCCGTACCCAGCTGCAGGATGCTGTTCCCATGACTTCCGGTCAGGAGTTCAACGCCTTTGCCAATAACCTGGAGGAGGAAATTGCCAACCTTGAGCGCAACGTGGTTCTGCTGAAGGAAATCAACATGGGCGGTACCGCCATCGGCACCGGCCTGAATGCCGTTCCCGGTTTCGCCGAGCTGTGCACCAAGCGCATGAGCGAGTTCACCGGCGATCATTTTGAGAAAGCCCCGGACCTGGTGGAGGCAACGCCCGACACCGGCGCTTATGTGAGCTACTCCGCTGCCCTGAAGCGTCTGGCGGTGAAACTCTCCAAGACCTGCAACGACCTGCGCCTGATGGCTTCCGGTCCCCGCTGCGGCCTGCACGAGATTAACCTCCCGGCCATGGCTCCCGGTTCTTCCATCATGCCCGGTAAGGTGAACCCTGTTATCCCGGAGGTGACCAACCAGGTGTGCTTCAAGGTTATCGGCAACGACACCACCGTGTGCTTCGCAGCCGAGGCCGGTCAGCTGCAGCTGAATGTGATGGAGCCCGTGATTGCCCAGTGCATCCTGGAAAGCCAGACCTGGCTCATCAACGCCATGAACACCCTGCGCACCAAGTGCATCGACGGCATCACTGTGAACGCCGAGCACTGCTACGAGATGGTGAAACATTCCATCGGCATTGTTACCGCGCTCAACCCTTACATCGGCTACAAGGCTTCCACGAAGGTGGCCAAGGAAGCCCTGGAAACCGGCCGCAGCGTCTATGACCTGGTACTGGAGCACGGGCTCATGACCAAGGAGAAGCTGGACGAGGCCCTGGACCCCAAGGCCATGACCGCCAGTCACGCCCTGCTGAAATAGGACAGAACGCCGGAGAGCTGATTTTCCGGCGTTTTTTTAATTTTTTACTACTTTGTATTGCAAAGTACCAAAATTAATTTATATCTTTGCATTGAAAAATACTTTGTAAAATGAAAAGAGTAGTTAATATTTCTCTTGCCGGCCGCAGTTTCACGCTGGAAGAGGATGCTTACAATCGCCTGAAGGATTATCTTGCACACTATGAATCCCGTCTTTCGGTGAGTCCCGCCCAGCGCGCGGAAGTGATGGAAGAGATCGAAGGCCGTCTGGCAGAGTTGTTCTACGAGTCGGCCGGGGGCAGCGACCGGGTAGTCTCCCTTTCCCTGGTGGAACAGGTTGCCCAGGCCCTGGGCATGCCGGACGGTTCCAGCGAGAAGAGCGGGCGCACGTCGTCCGCCGGGTACTCATCGGCCCAATATACTTTCGAGAAAAAACTCTATCGGGATATGGACGACAAAAAGATCGCCGGCGTGTGCTCCGGCCTGGCGCTGTATCTGGATGTTGATGTGACGCTGGTGCGCATTCTCATGCTGTGCGCCCTCATCTTCGGCAGCGTGGGCTTCTGGGTTTACATCATCCTCTGGATTGTGATGGTCCCGGCCGACACCCCCGCCAAGAAGTGCGAAATGCGTGGCCTGTATCCCACGCCGGAAAACATGTCCCGTTTCACCTACAACTATCGTTAGCCTATGGATGCCAACAGTGAAAACGTTCGCTCGCAAATGCGAAAAGGCGTGCTGGAATACTGCATCCTGTGTATTCTCAGCCGGAAGGAAGCCTACGCCTCCAGTATCCTGGAAGAACTCAAGAAAGCCAATATGCTGGTGGTGGAAGGCACCCTGTACCCGCTCCTGATCCGCCAGAAGAATCAGGGCCTCCTGAACTACCGCTGGGAGGAATCCACCCAGGGTCCGCCCCGCAAGTATTATGTCATTACGGAAAAAGGCCGCACCCAGCTCGCAGAGATGGATGCCGCCTGGCAGGAAATGGTAAGCAGTATTGAAACCTTAAAGAAATAACCTATGAAAGAAACTGTTCAGTACAGCATCGGCGGATACGCCTTTACGCTGGAGAAAGACGCTTCTGCCCAGTTGCAGGAGTATATCGGCGCCCTGGAGAAGCACTATCTGTCCCAGGACGGAGGCAAAGAAATCATGGAAGGCATTGAAGAGCGCGTGGCCGAACTCCTGCTCGACAAATGCGGCCACGGCGGAGTGGTGAGCCTCGAGCATGTGCAGGCGGTCATCCGCGTCATCGGCCGTCCCGAACGTATTGAGGCCGATGACCCCGGCCCCTCCGGCAGCTCCCGCGACCGGCAGAACAAACGCCTTTTCCGCGACATCGACAACAAGCGGCTCGGCGGCGTCTGCGCAGGCCTGGCCGCATACCTGCAGATGGATGTCATTATCTTCCGCGTCGCCTTTATCGTCGTCACCCTCCTGGGCTGCCTGAGCCTTCCGGCCGGCATCCTGTTCGTAGGGGCTCCCCTAGTGTACTGCATCCTGTGGGTCACCATGCCGGCGGCCCGTTCTGCACAGGATCGCTGGGCCATGCGGGGAGACGGCGTCACGGCCGACGAAATCAGCCGCAACATCCAGGCGGGATTTGAAGAAATCGGCAAGACCGCCCACGAGGTGGGCAATTCGGACCTGTTCATGAAGTTCTGCCGCGCCGTGGGCTTCTGCCTGGGCATTATCTTCCTCATCGTGGCCGCTTCCGGACTGGCGTCCATCGCCATCATCTCCATAAACGGACTGGGTTCCGTGGGCATCACGTGGTCCCTCATCCAGGACATGATCGTAAGGCACCTGCCCTCCACGTCGGAGCTTTTCTTCCAGCCCTGGTTTGTCGCCGCGCTGGCGATGACCATTACGCTGCCCTTCGTCGGCCTGCTCTACGCCAGCGTCCAGATGATATTCGCATTCAAGTCCCCTTCCTGGAAACCCGGCCTTGTCATCTTTGTCCTCTGGCTCATCAGCGTGGTGGTCCTGGCCGTGAGCCTCTCCACCAGTCTCATCACCAACGAATGCGTGGAGACCATCCAGACAGAGTTGTTCCTTTAATCAGCAAACACTATGGCTATCCGTATAAAACTGGAGAGCACCGAGACCGAACTGTTCTGCTCCTCCAAATGGTGGGGAGACCCCGACCTCCCGGCCGACATGGAATACCCCACGGCCCTGGCCGAGGAAGACGGGGAAACCTTCGACTACCCGCTCACTTTCATCTGCCAGATCGACTGCGAGGACATCGCGCCCTTCGACCCGGAAGGCAAGCTCCCGCACCAGGGCATGTTTTACATCTTCGCCGGCCTGGACGAATACCTGGGCTACGACAGCCCCTGGCACAACGGCAAGGGCGAATGGGCGCGCAAACAGGTAGTGGTCAAATACACCAAGGCCATCAACTTCGAAACCTTCCGCGCCGCCCAGCTGGTGGACGAAGATGACCAGCCGCTCACCCAGCCGGCGCTGAAAATGACTTTCGAAGCCTGCGAGGACGGGGCCGATGGTACCAGGCTCCTGGGCAAGCCCCTGAATCCCGCCGTCCTGGAAGCCCTGCCGGACTACGTGAACTTCCTGCAGATTGATTCCAACACCGCCGGCCTCCGCTTTGCCGATGACGGCCAGCTGAACCTCCTCTATAAAGCCTCCGACCTTGCCGCCGGCAAGTGGAAAATCATCAAAGGCTTTATGGCATAACGGAGATTCCAGGTCAGGCCCGGAATGAGGGGTGATCGGGCCGGGCATGACGCATGACCTAAGAGTGTTTCTCTCAAGTGATTAATAATCATTGAACTTGTGTATCATATTAATAGTTAACGCGTTAACTAAAACGGTATAAGCAGGGCACCGCCGGCCCTCGACAAGGAAGAGGGCCGGCTGCGGACAGGGCCCCCGGGCTCCGTGAAAGGGCCCAGTGGCCCTGCCGCTGCCCACCGGGACGGGGATAGAGTGGGGCATGTCTGCCCAGCTAGGACCAAAAACGGGCAAAATGGTCCTGGCCAGGGAAAGCCAGCACTCCGGGAAGACCAAAATCCCGGAAATCCCGTCCTGCCGACGTGCCTTCCGGTGCATGAAGTTTATTCATGAGGCGAAGCCGAACCCGCCGCTTCTGCGGCGGAGCCCCTCCCCGAGGGAGGGGTTTGGGGAGGGGTAACGTGAGTGGTAGCGCCCGCAGGGCGCGTTCAACAAAGAAAGCTCCCTTTCGAGGGAGCTTTCTTTGTTGAACTGCAGCGATTCGAACGCTGACTGAGGGAACCAAAATCCCTAGTGCTACCATTACACCACAGTTCAATACCGGGCAGCAAAGATACTACCCTTTTTCGATAATTCAAAAGAGGGTGGGGTGATTTTCTTCCAGCTCCGTCAGGATTTTGGACATGATGGCCTCGCGGAAGAGAACTCCTTTCGCGTGTACCTTGAAGCGGGAACAGTATTCGTCAATGGCGGCCATCTCGCTGTCGTTGAAATAGAGCACCTGCCGGTTCTTGCGAAGCAGCAGGGCTTTCTGTTTTTCGAGGTAAGCCGGATCTACGCCGGGGATTTTCTTCTTGCGTGCCATGGGCGTCAGAGGATTACGTAGCGGTGTTCGACTACGCCGTCCCGGTTCAGCTGGATGGTGAAAGGCATGCCGGAGAGGTCGAAGCTGTCCAGCAGCAGGCGTCCCGTTTCGGGGTTGTCGGTAAGGAGCGCGTCCATATCCACCAGCAGCACCTTGGCGCGGCGGTCACGGGCGACCAGGGCGTCAACGGCCTCCAGCGTTTCCTTGCAGGCGGTGCAGCCGCCGGTGTAGAACACGACATAGGCGGGACGGCCCTTGAGACGGCGGAGGGAGAAGTTGCCTTCCTTGGTTCCCTTACGGAATAGGCAGGGACGGCGGCGCAGGGTTCCCGGCACCGTGATGTCCGGCACCAGGCTTCCCACGGGCGTGCGGGATGCGAGCTCTACCTGCATCTGGGCGAAGGAAACCACCTGCGACTTGTCGTCTTCCGTGTTCCAGACATCCGGAAGGGCGGCGATATACTTGTCGTAGAAGGGTTTGTATGCGTCATGGTACACTTCTTCCCTGCGGGAGGAAAGATAGTACACCAGGTCTCCGGCCACCTGCTTGAAGGAATCCATGTCTCCCTCCCCGAAGGTGCGGGCGGCGAGATAGTCGGCCACTTCCATGATGTGCCGCACCGAGAGGCTGTCGCCGAAGGCGCTGAACAGCTGGTTGTAGCGTTCCATCTGGGAGGCTTCGCCATATACGTAGTGGCTGGCGGAGAATTGCTGGTTGAGGAGGATCCGAAGGGCGGGCGTATCCAGCCCGCGGCCGATGATGACCCCGGTGGGGGAGACCAGGAACATGGAAGGAGTCTTCAGGACGCCGTACTTGAGCTGCCAGTCGGAGCTGACGGACGGGTCCCAAACGTGGGTGACCCCCTCGAAATCTTTCTGATAGGCCTTCCAGGAGGCTTCGTCGGCGCCTGTGTAGATGGCGTAAACCTTCACGTCATATTCGGCCGATGCGACGAGCTGCTCCAGGCGGAGCGTCTCCAGCTTGCAGGAGGCGCAGCCCGTATCGTAGAAGTACAGTACGCTGAAGGACCCGCTCTGCGGAAGGGTGACCTTTTCGCCGGAGGGGGCGAAGAGGGTGAGCAGGGGAGCATCGGCCCCGATGAGCGAGCTGCTGTTGAACGTCACGAATATCTTTGCGGCCTCAAGGTCTTCCTCGGAGGCCATGGCGATTTCTCCGGAGAGAAACCATTTCCGGGCAACATGAACGGCAACGGCGTCGTCCCCCATGATGTGGGAACGATAGTAGTGGCTGTAGATCTTGCGGGCGACATACTCGCGGACCAGGGAATCCTGGCAGGAACTGATGAGGAAATCACATTCCGCATTCTGCACGGCGGCCGGTTCCCCGGACAGGGCCGTGAAGTATTCTTCCAGTTTGGCGCCCAGCTCGGGGTAGGGCTCCTGAGCCCGCAGGCTCCATGTCAAAGCGCAGAGCAGCGCAGCGATAAGCCATTTTTTCATAATACAACGCCTTCAGGGATAAATGCCGAATAATCCCCGCCATGCTTGAGGATGTCCCGCACGGCGGAAGAGGAGATATGTGCGAACTCCTGTGCGGTAGGGATGATGAGGGTCTCGATTTCCGGGGCCAGGCGACGGTTTGCGTCGGCGATGGAACGTTCGGTCTCGAAGTCGATCATGTTGCGCACGCCGCGCACGATGTGCCGGATGCCCAGCTGCCGGCAGGTGTCGATGGTGAGGTTGTCGTATTGGATGACGCTCACGCCCTCCATGCCGGCGGTGGCCTGGCGGATGATGCTCAGGCGCTTGTCCATGTCGAAGAAACCGCGTTTGTCCTGGTTGATGCCCACGGCGATGACAACCTCGTCAAACATGGTGAGTGCGCGTTTGAGAATATTCAGGTGGCCGGCCGTAAAGGGATCGAAAGAGCCGGGGAAAAGGGCTTTGCGTTTCATAGTTGCCAGTTGATGGGGGTTTTACCCTCGCTTTCGAGGATTTGGTTGGTGCGGGAAAAATGCTTGCAGCCGAAGAACGCCCCGCCCGCCAGGGGAGAGGGGTGCGCCGCCGTGAGCACATGGTGCCGCGTGGTGTCGATGAGCGCCGACTTGTTCTTGGCGAAGTTGCCCCACAGCAGGAAGACGATGCCTTCCCCGTGGGCCGACAGATAGCTGATGACCGCGTCGGTGAACTGCTGCCAGCCGATGTCCCGGTGCGAGGCGGCTTTCCCGGCCTCCACCGTAAGGAAGCTGTTGAGCAGGAGCACTCCCTGCCGGGCCCAGCCTTCGAGGTTGGGACGCCCGCTCATCCGGATGCCGAGGTCTGTCTCGATTTCCTTGTAGATGTTGCGGAGGGAGGGCGGCATGCGCACGCCGTCCGGAACGGAGAACGAAAGGCCCATGGCCTCTCCGGGATTGTGGTAGGGGTCCTGGCCCAGGATGACCACTTTCACCTGGTCCACGGGCGTGAGGTCGAAAGCATGGAATATCTGGCTTCCGGGAGGGTAGATGACCTTTCCGGCGGCCTTTTCTTCATGCAGAAACCGCACCAGCGAAGCGAAATACGGTTTTTCGAATTCGCCTGCAAGTGCGTTTTTCCAAGAATCTTCGATCTTTACGTCCATTGTCTAAAAAATGAAGTCGATAACGTCTGCTATCGTTTTCACATAGACAAAGATAAGACCTTTTATGTAAATTTCCTTGATATCTTCCACATCTTTTCGGTTTTCTTCCGAAATGACGATGGTGTTAACGCCGGCGCGTTTGGCGGCGAGGATCTTCTCCTTGATGCCTCCCACCGGCAGTACACGGCCGCGCAGGGTCATTTCGCCGGTCATGGCAATTCCGCTGCGCGGAGCTTTTCCGCGGAGAGCGCTCACCATGGAACTGACCATGGTGATACCGGCGGAGGGGCCGTCCTTGGGGACGGCGCCTTCCGGAACGTGGATGTGGATATCTTTGGCCATGAAGTCCTCCGTGGTCATGCCTGCCAGCTCCGGGTGGGCCTTGATGTACTGCCAGGCAATCTGGGCGCTTTCCTTCATGACGTCTCCCAGGTTGCCGGTCATGGACAGGTTGCCCTTGCCGCTGCTCACCTGGCTTTCCACGAAGAGCACTTCGCCGCCCATCTCCGTCCACGCAAGGCCGGTGACGACACCCACGCCCTCATTGCCCTTCACGTCGTCGTGGTAGGCGGTGGGAAGGCCGAGATACTCCTTCAGATGTTCCGGGCCGATGGTGCGGGGGAACTCCTCGCCCATCGCCATCTTCTTGGCGGTGACGCGGGCCACCTTCGCAATCTGCTTCTCCAGCGAACGTACGCCGCTCTCGTGGGTGTATTCGTCCACGATATGCTGCAAGGCTTCGTCGGTGAAGGAGAGTTCGTCGGACTTGAGGCCGTGCTCGGTGAGCTGCTTGGGAACCAGATACTTGTGGGCGATCTGGAGTTTCTCTTCGGCCAGATAACCGCTTACGTTGATCATCTCCATGCGGTCCTTCAGGGCCGGCTGGATGGTTCCGATTCCGTTGGCGGTGGTGATGAACAGGACGTTGGAGAGGTCGTAGTCCACGTCCAGGTAATTGTCATGGAAGGTGCTGTTCTGCTCCGGGTCCAGGGCCTCCAGCAGGGCGCTGGAAGGGTCTCCCTTGAAGTCCGACGACAGTTTGTCGATTTCGTCCAGGACGATGACGGGGTTGGACGTCCCGGCGCGCTGGATGCCGCTCAGGATCCGGCCCGGGAGGGCGCCCACGTAGGTCTTGCGGTGACCGCGGATCTCGGCCTCGTCGTGCATGCCGCCCAGGGAAATACGGATGTACTTGCGTCCGAGGGCGCGGGCGACGGACTTGCCGAGGGACGTCTTGCCCACTCCGGGAGGACCCCACAGGCACAGGATGGGGGAACGCATGTTGCCCTTCAGCTTAAGGACGGCCAGGTACTCGATGATACGGTCCTTGACATTCTCCAGGCCGAAGTGATCCTCGTCCAGGACCTCCTGGGCGTGCTTGAGGTCCAGGTTGTCGTCCGACATCTCGCCCCAGGGCAGGTCCAGCATGAACTGCAGGAAGGTGAGCTGGATGCTGTAGTCCGGGGAAGAGGGGTTGAATTTCTCCAGGCGGGCCATTTCCTTGTCGAAGATGGCCCTCACCTCCTTGGACCATTTTTTCTCGTCGGCCTTGCGGCGCATCTTCTCCATCTCCTCGCCTTCGTCCATGCCCAGTTCTTCCTGGATGGTGCGCAGCTGGTTGTTGAGGTAGTATTCGCGCTGCTGCTGGTCAATGTCCGTCTTTACCTTCTGGTTGATTTCCTGCTTGATCTGCAGCAACTGGGTCTGGGTGTCCAGGACCTTCAGCAGGGCCAGGGCACGCTCCTGGATGTCGGTGATACCCAGCAGCTGGGTGCGCTCCTGGAAGTTCTCCACCTCGATGGTGGTGGCGATGAAGTTCACCAGGAAGTGGAAGTTGTCGATGCTTCCCAGCGCGCCGATGGCTTCCTTCGGGGCGAAGGAGGAGGATTTCACGATGAGGGCGGCCTTTTCCTTGAGGGCGTCGCCCAGGACGCGGAGCTCGCGTTCATCGGCCCCGGCGGGGACCACCTCTTCGAGGATGTTCAGACGGGCGGTAATATAAGGGTCGTAGCTGACGATGGTATTCAGCTCCGCGAGGGCCGATCCCTGCAGGATGGCAGTGACCGTACCGTCGGGCATTTCCAGCGTCTTGATGAGTTTGCAGATGGTGCCGTAGCGGCAGAGGTCTTCCTCCACCGGATCCTCGACGGAAACGTCCATCTGGGGCACGGCGGCCAACCATCCGGTGCCGTCCTCGACGTCCGAGACCAGCTTGATGGACTTGTCGCGGCCTACCGTGACAGGGAATACGGTACCGGGGAAGATGACAGCATTGCGGAGCGTGAGGACAGGCAGCACTTCCGGCAGCTGCGAGAGGTCCGTTTTCAGGGCCGATGCTTCACCGATAACCGGCATTATATTTACTTCTACGCCAGCGGGGGCGTTAAATCCAAGGGGTTGCTTCATACTTACTGACATTTTGTCATATTATAGGTGCACAATACACCGGAGGCCTATATTGTCAATCTTTGTGCCACGTCTGGATTTTGACATTTTTTCATCCTAACATTTTGAAAAATGAAAAATTAAGCCTAATTTTGCGCAGTTTTTCGAGTGGGATAAACTAAACATCAAAACTATAAAAACATGACTAAGGCAGAAATTGTAAGCGAAGTCGCCAAGACCACCGGTATCGAGAAATCCCAGGTCCTGGCCGTTGTAGAAGAATTCACTAATGTCGTTAAAGGCTCCCTGATCGCCGGCGAACCCGTTTATATGCGTGGCTTCGGCAGCTTCATCATCAAGCACCGCGCCCAGAAGGCCGCCCGCAACATCACCCGCAAGACGACCATGGTGATTCCCGCCCACAACATCCCGGCTTTCAAACCGGCAAAGGTCTTCGTTAACGCTGTTAAGGAGAAATAATTTTAATTTATAAACCATTATTACTATGTGCCCTAGCGGTAAGAAAAGAAAGAGACATAAGATGGCGACGCACAAGCGTAAAAAGCGCTTGCGCAAGAACCGCCACAAGAAGAAGTAATTTCTTCTTCACGAAAAAGGGTCTCACGGAGCAATCCGCGAGCCCTTCCTTTTATTAAAGTACCATTAAATTTCCACATGGAGTCTGAGAAACCGGACAAGGATCTGATTGTCGACGTTTCGGCGTCGGAGGTACACATCGCCTTGATGGAAAACCATCGGCTGATAGAGTACAACACGGAGTCCAGCACTGGGAACAAGTTCACTGTCGGAGACGTTCACCTGGGTAAGGTGAAAAAGATTCTCCCGAACCTCAATGCTGCCTTTGTGGACATCGGCGACAAGAAAGAAGCCTTCATCCATTACCTGGACCTGGGACTTTACTTCCCCGCCTTCGACCAGTTCGTGCGGGAATCCAACGGAAATACCAATCTCAAGGACCTGTATTCCAGGATCAAGATTGGCACAGCCCTTCCCAAGGAGGGCCGTATAGAAGAGTTCCTCCGTCCCGGACAGATGATTGTGGCTCAGATTGTCAAGGAGCCCATCTCCACCAAGGGATCGCGACTGACTGCGGAAATTTCATTGGCAGGACGTAACATCGTACTTCTCCCCTTCGCAGAGAAAGTGTCCATCTCCCAGAAGATTGGATCGAAGGAAGAGAAACGTAGACTCGAGACACTCGTCAGGAGTATCCTCCCCAAGAACTACGGGGCCATCATCCGCACCGCGGCGGAAGGCAAAAACGCCGCCACGCTGGTTGCAGAGACGGAATCCCTCATCGAGAAATGGGAAGGCTCCTGGAAGAAGATTGCCACGAACAAGAATGTCCAGCTGCTCTTTACGGAATACAGCAAGACGACTACCGTGTTGAGGGATCTCCTCAACGACTCGTTCTCCAATATCTGGATCAATGATGAACGGGTGGCCGAAGAAGCCCGGAAGTACGTCTCCCTGATATCTCCGGAACAGGAAAAGATTGTCCATCTCTACGAAGGCAAGCAGCCCATCTACGATCATTTCGAGGTTACTCGTCAGATCAAGGGCTCCTTCGGCAAGGTGGTTCCCATGCGGCAGGGCGCTTATCTGGTAATCGAAACCACCGAAGCGCTGAACGTAATTGACGTGAACAGCGGCATCCGTACCAAGACCGCCGACCAGGAAGAGAATTCCTTCGAGGTTAACAAGATCGCCGCAGAAGAGATTGCACGGCAGCTGAGGCTCCGGGATATGGGAGGTATCGTAATCGTGGATTTCATCGACATGGAAACCAACGAGCACAAAAATGCCCTCCACAAGTATATGCAGGAGCTGATGGAAGCCGACAGGGCCAAGCACAATGTGCTTCCGCTGACCAAATTCGGGCTGATGCAAATCACCCGCCAGCGAATCCGGCCCGTTACCGAAATCAACACGTCCGAGCAGTGTCCTGTCTGTCACGGAACCGGCAAGATCACTTCCAGCGCGGTTATCGATGAAGAAATCGAGCGCAAACTGGCGTTCTATTCCATCGAAAAGGGTGTCCGCAGTTTCACGCTCAAGACGAGTCCCATTCTGGGCGCCTATCTGAAGCGTGGCCTGTTCAATTCCTTCCTGTCCCGGTGGCGCAAGCGCTACAAGATCAGGATAGACTTGGTTGAAGTTACGGATTTCACCGTCCTCCAACATGAAATGTTCAATGAGAAAGGGGATAAGCTCGAGTAGCTTACCCCTTTTTTTATCGGATTACCAGCCGGTGGATGCGGCGGGGGACAGAGACGAGAATCTCGTAGGGGATGGTCCCCAGGATGCCGGCGAGTTCACTGACGGTGGGGTCTTCCCCGAAGATGGTTACGGTGTCGCCGGGTGAGGCCGGGATGCCGGTCACGTCAATCATGCACATATCCATGCAGATATTGCCGATAGTGGGGGCGCGGTGGCCGTTCACGCTGAAAGAGGCGTTCCCGCGGCCCAGATGGCGGTCGATACCGTCTGCATAGCCTACCGGAATGGTGGCGATGACGGTTCCTTCCTTGGCATGTCCCCATCGGCCGTAGCCGACGGTTTCTCCGGGACCCAGTTTCTTGATCTGTAGGATCTTGCATTTGAGCGAAGCCACGGGGGCCAGCTTTTTTTCCGGCAGGGCGCTGATCCCGTAGATGCCGATTCCCAGGCGCACCATGTCGAACTGGTATTCGGGGAAACGCTCGATGCCGGCGCTGTTCAGGATGTGCCGCATGGGCATGTAGCCGATACCGTCGGCAATGGTGGCGGCGTTGTCCCGGAACAGATGGATCTGTCCCAGGGTGAAAGCGTCCTCCTGCGGGTCCTCGGCCACGCAGAGGTGGGAGAACACGGCCTTGACTTTTACCTCGGGGGTGACCTTCAGGTATTCAATCAGCTCCGGCAGTTCCTCGGTCATGAACCCCAGGCGGTGCATGCCGGTGTCCAGTTTGATATGTACGGGATAGTCTTTGATGCCTTTGTCCCGAAGGACCTCTACCAGCTTTTTCAGGGAATAGAGGTTGGGGATGCTGGGCTCCATGCGGGTTTCCACGATTTCCGGGTAGAAATCCGTTCCGGCGGTGAGGACCAGGATGGGCAGGGAGATACCGTTGCGGCGCAGCTCCAGCCCTTCCACGGGGTAGGCGACGGCGAGGTAATCGGCTCCGGCGCGCTGCATCATGGCGGCGAACTCGACGGCACCGTGTCCGTATGCGTTGGCTTTTACCAGGACCAGCAGTTTGGTCTTCGGGTCCAGCAGGGTACGGAAATAGCGGTAGTTTTCCACCGTGGCCTTCAGATTCAGCTCCAGGCGGGAAAAATCTTCTTCTATAGTGCGTGAGTAATCCATGATTCAGAACACAAAAATAACACTTCCTGCTGACATTTCGTCATAAAAAATGTATTTTTGCAAAAACAATCGAATATGACTCTTGACAATCAATCCATCTGGTTTTTACTGATATTGGTCATGGCGCTCAGCTGGCTCATCCAGGCCCGCCTGAAAAGTCGCTTTGCCAAGTATTCGGAAGTTCCCATGCTCATGAGCGGGGCGGAGGTTGCCTCCCGCATGCTGCAATCTCACGGAATCCGTGATGTAAAGATCGTTTCCATTCCCGGCAAACTCACGGACCATTACGATCCCACTACCCGGACTGTCAACCTGAGCGAGGATGTCTATTATGGGAAATCCCTGGCGGCGGCAGCCGTCGCCGCGCACGAGTGCGGGCATGTCGTACAGCACGCCACCGGTTATGCCTGGCTGCAGATGCGCTCCGCCCTGGTTCCGGTGGTTTCCTTCTCCAGCAATATCGTGTCGTGGGTGCTCCTGGCCGGCGTGCTTCTGATCAACGCCTTCCCCATGCTCATCTGGATCGGGATCGGGCTCTTCGCCCTCACGACGCTGTTCAGTTTCATTACCCTGCCGGTGGAAATCAACGCCAGCGCCCGCGCCGTCAAGTGGCTCGAGAACGAAGGTGTCGTCAGTTATGAAACCCGGCCCATGGCCGTCGATGCCCTGAAATGGGCCGCCCTCACTTATGTGGTCGCCGCCATCGGCTCGCTGGCCACCCTTCTCTACTACATCGCCATCGCCAACGGCCGCAGGCGTTAAGCTACGGCATCAGTCCTTCGCGGACTTTCGCGGCGGTGTCGGCCCCTTTCAGATATGCCAGGATGGCAAGGCCGAATTCCACGGCCCAGCCGGCGCTGCGTCCGGTGATGAGGTTGCCGTCCGTGACCACTCCCTCTTTTTCAGGGACGGCGCCCTGGCCGATGAGGGCCTCCTCGAAGCCGGGGAAGCAGGTAAAGCGTTTGCCGGAGAGGCCGGGCAGCTGGGATACGACCAGTCCCGGAGCGGCACAGATGGCGGCCACCGCACCCCCGCGGGCCCAGTGGTCCTGAAGGATTTCGATGAGCTCGGCGTGGGCGGCGAGGTTCTTGCTGCCGGGCATGCCGCCGGGGAAAATCATGACATCTTCGGCCGATGTCCCGGGCTCCATGACTTCGAGGTCTGCCCAGGAAGTGTCTGCGGTTACCTGCAGACCGTGGGAACTCTCTACCAGGTATTCGTCGGTGATGGAAACGGTTATGACCGGTACGCCTCCGCGAACCAGTACGTCACGGGTTGCCAGGGCTTCCATATCCTCGAAACCGTTGGCCAGAAAAAGATGTATGCCTTTCATCGCTTGTTTTTAAAGAAGTCCAACATGAGGGCTGCACATTCCTCCTGGAGGACGCCTCCGACGGCCTCCGTGCGGGGGTGTAGCAGGGAAGGAGTGAAAAGGGAGTAGCCGCGCCGCTGGTCCGGGGCGCCGTACACGATGCGGCTGATCTGGGACCAGGCCAGGGCGCCGGCGCACATGGGGCAGGGCTCCACCGTGACGTACAGGGTGCAGTCGGTGAGGTACTTGCCTCCCATGGCTTCGGTGGCGGCGGTGACGGCGATCATTTCCGCATGGGCGGTGGTGTCTCTCAGACGTTCTGTCTGGTTGTGTCCCCGGCCGATGATGCGTCCTTTCCAGACGACGACGGCGCCGATGGGAATCTCCCCGGCCGCCTGTGCGGCATGCGCTTCGCGAAGAGCTTCGCGCATGAATTTTTCATCCATTTCCATATTGCAAAGGTACTCAATTATTCTTATCTTTGCATGGTTATTCGGGAGGGGCAATGAAAATCACAAGTGCAGAATTTGCAGGCAGCAGCACGCGGGTGGGGCAGAAACCCCAGCGGCGTTTGCCGGAATTCGCTTTCATCGGCCGCTCCAACGTGGGGAAGAGCTCCCTCATCAACATGCTCACCGGAAACTCCAAGCTGGCCAAGACGTCCCAGACTCCTGGAAAGACCCAGCTTGTAAACCACTTCCTTATCAACGATAACTGGTATCTGGTGGACCTTCCCGGCTATGGCTATGCACGCCTGCCGGACAAGGACCGCGCGCGCCTGCGCCACATCATCTGGGATTACATCAACCATTCCGAGGAGATGGTGATGCTCATGGTGCTTGTGGACAGCCGCCACCCGATGCAGGAAGTGGACTTGCGTTTCATCTCTGAGCTGGGAGAGAAGGGAATACCCTTCGGCCTTATCTTCACCAAGGCGGACAAACAGGGCACTGAGGCACTGGAACGCCAGGTGGAGGAAAACAAAGGCCGGCTTCTGGAGGACTGGGAGGAACTGCCGCCGTGCTTTGTTTCCTCATCGGCCAACGGGACCGGCAGGGAAGAAATTCTTAACTATATCGGAACTATTCTTACTACCTTATGATAAACGATGTCCATAAGCACCGGATGGCGCTGTTTACTTGTGATGCTTCTCGCTATTTTGCCGAGAAAGTAGTTGCCGCTATGAATCGCATGAAAGATGCAAACGACCCCGAGGTGGTCCTGGGACCCCTGGAGTGCGCGCGTTTCAGCGATGGTGAATTCCAGCCCTCGTTCGCCGAAAGCGTACGTGGCGCAACCTGCTTCATTATCCAGTCCACTTTCCCCACCAGTGACAATCTGATGGAGCTCCTCCTGAGCATCGATGCCGCCAAGCGCGCATCGGCCAACAAAGTGATCGCTGTGATCCCTTACTATGGCTGGGCCCGTCAGGACCGTAAAGACAAGCCCCGCACTTCCATCGGCGCCAAGCTCGTCGCCAACATGCTGAAGGTGGCCGGCGCAGACGCCGTAATGACCTGCGACCTGCACGCAGACCAGATCCAGGGCTTCTTTGACTTCCCTGTGAACCACCTGTATGCCAGCTATGATTTCCTGGGCATCCTGAAGAACCTCCAGAAGGAGTTCAAGGACACCCTCACCCTGGCTGCTCCCGACATGGGCGGCGCCAAGCGCGTCCACGCCTACGCCAAGAACCTCCACACGCCCGTGGTCATCTGCCACAAGACGCGCGCCAAGGCCAACGTGATCGAGAAGATTGTCCCGATCGGCGAGGTCGAAGGCCGCGACATCGTTATCATTGACGATATCATCGACACCGCCGGCACCCTCACCGAGGCCGCCAACGAGCTCCTCAAGCGCGGCGCCCGCAGTGTCCGTGCTTTTGCTACGCACCCTGTCCTCTCCGGCCCCGCCTACGAACGCATCGAGGCATCGGCCCTGAGCGAGGTGTATGTAACCGATACCATTCCCCTGAATCCTGCCAAGAAGGAGTACTGGGGTAAATTCCGCGTGGTTTCCCTGGCCGATACCTTCGCCCGGATGATCCTGCGCGTATATAATTATCAGCCCATTTCCTCCGAATTCCCGCTTTAGCGTATGAAAACCCTGTTTGCCGCCATCTTCTTCGTAGGTATCGCCGTCATCCTTCTCGGCGTGAACATCTTCTTTTTCCACCGTCCCTTCCCGGACGGGGAGATTTCTACGAACCCTGAAATGCGGAAGCGGGGCATCAAATGCGCCAAGCAGGAAGAGATGGAAATGCTCGCTGCGGCCAAAGGAAAGAAGCAGGTGTGCGACGGCAACGTGTCGGACGCCTGCTCTTCCTGTTCACTGAATTGCCGATGAGGATTCTGAAGACCCTTATACTTTTATTCGTGCTGGCGCTGGTGGTTACCGGCGTCGGCCCTGTTTATAGCTTCCGCTCTCCGGAGGCTTTCCATGGGGAGGATATCTTTAACCCTTACGCCTCGCTGGATACCGCCCAGGGCTGGAAAAGGGCCGTCTTCCACACGCACACGCGGGTGAAAGGCCCCTGGCCGATGAACGAGTGCCCCTACTGGCCGGGCCACGTGGATTCCGTGTACCGTTCGCTGGGATACGACATCGTCACCTTCTCCAACCATAACGAGATTACCACCCATCCCTATGATACTGCGCTGCAGGTGAATGTGTACGAACACGGCTACAGCATCCCGCAGTACCATCTGCTGGTGTTCGGCAGCCGGAAGGTCATCCACTGGGATCCGCTGCTTCCGCTTACCGCCTCCCAGAAGCAGTTCTGCATGGACTATCTGGGCCGCAGCTGCGATTTCATCCAGATGAACCACCCCTACCGGGTGCGTTTTTCGCGGAAGAGCCACCTGGAGAAGATTTCCGGTTACCAGATCATGGAACTGGATACGCATATCAGCACGGAAAACGAATACTGGGACTGGGCCCTCAGTGCCGGCCATTACAGCTTCGGGCTGGCCAACGACGACCTTCACCACCCCGAACTGCACGAGAAGACCGCTATCCGTTGCAATTTCGTCCAGACCCCCTCCGGCCGTTATGAGGATATCAAAAAGGCCCTCCTTGGCGGCTGCTATTACTCCATGCGGGTGCCCGATTACGGTAACGGTGACTGGGAGGTCAAGCGGGTGGAAAACCATCGGCTTCCGAAGGTGGAGAACATTGGCCTGGAAGGGAAGACGATCTTCATGAAACTCTCCGCGCAGGCCGACAGCATCCGGGTCAACGGGCAGGACCATGCCACGCTGGCCCTGGCCTGCAATACGGATTCCCTGGCCTATACCTTCCGCCCCGAAGATCCCTTCGCCCGCATGACGGCCTTTTTCCCGGACGGTGCGGTCATCTATTCCAATCCCTTTGCCCGCTACGACGCGGCATCGGCCCCCGATCCCTTCAACAACGCGCCGCAGCGCGTGAACTGGGTGCTGACCATCCTCTATAACCTGCTGGCACTGGCCGTGACCGGCCTGCTGCTGCGGGCTATTGTCAAACTTTTCAGAAAACGATGAAATTATTCAAGGAGAAAGCCAGCCTGGCCGCTTACAGCCTGGCCCTGACCATCTATACGCTGGTGGCTTTTCACGCCCCCTTCTTCAGTCATGCCGTGAAACTGACGGACGGAGGGTTCAACGGTGCGGTCATCATCGGGACGGCGGCGGTGCTGCTGGCCTGCCTGGATTTCCTGCTGTATTACCTGCTGGCCTGGCTGGGCCGGGTGGTTGGTAAATGCATCATTGCATTCACCCTGGTGGGGGATGCCGTCATGCTCTACTTCGTGAACAACTACGACGTGCTGGTAACGGACGAGATGATGGGAAACGTCCTCAATACGCAGTACTCGGAGGCGTCCGGCTTCTTCTCCTTCTCTTTTGTCCTGTATATCCTGTTCCTGGGCGTGCTGCCCTGCATCTATGTATTCCGGCGCAAGGTGGAATACGGCTCCTGGAAGCGTCTTCTTGCCAGCGTCGGCATTGCGGTCGGCGTCCTGCTGGGCGCGGTCTTCGGCAATATGAAGAACTGGCCCTGGATTGACAAGAACTCCACGGAACTGGGCAGCCTCATCATGCCCTGGTCCTATACCGTGAACACCTTCCGCTACTATGCCGCCCAGCGCCAGAAGAACCAGAAGGAGATCCCGCTGCCGGACCCCACGGCCGTGAGCGATTCCCGGGATATCTGCGTGCTGTTCATCGGCGAGTCGGCCCGCGGAGACCGTTTCTCCCTGCTGGGATATGAACGGGAGACCAACCGCTACACCGCCGCGGACAGCGTGAAGGCGTACCGGGGCACTTCGTCGGCCACCTATACCATGGCGGGCGTGAAGGCCATCCTGGAGCCGGTGGATACGCCCGAACTGCACGAGATTCTGCCCAACTACCTCCAGCGTGCCGGGGCCGACGTAATCTGGCGCACCAACAACTGGGGAGAGCCTCCGGTGCACACGGAGAAGTATTACACGTTCGCCCAGCTCAAGGAACGCTATCCCGAGGCCGATTCCCGCTACGACGGCCTTCTCCTGGAAGGCCTGCGGGAGGAAATCGCCTCCAGCGACAGCACCAAGGTGTTCGTGGTCATCCACGCCTATACCAACCACGGTCCTTCCTACAACACCAACTATCCGGAGGAGTTTACCGTGTTCACCCCTGTCTGCAGCACGGTGGAAATGTCCAAGACCAGTCCGGAGGAGCTTAACAACGCCTATGACAACAGTATTGTCTATACGGATTATCTTATGCATCAGGTGATTGAGGTGCTGCGCTCTTTCCCGGACCGCCGCACGATGATGCTGTTTGTCTCCGACCACGGCGAGTCCCTGGGAGAAAACAATCTGTACATGCACGGCGTGCCCTATTCCATGGCTCCCCGGGAGCAGCTGGACATTCCCATGGTGGTGTGGACGTCAGACCCTTCCATGAAGTACAAGGAGATTCCGGATATCGGACAACACTATGTGTTTCACAGCATTCTGCATTTCTTCGGGGTGGAAAGTCCCGCCTTTAATGAAGAAATGTGTATCTTTGCAAAATGATTCTGTCATTCTGAACGAAGTGAAGAATCTATCGATTAATTTAATTGATTTGTCATTATGGCATTAGTAGCGATAGTCGGGAGACCGAACGTAGGAAAATCAACGCTGTTCAACCGTCTGGTGGGAATGCGCCAGGCCATTGTGGACGAAACCGCCGGCGTAACGCGTGACCGGCATTACGGCAAGTGCGAATGGTGCGGCCGCGAATTCTCCGTGGTGGACACGGGCGGCTATACCTCCAACTCCGATGACGTCTTCGAGGACGCCATCCGCCGTCAGGTAGTCATCGCCGTCGATGAGGCGGACCTGGTCCTGTTCATGTGCGAGGCAGCCACCGGCATTACGGATTACGATTCCGAAATTGCAGACCTGCTGCGCCGCTCCAAGAAACCCGTCGTGCTCTGCGTGAACAAGGTGGACAGCGGCGAAAAGATGTATGACGCCTATGACTTCTATGGCCTGGGCCTGGGAGAAGTCTGGAGCATATCGGCCGCCAACGGCAGCGGCACCGGAGACCTCCTGGACGAGATTGTACGCCTCCTTCCGGAAGATGCCGCCGAGGCCGATGACCACTCCGACATCCCCCACATCGCCATCGTGGGCCGTCCGAACGTGGGCAAGTCTTCCCTGACCAACGCCCTCCTGGGTGAGGAACGCAATATCGTGACGCCGGTGGCCGGTACCACCCGCGACTCCATCTCCACGTATTACAACAAGTTCGGCCATGAGTTCATGATCGTGGACACGGCCGGCATGCGCAAACGCGGCAAGGTCACCGAGGACCTGGAGTTCTACTCCGTGCTGCGCGCCATGCGCACCATCGAACACAGTGACGTCTGCATCCTGATGATCGACGCCACCCTGGGCATGGAAGCGCAGGACATGAACATTTTCAACGTCATCCAGAAGAACCGCAAGGGCTGCGTAATCGTAGTGAACAAGTGGGACCTCTTCGAGAAGGACGTAAATACCATGAAGGAGTACACCGAGGCCCTCAAGGCACGCCTAGCTCCCTTCAACGACATCCCCGTCATCTTTACTTCCGTGCTCAACAAGCAGCGCATCCTGGATGTGCTGGACGCCGCCGCCCGCGTGGCCGCCAACATGTCCCGGAAGATTTCCACCAGCCAGCTCAACGACGCCATGCTGCCGGAAATCGAGAACTACCCGCCGCCGGCATGGAAGGGTAAATACATCAAGATCAAATATGTGACGCAGCTGCCCACGCGCACTCCCCAGTTTGCTTTCTTCTGCAACTTGCCGCAGTGGGTGAAGGACCCCTACAAGCGCTTCCTGGAGAACAAGCTCCGCGAGCACTTCGACTTCGAAGGCTGCCCCATCCAGGTATATACACGAGCTAAATAATTTATGTTTGACGCAGAAAAAGTAAAGGACGCGTGCGTCCAGTGGATCCGCGACTGGTTCGAGGAGAATGGTAAAGGTTGCAATGCCGTGGTAGGCATTTCCGGAGGCAAGGACAGCAGCGTCTGCGCCGCCCTGTGCGTTGAGGCTTTGGGCAAGGACCGTGTCATCGGCGTTACCATGCCCAACGGTGTCCAGCCGGACATCGACGACTCTGTCAAGCTGATCGAACATCTGGGAATCAAGCGGTATGACATCAATATCGGTTCCGCCTTCCAGGCCCTCATGGCCGAGGTGGAGGACAAGCTGGGGCATCCGGCCAGCGCCCAGACGCGCATCAACA